>Ga0256835_1000791_pt1 | contig 21009 bp, 25 predicted proteins | sample PIR30metaG_FD_185972 | JGI IMG/M metagenome (GOLD analysis project Ga0256835, IMG submission 185972) | Hydrothermal vent microbial communities from East Pacific Rise, Pacific Ocean - PIR-30 | ecosystem: Environmental > Aquatic > Marine > Hydrothermal vents | place: Pacific Ocean: East Pacific...
CTTGATCACGCGGACAAACTCGACGAGGATATCATCACCAACGATATGGCCAAAGCGGTCGTTGACCTGCTTGAAGTGATCGATATCGGTCATAATGAGCGAGAGGGGTTCGGTCTGTTGGATCGCCTCTTTTTTCGCGTTTTCCATCATGAGGGAGAACATCTTGCGGTTGCCGGTACGGGTGAGGTCATCGACCAGTGAGCGTCGGATGGCCATGTTGATCGCTTCGATCCGGGTCCGTTCGTACATGTAGACCAGGAAACCCATCGTCAGGGAGACCCCGATCACATTGGCCAGCACGATCCGGTCGGCGGTGTAGTGGCCATTGTGACAGTCAAAATAGAGACAACCGATCAATATTGCGGTAAAGAGCAGGTGCATCACCGTACCGCGACGTGAACCGAGCATGTAAAAAGCGATCACCGGGTAGATGCCGATCCATACCAGTGTCGCCAGTTCGGTGTGCATGAAGAGGATGATGTTGAGCAGAACGATCCCCGCCAGCGCGACGAAGACCCCGGCCATCAGGAGGTAGTTGTTCATCCAGGGAACCAGAAAGTAGAGGATCGCGGCGAGGAGGCCGACGCTCACTTCGTATGTTCCCAGATCGACCAGACCGAAGGCTACAGCGTTGAGCAGACCGAAAACAATGAGGCTCAGAGAGGTTACCAGCAGAAAGACCCTCAGGATCTGTGTCTTGTGCCGCTCGCCGAATGAGTGGGCGCGTGCCAGCTCCTCGACGAGGGTACGTCGGATATGTACGTCGTGATCGGGTTCTATCGTGATCGGGTCAAAACTCGAATCCACCGGTCGCTCCTTTGTGCATGCTGGCGTGGACCGCCTCGATGTACGCATCGTGCAGCGCACACGACTCCAGTTCCGGGCAGGGGAGGCAGCTGTTCAGGCCGTGCGCTTTCTGACAGGCTTTGAGCTCGGCTGTCTTCTCTTCGAGTGCCCGCTCGTACGGATCGGTCGTTTCGGCCATCAGGTCACTCCGTAAGCCTCTTTAAGCGCATCGATCTCGGCGTTGGAGCCGAAAAAACAGGGGGTGGTGTCGTGGTGGTGCTCCGGCGCCAGCTCGAGCAGGCGCCGGCCGTGGTGATCGATCGCCTGTCCGCCGGCGGCTTCGAAGATCAGCGCAAAAGGGAGCACCTCAAAGAGGATCCGCAGTTTGCCGTCCGGGACATCCTCGGTCGAGGGGTAGGCGAAGACTCCGCCTCCTTTGACCAGCAGGTGGTGCAGATCGGGAACCATCCCGCCGCTGTAGCGCAGCCGGTACCCCTGATCGAACAGGCTCTCGATGTAGGCTTTGTGGTGGGGAGGCCAGTATTTCTGAGTTCCGCCGGGGGCGACGTGGCGCCCTTTGGGCTTGAGGAGGAACGCTTCATTCATCGGATGCCACTGGCCGTGGACAAACCGCAGGCGGACCGGTTGCTCACCCCGCTCGACCGAGACCAGCTCGATGTGGCGGCCATACAGCACGTAGATCGAGGCGACAAGCGACGCGCCGGTAGGCTCCCCCTCATAGATCCCGAAGATCGATCCGACCGAGAAATTGGCATCGACGATGCTCGAGCCGTCCAGCGGATCGTAGCAGATGGTGTAGGGGGCTTTGGGATCGAGGGTGAGGACCTCGTCTTTCTCTTCGCTGATGATCGCCCGCACATGGGCCAGGGCGCTGAGGGATCGCTCGATCACCTGATCGCTGGCGACATCCATCTTGAGCTGGGTATCGCCCGTGGCGTTGTGGCTGGCGCTGTAGCCGAGGTCCCCCTCTTTGATCAGGGCGTCGACGCTGACGGCGATGGTCTGTATGGCATCAAAAATGGTCTTCATGAGAGCCTTCCTCCTTCGAGTGTGACCGCATGGCGGTCGATCCAAATAATTATACTGTGGATATCGTTAAGATCAAGTATATCGATGTTTTCGGGCAGCTCCACCGCATCCAGATCAACGGTATCATCCACCGCCAGCGCATCGACCACCGGCAGGTAGTCCGGCTCGATCGCGCCGCGAAAGACCGCGATACGCGGCAGGGGCAGGGTCTTGAGCCCCTCGACCATCAGCAGATCAAACGGCACCATCATCGCCGCGATCTCCTCGACCGAACGGCTGCGATGGGAGAGGAGCGTGGTGCGGGTGGGGGAGACCACCGCCACATCCGCTCCGGTCTGAAAGAAGCGGTCGCTGTCCTTGCCGGGGGTATCAAACTGCGCTTTGTCTTTGGGATCGTGTTTGATGATCGCCACGGCCCGATCGGAGGAGAGGGTCTGGGCGATCTTTTCGATGAGGGTGGTCTTGCCGCTGCCGGAGGGACCGGTGAAGGCGATGGCGCGTTGGGCGGGCATTGTGTTACTTCCTTTTGCGAAATTTGTCGGTGATCTCGGGGCGATGGAGGATCCCGAGGAGCTCTTTGAGGCGGATGGGGGTGCCGAGCTTGTTGAGGTAGATGACGTAGTTGACCAGCACCCGTTTGCCGTAGTGGTTGGCCTGCTGATTGTCGACCCGCTCAAGGCTCAGGTAGGGCTCATAGGGCCCTTTGCCCCGGAACAGGTCCTTGCGGCGGAGCATCCGGCGGGTGTAGCCGATGCCGGCGTTGTAGGCGTAGGCGATGTAGAGGGGATGCTGGAGCCAGCGAGTGAGGTAGTCGAGGTGTTTGTTGGCGTACCGCAGGGCGGTGCGGGGATCGAACATCGCATCGTAGTCGACCTTCTCTCCGAGCTGTTTGGCCAGGTGGCGCACGAGAAAGGGCATGATCTGCATCATCCCCAGTGCATACGAGGTGGAGACGCTGGCCGGGACGAACCGGCTCTCCTGCCGGGCGATGGCATAGAGCATCGCCTGTCGGGTCACCGGCAGCTGCTTCATCCAGTCGCGGTAGGGCATGGGGAAGTAGTGTTTGGTTTCCCGGGAGGCCTTGGCGAGGATGTAGGTGTAGTACCCTTCCGACCCAGCAGAACGGTAACCGTCGGCCAGACGGTTGAGATCGGTCTTTTTGTCAAAGATCTTCTGTTTGAGCCGGGCCCAGTGGATGGGGTCGGAGAGGGTTTTTTGCGCCATCAGCCGGGCCTTGGGGAGGCTCGGTGTGATGGTGGCGGGGTATTTCAGGTGGAGAAGGTCCCGTGCCAGCAGGGTGTAGAGGTTCAGGTCGAAGCTTCGGGTGAGCTCGGTCAGATAGTGACGATCCCGACTGCTCATGTAGGCCCAGAAGAGCGCCCGGTCAGCCGCATCCCGCTGCCAGGCAGTCCGGGATGCTAGGGCGAACCACGCTTCGGCGATCTCCTTGTGTTTGTGTGTCAGAGCGTAAAACCCCAGCCGCATTTGCGTGGCGGTGTTGAGTTGGTGTTCTTTGGGCGGTTTCTGGAGCAGAGAAGCGCTGAGCTTGGGGTGTTTCTCTTTGAGGATACGTCGGATAGCGGTATTGAAGCCTTTGTGGGCGCTCAGACGGGAAAATTCTTTGGCATTCAGGCGGGTGTCAAGTCGTCGACGGCCCTCCGTGCCGGCATGATTGAGGACATAGACCTGCATGGCCGGGTCGAGTTTTTTCCACGCGGCGAGGGGGTGGGGGCTCTTGAACAGTGCTAGGGTCTGCTCACGCTTCTTCTTTTGTGCGGCACGCTGTGCCGATGTGGGTTTGGTGTGGGATTTCCGTGTGCTGGAGGGAGGTTTGAGGCCGGTTTTTTTACGGTAGGCTTTGGCAAGCTTGCCGTTGATCCGTTTGGCTTCGCGGATGAGTTTTTTGGCTTCGGTTTTGGTGCAGCGGGGGCTGGAGAGATAGCGCCAGAGGTAGTAGTCCTTCTCGGTGCTTTTGGGCATGGCATGCAGCGTCGCGTAATCAAGCGTGCGAGCCGAGACCATACCCCCGGCGACCAGCAGGGCCACCAGGATCCACAGCATCCTCCCCCGCCGTCGCATCAGTAGACCATCCTCAACAGCAGCGTATCGACGAACTGCAGCGCCAGCAGGATCACCAGCGGACTCAGATCCATCCCCGAGAGAATCACAAAGGGCATCTTGCGGCGCACCCAGTTGAAGGCCGGTTCGGTGATCTGATAGATGAACCGTACCAGCGGGTTGGTCGGATCGGGCCGGACAAAGCTGAACAGTGCGGCGATGATAATGATCCAGATGTAGATGGTTATAACCGTGTGCAGCAGTTGCACCAGTGCGTAGATCAGTGCGGACATCGGGCTACCTCCGTGATGTAGGATTGGATAGACGGGTAGATCGCCGGAAGCGGCGGGCCCGTCTCGGAGCCGGTCAGAAGCCGGCGCAGCGGTTTGTCGAGTGCCTCCCCCTCGAGCCCGGTCTGCTCCCGCAGCCAGGCCTCTGCCTCGGGCCACTCGCGCAGCATCGGCATGCGGGCGATCGCCTTGGCCAGGCGGTGCATCGGTTCGGCCGCTTCCCCCTCACAGGGTTTGGGGGCAAAGATCGGCCGGATATGGGCATCGAGCTCCCGGATCGTGGCAGCCTCATCAAGGTAGAGTTTGATCAGCCGCCCGATCGCCGCATCGGCAAAGCCGTAGAGGGTGGAGATCGCTTTGTCATCCATGCGGCGCAGATGGGCACGGTTGAGCCGGTGCAGCCGGTCGGTCGTCAGGTATACTGGATCGGTCGTCAGCTGCTCCGGCGTGAACCACTCGATCGCCTCCGGGAAGGTAAAGACCTCCCGGGGTGGCCGGATCCCCAGCGAGAGGAGGGCGTTGAGGATCGCATCGGGCAGATACCCTTCTTCAAGCAGCTCCAGTACATTCTCCAGAGCGGGATCGGTCTCGAGCCGGGGCAGGTGGAGCCACCCAAGCGGTTCGTCATACCCCAGCTGGCGGCGGATATGCTCCTGCCGGGCAGCCGGGAGCAGGGTATCGTCCGGCACAATGGCCAGCGTGACCGCATCGAGCATGTCGTCCACTGCCGAAGCGAACTCAGCCGAGGGGATCCCGTCAGCATCGAGCAGGACGATCTCCCCGATCGCCTCGGGGGAGAAACGCTGGGTACCCCGGAGCGCATCCGCGATCGTCACGGGGGCTTCCGGAGCCCGCAGACGGAGGGATCCCGGATGGTCCTCCCCGGCAAAGGCCCGCCCCCGATCGACCAGCCCCTGCGCCAGCCGCCGGTAGAGGTCCCGCCGCTGGCTGCGGCGGACGATCGTTTCGCTGTCGAGGGCGAATTTGGCCAGCAGACGGCGCAGCTCCTCCTCCCGGATCGCTCCCGCGGCAGCATCAGCACGGTCATCGAACCGGTAGATGAGCCCCTCATCCCGCTGCCGGGATAGGAGCGCATTGACCGCGGTGGCCCACAGCTGCCCGGTGGTCAGCGGGGCGTCGGGTGAGAGGAGGATCCGGAGCATCGCAGAAGCCTCAGTCGCGTCCGGTGACCGCTTTGGTGACCGCGCCGGCGGCCGAGCCGGCCACATCCAGCGTGGTGCTGACCGCCGCACCGGCGACCTTGATCGGAGCGGTGACGACCTGCGTACATCCGCTCAACACGAGAAGGGACAAAACGGTAAGGATAAGTGTCTGTTTTTTCATGGCGATATTGTACCGTGTTTAGTTGATACTTTGGGATGTTAACCCTCACAGGGTAGAATGCGTTCAAATAAGTTGGTGCAGGAGCTTAAATAGATGATGAAAAAACTTTTTCTCTCTCTGGGGATGACACTGGCCCTGCTGGGCGCAACACCGGAGCAGGTGGAGCGTTATCTGATGGTCTCCGGATCGGAGGATCAGCTGATCGAGTTCGAAGAGATGGTCGATCAGCTGGGGCAGATGCTCACGGCAAAGACGGGGGTGGAGGTGCCGCTGATGCAGGATTCGCAGCTGGTCTCGATCCGGTTTCGTGAGTACCTGCAGCAGCACCTGAGCGGTTCGGAGATGGAGGAGGTTCTGGCCAACTATGCCCACGATGTGATGCGCAAGCTCGTCAGCGCCGAGGTGGTGATGGATGAGCTCTCGACCCGACAGGAGTATGTACAGTTCCGCAAAGATATCGAGAGCGATCCGCTGCCAAAGAATCGTACCGAAACGGTCCGATCGATCGTCAAAAGGTTGTATGACGCCAAAGCCCTCAGCCGGTTCTTCGAAAAACTCTTCCTCCCCACCTACAAAGTGATGGCACGGGGCAGCGGTATCGCTCTCGATGACACGAAGATCGAAAAAGCGACCAAAGATTTCGTCGAACGGATGCAGGAGCAAAACTACCACACCATGCTGTTCATGACGCGGGACTTTACCGATGAGGAACTGCATGAGCTCGAAGAGATCAGCGGCAACAGCGCGTCTGATCATGAGGTCAAAGCGGTCCTTGGGGGGATCGAAGAGGCGATGAGCGAAGCGATGGCCAACATGGCGAAGCAGATGGAGCGGCTGTATGCTCAGAAGCGCCGAACGTCGACCAGATCCACCGCCGCTTCTTCTGAAAAAAAGCCGAAAACTACGCCGGGATCAGGTTCGCCACAAAAAGCCCCAGCACGATCAGCAGAGTGATCCCCGCGGCGCGGTTGTAGAGCTTGTTTGCGGCGATAAAGACCAGCATCAGGGTCGCGATCAGCATCGTCGCCAGATCGAACGCATACTGCATGGGGTCGAATACCAGCGGTCGTGCCAGCGCCGCTGCGCCGAGGGCGACCGAGATGTTGGCCATGTTGGAACCGATGATGTTGCCGATGGCCATGTCGGCTTTGCCCCGGCGGGCTGCGGCGATGGAGACCACCAGCTCGGGCATCGAGGTCCCCATGGCGATCATCGCCACCCCGATGATCCACTCACGGATCCCGAACTCCCGCGCGATCCCCTGTGCCGCGCCGATGAGATAGTCGGCCCCGTAGATCACACCCACAAACCCCACCAGCAGCAGCCCCAGTGTCCGGCCCATCGGGATACGCTCCGCATCCTCCGGGAGGACCTCCTCCACCTCCTCGGCGATGATCTCTTTGCCGTCACGGATCAAAAAGAACAGATAGGCCACCATCAGCAGCATCAGCAGCCCCCCCTCGAACCGGCTGATGACCCCGTCACTGGCCATCAGCAGGAAGATGAAGACCGGGAACAGCGCCCAGCTGCTGTCCTTGGCGAAAAAGTCCCGGTGGGGGTCGATCCGCCGTGCGATGAGAAAGACCATCCCCAGTACCAGTGTGATGTTGAGGATGTTCGAGCCGATGATGTTGGCGATCGAGAGCTCAGGGTGGCCGTCCCAGCTCGCGGCGATCGAGGCGGCCATCTCCGGCAGGCTCGTTCCCAGCGCGATGAGGGTCGCCCCGATGAAAAACTCCGACAGCCCGAACCGTTTGGCGATCACCTCGCTCTGCGCGATCAGCAGGTCCGCGCTCCAGATCAACGCCGCCAGCGAGACGAGGAAAACGATGATGTCACTCATGGGGCCCCTCCGTGCGGACGATGAGACTTTTTGGCAGTTGGAAATGAGCGAGGATCTCCTGTTCTTTGTGACGCATTTGCCCGGCATCGGTCTCGTGGTCATATCCGAGCAGGTGGAGCAACCCGTGGGTAAAGAGCAGGGCGATCTCATCATCGAGCGAATGCCCCAGCCGTTCGGAAGCTTCGCGGGCATGGTCGGCCGAGATCACCACGGTCCCCAGCGGCTGGTGGGGCAGATCCCCCTCCAGCGGGAAGCTCAGTACATCGGTGGGTCGATCGGTGTCACGGTGGGCGTGGTTGAGGGTGCGGATAGCCGCATCGTCCACCAGCAGCAGTTCGATGTCACGGTGGGTCTGGAAGGCAGCGATACGCTCCAGCAGGTCGGCAGGGAGGGTGGTGTCGGTCTGATTGTCAATAAAAAGCATGGTGGAAGTGTAGCGAAAGGAAGTAAAATAAAAAGTAAAATGTAACAAGTAACAAGGAAAATATGGTATCCTTGTTCCCAAAAAAAGGGGACACCCATGCAGCAGAACAAAACAGCCGTCTGCATCATCTCCGGCGGGATGGACAGTGCTTTGGCCGCCGCCATCGCCCGGCAGGAGGGGTGTGAGATCGTGGCGGTCCATTTCAACTACGGCCAGCGGACCGAGCGCAAAGAGCTGGAGAGCTTTCGCCTCATTGCCGATGATCTGGGTGCCGTGGAGCGGTACGAGATCGATCTGCCGTTCTTTGGGCAGATCGGGGCCTCGGCCCTGACCGATCACACGATCGAGATCCCCACCGGCGGGATCGAGGCGGGGGTGCCGGTGACCTATGTGCCGTTCCGTAACGGTATCTTCCTCTCCATCGCCGCGGCGATCGGGGAAAAGCACGGTGCGGAGGCCCTCTATATCGGAGTGGTCGAGGAGGACAGCAGCGGCTATCCCGACTGCCGTGAAAGCTACATCGAAGCGATGGAGCGGGCGATCGATCTGGGGACGCGGGACGAGACCCGCATCGCCATCCGCATGCCGCTGGTGCACCTGCAAAAGTCCCAGATCGTCACCAAAGCGCTCGAGCTGGGGGTCGATCTGGGCCACACATGGAGCTGCTACCGCAATGAAGAGAAAGCGTGCGGCGTGTGCGACAGCTGCCGTCTGCGGCTGCGGGGGTTCGAGCTGGCGGGCGTGAAGGATCCGATCCCGTATGGGTAGGGTATCGTCGCCCGACAATACCGCAATGGCGGATGTTTCTCAGAAGGTGTTGTGAGGGCACAACACCCTACGCGAAAACATCAAAGCAGAACGATCGGGGGGATTCCGGATCGGGGAACCCGACCTACTGTTTTTTCTCGTCGATGGCCTGCTGGTACTGGGTGCGCATGCCTGGTTTGGCCTCTTCGGGGATGATGAGCTTGCACTCGGCGCGGCCGGCATCCCACCCTTTGCGGTAGTCTTCGGATCGGGCCGAGAGGCTGTAGTCCCGGCGGAAATACCCCTCACCGGTGCGGCAGCCGTCCTTGACCCCCTGTTTGTAGGCCGGTGAGACATTGCGGCCGAAGTTGTGCTCTTTGTAGCAGAAGTAGCCCGCTTTTTCCATGTAGGGAAAGCAGCGCCCCCGGGAGGGGACACATCCGCTAAGAGTCCATGCCAGGCTCACACCGGCCGTGGTAAGCAAAAGGATCGATCGGATCGGCATATCACGCTCCAGAATATTTTTGATACTATTATATCAAAGGGAAGATTAAGGAGCGTACATGGCGACACCGTTTCAAGAACAGGTCTGGGCGGCATTGCGGCTGATCCCGCGCGGCCGGGTGACCACCTACGGAGCGATCGCCCGCTATCTGGGGACTGGAGCCGTGCGGGCGGTGGGTACGGCCGTGGGCAAAAACCCCGACGCGCCGACGGTGCCGTGCCATCGGGTGGTCCGCTCGGACGGGACGATCGGGCGCTACAGCGGCGGAGAGGGGGTGGCGACGAAGATCGCGTTGCTGGCCCGTGAGGGCGTGCAGGTCGAGCGGGGGAGGATCGTCGATTTTGACGCGGTGGTGTGGACCTATCCTCAGCAGTCAGTCACGAGCCCTTCGGGGAGCTGATCCTCCTGCCCGGGAAAGATGCTTTCGACCACGAGCTCGGGGTGGATCAGCTCACGCAGTTTGCGCTGGGCGACCATCTTGGTGGTCAGACTGCTCATCGAGCAGCCGTTGCAGCTGCCGGCCAGTTCGATCCACGCCACGCCGTCCTTGACACCGAGGTATTTCATCGTTCCGTTGTGGGAGGCGACATAGGCTTCGATGCTGGGGAGATAGTTGCGGATCGCGACACACAGATCCTCATCGCTGAATGGCATCATGGTTTTTCCTTTGGTTCTAAATGGTTATCAGGATAAATGATGACGTGAATATAACCAAAGAGCCTTAATCGCAGATGAGCAAAGCATCGGATCGCCTGCTCAAGTCGATGAGAACGTCTTTTATGCTTTAATCGGCAGCCTCATAATCTACCGGGAAAAAAGAAATTAAAATTAAGATTAAAGCAACATTAAATAATACAATGACATAATTGTATCAACATTCTGCTATTATGGCAGATCTAAATAATTAATTGAGATGAAAGGATGTCCATGAGAGGAAAGAGAGTAACGATGGCGCTGTTGGCGCTGTATTGGCTCCTGTCGGTGCATGTGAGTATGGCACAGGAGATTCAAAATGACACTGAGGCCGTTAACGTTGCCGGAAAACAGCGGATGTATACGATGCGATTGCTGCGCGATTATCTGATGATTGGTGAAAAGATCAATTACAGGGATCCGGAAGGTGATCTTAAAAAAAACATGGAGAATTTTGAAGCTTCGGCCAAAGCTTTGAGAGCGTATATTAAGGACCCGGTGTTAAAAACAGAGCAAAAAGAGATTCAAAAAATGTGGGAGAGCTCACGAAAGATGTTCTCCCAGGCCCCAAAGCGGGAAGATGCCCTTGTCTATGCGAAAGCGGCGACACAGTTTCGTAAAAAACTCAATATCTTCGTGAACCATCTTTCGGAGCATTATGGCAGCAGTTCAGCCAAAGTGGTCAACGCCGCGGGAAAACTCCGTGCGGTTTCCCAGGCACTGGTATCAGTCTATTTGCTCAAGTCCTGGGATATCCCGGAGGCAGGAAAGATGATCAAAAGACCCATGAAAAGTTTTCGGGAATCGCTTGATTTTTGTGACAAAGCTCCGGAAACCACCTCTGCCATGCGCCCGACCCTTAAAAAACTGGAAAACATCTATCTGTTCTTCCAGATTATGGATGAAGCGAACAGTACTACTACCCCGGTGCTGGCGATCAAAAAGACTGATGATATGCTGAAATACGCTGACGAGCTGACCCAGATGTATGTTAAGGCGCTGAAAAAATGATCGCCGAACAGGAAAAGGGAGCAGGAGAGCGTGCGCGCGGTCGCACCAAGTCAAAACAGACTTTATACCAAAGGAGTACACCGATGAAATCTATCCAAAAGACCCTGGGGGTCATTCTTGCAGGAACCCTGATGTGGCTGATCGCTACCGGCACCGCTACCGCTGCCGGGACCGCAGCCTCAGAGACCAAGGCCAAAAGCGCCCCGGCAAATCCCGGTGACGATGTGGCCCTGGTCAAAATGATCAAAAAAGCGATGCGGTCTTCTGTTCTGGTGCAGATTGTTGCAAAGGATTATCTCTATGCCGGTAATGGCATTGCCGTGACCAAATCGAAAAAAGAGATTGCAAAAGCACAAAAGATGTTTCAGGAGAACATGAAGGTCCTGTCCAGTGCCCTGACGGACCCCAAAAGCAAAAACCTCATGACCTTTATTCAGATGAACGTCGAGGAACTCCAAGAATTGCTCAGTCAGCCTTACTCTCTGGAAAACGCCCAGGAGGTGATTGACCTTGCCGAGGCGATCGCCGAAGGGGAACGTAAACTGGCAAGCGTATTCCGCAAACGCCTGAGCAAAGACTATCCTGTCGGCAAGGGACAGCGCTACGCGATCATCCAGATCGCCAAATACTACATGGCCTATCAGGCAGGGATCAAAGATGCCCACACCGTCCAGCAGATGAAAGAGACCGTCGCCAAGATCGATAACTTCATCAAGGAGTACAAGGCCTATCCGAAAAATACGGTTGAGATGAGCCAAACAGTCAACGAGATGGAGAAGCTCTGGAATATCGTCAAAGAGTTCTATCTCGATATTGAAGAGGGTGGCCTGCCGATCATCGTCTATCAAACGACGAACAAACTTGACAAAGCTGTCTTGAAATATTCAAAACTGATCGTTCAGACGATCAGAAAATAATACTGCCAAAGGTTTTGCATGCGTAGATCGATCATCTTACTTTGGCTGCTGATGGGGGCGACGTCCCTCCATGCGGCAACCCGTGGAGATGTCAAGGTTCTCGAAGCGACCGATACCATCCGCTCGGTTGCCGACAACCTGGCACGCGAATACATGCTCTATACGCTCTTCCCGCACAAACGCTTCTCCCGTGAGGATTTCGAAGATGAGCTGGAGGAGCTGCCCAAAAGTTTCCAGGAGATCGCCGGAGCGACGAAGGATGAGCGGACAAAAGGTCTGCTCTCGTTCTTCACGTATCAAAAAGCCCGTGCCGACGGGATCGTCGAAGAGCCGAAACCAACCAGAGAGCTGGCGGAAGAGATGCTGGAGATGAGCCGAAGCTTCGTCGAGGGTTCCGAGAACATCGCTCGTCACCATACCTACAAATTCTCCTTCGAGGAGAAGATGTTCATGCTCATCCGTTCGATGCAGCGCCACCTGGCTTCTCTGGCCAAATACTATGTCGCATGGCAGCTCTTTCCGGATGACCCGGCACTCTCCAGGAGGATCGCGTCCGAGAAAAAACACTTTGAGACGGAACTGAAGAAGATCAACGCCTATCGCTACAAAGATCCAGAAGCGATGGAAGCACGTGAAAAGCTCAACGCTATCTGGAAAACGATCCGATCATACTGGGAGGGCGGAGAGCCCGGCAAAGGACTGCCGATGGTCCTCTCTATCGCGACCAACCAGATGATCGATCTGCTCGATACGCTGGGTGCCTACCACAGCAAGAACCAATAATATAAGGGATATACATGCGATCAAAACTACTTTTATATCTGCTGATGATCCCGCTTCTTGCGCTGATCGGGTGGTTGGGGTACCAGAGCTGGCTGGCGTTCCGTGACTTTCAGCCCACGCAGGCCAACAGTCAGTACCTTGCTGCGCTTGGGAGTGTCGAAAACGGCCTTGACACACTGGAGAACGAACGGAAGGTCAGTGCACTCTTTTTAGGTGCACAAGGTAAGAAATTCGCCTCCGATCTGAAAGAGGCCCGTAACGGCAGTGATCAAAGCATTCGGTACCTTACATCTGATGCAACCATATCGGAAATTCTCTCCGGGCAGATCGATCCGATGACCCGGGCTTTACGGTTGGTACGCTCCAATGTTGATGCACTTAACGGGAACTATGCATCAGCCGTAGGTGAGAGTTATGATCGGGACATCGCCCCGCTTCTCGCCCGGGCAGAGGAAAAACTCAGCGGCCATTTCTCCAGTCCGGCGCTGCAGGGGGAGGGAGCCGTACGCGCTGACCTCGCCCGTATCGGAAGCGATATCAGTGCCGAAAAAGCGCTTTTGATGTACTGGGTGACCCGTCGCCAGCCGATCGATGGCGTAGCATTGCGTTATTGGGAGACCCTGATGGAGCGGCGTTTCGATCCCGATCTCTCACGCCTGCCCGATGAGGATCTGGCCGAAGAGCTTCAGGATATACTGGAAGAACCGGAAGAGAGTGAAGAAACAAGTGCCGTCTACACCGATATCTTCACCCACGTATCGGATGGCATGTTCACGCTTACTCCGGATCAGCTCTCCAGGGCCTTTTCGGAGGCCGAAGGCCGGATCGCCAAAGCCCGTCTTCTGCTGGAGAACCGCATGCAGACTGAAGCCACTGAAGCGCTCTGGGATACCCAAAAACGCCTTATGATCTATGGCGGTGCTTTGCTGGCGGCTCTGCTGGCGCTGCTCCTGCTGCTCCGATACTCGAGTAGCTCTCGACGGGAACGTCTGGCGTTGGAAGAGACCCTCAAAGAGATGGTTAGTGATCTCCCCGATGAACAGCAGGCTGAGCTGGATGAGATTCTGAAAAAAGGTGATCGTACCTCTATCTACCGCTTCCTTGCCGATACGACCCGTGAAGCACGGGTGGCCCGAGAGGAAGCCCTTGTGGCCCGTGAACAGGCGCTCGATGCCGAAAAAGCCAAGGACCTTTTCCTGGCAAACATGTCGCATGAGATCCGTACGCCGCTCAACGGGATCCTCGGCTTTACCCAGTTGCTGGAGACCACCAAACTCGATGATGAGCAGCGCGGATATATCGACATCATCAAAGGAAGCTCGGATAACCTCTTGACGATCGTTAACAGTATTCTTGATCTCTCCAAGATCCGGGCCAAAAAGGTCGATCTGGAGGCAATCCCCTTCAGTCCGGCCGATATCTTCAGTGAAGCGCTGGAACCGCATGAAGTACATGCGGCTGAGAAAAAGATCCGTTATTGTTCCTTTATCGATCCGAGTCTGCCGATGCTGATCGGTGATCCGACCCGTTTGCGACAGGTCATGACCAACCTTATCGGGAACGCCATCAAATTCACCGAAAGCGGTGGATCGATCCAGGTGGCGATTGAGCGGGTAAGTGCAGAAAATGACCATGTCCGGGTTCGCTTCAGCGTACGGGATACCGGTATCGGGATCACCCCCGAGCAGAAAGAGAAGATCTTCGAAGCCTTCTCCCAGGCCGACAGCTCTACCACCCGTGAATTTGGCGGGACCGGTCTGGGTCTGGCCATCACCAGCGACCTGATCAAACACATGGGCGGATCACTGGAGGTGGAGAGTGAGCCGGGCAAAGGATCGGAGTTCTTCTTCGAGCTTACCTTCGATGCTTCCGGCCTGGACGAAGCGGTACGGATTGATCTGCAGGGCAAGCGGATCGCCCACTACCTGCCGGAGGGTGAAGAGGAGATGGTGCGTGACCGCTGGTTGATACGCTATCTCAAAACCCTCACCCCTGATGCAGGTCAGGTCAGAACCCTTGATGCGATCGAGAAAGGCGGGTACGACATCGTCTTCTTCGATCATTCGCATCAGGCGGTCCGTAAACAGATCGAAGAGATCCGGGCACTCCCGATCGACAAGATCATGATCGGATACATCTCCTACAAAGAGGAGATCGATCCACTGGCCGATGAACACACAACCATCCTCTATCGGCCGGTCAACTACCTCAAGATTACCCGTGCAGTGCGAGGCTTTATCGAGGCAGCATCCTCAGAAGAGGCCGTAGCTATACCTCAGGAGGCCTCGGAGGACTTCCGTGGCCTGAAAGTACTCGTCGCCGAGGACAACGAGGTCAACCAGAACCTCATCCGTACCGTTCTCGAAGGGTTTGGGATCGATGTCTCGATCGCGGAGAACGGACAGGAGGCGGTCGAACTGCGCCGCAAAGAGCCGTTCGATCTGATCCTCATGGATATCCAGATGCCGGTCATGGGTGGTATCGATGCGACCAAGGCGATCCTCCAGCTTGAAGAAGAGGAGGGACTGCCCCATGTACCCATCGTCGCATTGACCGCCAATGCCCTTCAGGGGGACCGGGAGAAATACCTGCGGGCCGGTATGGACGATTATATCTCCAAGCCGATCCAGATCGAGCAGATCCGCCATATCCTCCAGGCCTACTGTCGTCAGCCTGATCGGATGGATCAGGGTCAAGGTCGGAAGAGTTCATCATCTGAGAGCGAGAAGGGGGGCGATATCGCCGCTGCCGCGGCTCTCCTCTCTACCGGAGCTGCCGTTGCCGGGGCAGCTGCAGATCATGAAGAAGATGCCGTACAGCCGGATCGAACCGAAACAGAAGTTCCTGTGGTCGATGGTGAGGAACAGCCCGAGCCTGCACTCGAGAAAAGTGTGATCGATGGAACGGAAGAGCGGTCATCACAACAGCAGCGGGATGTGCTCCTCTATACCCGGGGCGGTCTGATCGGCGATATCCATCGCCATCTACTCTCCAAAGAGGGGTATTCGGTCGAATCGGCCGGGAACGAGGATGAACTCTTTGCCCATTTCGATACCAATACTTTCCATTATGTGATCCTCGACAAAGCTCTCCTGCCGGAAGACAATTGTATTTTGGCGGAGATGATCCGTGAGAACGGCTCCCTGCCATTGATCTACGACTCGGTGGAGCGGGAGAACGATTGTGCGGATGCGGCTGAACGCTACACGACCCTCTCTCAGCTGCGCGCGATCCTGCGTACGGCTCTGCACGCAGAATGATCCTCCTCGGAGTGGGTAGAGCCGCAGCCTGTCGGCTTCGGGGGTGAGTATGCCGCTGCACCGGATGGAGCGGGGCATCCTCTACATGCTCCTGGCTTCGCTCAGCTTCGCCTTCATGGGCGGCTTCGCCAAGGAGCTCAGCCAGGCGATCCCTCCGCTTGAAGTGACCTTTTTCCGCAACGTTTTCGGTGTCGTGATCGTGTTGCTGAGCCTCACGAAGTACCCGCTGCGCCAAAAAGGGGGCCACCCCTGGCTGCTCCTCTTTCGCGGAACGATCGGCTTTCTGGCGCTGCTGGCCTATTTTTACGATTTTGCTCATATCCCGCTGGGGGTCGCCGTCACCTACAACAAAACCTCCCCCATCTTCGTCGCCGTGTTCGCGTGGCTCTTTCTGGGGGAGCGGATGGACCGGATCGGCTGGATGGCGGTATTCCTTGGCTTTGCCGGGATCGTGCTGATCGCACAGCCCGAGGGCTTTACGCTCGACAAATACGACTGGCTGGGGATCTTCTCCGGGATCGGCGCTGCGCTGGCCTACACCTCGATCCGCGAGTTGCGCCACTACTACGATACCCGCGCGATCGTCCTCTCCTTTATGGGGGTAGGGACGATCGGCCCGCTGATTCTGATGACGATCAGCCACTGGTTCCATCCGCCCGAGTGGGATGTGCTCTTCGCTCCATTCGTGATGCCGCAGGGGCGCGAGTGGCTCTGGGTGGCCGGAGTGGGGGGCTTTGCGACCGTCTCCCAGCTGCTGATGACCAAAGCGTACGAAAAGAGCAAAGCGGGTATCGTCGGGACGGTGAGCTACACCAACATCGTCTTTGCGGTCATCATCGGGGTGATGCTGGGGGATCCTTTTCCCGATCACTGGACGTGGCTTGGGATCGCGCTGGTGATCGGATCGGGACTGCTGGTGACCCTTAAACGGGGGTGATGAACCTAACCGTCATCCTGAACTTGATTCAGGATCTCATGCCTATTCCGGGGAAGCTTACCATTTCTGTGGAGATTGGGGGGATTCCGGATTGAGTCCGGAATGACGGAGTATGGTGTTTCCATTTGGGGTTGATACTGGGTTAAGCTTTGGCAGGTATCATGCCGCGTTTATTACAGATACACAAGGAAAAAAACATGAACACCAAATACACCAACGCCTTCTCGGCCCTGCACTGGATCCACGCGGTCCTTCTGGCTATGTTGCTCTTGGGCGGCATCATGACCCTGCCCGATCTCCCCGAAACCGCTGCCAAGCTCGCTCCGTTCAAAAACCACATGATCCTGGGGTTTGTCGCGTCGCTGCTGGTACTGGTGCGTATCTTTATGCTCCGCTCTCAGCCAAAACTTGAACCGCTCAAGATGAGTGAGGCCCGCCAGAAGCTCGTGACATGGAACCACCGCCTGATCTACGTGATGATCGCCGTGACCGGTCTGACCGGTATGGCCACGGCCAAAAGCGCCAGCATGGGGCAGGTGCTGCTCTTTGGAGCCGAGCCATCCGTCTACGGCGGTCCCGAAGGGATCACCGCTACCCTCGGGATGATCCATACTTATAGCGCCTGGATCCTCGGCGCATTGATCGTGATGCACGTTGCCGGTACGATCTCCTACATGATGAAGACCGGCGACAATGTCCTGAAACGCGTTGGGTTCGGTCAAGGATAAGTAACCCCTTTTTTGCTACCATATCACCAACATACTGGAGGTGATCATGGCCCGGGGAATCCTGCTGCTCAACATGGGCGGCCCCAATACTGTCGCAGAGGTGGAGCTGTTCCTTCGAAACATGTTCGCCGATCCGCGTATCCTGCCGATGCATCCGTTGCTGCGCCGACTGATCGGCCGGCGGATCGTCAAAAAACGCCTCCACGAAGCGGAGGAGAACTACCGTCAACTCGGCGGCAAATCCCCCCTCACCGAGATATCGCAATCACTGGCCGAAAAAGTGGAACGCCTCACCGGCCTCCCGACCCGTCTGGCGATGCGCTATGTGCCGCCGTACGCGTCCGAAGCGCTGGGGGAGTTCCAGCGGGAGGGGATCGACGAGATCATCGCCTTTCCGATGTATCCCCACTACTCCACCACCACGACCCTCTCATCGCTTGATGACCTGCAGGCCCGTTTGATGCGGAGCGAGTACCACCCCACGCTGCGGGTGGTCAATCCCTACTATGCCGATGAGCGCTACGGAGCGATCCAGGCCGATCGGATCGTTGCGGCGCTGAACGGGCGTAACGCGGCGGAGTACGATCTGATCCTCTCAGCCCACGGACTGCCGATGAGCATCATCGAGGCGGGCGATCCCTACCGGGAGCAGATCGAGGCGAATGTGCAGATGCTGGAGCGGCTCCTGAAGGAGCGGGGGGTCCGTTTCCGTGCGGTGAAGCTCGCCTACCAGTCCAAAGTGGGCAACGCCGCCTGGCTGGAGCCCAACCTCGCCGATGTGCTGCGCCATCCGGACAGTCTGAAAGTGCTGATCGAGCCGCTCTCGTTTACCGTGGACAACTCCGAGACCCTGTTCGAACTTGACGTGGAGCACCGTGAGATCACTGAGAAGATCGGGTATGACGACTACCGGGTAGCTGCGTGCCCCAACGACGGGGAGGACTTCGCACGGTTCATCGCGGAGCAGGTCGATGCGGCGATCGCGTAGGCGATACTACCGGTACGGCTACCGGAAGTATCAGCGGGTGTGGCGCACGCTCTTTTGGCTGGCGCTGGCGGGCAGCTATCTCCTCTCGGTGCTCCCCGGCGAGACGGTAGCCCCCCTGTTCAGCTGGTCGGACAAGCTCAACCACGCCGGCGCGTTTCTGGTGCTGGGGGTACTGCTGCGGCTGGGGTGGCGGATCGACTACTGGAGGGCGCTGGCGCTGCTGGTGGCCTACGGGGGCTTCATCGAGATCTCCCAGCTCTTCGCGGTCCACCGCAGCGCCGAATGGGCCGATGTGGGGGCCGATACGATCGGCGCCTTTCTGGGGTTCAAACTCTACAAATACATCCGGGCACTATGGTAACGATCGATCAACACTACGAATACCTGACCGAGGTGAACCGCTCCAAATTCCTCGGCCATCTGGTCCCGATGGCGCAGTTCGAGGGACTGCAGGAGCGGCTGAGGTCCGAACACCCCAAAGCGAGCCATGTCGTCTATGCTCTGCGCCGTCTCAACGCGTACGATCAGGTGGTCGAGAACAGCAGCGACGACGGGGAGCCCCGCGGCGCGGCAGGCACCCCGATCCTCAATGTTCTGCGCGGAGAGGAGGCGATCGAATGTGCCGTGGTGATCGTACGCTATTTCGGCGGGATCAAGCTCGGCATAGGCGGGATGGTGCGTGCCTACACGCTGGCGGCGAAGAACCTCGTCGAACAGGCCCGCTGGCAGCCGTACCACAAGGAGGTGCAGTACCCTTTCGCCACCTCTTATCAGCAGATACGGCAGACGGAGTATCATCTGGAAAAGGTCGGAATCATACAGGTGGAGCGTACGTTCGAGGCCGAGGGTGTCCGTTGGACGGTACGCGGGAGCGAAGAGCAGATCACGTTGCTGCGATCGCTTCTGGAGAGTTGACTTTTTTCTGACAGTAACGTGTTATAGTTTCACTGTATCCGGGAGATAAACGACAGAAACCATGTGATGTTCGACCTCTTCGTTTAAAGCCTCCTCCTTTTGAAACTCTCGGTACAAAAACTTTCTCCTTTTGTTAGAACCTACTCTTTTTTCCCCGCTTCGGCGGGGGTGGGTCACCCCCACTTATCTTATCTTTGTGAGGATACCGTTTTTCATTTCGTAGACCGCATCGGCGATCGTATCTGCGTCTGAGGGTTCATGGGTCACCATGACCGTATGCAGGCCGCGCTGCGATGTCAGCGTTCGGACCAGATCGAGCACATCGGCCCGGGTCGCCTGATCGAGCCCGGTGAAGGGCTCATCGAGCAGCAGGATCGGCCGCTGCCGCAGCAGGGCACGCCCCAGCGCCACCCGCTGCTGCTGTCCGCCGGAGAGGGCGGTGACCACCTTGTCGGCCTGATCGGCGATCCCAAGCTCCCCGAGGATCGTCCGGGCACGGGCATGCTCCTCGGGGGTGCCGCGGATCGTGCCGTGCAGCCCGATGAGGAGGTTCTGCTCGGCTGTGAGATGTTCGAAGAGGTTGTGCTGCTGAAAGAGCGTCGTGATGGGACGCTTCTCCGGCGGCAGGTCATTGAGCAGGGTATCGTCGTACCGTATCGTCCCGCCGGTGGGCAGGAGGAAGCCCGCCAGCAGGTCGATCAGCGTTGATTTGCCGCTGCCGCTGGGGCCGAGGATACCCGCCACTTCGCCGGCATTTACCCTCAGATCGTAACGGTAGAGATCGCTCAGGCCGTCGTGGTGATAGGTATAGGTGAGCTCATCGGCGTGGAGCATGGGGGTCCTTCGGCTTTTTCTCATAGTGTACCACAAAAAAGAGCGCGCCCACCATCAGCAGCAGCACAAGCGCCACACCGGCCGCGTCAGCGGTGCGGTACGAGCCCATCAGCCCATAGAGGTACCACGGCAGGGTGGTGATCTCCCGGTTCCCAAAGAGCGCCACCACCCCCAGATCGCCCAGTGAGAGGGCGAACGACAGGGCAGCGATGTACCCCAGACTCCGGCGCAGGTAGGGCCACTCCGCATACCGCCACCGCTGCCACCACGTCAAACCCAGTGAAAAGACCAGCCGGTCGTACCGTCGGGCGGTCCGCTGCATGGCCGGCACCAGCACCGCCAGCGCGAAGGGGAGCGCCATCAGGACATTGGCCGTCACGATCGCCGCCAGCGCCCACCCCTGCATACTGCCCCCCAGCTGCCGTGCCAGCAGGAAAAACCCCAGACCGAGGATCAGCGAGGGGATCGCCAGATAGAGATTGCCCGAAAAGGTCACCAGCAGCCGCAGCATCGCAAAAAGCGGCGTGCGCGGCAGCCGGTAGGGCAGATCGAAATGCCGTCTGGCATCGGCCAGCCCCAGCGAGAGGATCAGCGTGAGGATCATCGACACCGTCGCGATCCCCAGACTCATCCCCAGCGAACGGAGAAACAGCGGCCGGGTCAGCAGATCCGGCAGATCGGCGGCCAGTCCGTCGATCACGATGGCGATCAGCGGCAAGAGGTAGAGGAGTCCCAGCACCGCGAGGACCCCCCGCTGCGTCAGCCGCCAGGGGAGCGGATCGGGCCAGGGGAGGGGACGGGCAGGGGCTTTGAGGTTGGTCGTGCCCCCGGGCAGGCGGGCGGTGAGCAGTACCAGCATCACCGAGATACCGAGCTGGATCATCGCCAGCCGCAGG
>Ga0256835_1000792_pt1 | contig 21002 bp, 13 predicted proteins | sample PIR30metaG_FD_185972 | JGI IMG/M metagenome (GOLD analysis project Ga0256835, IMG submission 185972) | Hydrothermal vent microbial communities from East Pacific Rise, Pacific Ocean - PIR-30 | ecosystem: Environmental > Aquatic > Marine > Hydrothermal vents | place: Pacific Ocean: East Pacific...
AACAATCAACACAGATGATTTTGGGTTAAATAAAGATATAGACAGAGGTATAATAGAAGCCTTTAATAAAGGAATTCTTACTGATGCTTCTTTAATGGCTAATGGACCTAATTATGAGCAAGCAATAAGATTTGCAAAAGAGTTGAAAATCCCAATAGCAGCTCATATAAATCTTATCAGAGGTAAAATGTTGACAGGTTTTCAGCCCACCGGCTCAATCATTGATTTTTGGAAAAAATCGTTGGAGAAAAAATATTTAGTTGGGATCGAACAAGAAGCAAGAGCTCAAATAGAAAAAATTTTAAATGATGGGGTTAAAATCAATCAAATAAATAGTGAAAAACATTCACACTTTTTCCCTCCTGTTTTTAAGCTGTGGGTAAAGCTTGCAGAAGAATATGAAATACCATATATAAGATTCATTAAAGAATTTAACCTTATTCCTTCTCTTCAGGGGATTAAAGCTAATCTTTTATCTATTTTTTCAATTACAAACATAAAATATTTAAATAACTCAACAGTAAAGAGTACAAATTATTTTAGAGGAATATTAATTACCGGAAAAATTAACTCTACACGTTTAATAAAAACTATAAAAACCTTAAAGGAAGGCTGGACAGAGCTAATGGTTCATATTGGTTATAATGGAGAAATAGATAAGAGTATGGGACAATACTTTTTGACTCAATCGCGAGAAGAAGAGCTTAAGGCCTTGTTAAACCCTAACTTTAAAGATATAATATCCACACTCAATATAAAATTAAAGAGCTTTGGAGGATTGAATGGCTGATAACCCTTATCTTTCGATAGTTGTTCCTTTCTACAATGAAGAAGAAACTATTGAAGAATTATATGACAGAATTAAAAAAGTAGTTGAAAATTTAGGGAAATCTTATGAAATCATCTTCATAAATGATGGCTCAACAGATGGAACAGAAGAAATATTAAACAAACTCGCTAAAAACGATGAACTTCTTATAGTAGTTCATCTTAGAAAGAATTTTGGTCAAACCGCTGCCCTCTCGGCAGGTTTCGATGTCGCAGAAGGTAAAATTATTATCTCTATGGATGGAGATTTACAACATCAACCCGAAGAAATCCCAATGTTCATTGAAAAAATAGAAGAGGGATATGATCTTGTTTCCGGGTGGAGAAAAAAGAGAGTTGACAATTTTTTTCTGAGACGCATACCATCAAGAATTGCAAATTGGATAATGGCAAAACTTTCTGGGATTAAGATTCATGATTTTGGTACAACTTTTAAAGCATACAGAAAAGAGGTTATAAAAAATGTGGAACTTTATGGTGAACTTCATAGATTTATCCCTGCTCTCGCATCTTCCATGGGTGTAAAAATAATAGAAATACCAATAAAAAACATAGTAAGAGAAAAAGGGAAATCAAAATATGGTATTTCAAGAGTAAGAAGAGTTATTTTTGACCTTCTAACAGTAAAATTTCTTATTAGTTTTCTGGACCGCCCTCTTCAGATTTTTGGATTAATAGGATTAATTTTCTCATTAATGGGTTTTCTTTTCGGAGGAACAATCTCTTTGCTTTATTTTTTGGGGAAATTACAGATAAGTGATCATCTTGGAAATCTCCTTCTCTCTGTCACTCTTGTAATAGTAGGAATAGTTTTTATCACTATGGGACTTCTTGCTGAGATAAATTCCCGAATTTATTACAGAGTCCACAATAAAAAACCCTATGCCGTAAGATCAATCGTTAAGAACAAGAAATAAAATGTGCGGTATAGCAGGTTTCTTCAGTTTTAAAGAAGAGCATAGATCAGATTTTTCAAAAAGAGAAATCATTGGAAAAATGACAGAAGAAATAATTCATAGAGGCCCTGATGGAAATGGTTTTTATATTGATGAACTAATTGCTCTTGGAATGAGAAGGCTCTCAATTATAGACCTTGAAAAGGGATGGCAACCTCAATATAATGAAGATAAAAGTATTGTGATCGTTTTTAATGGAGAAATATACAATTTTCTTCAATTAAAACAGGAGTTAATAAAAAAGGGGCATATATTTAAAACAAACAGCGATACAGAAGTAATTGTGCATTTATACGAAGAAGAGGGAATTGATTTTGTTAAATATTTAAATGGGATGTTCGCAATTGCTCTCTATGATAAAAAACAGAAAACATTAATTCTTTCAAGAGATAGAATGGGAATTAAACCATTGCATTATAGTATATTTGAAAATTTTATTATTTTTGGTTCCGAAATTAAGTCAATATTAAAGTTTCCTAAATTCAAAAAAACAATAGATCCCATGTCTCTATACGATTTTTTTACATTTGAATTTATTTCCGCTCCTAATTCAATCTATCAAAACATAAAAAAAATTTTACCAGGGGAAATGTTAATTATAAAAAGAGGGAAAATTCAAAAAGTAAAATATTGGGAGCCAAAAATAGAAAAAAAGGATTATGAATTTGAAGAATTAAAAGAAAAAATAAAAGAGACTTTTTTATCATCTGTAAAATACAGATTAATCTCCGATGTACCTCTTGGAGTTTTTTTAAGCGGAGGAATCGATTCAACTTTGATCACCGGGGTAGCCTCTCAATTTGTTTCTAAATTAAAAACTTTCTCAATAGGTTTTAAAGAAGAAACATTTAATGAACTTTCCTATGCAAAGATCGCAAGTGATTTTTTTAAAACAGATCATACTGAAATGATTCTCTCTTATAATAAAGTAATCGAATTACTACCTAATATAATGAATTATTTAGATGAACCCCTTGCGGATGCATCAATTCTTCCCACATATCTTGTCTCTTATCTTTCAAAACAAAAGATTACCGTTGCTCTTTCAGGAGACGGAGGGGATGAATTGTTTTTAGGATATGATACTTATAAAGCATATAAAATAGCAAAATACCTCAGATGGATACCAAAACCTATTGTCAATCTTGGTAAAGAGCTTTCTTCTTTTCTCCCTGCCTCTCAAAAGAGAATAAGTTTAGAGTTTAAGATAAAAAAGTTTCTTTCAGGGTTAAATTATAAACCCGAGATATCAAACTACATTTGGTGGGGAGCATATCCACCTAAACTGAAAAAGCGACTATTTACTCAAGATTTTTTAAACTTATTGAAAGATTATAAAGACTTTTCTCCTATAAATTTTTATCTAAAAAAGCTAAAAAACATAAAAGACCCCCTCGATAGAATAAATTATCTTGATTTACATCTCTACCTTCAGGATGATCTCCTTCCAAAAGTTGATAGAATGAGTATGGCAACCTCCTTAGAAGTAAGGGTTCCATTCCTTGATCATAGAATGGTAGAATTAGCTCTTTCCATAAAAAATAACTTAAGAATGAAAGGGTTTAAGACAAAGTATATTCTTAAAGAGTCATTAAAAGAATTTATCCCTCCTCCCCTTTTTAAAAGGCCGAAAATCGGATTTGATATCCCTTTAGGAAAATGGTTAAGACAAGAGTTAAAAGACTATATGTTTTCTCTTTTAAATGAAAGAGCTCTGAAAGAACACGGGTTTTTTAATGTAAATTTCATAGAAGAAATTATCAATACTCATATCAAAGGGAAGCATAACTATAGACAATTAATTTGGCCATTAATGATATTTCAAAATTGGTACAAAAAATATAAACCGGATTTACTGTTTTAAAGCTTTTAATAAAATGTGAGGATAAAGATAACCTTTGTCCAATCTTATAATTTCTGTTTTAAATCCATACCTCGAGAGTAAGGAGACTAAATCTTCAACAGATCTAAAAAAGAATTTACCTCCCAGAGTTCTCTTTAATATTTTTACGGAAAGAAATTCTTGGAAATAGTTAAAAAGATATTTATAAAAAGGTTTTTTATCCATTTCCTTTATTAAGAGCAAGCCATTATCTATTTTTTCAGATATCTTTTTTATGAGCATTTCCTGGTGCTCAAAAGGAATTAGATACAAAACATCTATTAATGAAAAATGAGTTGCCTCTGGAATATCCATCTCTATAATATTCTTCCGTATAAAACTTAAGTTGTTGAAAGTAAAAAGCTCTTTTGCCATTTGAATCTTTCTTTCATCATCATCAATTCCAACTATTTTCATATGAGGGTGTTTTAAAGCTAAAAGTGCAGGAAATATTCCGTTTCCACAACCAAGGTCCACAAGTTTTCCATTATCAGGAAAAAAATTCAAGAGTTTATAAACAGGGAAAATTCTTTTTTTTATATTATAAAATTTTAAAAACTCTTCGTTCTTTTCAATAATTCTTTCAAACTTCTCTTTCATTTCCTCAAAATAATTCTTTTTATGATAACAAATCCATTCTTTAAGGTTGTTATAAATTCTCTAAAGCTAAGAATCTGAGTAAGTCTTTTTAATATATATTTAGGCCTCAAATAAAATTCTCTTTCAGCTCTGTTTCTCAATTTCTTAATTTTTTCCATAGGGAGATCAGGAAGATCGAGAATAGGATTATCAGTACTATCAAAGAAATCCATATCCCCTTTAATCCAACCCTTTTCAATAGCTTCTCTTCTCAAATCACTTCCCACATCTGGAGTAGCAATTGCAAATGAAGCAAAATCTAAATCGAGAGATTTAGAAAACTCTATTGTCTTTTCTATTGTATCTTCTGTTTCTCCCGGTAAACCTATTATGAAATATCCTAATGTTCTTATTCTATGCTTTTTAAACAATTTAACTACTTCAATAGCTTTTTTCGTATTAAGTTGTTTATTATAAAGTTTTAAAATCCTATCATCACCGCTTTCAAGGCCTATATTCACAGTGTGACAGCCCGCCTTTTTCAAAAGGACTATCTTTTCCTCATTCATGGAATTTATATCAGCATTACAGGAGAAAGAAAAATTTAAATTCTCTTCAATCATCCTTGTTAACAGAGAATTAAGAAACTTTGTATTAACCGTCAAGGTAGGGTCTTGAAACAAGATTTCCTTAAATCCTAATAATTTTAATTTTTTAAGTTCCTGTATTGTATTTTCTATTTCTCTGAACTTTACACCATAATTAGCAACAGTACAGAATCTACATTTATACGGACAACCCATAGATGCTATTACCACTGCAAAGGGATTTTTTTTTGCAATAGGAATAGAATACTTATCGTAAGGAAACAACTCGTGTAAAGGAGGGTCATAAAAAAACGTTCTTTTAAAAACATTTAGGGGTTCTTCTAATTCATCACCTTTCTTAACCCAGATAGTATTCCACTTTTTTCTATAGGGATTCTCTACAAACTCTCTGATTTCAGGATCCGTAAAATCCAAGATTGCTGCATCAATAAAAGATAACTTTTTAAAAAACTCTTCCGCATAATATTTCAATATACCCGAAGAGACCACAGTAAAAACACCAGTTTTTTCTTTAATTTCGCTAAGTATTTTTTTATCATAAAGAAGGGTTGCTGTACCTGTAGTAAAAAAAAGAATATCAATACCATTTTCATTAATAAAGGATGATATATCATCCGAGCTTCTTTTATCAAAAATACCATCGATAACATAGATATCATTCCCTTTCGAAAGAAGGCCACTTAATGCAAGTAAATCTTGAGGTGGCCAGTAATAGTCTGCCTTTGATTCAAAAGAACAATAGTAATCTCTTATAAATAAACTTGGAGCAGGAGGATTTAACAATAAAATTTTAGACATTTATTTCCTTTTTATATTGAATAAATATAATAGCAGCAAATAAGTACATAACAACTGCTATACCCCAGGTGAAGGAAAAACCAAAACTAATACTTAAAAAGAGGCATAAAACAGAACCTAATACCGTCGAAACAGAATTAATAGCCCATGCCCAGGGGATTAACTTTTTATGTTTCTCTGATACGAACCTAATAGCAGTAGGGAAAGGAAAACCCATTAAGAAAGATATCGGCCCCAACAATAAAAAGGAGAGAATAATTCTTTGAACCGTTTTCAAGTAAAGAAGATTGTTTAAAATAGCAGAAAAAAAGAAAATATAAAAAGCAGCTATAAACAATAGAAACCCGAATGCCATAATTATCTTTTTATTTGAATTTTTTACTATCTTTTTGGAAAAAAGACTTCCTAAACCTGAGAACAAAAGTATGGAAAAAAGTGTTACAGAAAGCGAATAAAGCGGCCCTCCTAAGAAAACCATAAGTTTTTGTATTAAGACTATTTCAGTTAATATAAAACCAAAACCTATTAAAGAAAAATACAAAAGAATTTTTATAACATAGGAAGAAAAAAAATCAACTTTAATTTTTCTGATAGGATAAATAATAAAGAAAAGACCAAGAATAGCTATTTGTATTATACTGTAGATTATTATCTTTAACCCTATTGGCATTAACATTGAATAAGCCCACTTTTTGCTTTTTTGTTTAAGTAAGTTTGACCATTTATAATATTGAAAGAAAAAAGGAGAATTGTCGGTGGCAGGCTCTATTCTGTACATATACTTCTTATAAAATCTTTTTCTTCCTTCGGGGGAAAGTTTTATCAATTTATAAAACTCATTCTCTTCTTTTCCACTACAGAAAGGATCATAAATAATATAAAATCCCATCTCTTTCGCAAAATTTCTAATATTTTCGACCTCTTTGCTTACAAAGTTTTCTCTTTTTAATAAGATATTGGCCCAACGGTTACCTCTTATAATTAAGAAGTTTTTCCTAACATCTTTTACTCCTAAGTCAGAAAGCGCTGCTATCATAGTAGAGACCATTCTTAAAGTTTCTCTGGGAGGATTAAAAATTATTCTATTTATAGAAATAACACCATTTTTGTTCAAATGATTTAGCATCTGTATTATACCTTCTTTTGTAAACACATAATTTTCACTCATTGCGAATGCCCCACTTGAAAGAGCAGGATAGGAATCAAGTCCACTCATCTGAATTACATCAACCTTCTTCTGAAAGATAGAAAGAAAATGCCTTCCCTCCATTGGAACAAGAATCGTCTTCTTAGCTATATTCCCTGAATATTCTCTGAATACACTCTTAAGAACTTCAACCTTCAAGGGATTTATCTCTACCCCAATTATTCTTCTAACATGATGATATTTAGCTATCCAGAGATCAATCCCACCTCCGAACCCGATGGATACAACACTTTCATATTTTCTTAATTTATAAGGCGATGACTGTAAATAACCACCTAAAAACTTATATTCTTTTATACTCTTATCTACCTTCAAGATACCGGTTGAAGCAATCCCATCTTTAAACATATATCTTAATTCCATATCATTGTTAATGAACTTACTACTAATATCTCCCCCAAAATCCCAGGTTTTTCTTTTAAAAGACCTTGTTATATCCAATCTTTCAATTAAATTCCATTTCGAATATTCAATATCTTTCTTCCCTTTCCACGGAGGTGCCCAATTAAATTCTTCTTTAGAAGGAGGTGGATAAACAAGCATTTTACCTGTTTTAGAAATATCATAGAAAATGTAAAAAACAGAAAGCAAAAATATGAAAAACACAATTGAAATCTTTTTTTTATTAAAAATTAAATAAAATATTAAAGTCAGCAAAAGCACTATTGAAACCAGATGAACTATCTCAGGAGCAGTGAAATAACCAAGAAACAAAAAGACAGATAAACTCCCCAAGCTACCTCCAAAGAGGTCAAAAAAATACAGAACACCTATATCATTAGAATACTTTGTAAAAACGAATGTTAGTATCCTGCCTGCAAAAAAGAATGGAATCGAAAGAAAAAAATAATAAAACAATAGAGAAACCTGATTAGTCCAATCATTAACAAGCATAAGAGGATAGAACCTGATTTTTATTATAAGATAGAAGACAAAAATATTGGAAACCGCCAGATAAAACACATTTCTCGTTAGAAATTTATCCACATTGTCTTTTTCTGAATATTTTAAAGACATATAACTTCCTGCTGCTCCGAACCCTAAAAGAGCTATACTAATTATCATTGAGGAAAAGTGATAAAATGTTAGCACGGAAAAAATTCTTGAATAAATAACCTCTATCGAAAGAACTGAAAAAGAAGTAATAAAAATAATAAAACCTAATAAAAGATTAGTTTTTTTATTCATTCATCTTTACCATTAGCAAAAACTCTCCACGACATACCATTTCTGCTTGTTATTACAACATTTTTAAATTTAAGCCCCTCAAAAATTTTCTCTAATTCTTCCTTTTTAAAAAAGTAAGAACGAGGAGCCACCAATTGATCAAAAACAGTATTAAACTGATATTTAAAAGGGAAATTACTCATATAAGAAAAATACTCACTTAAAGGAAATATCTTACACAATTTATTTGATATTTTACACAAAAAATAAAAAAACTTATTTGTAATCCAAAACCCTACAGCTGGAAGAAATGAGAGGACATAAATAATTTTTGGGGAAAATATCCTCAAAAATTTTCTTATTGGTTCAATTAAGACCCTCACCCAGAAAGTTCCCTCATATCCATATACCCACAGAGATAAGGCCCCTCCTTTTTTCACTCTTTTGTACAATTCCTTTATAGCCTTTTCCCTATAAGGTAAATGTTGAATCACACCAATAGAATATACATAATCAAAAGTCTCTGGAAGAAAAGGCAAAGAATAAATATTACCCTGCAAGATATGGACATTTTTTCTGTCCGCTACATTTCTCTTTGCTTCTTTAACAGCCTTTGATAGATCAATTCCAAAAACAACTTTTGCTCCGAATTCAGATGACATTTTCGCATGAAGACCATTACCGCACCCGGCATCTAGTACAATTTTTTCTTTAAAAAAATTCTCTTTTACAGGATAAATCCAATTTAAAAAATCTTCTTTTTCTTTTTTATAAATATCAGGAAATTTACTCCAGGAAAAACCAAATTTTTCACTTGTTTCTGGATCAAAATCATCTTCAGAAAATACCGGAATCCCATCCTCTATTTTTATAGTTTTCCCGCATTTCTCACATACTAGCACATCTTCCTTATAAATTAAAGGACTTTCACAGACCGAACAAACAATAAAATTTAACAGCTCTCTGTCCACTTTTCTTATTTTTATTTACTGGAAGCTATATTACTTTCATTACCTTCTTTATCTACTACACTAACACCATACACATACTTTTTATCTTTCTCGAAATTCGAATCAACAAATGAAAAGACATTAGCATCTACCTCACCTATCTTTTTAAACACACTTATAGAATTATCTTCTTTACGGTAAACTATGTATTTTGCAATTTCAATTTTATTATCGGCATTCTTTTTATTAGCAGTCCAAATAATCATGTTGAAATAATCTTCCCACAGTGGATTTAACCTGTCTGTTGTAACTTTTGTAACATTAACATTCTCAGGTGGATAAAGCATGGCTGAAACTTCTATTGGTTTCATAGTTAGCAGAAACACTTCTTTTTTATTATCTTCTTTTACAGACTGGGCATACACAAAAAATAAATTATCATTAGCACCACCGGATTTTATATCAGTAAAATAAGGATTAATAATAGGAGTACTTAAAAAATCAAGGACTTTATGCCAATCACCATTCTTATCTTTATAACTGTAGTAAGCATTTTTTAGATTACCCCACGCCCCAACAGCCCATGCAACATAAACTTCTCTCTCTCTTGTTACTGTTATAGTAGGTAAATTTGAAAGACCTCTCTCCTGAGAAACAATTTCAGGCATCTCCCATTTCTTTTTTACAGGATCCCATTTCTCATAAACTATTTCAAAAGAAGAACCTTCTTCATCCATCCAAACTATATGAATTGTTCCATCCTTCTCAACAACAACTCTTGGATGCCCCTGAGCATCACCTGTTGCATTAACAACATCAGGGACAGCCCATCCTTCACCCACTTTTCTATGAGTATAATAGACAGTCATAGCATTATCAGTAGAGGGATTATATTCCGGCCAAACAGCATGAAATTGGCCATCATCTCCCCAAGCAACATAAGCAGATTCCCCTGCAAAGCGTGCAGTTTTTCTTTGTATTTGAATGGGAGAGCCCCATTTCCCATTATCTCTATTAACACCATAAACTTTATAGTTCTCCGTATAGGCAACAATGGAGAGATCCCCATTAGGACTTGATGCAACCCAAGGAAGCCTAAAATTCTTTCCGGGCCATGGCATAGCCTCTTTTATTGCACTCATCTCTCCAGTTGATTTAATTTCCCTAAAAGCAACACTAAAATGAAACCCAGATGTGTTAAAAGTATCCAACCATACTATATAGACATTACCCTTTTCATCTACAGCAAGAGAAGGCTCTCTCGAAGGCCACTTATTGTTAGAAATATTAATTTTTTCAGACCAACCTTCAGCAGTATATTTTCTATAAAAAATATCATTATTTGCCTCAGTTAAATACTCTTCCCACACCACATGAACATTTCCCCATTTATCCACAACCATCCTTGGAGTAATACAATTGTGATCTCCGCCCTCGGACACATTAATAGGAAGCCTCCATGTACCTCCTATTGCCCAAAAGCTTAACATAAATATTGTAATAAATAAAATTAATCTCTTCATAAAAACCTCCTTAAAATTTATAGAAAATTCCAATAATAACTCTAAAATTCCCTCTACCCGTAATAAAACCTGGTTCACTAATCTTATATTTATCATCTTCAATGAGTTTATCGTAAGTGTTATCATCAAGTACCCATAAATATTTCAGGCCATTATACTCAACGAAATAAAGGTTTCCCTCCATTGTTGTGTCTTTAGGCAAACTATAAGTGTAAGTTCCTGACCACTTTGATTTTAGCAAGTAATCCATACCAATAGAAGTAAAGGCTTCTATGTTTGAAGTTATGGATATATTAAAATTTGTACCAAAAGTGAATAAGAAACCGGAACTGCTAGCATCTATAGTTTCGGAATAATCATAGGAATACATTGATTCTGTATTTCTTTTTAATGCATATTTCAAATTTTTCTCTTTCGAAATTCCCCCAAAGTACATCCCCCCTCCTACATCAACTGATAATTTATACATTCCTTCTCTTTCCCATAAAAGATAATTTAGTTTAGTTCTGAGAAAAGTATATTTCTCTGATAAATTAAACATATTAATATTATATTCTGAAGTAAAATCATCTGTTACTTTTTCGGTGTAAGTTCCACTCAAATCATGAGTTCTTGAAGCACGGCTAATATCTAAGCTTAAACCAATTTTGTTATTTATCTTATATAAAAACTCAATTTCAGGAAACAGCATAATTGTCTTAGTAGAGGGAACAGGATTAATCCCTTTATCAATTAAAGATTGAGATATATTCTCAAAATCATTGTTTTTTGTAAGAAAAGTACCCCCACCTATTTTAACTCCAAATCTATTTTCCACTTCTATTCTTTCAGCCATTTCTTTAATTACTTCTTTTTTTCTTACCTTCACCCCTTTTATCTTTTTCCTGTATATCACTATAGTAAACTTCATTTTTTTATTCAAATTCTCAACACAAAAATACTTATAATTATGTCTCTCAACTTCATTTACAATCTGTTTTACATCTAAATGCTTTCCACTTAATATAATTTTATATTGATTCGTAGAAATGAAACCCTCTTTAATTTTTTCAAATCCCAAAAGTGATTTGTTAAGTTTAAAAATCTTTGAAAGTTTACATTCCCATTTTTTTACTGCCTCTCTTTTTTCTTTTTTAACCTCCTTCTTCTCTTCAATTTTTACTTTTTCTTTTCTTTTTTCAACTTTTACTTTAACTTCTTTTGTTTTTTCTTTCTTTATTTCTTTCTTTTCTTTTTTATTTTTTTCACTTTTCTTTTCTTCTTTTTTTACCGGTATATATGATAAAGATTCTATCTTCTTTAAATCTTTAGCTTTCGATAACATCATATACCTACCATTCTGTGGGTTTACCACCAAAATTTTTATCTCCTTTCCTGGATATAGACACTTAAAGCCACTTTTAATTACTAAATCCCTTGGCTTTAACCCCTTTTCAACAATAAATTTTCCTTCCCTGTATTCCTCTATCTCCAAAGGTACCTTCTTGACAAGAATCTTTTTCTTATAAAACTCTGGAACATAAGCAAAAACACTTCCGTTTTCTCTCTGAATAACAGATTCAGAAACAACAACAGCATTATTCTTCTTTAACAAAGTAACAGAAAGGTTTACCTTCATTCCTCCTTTTAGATTATTACCTTCATTATTAAGCGAGAAAACAACTCTATTATCAAGTACTCTCGCCACAATAGCCTTTTTTCTAATTATTTCATCACCTTTTTGAATTTCAACAACAAAGGATTCCCCTTTTTTGAAAGATTCAATCATCTTATAATCAACATTAATATCAAAAAACACTTTTTTCAAATCCTCGATTTCAATAAGAGAATCACCTCGCTTAACATTTTCATTAAGAGTTACCATTATATTTTTCACCACTCCAGAATATTCAGATTTTATTATATAGTTCAAAGCTTCTTCTTTCTTTTTATTCAAAAGCTTTTTATACTTTTCGATATTACTTTTTGCTTGCCTTTCTGCCCTTTTACTCCTAACTTTCCAATGTTCTCTTGCCCGGAGCTTTTTCTCCCACTCTTTAACTTTACCTTCCAATACCTTAATCTCATCTGCAAGAGCATCATCAATAATTATAAGCTCCACTCCTTTACTCACAACATCTCCCACACTTATTTTTATAGCAGTAACTTTACCATCCACAGGAGATGTTACCTTTTGTGTTTCAGGATAAAGGAAAGAATTAAAGTCAACTGTTTTTTCAACCTTTTCCCCTACTAACACATCCGCAAAAACAACTTCTGTTTTCTTACACTTATTTTGAGCAGAGATCGAAAGATTCGGAATAATTAGAAATGTATACAGAGTAATAATAAGCAAAATTTTGTTTTTTGGTTTCATCTTATCTCCTTAAAAAAAATTATCAGATATTATATAAGAATGATATTACCAAGTCAATTAAATTATTTACAAGGAATTACACTTAATTAACAATAACTTTAATTTGATAAAAAAAATTATATTTAATAAAATTACTTATGGGAATAAAGACAAAATTTTACAAATTTTCTGAATACGAGATTAATAAGGAAAAAGAAAAAATTAGTAAATTATCTAAAAATGATTTATCCTCACAATCTTATGAGTGGGCAAAAAAGAATTTATTAGAAAGATTAATAATTTACAATGAAATAAAAAACTCAAATAACCTCCTTCCTAAAACATTTTTTAAGAACTTTAAGTCAGAAGGTGAAATTGAGTCATTTTTAGACAAAAAACTTCAAAAATTGAAAGTGAAAGAATACCCGGAAAAAAAAAGAGATTATCAAAAGAAACTACTCTATCTTCTCATAAAACCATCGGGCCCTGCTTGTAACATGAGATGTGAGTACTGCTTTTATCTGGAAAAAAGTTCTTTTTTTAAACAAGCTCACCCGAGGATGAAAATTAACATTCTCTACGAATTGCTCTTTCAGGCTATAAATCAAGGCGAAGACAGTCTTTATTTCGGCTGGCAGGGAGGGGAGCCAACATTAATGGGCATTGAATTTTTTAAAAGAGCGGTTGAATTTCAGGAAATATTCGGAGGAAATAAATTTATTGTGAACACGCTTCAGACAAATGGAACATTACTTAACAAAAAATGGGCTAAATTTTTGAAAGAAAAAAAATTTTTAGTCGGAATTTCACTTGATGGTCCGTCTCATGTCCACGATAAATACAGAAAAACAATTTCGGGAAAAGGCTCATTTTCTAAAATAAAACAAAGTACAGAACTCCTGTTAGAAGAGAAGGTAAATGTTAATATATTGGCCACGGTTAATAGCTATTCAGTAAATTTCCCTGAGGAGATTTACAAATTTTTAAAATCATTGGGAATAAAGTATATTCAATTTATTCCAATATTAGAGAGAGAACCCGGAAGCGACAAACTTACAAATTTTTCTGTTTCTCCGGAAAAATATGGAGATTTCTTAAATAAAATTTTTGATATGTGGTACGAAGATTTCAAAAAGGGAACTCCAATATCAATCAGATTTTTTTATTCCATTTTATTAAGACTCATAGGAAAAAAATCTCCCGACTGTGAACTTCAAAAGGAATGCGGTTCATACCTTGTTGTGGAGTATAATGGTAATGTTTACTCATGTGATTTTTTTGTGGATAAGAATCACTTCTTGGGGAATATAAATAAAGACAAACTAATAGATATGCTTAATTCAGAAAAACAGATTTCATTCGGCAAAAATAAAGCAAAATTAAATAAAAAATGTCTTACCTGCAAGTGGCTTGAATTTTGCTATGGGGGGTGTCCAAAAAACAGAACAAACCTTTCTGATCCTTCCTCATTGAATATTCTTTGTCCTGCATATAAAAAATTTTTCGAACATTCATTTGAAAGGTTGAAAAATGTCGCTGAGAATCTATCTATTTAAGATATCTCCAGAATCTGAACTCTTTTGCTTTAGGCTCGGTTCTTGCCTCTAACATTATTTTTTCAATTTTTTTGACAATCTCCGGATATTTATCAGATAAATTCACTTTTTCTCCTACATCTTCCTCAAGGTTGTAAAGCTCTGTGGGAGCATCAGGATTTTTCCTCAAATTCTTTTTAATACCTTTCCATTTACCCATTCTAACGGCAATCTGTCCACCATATCCGGCAAAATCCCAGAATAAATACTCGTGATTCTTTTGCTCTTTCTCCCTTCCAGTAAGTATGGGTAGGAAGCTAATTCCACCTGTGTTTTTTGGTGCACTCACTCCTGCTACTTCTGCAAGGGTTGCCATTATGTCATAATGGGCAAAAGGTTTATGTGTTAAAGTTGAGGGTTTAATCTTTCCCGGCCATCTTACAATCATGGGAACTCTTATACCGCCTTCATATACAAAGCCTTTATATCCTCTCAATGGCCCGAGACTTTTGAAAAATTCATAATCCACCTGCTTTTTCAAATATGTTGTTCCATTGTCTGATGTGAAAAAGATTATTGTATTATCAGCAATGCCCAATTTATCAAGTAATTTTACCAATCTTCCCACTTGATAATCCAAGAATGTAATCATTGCTGCATAAGTTGCCCTTGGATTTGGATTCGGAAGATATGATCTTCCTTTATAAGGAGGATCCTCCCACTTACCCTTGTACATTTTAACAAACTTTTCAGGTGCCTGAAGCGGAAGATGGGGAAGAACTGTTGCATAATATAGAAAAAATGGGTTATTTTTATTCTCTTTTACAAATTTGAGAGCTTCATTGGCAATCAGTTGAGGAGCGTATTGCTCTCCAGTAAGTCCCCGTGTGTTCCCCTTTAAATACACTTTCTTCTCATTATCTATAAGGTACCGTGGATATAAATTATGGGCATGACGCTGACAATTGTACCCAAAAAATCTATCAAAACCCTGTTTTAGCGGATTTCCGGAACTTTTAACTCTTCCCAATCCCCATTTCCCGAAAACACCTGTTTTGTAACCCGCTTTTTTTAACATCTCGGAAATTGTAATTTCCTCGGATGGGAGAGGATATTGTCCCATGTATGAATCCCAGCTTCCCACTTTATAATTGTCTCTGACAACAGCGTGTCCTGAATGCTTTCCTGTTAAAAGTACACACCTTGAAGGTGCACAGACAGGAGCTCCTGCATAGTAGTTCGTGAATTTCATACCTTCAGATGCAAGTTTATCAATATTAGGAGTTTTAATCTTTTTTTGCCCGTAAGAACCAAGCTCTCCGTATCCAAGATCATCAGCCATTATGAAAATTATATTAGGTTTTTTTCCGGAGAAATTACCTTTCTTCTTAAAAGCATCATATCCGGAAAGAGCAAGTCCTCCTACTCCGAGACCAACACTTTTTAAAAATTCCCTTCTTTTCATAATACTTATGTTAATAGGAAAGTGTTCTAATTGTCAACATAAAGACTTGATTTTTTCTTTTTCGTATGATTATAATTTTTTATACAAATGAATGATTTCTTTTATTAACATAAAATATAATAAACTAATTTATCGTAGGAGGAAATATGAAAATTAGTAAGAGCTTGAATATCTACCAGAAGATTGTTATTGTGATGCTTATAATCGGGTTACTTCCTATCTTTACAGCTCTTTTGGTAGTAAAATCAAGGACCACGAAAATGATAACCGATCAGGCTATTGTAAGCTTGGAAGCTCTTCAGAGAACAAAAGCAATTGACATTGAAAATAATGTTAATGGGTTGATAGAAAAAGCTGTTGGTTCGGCAACATTAAATATGATTTTAAGAGCAGAGAAGAAATTGACTGAATACCATAAGAAAATGAATATAGCGGAGAATGAACCTTTTATAGTTGATACCCCTGAATACAAGAGTATATATAACTCAATTGATCGAGAATTGAGAGACTTTGCAAAATATATGGGTTTTGAAGAGCTCTTTATTATTTGTGCATCTCACGGTCATGTTATGTTTTCTCTTGATAAAAATGATGATCTGGGAACAAATTTAGGTTACGGAAAGTATAAAAATTCAGGGTTAGCAAAATTGTGGAAGAAAGTTGTAAAAACAGGTAAAGTGGCAATTGTAGATTTTGAGCCGTATCCTCCATTAAATAATAAACAAACTGCATTTGTTGGAGCTCCAATAAAAAATAATAAGGGAAAAATCATAGGTATTTTAGCGCTTACACTTCCGTATCAAGAATATATGAAAACAGTAAATATCAGGGAAGGTCTTGGAAAAACCGGTGAATCATATATCGTTGGAATTGGTAGTGATGGTAAGACATATTTAAGAAGCAATCGAATAGTTAAAAAAGGTAAAATAGGAGATCCCAAAACTGATGCTGTTATTAAAAAATGTCTGTTTGAAGGGAAATCAGGAATAGAGGAAAAGATAGGGTCCACCGGCAACAGGGAAATAGTGGCATACAACAAATTAAATATAAAAGGACTAAATTGGGGGCTTTTTACAACAATAAAAAAAGATGAGCTTCTCTCCCCCGTATATAAAATGAGAAATATCCTGATACTTTTTAACATAGTCAGTATTGCTCTGATTATTTTATTCAGCATCCTTTTCGGGAAACAACTTGTAAAACCAATAAAGACAATGATAACGAGAGTTAAAGACCTTTCAGAAGGAGAGGCTGATCTTACAAAGAGAGTAAGAGCAGAAAACAATGATGAACTCGGAGAATTAGCAAATTGGTTTAATAAATTTATAGAAAGAATTCAGGGAATAATAATAGAAGTGAAATCAAATACGTCATCCGTATCGTCTGCATCAACAGAATTATCATCAACATCTGAAGAATTAACAGCGACAACAGAGGAACAGAATGCCCAATCTGCATCAGTTGCATCCGCAATGGAAGAACTCACCGCTACAATCGAAGATAATCAGAGAATGGTGGAGCAGGCACAAAAAAATGTTGAAAATATGGAGAATGTAATAAATGATACTTCGGGAACTATAATGCAAATTCTAAATTCAATAACAGATATATCAAGTAAATTTGAAAACTTAGCAAATCAAATTAATGAATTCGGGGAATCTGCCAAAGGAATAGGAGAAATACTTTCAGTGATTACCGATATTGCAGATCAAACAAATCTGCTGGCTTTGAATGCTGCCATAGAAGCCGCGAGAGCTGGAGAAGCCGGAAGGGGTTTTGCAGTGGTTGCCGATGAGATAAGAAAGCTTGCGGAAAGAACCTCAAAGTCAATTAAGGAAATTGAGGAAATAACAAATAAAATTCAAAGTGGAGCTGGAAACGCTGTGGGTGCTATGGAAGTATCGCTTAAAGAAGTTTTGAAAGGGCAGGAACTTGCGCAAAATGGAAGAACCATGTTAGAAAGAGTAATTGAGGAATCAAGAAAAGTTCAGGAAATAACAATGGCAGTGTCAACAGCTACGACAGAGCAAGCAGCAACAGTAAAGGAAGTTAATGCAAATATACAACACATAGCTCAAGCTGCAGAACAATCCAAAATTGCAATTTCTCAAATAGCAACCACTTCTAACGACCTTGCTTTACAGGCAGAGAGATTAAAAGAGTTAGTGGATAAATTTAAAACAGAGTAAAACTTAACCTAAAGTAAAATACCTGCAATAGAAGCTGTTAGCATTGTAGCTAAGAATCCTGCAATTAGTGATTTGAAGGCTAATTTTGAAACGATACTCTTATGGGAAGGTGCAATTGTTCCAATTCCTCCGATCAAAATTCCCATACTTCCAAAGTTCGCAAAACCACAAAGAGCATATGTTGTAATATAAATTGTTCTTTGTGATAGAGCACCTGTGGAAATTATTGTTTTAAGCTTCAAATATGATAAAAATTCATTGAAAATCGTTTTAACCCCTATGAGCTTTCCAACATCAAGAGTTTCAGAAGAAGGGATACCAATTAAAAAGGCAAAAGGAGAAAAAATATATCCTAAAAGTTTTTCGAGTGTAATTCCTGAAAGCCCTATCAAATCATTAAAAAGATAAATGAGAGAAATAAAAGCTATAAGCATTGCCCCTACTTCAAGTGAAAGTTTGAGCCCATTGGAAGTTCCGGTTGCGACAGCTTCAACAATACTTGCTCCGCCTTTATCAACCTTTATGTTATCCAGAGGATCATCATCTCTTTCTTCAGTATCAGGAATCATGATCTTTGAAATCAAAATTGCAGCCGGTGCACTCATAACAGAAGCTGTTAAAAGATGTCCTGCCTTTGCACCAAAGCTGACATAGGCAGCCATAACACTTCCTGCGATAGTGGACATAAAGGTAGCCATTATAGTGAAAAGCCTTGATTCATTCATATTTTCAATGTACTTTTTTACCCCTGTAAGAGCCTCTATCCCCATGAATATTAAAAGGGAAGAGGTAAAAGCTTCAACACCTGTTATTCCCATCGAATGGTAAAAAAGTTTTGCGAAGAGTCTGACAAGGAATTGTATTATTCCGAGGTAGACCAATAGAGCCATAAGAGCGGACACAAAAATAATAAGTGGTAAAACTTGAAAGGCGACTTGAGCTCCCATACTTTGAGAATCAACAAGGTTTCCAAAGAGAAATTTTGCTCCATAATTGCTGTAATTTAAAAGCACCAAAAAACCTTTATTCACTCCTTCAAAGATTCTAACACCTATTGCTGTCTTAAGCATGAAAATTGCAATTGCAAACTGAATAATAAGACCAATTAAAACCACTCGGTAATTTATTTTTTTTCTATCCTTTGAAAGTAAAAATGCAATTAGAAGAAAGACAAAAATACCAAGTGCAGCCTGCACTTTTAACATTTCAATCCTCCTTTATTTTTTTAGAATTCCACAATTCAAAAATTCCAAAGAATTTCATATCCTCTTAATTCCTTCATTTTTCATTCCTTAGACTCACTTTTTCAAGAAAATAGTATTCACCCGAAGGATATATCTCTATATTTTTAACCTTTTTTGAATAAACAACAATATTATTCGCAAACCAGAGAGGGATAAAGGGGATATCCTTTGAAACCAAATATTCTACTTTTCTGTATGTTTTTTTCAAAAGTTCAAAATCATAGATTTCAGATGCTTTATCAAGAAGTGAATCAACTTCCGGATTTGAATAGTGAGCCCTGTTTGCTCCGTAAGGAGGAATAAATTTGGAATGAGAGGTATAAATGTAAATATCCGGAGAAAGTATACCAACCCAGGCAAGAGGATAGATCTGAAAATTTCCCTTTACTATGTCCCTGTAAAAAGTTGAAAATTCATAGATTTTTATTTTAACATTTATACCTATTTTACTCCAGTAATATTTCAAGGCTACAGCAAGCCTTTTTGATACCTTTTTATTAGCACACTTGAATTCAAGAGAAATATTATTAAAACCAGCCTTTCGCAAATAATACTTCGCTTTTTTTAAATCAAAATCAAATTTTTTTAGATTTTCAGAGTATGCCCAATGCTCGGGAGGTAAAAGCCCGTATGCCCTTCTTGCATGACCTTTCATAATAAACTTTATTAACTCTTTATAGTTTATGGAATAGCTTAAAGCTTTTCTTAAATTAGAATTTCTCAAATATTTATCATTTAAATTAAGCCCGAGATAATACATTGTATTTCCCGGAGTACTTTTTATTATAATACTCTTATTTATTATAATACTCTTAATCCCCTTTAATGATTTTACAAAATCCGGAGGGATACAATTTACAGCGAGATCAGCCTCACCTTTCTTAAAAGTTAAAACTCTTGTTATCGGATCCTTTATAATTTTAATTCTAAGCTTTTTAACAGATGGCATCCCTCTGAAATAGCTCGAAAAAGCCTTAAAAAAGAGAACATTATGTTCTCTCCCTTCAAAAACAAAAGGGCCTGTCCCTATAGGCTCTTTTGAAATCTCTTTTTCTGCTCCGAATGGTATAATACCTATTACAAGATTATATAAAAGTGAAGAATCAGGAAATTTTAATTCAAAAATCAGTTTATACTTTCCCAAGATATCAATTCTTTTTATACTTTTAAAAGCTCCCTTCCTCAAAGATTTGAAATCAGAAGAGAGGAGAGTATCAAATGTCCACTTTACATCTTTTGAAGTAAGCTCTTTTCCATTATGAAAATACACACCCTTTTTTAATACGAATAATATTTTAGTAGGAGAGATAAATTCATAATTTTCAAGCAAATCCTTTTCAATATAAAAATTCTTGGTTTTTCTGAAAAGACCATTATAAATAAGTTGATGTATTCTTTGTGAGGCCTGGTCAGTACCAATCCTCGGATCAAGATTCATAGGATTTGAATCAATTATCATTCTCAAACTTTCCGAATTTCCAAAAGATGAAAAGATGAATAATAGAATTAATAAAAAAAAGTTTTTCTTTCCAAAAATTGGCATCTTTTAATATATTTGTTTTAAAAGAGCAAGTCAATATCCTGATTGTGATTGTAAGAAAGAGAAAATTTAATTATAATTATTATATGGATACAAATTTTGTTCTACTGCTTATATCTGTAATAATACTTATAGGATACTTTGCGGAATGGGTTTTTGAAAGATTCTCTATACCTGATACACTTATTCTCCTACT
>Ga0256835_1000793_pt1 | contig 20998 bp, 19 predicted proteins | sample PIR30metaG_FD_185972 | JGI IMG/M metagenome (GOLD analysis project Ga0256835, IMG submission 185972) | Hydrothermal vent microbial communities from East Pacific Rise, Pacific Ocean - PIR-30 | ecosystem: Environmental > Aquatic > Marine > Hydrothermal vents | place: Pacific Ocean: East Pacific...
CTGCGGGAGGCCGGGGTCTACCGGAGGCGGAAGAACCCCATCGCACAGCTCGGCGGAACCCACTGGTCGCTCAGGGAGCAGCGACGCAACGCCGTGGTGTTCTGAGACGAACTCCGGACTGGACAGACAGGGCGAGCGAGGAGCGCAGGACGGGAGAAGGTGTGCGCGGATATGGGGGTGAGGAGGCGGTGGGGGTGGCTGAGAGGGTGGAGATTGAGTGAAAGAGGCAGACGGGGGCCGTTGGAGGTATCAATACGGTTGGAGCATTGAAAAAGGGAGTGTCCCCAGTGTTCGCAGCGACCCGGGGGAGCCGCGAACGCGGCGTCCGGCCTGCGACGGCGCCCCAACGAAGCGATGAGGGGCCGCGCGGATCGTGCCCCGGGGCCGTTCCCGCAAGGGCGCGAGGAGGAACTGACCTGGGGGTCGTGACGACGAAGCGACCGCGGCGGGGGCGGTCCCGGGGTGCGAGACTCGCGGCCCCGTTCATTCAAAGTCGATGACCGAAGCCCTCCAACGAAGCCCAGGTGGCCGGCAGCGACGCCGGAGGCGGCGCCAGCGGCACGGCCGGGCGGTGCCGGGGAAGCTTGCTTCCACCGCGACGGCGGGCCGGGACGCGCACCCCGCGCAAAGCGCGGGGGCCGGCCGCCGGTTCACGTCACCGGCGAGGCGGTTTGCCACGGGCGGCACGTGAGCCGCGTCATGAGCGGGCCGGTGTGAGGCGTGCCCGGAGGTTCGCATTCAGGTGTTCAGCTGGACGAGGTCGCGATCCCGGAGCTCGAACTCCTTTGAGACTTGTTGCCCGTCCAGCCGGCCGCCCCACACTCGGGCCGAGACCAGCTTCGCCGGAAGGTCCTGGTGGATCCGCTCGGCGAGATCGAGCACCGTGGAGCCCTCGGGAAGCACGAACGGGTCCCTGCGCTCGGCCTTCTGACCTGGCTTCTTCGTGTACACACGGATCAGGCCGAGCAGGTGCCACAGCGCCACCTTGAACCCCTGGACCTCCCGCCCGCCCTTCACCGAGAACGGAACCACGGGGAAGCGGTCCCCCAGTAGTTCGCGGATGACCTCCACGTCTCCCGGGTCCACGAGGTCCGTCTTGGCGACAACGACGAGGGTCGGCAACGGCATGTCCCTGGGATCCGGATCCTCGGGAAGCGCCCCTACGAGCGGCAGGTGCACCGACTCCATCCGTTCCGAGACCGCTTCCGCAGCGTCGAGAGTCCCCGGCTGGGAAGGATCGACCACCAGGACCGCAGCATCCGCCATCTGGACCACATTGGGCAACCACGGATCCATGTGATCTGCCGTCACCGGGGGAAGATCCACGAGCTGGATCCTGACGTCCTCGAACCGCATCATGCCGGGCTGGGGCCGGGTCGTGGTGAACGGGTAGTCGGCGATCCCGGGCTCCGCGTGGGTCAGCGCCGCGAGGAGCGAGGACTTGCCGGCGTTCGGAGGCCCCAGCAGGACGACCTGGGCGGCACCCTCGGGCTCCACGTGGACCGTCCGGCGCTTCGGATTCGCCCGACGCTCCGTCTCCTGGCGAAGCCGGGCCAGCTTCCGCTTGATCTCGGCCTGGAGCTTCTCCGTTCCCTTGTGTTTCGGAATCGTCGCGAGCATCCGCTCCAGGGCAGCCCGCTTCTCCTCCGCCGTCGTGGCCGCCCTGTAGGCGGCCTCGGCCTCTCGGTAGACGGGCGTCAGGTTCGCCGGCACGTTCCGATTCTATCCCGGATCGATCCCGGCGTTTGCGGAGCCGCGGCGGACCGGAAGGTTCGCCTCAGTCCGGAAGGCTGAGCCCAAGGGGTTCGAGACGGGGAACGACGACGGCCCGCTGCGCCTCGAACAGCTCACCCGCTCCGCCCCATCCGGCCCCGAGCATCGCCTGCAACTCCTCGGCGGAGAACGGCTCCCCCTCGGCGGTGCCCTGGACCTCCACGAGACCACCCGTGCCGGTGAAGACGAGGTTGAGGTCCACGTCGCAGTCCAGATCTTCCGTGTACTCCAGATCCACCCGGACCTCCCCGCCGACGAGGCCGACGGAGACGGCCGCGATCCGCCGGATGAGCGGCCACTCGGGCAGGAGCCCCTGTTCCCACATCCGGGCGAGCGCGAGAACCAGGGCGACCCAGGCTCCTGAGATCGCAGCCGTCCGTGTGGAGCCATCGGCCTGGAGGACGTCGCAGTCCACCTGGAGGGTCCGTTCCCCGAGAAGGGACCGGTCCACGGCGGCCCGGAGGGCACGGCCGATCAGCCGCTGAATCTCCTGGGAACGGCCGCTGGGGCGCCCCCTGGAGACCTCCCGCTCGGACCGCTCCTCGGTTGCCCGGGGGAGCATGGCGTACTCGGCCGTGATCCAGCCCTCACCCGTGCCGCGGAGGAACCCCGCGGTCCGGTCGAGCACGGAGACGTTGCAGAGGACGACGGTCTCGCCGGCCCGGTAGAGAACGGAGCCCTCCGGGTACCGGACGAAGTCCGGCTCGAGCCGGACGGGGCGGATCTCGCCGGGTTGCCTGCCATCGGGTCGCATGAAACCTCCTCGCCGGTCCTCAGGATACGCCACCTGGCTCCAGGTGAACGAGCTCGAGATCCTGCGGTGTCTCGCCCAGGATGGTCCGGGCCACTCGGAGGAAATGGTCCGAACCGTCCGTCAACAGAAGGTGGACGGTCCCGCCCCCTTTCTCGTTCCTCTCGAACCGAACCCTGCCCACCGCAGCCGCCACAGCGGAGGCGGAGTCCACGAGGCGGATATCCGGCCCGGCGACACGGCGCAGCGAGGGGAGCAGGAGAGGATAGTGGGTACACCCCAGGATGATCGCCTCCGCTCCCCACCCCAGGACCTCACCCAGGTACTCCCGGGCGACGAGGTCGGTGACGGGATGGTCGCCCCACCCCTCCTCCGCCAGGGCGACGAACAGAGGACAGGGCACCGCACGGACCTCGAGCCCCGGGGCGGCCATGGCCAGCGCCCGCTGGTACGCTCCGGACGCCACGGTTCCCTCCGTCCCCGCCACCGCGATCCGCCTGGCGCCGGTCGCCAGTGCGGCCTCGACGCCGGGTTCCACGACGCCGACCACCGGAACGTCCACAACCCGGGCGATGGCGTCGAGGGCGTAGGAGCTCGCCGTGTTGCACGCCACGACCAGCAGCTTGATCCCGCGGGCGACCAGGTGGGCGGCCGCATTGACCGCGTACTGGCGGACCGTCGGCTCGGACTTGGTCCCGTAGGGGAGCCGGGCGGTGTCGCCGAGGTAGAGAAACCGCTCCCCGGGGAGCGCCCGCCGGAGCGCCTCGAGGACGGTCAGGCCGCCCACGCCCGAGTCGAACACGCCGATCGGTGCGGTTCCGCTCACCGGTGCCTCACGAGGGGGCGATCAGCCGTTTGTTCAGCGGCAACGGTCCGGAGAGGTCGAGGTGGCCGGTCAGGGTCTCCACCTCCCGGTCTCCGAACAGGAGCTGGACGGCGCGGAGATCGGGACAGTTGAGCAATATCGTGTCCACCACGGCGTAGACGAACGGCACCTCGTTCCCGCAGCCCGCGAGCGGGTTCTCCGGCGCCGTGAAGTCGACGTAGGCGATCTTCCCCTCCCGCACGAAGACGTCGGTCAGCATGGCGGGATAGGGTGCAACGGGCGGCCGCCCCGCCGGGGAGGGTTGGAGGAGTCGGCTCACGAGCACGCGGACCCTGTTCTCCTGCTCGTCGGGCAGGGAAAGGGGGACGATCTCGGGATGGAGCAGGCCGTCCGATCCCGGATAGAGGAGGACTGCCTGCCGTTTCGGGGCAGGGGTTGGTGTGGGAAGCGGGGCGGGCTCAGGACCTGACTGCGGCACCCGGCTCGTGGGACCGAGAAGCGCCCAGAGCAAGAGGACGGCCGCGGCAGCCCCGAGCAGGACGAGCAGGACGACCCGAGCTCTCATTGGTGCTTCAGAAAAGCGACGATCCCGTCGGCGATCGCCGTGGCCAGCTGTTCCTGGTACTCCGCCGTAGCCAGCCTCCGGGCCTCGGTGGGGTTGCTCAGGAACCCGACCTCCACCAGGACGGCCGGCATCGTTGCACCGGTGAGCACGACGAACGGCGCCTGCTTCACCCCCCGGTCCGGAACCCCTTCCAGTCCGTTGAGCCGCCGCTGAATCGCCAGCGCAAGTCGGGAGCTCTCGTTGAGGACTTCCGCCTGAGCCATCTGCCACAGGATGAGATCCAGGCCATCGTGCCCGCCGGAACGCTCACCGGAGGCGTTCTCCAGCCGGGCGGTCGCCGCCGCATGCTCGTCCGTCGCCTCGTCCTTGAGACTCATGTAGTAGGTCTCTGCGCCCCGCGCCGAGGAGAACCTGCTGGCGTTGGCGTGGAGCGAGACGAAGACCCGGGCCTCGAGCCGGTTGGCGAAGGCAGTCCGGTCAGCCAGCGCTCGTCCGGTGTCGCCCTCTCGCGTCAGACGAGTCGGGAAGCCACGGCCTCGGAGGATCCGGGCAACCCTTCTCGCGATGGCGAGGACGAGGGTCTTCTCTTCGAGACCCGAGGGCGAACGGGCCCCGGTGTCGCCCCCTCCGTGTCCCGGATCGAGCACGATCGGGTGAACGGTCGCCCGAAGCTGAGGCGGTGAGGCACTTGCCGGCGCGGGACGGGCCTTCGGTCCAAGGTCCAGGGAGACCCGCGGCGGATCGTCGAGGACGTGGGAACCCAGGAGGCCCGCACCCTCACTGAGGCGGATCACCAGGTCCCGGCCGTGGACACCGATGGAGGTGATCCGGGCAGACGCCACGCGGCGGCTCTCGTCAAGCTGGGGCTCGGCCTCGGGAAAGTGAACGACGACGGCCCCGTCCCGGTCCTCGACCTCCACCCTTTCCTTCCTGCCAAGGGTCAGCACCACGGTCGTCGTCGAACCGAAATCGGCGGCCACGGGCACGACGAGGATCGGACTGAGGTAGGCCGCCCCTTCGGCGATCCGGAGTCCCCCCGGCTCGTGCTCGAGGTGGAAACCGAACGGTTCGAGAATGGCCTGCTCGAGAAACCGTTCGCTGGCGGCGACCCCTGACGGCGTGGAGACCGGTGCCTCGTCGAGCTTCTTGAGCTCGCCATCCATCAGGACCCAGCGGCTTCCCGGGGTGAACTGGACCTGATGGTCCCCGAGTACGACGCCCCAGGTCCCCGCGGAATGGGAGAAACCGGCGTCTGCACCGAGCAGGTGGAGGACGGGCAGCAGCTCCAGCCGCCCATCGGCCGTCCGGGGCACCTGGACTGAACGCCCTCCCCACCGGACGTGGACCTGCCCGGCCAAGAGCACGCTGGCAACGAGGCTCAGCGCGAGAATCACGATGATGAAGCGTGCATATCGCATCGAGATGGATTGAGTTGGTGGAGGCGGTGGGAATCGAACCCACGTCCGAGGAACTCCTGGCGCCGGGCACTCCGTGCGCAGCCCACTGCTTTGCTCTCATCCCGGAGGCGGCCAGTGGGCAGCCTCCGCCGGGACCAGCCTGTGAGGTCTCGGCTTCCGCTCCCAGGCGCCACGGAAGCCCAGCCCGTCAAACGTCGCCGGACTCAGGCCGACGGGCGGAGCCGCGAGCCCGGCGTGGCTGTGTTACGCAGCCAGTGCGAAGTCAGCGTTGGCAGCTGTCAGGTTCCGCCTGATTTACGAGGCGGCGGACCTCGGCACGCTCCCGACGCCAGGACCTGTTCCCCGTCGAACCCAATACGCCCCCAGGGTTCTCCGGATCTCCATTCTAGCACCTCCTGCTGCGCAGGCGAACTTTTCGTCTGGCTCCCGATGACGGTACGACAAAGCGCGGCCCCAAGGGGCCGCGCCGTCTTCGTCGAAGGACCGCAGTCCTATTTCTGCTCGCGAAGCGTCTTCTTCATGTCATCGACCTGCTGCTGGAGCTGGTCGGCCTCGCTCTCCTGGCCAAGGTTCCGGAGCTCGGCGATCTGCGCCTCGAGCTCCTTGATCTTCCGGAGGTACTTCTGCCGTTCCTGCCTCGCCTTCTCGTTCTGAAGCTGGGCATCCCTGTTCCGCTCCATCTCGGCGACCTTCGCACTGTTTCCGGCGTTGCGGTACGCGGTGATCGCCTGATCGAACTTTTTCTGTTTGGCGTAGACGTACCCCATCTGCTCGTAGATCTTCCGGCGGAGCTTGCTGTCCGGCCCCATCTTGAGCGCCTGCTGCAAGGAAGCGATGGCCTTGTTGAACTTGCCGAGGGATGAATAGCACTGCCCCTCGTAGAACTGCACGAGTGCACTGGAGGACCGTTTGGCCCGGGCCTTCTCGAACCACTTCAACGCCGTGGCGTAGTCCTTCGCCCCGAGGTATGTCTCACCGGCGAGCAGCAGGTGGTCGAACGTCGGCGACTTCTGTGCGAGGCCCGTTGCGATCCGTGCCGCCTCGGAGTAGTACCGCTTCTTCTGGTCCGACGAACGGCTCCGCCGGGCGGCGCGGATCGCGGTGGTCACCGCGTCCCGGGCGAGCCGTCCGTCGGAGGGTTTGAGTTGCCACGCCTTCTTGAGGGCCTCGAACGCCTTCGCATCCTGTCCCTGGGTCACGTACGCGGCACCGAGGGCACGGTAGAGGTTGGCGTTCTTCGACGTGGCCCGCAGCTGCTGCTGGAGGACCCGGATCGCATCCGACGCATGGCCTGACTTGGTGGCTGCGGCCGCAAAGATCAGGGCGAACGTCGTTCGCTGGGACGATGGAACCTTCGCCAGGTCAATGGTGCGCAGGACCTTGTACGCATCAGGGTACTGCTTGGCCTCCACCAGCGCCTTGCCGAGTGTGAGCCGGGCCGGAAGGTAGTCAGGCTTGAGTTCGACAGCCTTCCGCAGGTTGGCCACCGCCTGACTGCGCTTCTTGAGCTTCAGCTGGACGACACCGAGCATATAGTAGCCGGCGTAATGGTCCGGGTTGGTCTTGACGACCTCCTTGAACTCCTTCTCGGCGGTCACAAAATCGCCGCTCTTGTACGCCGCCGTTCCCTTGTTCCACTCGGCCCCGGCGAAGGCGGTGAGGCCGAGCACAAGCACGAGCACGGCGGCAGTTGTTGTCCTCTTCATCGGTGTCCTCCAGCTCACGATTGGATGGTGTTGCCGAGCTCTCCCAGCAGCGGGCGGACCTGCTCCTCGAACATGGCGGCCACGTCCGAACCCTTGAGCAGGGCGATCGCCTTGGTGTTCTGCTCGACGAGGTTGCGCAGTGCTTCGAGGCCCGTTCCCGTCTCGATTGCGGTCCTGGTGGCAAGGTACTGCTTCTCGATGGTCCGCTGCCCACCCTCTCCGACAAGTGCGGCCGCCATGGTCCGGATCTTCTCGGCGATCCCGAGCAGGGTCACGGGACTGAGGCGCTGATCCGATAGACCGCCGCCTCCCCTCCCTTCACCGCTTTCCCCGGGTTTCTTGAGCGCGACGAGGCCTGTGGTGACCATACCGAACAGCAGCTTGGAAACGTCGAACGCGGCCCACCCGAGGAGCTCTGCGATCTGCTCGATGCTCCGGTTCCCGTCGATCTTCGTCACGAGGACCCATTCGTGGGGGCTCAGGGTCACCTGGTCGCGTCCATCCTCCCGGTGAGGAAAGTACGGAATCATGTCCAGGGATGGGATCTTGCGCGAGAGAACCCGCCACTCGTCGAGCCGCCGCGCCGCCTCCATCATCAGGTTGGCGTTGGATCGCGTAACGGTCACCTCGTCGGTAGTCTCTCCGGGATGGAAGGTGAACTCTCCGGTGGACCAGATCGCCAGCTCGTAGACGGCACTCTCCCCGCGGAGCCTGCCGACCGAGGCATCGACGATCTGACCATCCTTGAGGAAGATCCGGCCCTCCTCGCCGTCCCGTGTGATATGGAACGCTCCGGTCTTTCCAGAGACGCTAACAAGCTGGATCACGTCGGGTAGCGACAGCTCGGAGAGCGAACCCTGGAGAGCCATGGAACCTCCGCGCGTCCTACTGGAGACTGAACTTGACCGTCAGCACGTAGATGACCTCGACCGGCTTGCCGTTGAGGGTGGACGGCTTGAACCGCCACTTCTTCACGGCCTCGACGGCCGCATCGGTGCAACCCAGCGGCAGCCCCCGGAGGACCTTCACGTTCTTCACGGTCCCGTCCTTGCCGATGGTCAGCTCAAGGATCACCGCGCCCTGGATCCCTGCACGCCGTGCGACCTCGGGGTACCGGGGCGGCGGGGCGTTGATCTTCTTCGGCTCGGTGATGTTCCCGCCGACGACGAACCGCACCGGGCCCTCGGGCTCCGGCGGCGGCGGCGCGTCGGGGATCCCCATGACGAGATCCTGGTCGGGGACGAAGTCCATGTCCTCCTGCGGCTGCTCCTCCCGGATCGGCTCCGGCTCGTCTGGCGTCGGATCCGGAATCGGGACGATCCGCGTCTTGGGCTTCGGAATCTGCTGGAGCTTCGGCTTCTTCGGCGGCTTGAACTTGACCTGCTTGACGACGAAGATCTTGACCTTCTTCTTCTCCGCCTTGGCTCCGGTCCCGGCGAACGACGGCCAGTGGATTGCGAAGATGATGACGTGGAGGGCGACGGCGATGGCGATCGCCATCCGCATCCACTTCCGCTCGCGCTCCTCCTCCGCCGCGATGATCTCGATGACCGTCGGCGGCAGCTTCGGATCGGCCGAGGCACCACGCTTGACCCCTGGGGTGTTGTTCATCGTAGCCCCCCAACTCACTGGGCGCCGATCAGCGACCAGATGTTCTCGATCTCCCGCTGGGTCGGAATCGAGATCGTCTTGATGTTCATCCCGATCTTGTCCTTCGCCTGGCGCAACTCGTCGAACACAGCGATCATGTCACCATAGGTCGCATCGGGATCCGTCCGCAGGATGACCGGCTTGTCCGGGTTCTGCTTCAGCTTCTCGGCGATGTACGGAAGGATCTGCTCGAGCGGCATGTCTTTACCGTCGACCTGGATCTGGCCGTTCGCCATCACGTGGACGTCGATCGAGTCCTCCCGCTTGATCTCGGGAGTGTTCGTCTCATCCTTCGGCAGCTGGAAGTCGAGGCCCTTCGTCGCCGAGAAGACCGAGGTCACCATGAAGTAGATGATCAGGAGGAACGAGATGTCGGCCATGGAGCCGGTGAAGATCTCGGACTCGATCTCCTTCTTGTTGATGTTGAGCATGGATCCCCCCGCCTACCGGTTGATGTCCTCGACCGTCTTCTGCTCGGAGAGCAGGAAGATGACCCGGGCCTTCGCCTGCTTGAGGGCGTCCAGCACCTTGTCCACCCGGTCGTACTTGACACCCTTGTCCGCCTTGAGCACGAACGGCTTGTTCGGATCGGAGGCGACGACGTTGGCCGCGAAGGACAAGACCTCCTCGTCCGAACTGACGGGCAGCGACATCTCCTTGCCGGTCGAGACCCTGACGATCCCGTCGGAATCGATGGAGATGTAGGCGGACTCCTTCGGAATGTCCGTCCGCACCCACGTCTTGGGGAGCTGGACCTGGGTCCGGTCCACCTCGACGTTGTACGTCAGGACGAAGAAGACGATCAGCAGGAACACGATGTCCGCCATCGAGGCCGTGAAGATCTGGGCCTCCGTCTTGCGTTCCCGTCCGCGAATGATAGCCATCGAGGCCTCCCTTTGGCTTACGCCTGCTCCCCGCCTCCCTGGCCGTAGCGCTGGCTGTCCATCTCGATGAACGTCTCGAGAAGCATGTTCGTGGCGGTCTCGATGTCCCGCACGAACCGGTTGATCTTCGTCGTGTACCAGTTGAAGGCCAGCTGCGCCGGGATGGCGATGATCAGGCCGGCGGCCGTTGTGATCAGCGCCTCGGAGATACCCGCGGCGACCTTGCCGGGGTTCGTCAGACCCTGGGAAGCCAGCGTCGCAAACGACTTGATCATGCCGGTGACCGTTCCGAGGAAACCGAGCATCGGCGCGACGTTCGCCGTGGTGGCGAGCACGCCCATGCCCCGCTCGAGCCGGTCCAGCTCGTACAGCGCGGCGTTCTCGATAGTCTTCTCGATGTCCTCGCGGGAGTGACCGTACCGGAGGAGGCCGGCCTTCATCACGGAGGCCACGGGGCCCTGGTACTGCTCGCAGACCTTGATCGCCTCCTTGACGTTCCGGTTGACGAGGAGCGCCTTGCGGATCCGCGACAGGAACTCGCTGACGTTGACCTTGGCCTTGGTCAGAGCGATGTACCGCTCGATGATGAAGGTGAGCCCCAGGAGCGAGAAGAAGAGAAGGGGCCACATCATGGGTCCACCCTGGCGGAAATAGAGAAGAAGCTGTCCGAACACCGTGAGTCCTCCTTGTTCCGTGTTCCCGGCGTGCCGCGGCGGCACTCCGGCACTGGTCATCATCCTCGCAAACCACCCTTTCCCCACCATGGGCCACGATGACCGCACAGAGGCGGAAAGGCATTGAATGCTAACACGCGCCCCATGGGGCGTCAAGAACGAGACACCGGCCCACGCCGTGGTTCAAGCGGCCCCAACCGGCCCAAGCGGGCTCGCCGGAAGGCCCTCCCGTCCCGTATGGAACCAGCTTCCGACCGGCACCGGGCGTCGCGTGTGGCGAGACGAGGGGTTGCCAACGGTACGGAAAGGTTGTAGACTGCCCGCTGCGGGTGGGCCGTTAGCTCAATTGGCAGAGCAAGGGACTCTTAATCCCTAGGTTGGAGGTTCGATTCCTCCACGGCTCACCAACCTGACCCCCAACGCTGCGAAAGTGGCGGAACTGGCAGACGCGCGAGACTTAGGATCTCGTGGGGTGACCCGTGGGGGTTCGAGTCCCCCCTTTCGCACCACACCGGAGTACAGCCCATGCCGTTCGAGCTCAACCGCCGCCCCGATTCCACCGTGGAGATCTCGGCCCACCTGGCCCCCGACGCCGTCGAGGAGGAGCGCACCGCGCTGCTCAGGGAGCTGCGGCGCCGTGTCCGCATCCCCGGGTTCCGTCCGGGCAAGGCCCCCATTGCCGTGGTCCGGGCGCGTCTCGGAGGCGAGATCGACGAGGACCTCGAGGAGCGCCTTGCGCGGCGCCTCTGGCACGAGGTCCTCTCCGAGAGCGGCATCGAGCCGATCTCCGACCTGCGCCTCAGCCGTGCCGGGCTCGACGACGACGGCACCTTCCGTATGGAGGGCATCGTGGACGTCCGGCCCGAGCTCGAGCTCCCCGATCCCGCGGAGGCCGACCTTCCCGACTTTTCCGTCGAGCCCTCGAATGAGGAGGTCGACGAGGAGATCGAACGGCTCGCGGAGCAGCAGGCAACGTGGGAGCCCACGGAGGAACCCGCGGAGGACGGCGTGATCGCCGAGGTGACCGTGACCGGCACGGTGACGGACGACCCCGACGCCGAGCTGCTCGATCTCGGCGAGCTCACTCTCCTCATCGGCCGCGAGACGCTCGGCAAGGAGGTGGACGCGGCGCTCCAGGGAGCGGTTCCGGGTGACGTCCGCGAGGCGGAGGCGACGTACCCGGACGACCACCCCGACCCGCGGCTCGCCGGCCACACCGTGGCGTTCCAGCTCGAGGTCAAGGCGCTTCGCCGGAAGGTGCTTCCGGAGATCGACGACGAGCTCGCGAAGTCGGTCGGCGCCGAGACCCTCGACGACCTGCGGGAGAAGGTCCGAACGGCGCTCGAGGGGCGCAAGAAGGCCGAGCGGCGTACAGCGTGGCGCCGGGCAATTCTCGACCACCTCGAGAAGGACCTCGATCCGGCAAACCTGCCTCCTTCGATCGTGGAGGCCGCGCTCAAGGACGCCCTGGACGGGGTGGCGTTCAAGATGGTCATGCAGGGGATCGACCCCGGCTCGGAGTCGATCGACTGGCAGCGGATCGCCACCGAGGCGGAGCCCGGGGCACGGAAGAGTGCGCTGGACCGCCTCGTCCTGGAACAGCTGGCGGCGGAGTGGAAGATCCCCGTGCCGGAGGAGGACGTAGAAGCATATATCCGGCAGGAGGCCGCCCGGCAGGGCGTCCCGCTGGGTGAACACCGGGCCCGTCTCGAGGCGGAGGGAAGGCTTCCGGGGATCCGTCACGCGGCGCGCCTGACGAAGGTCGTCGACCGGCTGATCGAGCTGGCCGGCGGGGAGGTCGAGTGATGCTGGTGCCGATCGTCGTCGAGCAGACCGGCCGCGGGGAGCGGGCGTACGACATCTACTCCCGCCTCCTCAAGGACAACGTCATCTTTCTGGGCAACCCGATCGACGACCAGGTGGCGTCGCTGGTGATCGCCCAGATGCTGTTCCTCGAGGCCGAGAACCCGGAGAAGGACATCTTCCTCTACATCAACTCACCGGGGGGATCGATCTCGGCGGGGCTCGCGATCTACGACACCATGCAGTACGTCAAGCCCGACGTGTCCACCATCTGCATCGGGCAGGCAGCCTCCATGGCGGCGGTGTTGCTGGCCGGAGGAGCCAAGGGAAAGCGCCTCTCCCTCCCCCACAGCCGCGTGCTGCTGCATCAGCCGCTCCTCGTCGGGCTCCAGGGTCAGGCGACGGACATCGACATCCACGCCAAGGACATCATGCGTCTGAGGAAGCGGCTCAACGAGATCCTCGCCCTCCACACCGGGCAGTCCGTGAAGAAGATCCACGTGGACACCGAGCGGGACTTCATCCTCGAGGCGGCCGACGCGCTGAAGTACGGCCTGATCGACCGGGTGATCGAACGCCGGGACGGCGGGGGGGACGCCTCGTGACCCCCTTGACGCCGCTGGTATAGAATGGATCGAGGAGGACTGGATGCCTCACCGCGATAACGAGCCGTTGCGCTGCAGCTTCTGTGGCAAGAGCCAGCACGAGGTGCGGAAGCTGATCGCGGGGCCGACGGTCTACATCTGCAACGAGTGCGTCGAGGTCTGCCTCGACATCATCTCGGAGGACCGCAAGGAGGAGGCACGGGCCCGCCGCCCCGTGATCCCGCGGCCCGACGAGATCAAGGCGCACCTGGACCAGTACGTCATCGGCCAGGAGGACGCCAAGAAGAAGCTCGCGGTGGCGGTGTACAACCACTACCGCCGCGTGGACTACGAGAGCGCCCGGGGGCAGAGCGACGTCGAGCTCGCCAAGTCCAACATCCTCCTGATCGGTCCCACGGGCACCGGGAAGACCCTGCTGGCCCAGACCCTCGCCCGGTTCCTCGACGTGCCGTTCACCATCGTGGACGCCACCTCCCTGACCGAGGCCGGGTACGTGGGCGAGGACGTGGAGAACGTCTTGCTCCGGCTCTACCAGGCGGCGGGCGGGGACCGGGATGCCGCCCAACGCGGGATCGTCTACATCGACGAGATCGACAAGATCGCCCGCAAGGCCGAAAACCCCTCCATCACCAGGGACGTCTCGGGCGAGGGCGTGCAGCAGGCGCTGCTCAAGATCCTCGAGGGGACCGTGGCCAATGTGCCGCCCCAGGGTGGCCGGAAGCACCCGCACCAGGAGTTCCTCCAGCTCGACACGACGAACATCCTGTTCATCTGCGGCGGGGCCTTCGTCGGCCTCGAGGACATCGTCGCCAACCGCCTCAACCAGAAGCGGATGGGGTTCGGGGTGGAGCTGGTCGAGGGGGAGGACCGGGCGGACGAGCTGATCGCCCAGGTCCACCCGGAGGATCTGATCAAGTACGGGATGATCCCCGAGTTCGTGGGGCGGATCCCCGTGGTGGCGACGCTCCACGAGCTGGACCACGAGGCGCTGGTGCGGATCCTGACCGAGCCGCGCAACAGCCTCGTGAAGCAGTACCAGACCATGCTGGCGTTCGAGGACGTGGAGCTGACCTTCACCGACGACGCCCTTGCCGCCATCGCCCAGGAGGCGATCGAGCGCAACGTGGGCGCCCGGGGACTCCGGATCATCCTCGAGGAGCTGATGCTGGACATCATGTACCAGGTGCCGTCCCTACCGGACGTCAAGGAGCTCGTGATCTCCCGCGAGGTCGTGGAGCGCCGGGCGGCGCCGCTCACCGCATACCGGAAGGTCGGCTGACGCCGGCCCCGTTCGAAAGAGCAGTTCAATGACGGATCGAACGACGACCCACGTTCTGCCGGTGGTCCCCTTGCGGGACCTGGTGGTGTTTCCCCACATGATGGCCCCGTTCGTGGTGGGCCGGAGCGGTTCCGTAGAGGCGCTCCGCAGGGCACTGAGCAGGCCGGACAGGCGGATCGCGCTGGCGACCCAGAAGGATCCCCGGGAGGACGAGCCGGGCCCCGGCGACATCCATGGCGTGGGGGTGATCGCGCGGGTGGTGCAGCACCTCCAGCTGGCCTCCGGGAACATCAAGGTCATGGTGGAGGGGCAGGTCCGCGTCCGGCTCGAGGAGTACCTCCCCGACGACGACTGCCTGGTGGCGCGGGTGACCGAGCTCGTGGCACCCGTGGCCGCCGAGGGTGCCGTGCTCGAATATATGGGGCGGCTCCGCGACCTGTTCAAGGAGTACGCCCGGATCTCCCACCACCTCTCGGTCGAGGGCGTCATGGCCTCCCTGGACACGAGCGATCCCGACCAGTTCGCCGACATCATGGCCGCGCACATCATGGTTCCCACACCCGAGAAGCAGAAGCTCCTCGAGGTGGTCAACCCGCTGGAGCGCCTCCAGCGCCTCCAGGACGTCCTGGACGTGGAGATCGAGAAGCTCAACATCGACCGGCGGATCAACTCCCGCGTCAAGAAGCAGATGGAGAAGGCCCAGCGGGAGTACTACCTGTCGGAGAAGATCAAGGCGATCAACGAGGAGCTGGGCCGCGGCGACGCCCAGGAGGAGCTCGCGGAGCTCAAGAAGAAGATCGAGGCCTCCGGCATGTCCGAGGAGGCGAAGGAAAAGGCGCTCAACGAGCTCAAGCGGCTCGAGGGGATGCCCCCCGTCTCGGCCGAGGCCGGCGTCTGCCGGAACTACATCGACTGGCTGCTCTCGGTCCCGTGGACGGAGGCTTCCCGGGAGATCCGGAGCATCGCCAGGGCGGAGAAGGTGCTCGAGGAGGACCACTACGGCCTGGAGAAGGTCAAGGAGCGGATCCTCGAGTTCCTCGCCGTCCGCCAGCTGACGAAGAAGCCCGGCGGCACGATCCTCTGCTTCGTCGGCCCCCCGGGGGTCGGCAAGACCTCCCTCGCCCGCTCCATCGCCCGGGCCACCGGACGGAAGTTCGTGCGGCTCTCGCTGGGCGGCGTCCGGGACGAGGCGGAGATCCGTGGCCACCGGCGGACCTACATCGGCGCCTTCCCGGGACAGATCATCCAGATGATGCGGCGGGCGGGCACGGTCAACCCGGTGTTCTTGCTCGACGAGGTGGACAAGATGGCCGCGGACTTCCGCGGCGATCCGGCCGCGGCGCTGCTCGAGGTGCTCGACCCGGAGCAGAACAACACCTTCCACGACCACTACCTCGACGTGGAGTACGACCTGTCCCGGGTGCTGTTCATCTGCACCGCGAACGTCACCCACACGATCCCGCCGGCGCTCCAGGACCGGATGGAGACGATTCAGCTCTCTGGGTACACGGACCAGGAGAAGCTGGAGATCGCCAGGCGGTTCCTGCTCCCACGGCAGGTCGAGCGCCACGGGCTCTCGAAGTACTCCGTGACCCTGACCGACGAGGCGCTGAGCCTCCTGATCGAGCGGTACACGAGGGAGGCGGGGGTGCGCAACCTCGAGCGGGAGATCGCCTCGATCTGCCGCAAGCTCGCCCGGCGCGTACTCAAGGATCGCACCCGCAAGGGGACCGAGCTGACCGTGGATCCCGACGAGGTCCGGAAGCTGCTCGGCGCGCCCCGGTACCGCCGTCAGCAACGGGAGGAGCGCGCCGAGGTCGGCGTGGCCACGGGGCTCGCCTGGACTCAGGTGGGCGGCGAGCTGCTGGGGACGGAGGCCACCCTGATGCGGGGCTCGGGCAAGCTGACCCTGACCGGCCAGCTCGGCGACGTGATGCAGGAGTCGGCGCGCGCCGCCCTGTCGTTCGTCCGCTCCCGGGCGGAGTCGCTCGGCATCGACCCCGAGCGGTTCGAGAAGACCGACGTCCACGTCCACGTCCCGGAGGGTGCCATCCCCAAGGACGGCCCGTCGGCGGGAATCACCGTGGCCACGGCCCTGGTCTCGGCGTTCACCGGCGTTCCGACCCGTGCGGACGTGGCCATGACCGGCGAGATCACGCTCCGCGGGCGCGTGCTTCCCGTGGGGGGGATCAAGGAGAAGATCCTGGCGGCGTACCGGGCGGGGATCCGCACGGTGATCCTGCCGGAGGAGAACGAGAAGGACCTCGAGGAGATCCCCGGGGATGTCCGCGAGGCGATGGAGTTCGTCCTGGTCGACCACATGGACACGGTCCTGGAGCGGACCCTGCTGAAGGGAGACGAACCGGCCCCGGCCACGCCTCCCGGGGACGGGGACGCCACGGGCCCTCCGACCCTGGCGCACTGATGCCGTGGAGATCCGCACCGTCGAATTCCGCGGCGCCGCGCTCGGCAAGGCCCCCCGTCCGGGAGAGTGGTTTCCCCACGTGGCGGTGGCGGGACGATCGAACGTCGGCAAGTCGAGCCTCTTGAACTGGCTCTGGAGACGGCGTCTGGCCCGGGTGGCCAAGGCGCCCGGAAAGACACGAACACTGAACTACTACCTCGTCAACGGGAGCTTCTACCTGGTGGACCTTCCGGGGTACGGATACGCCTCCGTCGGCAAGAAACTGCGGGAGCAGTGGGGGCGGGAGCTGTCCGCCTACCTCACCGGGGAGCCGCGGCTCGCCGGGGTTCTCTGCCTGGTGGACATCCGCCACGGGTTGACGGCCCTGGACCGGGAGCTCCAGGCACTGCTCGACTCGGCGGACCGGCGGCGGCTCGTGGTCCTGACGAAGGCCGACAAGGTCGGGCGGGGCGCGCGGGAGAAGATGCGGTTCCAGGTGCAGCGGGAGCTCGGTCTCGCCACACCGCCCCCGGCGGTCTCGGTCAAGACCGGTGAGGGCCGGAAGGACCTGTTGCGAGGGATGAACGAACTCATCGAGTCGTGGAAACGGCGACAACGGGGAGAATGAGATGGCACGAAAGAAGAAGAACGGCAACACGGACAAGGAGCACGTGGTGATCCCCCTGGACCTCGAAGAGGAGATCCAGGAGTACGAGGCGAAGGCGGCCAACGGGGAGCAACCCCGGCTCGACCTCAAGCAGCTCAAGGAGATGGAGATCGGTCAGCTCACCGAGGTGGCGCGGGCGCTGGGCGTGGAGAGCCCGGTCGGCCTCCGGCGCCAGGACCTGATCTTCAGGGTGCTCCAGCGGCAGACCGAGCAGGAGGGGCTGATCTTCGGGGAGGGCGTGCTGGAGGTGTTGCCCGAGGGGTTCGGCTTCCTCCGGGCGCCGGAGTACAACTACCTCCCCGGCCCGGACGACATCTACGTCTCGCCCTCCCAGATCCGCCGGTTCAACCTCAAGACCGGCGACACGGTCTCCGGGCAGATCCGCCCGCCGAAGGAGGGCGAGCGGTACTTCGCCCTGATCAAGGTCGAGGCGGTCAACTTCGAGCCGCCCGAAGCGGCGATCGAGAAGGTCCACTTCGACAACCTGACCCCGCTGTACCCCGACGAGCGGATCCGGCTCGAGGTCGAGGGGAACATGACTTGCCGGGTCATGGACCTGCTGACACCGCTGGGGAAGGGGCAGCGCGGGCTCCTCGTCGCCCCGCCCAGGACCGGCAAGACGATGATGCTCCAGGCGATCGCCAACGCCATCACCGAGAACCACCCTGAGATCACCCTGATCGTGCTGCTGATCGACGAGCGGCCCGAGGAGGTGACGGACATGGAGCGGTCGGTGCAGGGTGAGGTGATCGCCTCGACCTTCGACGAGCCGGCCTCCCGCCACGTCCAGGTCGCCGAGATGGTGATCGAGAAGGCCAAGCGGCTCGTGGAGCACCGGCGCGACGTGGTCATCCTGCTGGACTCCATCACCCGGCTCGCCCGTGCGTACAACACCGTCGTGCCCCCCTCGGGGAAGGTGCTCTCCGGCGGCGTGGACTCCAACGCGCTCCAGAAGCCCAAACGGTTCTTCGGCGCGGCCCGGAACATCGAGGAGGGCGGCAGTCTGACCATCATCGGCACGGCCCTGATCGACACCGGCTCGCGGATGGACGACGTCATCTTCGAGGAGTTCAAGGGAACCGGCAACATGGAGGTCCACCTGGACCGCAAGCTCGTGGAGAAGCGGATCTTCCCGTCCATCGACATCCACCGGTCGGGGACACGGAAGGAGGAGCTGCTGATCGACGAGTGGGAGCTGCGGAGGATCTGGGTGCTCCGGAAGGTGCTCTCCTCCCTCTCCACCGTCGAGGCGATGGAGCTCCTGCTCGAGCGGCTCTCCAAGACCAAGACCAACCGCGAGTTCCTCGAGGCCATGTCCCAGGGCTGAGGCCGGCCGGTGGCGTCCCACCCGATCGGTTCAGGCCCACGGAGGCCCGTCACCGTGGCGGGGGTCGGGTTCCTCAACGCCCGGCCGCTGCTCGCCGGGCTCGAGGCCGGGATCCCCGCCCCGTTCCCCTACCGGCTCGTCACGGCCGAGCCGTCACGGTGCGCCGACCTCCTGGCGCGCGGGGAGGCGGAGGCCGGGCTCGTGCCGGTGGCCGCCCTGGCGGACGGCGCGGCGGCGGCGTGCGTGCCGGACGTGGGCATCGCGGCCGAGGGTGCGGTGTGGTCCGTGCTGCTGGTCTCCAAGGTGCCTCCCGCTGCCATCCGGAGCCTGGCCGTCCACGCCGCCTCCCGCTCCTCGGCGGCCCTGGCGGAGCTGCTCCTCCGGATCGACGCCGGGACCGATCCCCACGTGACCCGGACCGCCGACCCCCTCGGGGCGCTCGCAGGCGATACCGATGCCGCCGTGGTCATCGGCGATCCCGCCCTGGCCGCGAGGGGCCGGACCGGGCTTTGCGAGATCGACCTTGCGGCGTGGTGGCACCGGGTCACCGGACTGCCGTTCGTCTTCGCCGTGTGGGGGCTCTCGGACGGACCCCGGCGGGACCGGCTCGCCGACCTGCTCGGGCGGGCCGCCGCGTGGGGACTGGCGAACATGGACCGGGTGCTCGGCGGGATCGACGGTGACCGTGCCATGGTCCGGGAGTACCTCGAGCGCCGGCTCCGGTACCGGCTCGGGCCACGGGAACGGGAGGGGATGGGCCGCTTCCTCGGCCTCGCCGCGGCGCACGGGATCCTTCCACGGATCGAGGTGGTGTGGCATGAGTGCGCCTGACGCGATCCTCGAGCGGGCCGCCGCCGGGAAGCGGCTCGAACCGGACGAGATCCTCGAACTGTTCCGTTCGGCGCCGCTGCTCCCGCTTGGGTGGGCGGCGTCCCGGGTGCGGGAGCGGATGGTCCCCGGGGGGGAGGCGACGTACATCGTCGACCGCAACATCAACACCACCGACGCCTGCGCCCAGCGGTGCCGGTTCTGCGCCTTCCGCACCGATCCGGGCGATCCCGCCGACGACGTGCTGCCGTTCGGAGCCATCGCGCGGAAGGTGGCCGAGACCGTCGCCTCCGGCGGAACGGGGATCCTGCTCCAGGGCGGGATCCATCCCGGGCTCGGGATCGAGTGGTACGAGGCGCTGCTCCGGCGTCTCAAGGAGACGTTCCCCCACGTCCACCTCCACGCCTTCTCGGCGCCGGAGATCGTCTTCCTGGCGAAGAAGGAGCGACTCGGCGTGGCCGAGGTGATCCGCAGGCTCCACGCGGCGGGGCTCGACTCGATCCCCGGCGGGGGCGCCGAGATCCTCGAGGACGCGACACGCCGGCGGATCGGCTGCCTCGGCAAGGCGTCCACGGCGGAGTGGCTCGAGGTCCACCGGGAGGCCCACCGGCAGGGGATCCGGACCACCGCCACCATGATGTTCGGCGTGGGCGAACCGTACGAGGCCCGCGTGGAGCACCTGTCGGTGATCCGGGAGCTCCAGGACGAGACCGGCGGTTTCACGGCGTTCATCCCGTGGACGTTCCAGGACACCAACACGGAGCTCGAGGGCGAGGTGGAGCCGTCCGGGGGGTACGACTACCTCCGCACCTTGGCCATCTCCCGGATCGCCCTGGACAACATCGTCCACGTCCAGGGGTCCTGGGTCACCCAGGGACCGAAGATCGGGCAGGTCTCCCTCCACTTCGGCGCCAACGACCTGGGCTCTATCATGATCGAGGAGAACGTCGTCGCCGCGGCGGGCGCCCGCCACCGGATGACGCAGGCCCAGATGGAGCGGACCATCGTCGGCGCCGGGTTCACCCCCCGCCAGCGCCGCACCCTCCACGAACCACTCTGACACAGCCCCCGGGCCGGGGGGATCCCTCCCCTCCGCCCGCGAACGAGTCCAGCGGCGTTCCGGCTCGCCTCCCGTGCAAGGATGCCCATCACGATCGGGACTGTCCCTCGAGCCGCTCCATGCGGGCTGAAGCCCGCGCTCCATCGCGGCCACGCACCGATCAACTGAGAAACACTGTCCCCTACTCCACCCTTCGGCCGAAACGAAAGACCTTCGCGCGGTACCCCATCCCTCGCCCGTCCAGGGACGAGCGAAGCGACGTTCCGGTTGCCGATCCAGAGAATCCAGGCCCTTCACGATCGGGACTGTCCCCTCAACCTGGCCGAGATCCTCGCCGAGAGGATTGCGCTCCACCTGGTACCCCACTCACCCATCCACCCAGGGACGAGCGAAGCAACGTCCCGGCTGGCGCTCCAAAGAACCCTGGCCTTCACGATTGGGACTGTCCCCACAACGGAGCCCTCGGCCATCCAGCGATCGAGCGCCCCACGAGGAACGGGCCGGCGTGGGGGCGGGGGCGGTCCGGCGACGGAGGCGAGGGCAAGCCCCGTGGAGGCGTGCCCGGGCGGCGAACGCAGACGGCTTGGCCCGAGAGGGGGCGTGGGTGGGGGAAGGGTAAGCCGTCGAGTACGCCGTCCGGGTGCGTCGCCACGGGGTGCAGCCCGAGCCGCAGGAGCCGGGGCGCACACGCCCCCACGGCCCCGGGGAGCGCAGCGACCCGGGGGAGCCGCGCAAGCGGCGCCCGGCCTGCGACCGCCACTCGCCGTGACGAGGAGGG
>Ga0256835_1000794_pt1 | contig 20990 bp, 18 predicted proteins | sample PIR30metaG_FD_185972 | JGI IMG/M metagenome (GOLD analysis project Ga0256835, IMG submission 185972) | Hydrothermal vent microbial communities from East Pacific Rise, Pacific Ocean - PIR-30 | ecosystem: Environmental > Aquatic > Marine > Hydrothermal vents | place: Pacific Ocean: East Pacific...
GAATCCTTGACGCGTATCTTACGCTTGTTAACCCACTCAATTGGAGCAGGAAGTTTGCTGGGATTGAACCAGAAGAACTCCTCTGCCAGCCTGAATCCGATCCCTTCGACAAAACGCAGCAACAGCCTGTAGTTGTAAAGCGAGCGGACCGGACGGCCCTTCAAATAAGTCCCGCCCAGATCAATAACGAAGCTGCCGCTGTCCTTGAGCACGCGCAGCACCTCCTCCGCAAAGGAGGCAAGCCAGTCCTCGTATTCTTTTCCCACCAGGTTGCCGTATTCTTTGGGGCGCTTCAGCGGGAAGGGCGGGGAGGTCACAACCAAATCCACCGAGGCGTCGGGCAATTTCTTGAGCAGGGTTAGCGAGTCGCCAACATACGCAGCTCCGAGACCGGTTCTGTACAAAGGGGCAGGCAGCTCAAGTCTCCGTTTCATCGCACGTTCCCAACGGGCCCGCTGAGCGCCGGCCAGCGGCCGCAGCCGCGCGGCTCCAGCCGCAGCAGCAGCCGGCCGGTGCCGTCGTAGGCGGCCAGCCGCCCGCTGGCGTAGGGGTGAGCGCCCTCGGCGCAGACCGCGGGCAGCACCAGCGGAACGAGCTCCACCTCGCCCGCCAGCAGCCCCGCGCGCCCGCTCGCCGCCACCGCGGCGGCGAGCCGCACCGACCCCCCCACCGTGTACGCCCTCCCCTCGGGGAGGGGTTCCTTTTTGCGCGGGCCGCTCCAGGCATAGTAGACGCGCCGCTCTCCGGCGGTGAGTAGCAGCTCGGCCGCGCTCCAGATCGTCCCCGCCTCCTCGCGCGGCAGGGTGTAGCGCAGGGCCGCCTCCAGGGCCAGAGGCTCCGCCGCCGGCGGTCGCAGCGTCAGGTGGAACTCCCGCGTGCGCAGGGTGTAGCGCACCTCGGCGGCGTCGCCGTCGTCGGCGTCGCCCAGCTCGACCGCCCCCGCCAGCTCCAGCGCGCTGCCGTCGGCCAGCAGCAGCCGGCAGGGCCCGGCTTCTTCGCCCAGGCGGTAGCGCCAGCGCGCCAGCCCGTCGCCGTCGCGGTCGTGCTCGCTCTTCAGCAGCGGGCAGGGACCGGCGGCCAGCACCCCGGGCAGCCCCAGCCCGCGGGTGAGGTCCTCGGCCAGCTCCAGCGGGTCGGTCGCGTCCGCCGCCGCTGCCCGGTCCAGCACCGCCAGCAGCACCAGCTCCAGGTAGGCGGCGTGGGCGGGGGTGAGGGCGCGCCACCCCTCGAGCGGGTCGGCCGGGGGCGCGGGCCGGGGGGCGCGCGGCCAGGCCAGCCACAGCCCCGCCGCCGCGGCCGCCAGCAGCAGCCAGGGGACGAGGCGCCTCATTTCTCCCCCAGCGGGCGCCGGGGCGCGGGGGTGAAGACCGTGGCCAGCCGCGCGGCGCCCTCGTCCCCCTCCCCGAAGAGGCGGGCCAGCCGCCACAGCCGCCCCAGCTCGCCGGCGAAGGCGGCCTCGAGGGCGGCGGCCCGGGCCGGGGTGAGGGGGCGGCGGCCGAGGAAGTGCTTCAGCGGGGTCTTGATCCGCCGCGCCGCCGCCAGGGCCTCGTCGTCGAGCCGTCCCCCGCGCACGCGAAAACGGCCCGTGGGGCCGTTTTCCAGGGTCACGCCCGCCGCCGCCAGGCGCTCGAGCAGCTGGACGAAGGCGGTCTCCTCGGTCATCGCGGCAGCGGCGCGTGCAGCGGGTTGTAGGCCAGGCGCAGCGTCACCACGTCGTCGAGCGGGTCGCGGTAGTAGCCGGCGCTGAGCTCGAAGCCGGCCAGCCCCAGCTGCGCCCCGGCGTACCAGGTGGGGGTGCCCTCGGGGAAGCCGCCCGGGTAGAGGCCCGGCTGCTCGGGGTCGAAGGCGCGGTCGGCGGTCACCGCCCCCGCCAGCGCCGGCCCCAGCGGGCTGCCCAGGTAGTAGCCCGCCCGCAGCGCGAAGCTGGGCCCCTCGCCGCCGGGGAGGGTGCGGATCCCCGCGCCCAGCAGCACCTCGCGCCCCAGCTCGGCCCCGTCCGACCAGCCGGCGCGGGCCTCGAAGACGGCCCCCAGGCTGCCCAGCGGGGCGGAGACGTAGGCCAGGGCGAACTTGCCGTCCCACTCCGCGCCCCCCTGCCAGCGGCCGGCGAGGTGGATCTGGCCGTAGCCGCCGATCAGGTCGGCCTGGGTGCGCAGGTAGGGGTAGCCCGGCACCTCGAGCGCGGGGTCGTAGGCGTAGCCCCCCTCGAGCCGCCAGGCGCGGCCCTCGGCGCGCTGGCCCAGCACCAGGTAGGCGGCCGAGGCGCCGGTGTAGATCCCGCTCGGGGTCTCGCGCGGCACCGTCACCGCCGGCAGCCCGAAGGCGGTGGCGCGCTGGTAGCGTCCGCCCACCGCCAGCACCGGGGTGAGGAGGTACTCCACCCCCGCGGCGGCGTGGGTGATCTCGATCCCCTCGAGGTTGTAGCTGTTGAAGGAGCCGCTGACGGTGAAGCGCCCCACCGTCAGCTTGCCGCCCAGGCCGTAGCCCACCTGGCCGTAGCGGTAGGGTTCGTCCCCGTCGGGCGGCGAGGCGTAGGCCACCGCCTCCTCGCTACCCAAAGCGCGGTAGTCGGCGTAGAGGTAGTTGCCCTCGTCGTCGTCGATGCGCGCCTGGCCGTAGCAGACGGTGCCCTCCTCGCCGGCGAGGGGGTAGTGGCACAGCGCCAGCAGGCGGGCGTTGCGGTAGGCGTAGCTCAGCTCGCCGTAGAGGACCGGCGCCCCCGCGGCCAGCGCCACCCCGGCGCGCAGGCTGGAGCCGCTGGCCTCGCGGCGGCGGTACTCGAGCCAGCCCCCGGGGCTGAGGTCGTCTTCCAAAAAGGCGCCGGCGGCGAGGCCGTTCGCCCCCGCCTGGTAGGCGGCGCGGACGGTGTAGAGGGGTGCGGCGGCGCCGTCGTCGAAGAGGTAGGGGGTGAGCTGGAAGCGCAGCCGGTGGCCGGCGACCGCCTCGAAGCGGCGGGCGTCGTCGGCGTAGCGGTAGTGGCCGAAGGGCAGGGCGTAGTAGGGATCGCCCGCGGGGAAGACCTGCACCCCCAGGCTCCAGTCGCGCCGGTAGTCGGCGGTCTCGCGCAGCGACGCCAGGCCGAACCACAGCGAGAAGGCCTCCTCGCCCAGCCAGTCGGGCGCGGCCACGTTGCCGTCCCCCTCGAGGCCCCCCAGGTGGTCGAACTCGAAGGGGTAGCCGGGGCCGCTGGCGTAGCCCGCCCCGGCGATGGGGGCAAGGCGGCCTCCGCGGGACTCGCCGGCGGGCTTCGCCGGCGCCTTCGCGAGCGCGGGAGCGGCCTCCCCTTCCCCGCCGGCGGGTTTCGCCTCCGCGGCGGGGGGCTCCTCGGGCGGGGCGATGCCGTGGAGGGCTTCGAGCTGGGCCACCCGCGCCGCCAGCGCGGCGATCGCCTCGTCGCTGGCGTCGGCGCGCTCCTCGAGGGCGGCGATGCGGCGCTCGTGCTCGTCGTAGAGGCGCTGCAGCTCCGCCAGCACCCGCGAGGCCTCGTCGACGCGCTGGGCCAGCTCGCTCAGCCGCGCCTGCTCGCCGTAGAGCAGGGCGCGCAGCTCCTCGAGGTCGCGCCGCAGGTCGGCGTAGCCGGCCAGGGCGCTCTCGATCGCCGGCAGCTGGTCGAGCAACGGCCGCAGCGCGCTCTGGCTGGCCAGCGTCTCCTGGGTGAGGCGGGCGAGGTCCTCGAAGCGGTGCTCCAGCTCCGCCAGCCGCTCCAGCACCCGCCCGGTCCCCGGGGTGTCCTCGAGGCGGGCGGCCAGGGCGGCGATCTCGCGCGCGTTGGCCTCGGCCAGCAGCCGCAGGGCCTCGAGGTCGGCCGCGTCGATCTGCCCCGGCTGGGCCTGGATGTACTGGATCAGGCGGTAGAGCACCATCGCCGCCTGGTAGCGGGTGAGGTTCTCGTTGCCGTGGAAGTAGCCGTCGGGAAACCCGGTGAGCAGGCCCAGCTTGGTCGTCTTCTCGACCGCGTTGCGGGCCCAGTGCTCCGGCGGCACGTCGGGATAGGTGGGCGCTTCCTGGGCCAGCGCGCCGGCGAGCGGCAGCGCGGCGGTCAGGAGCAGCAGCAAACGCAGTATTCTCATATGGTCTCCTCCACGGGGCGTGCCCCTTGTCTACGAGTATCCCGCATCCGCCCCCGCGACCTGGGTACCCGGTGTACCCTCGAGATGGGGTTTCCGCCCCGGGCGTGGCGGGGCGGTCGTTGCGGGTGCTGGTTTTAGGAGGACTGGCAGAAGCGAAAGGAGACAGGAGACGCCTGCTTACGCCGAGCTTGCGTGAGGGGGACCGTCCACGCCCCGGTCCCTCACCTCCACGTTAGCCGCTCGCCCCCGCCGGGCTGGGTACCCGGTGTCCCCTACCCCCCTTCGGGGGTAGCGCCGCGCGCCAGCGCGCGGCAAAATGGGGTCATGGCGCGCACGCGTGGATTCACTCTGATCGAACTGCTGGTGGTCATGGCCGTCGTCGCCATCGTCGCCTACGCCGGCGCCGCCGGGCTGCGGGCCCTGGGGGAGCGCACCGCCGCCGAAGACGCCCCCGCGGCGCTGGCCCAGCTGGTGCGCTACGGCTCCAGCGCCGCCGCCGCCCGCGGCCGTACCCTGGCGCTGGTCCACGGCGGCGGCGAGGTCCGCCTCGAGGACGGCGGCGAGGTGCTGCGGCGCTACCGCCTGCCCGAGGGGGTCACCCTCGACGTGCCGGCGGGGACCCTCCTCTACTTCGAGCCCGCCGGCACGGTGAGCTACGTCGATGGCATCGGCTGGCGCATCCCGCTGGTGGTGCGGGGCGAGCGGGTGGTCCTCGAGGTGGCGCGCGCGGGCGAGGCGCGGGAGGCGCGGCCATGAGGCGGCGCGGCTTCACCATGACCGAGGTCCTCTTCGCCCTGCTGGTGCTGAGCCTGCTCACCGCGCTGGTGGCGGTGGCCCTGGCAGGGACGCTGCGGCAGACCAGCGCCGCCGCCAACCGCACCCAGGCGGTGCGGCTCCTCTCCGACGCCAGCCGGCGGCTGGTCGCCGGGGACTACGCCGTCCTCCCCACCCCCGCCGGCGGCGGCAGGCGCAGCTGGGACTACGGCGAGCTCGCCGGCGTCTTCCCCGACCTCTCCGGCGAGGGGGGGCGGGCCGAGCCCGACGCCTACCGCCTCACCATCACCTCCACCGGCCAGCTGAACCTCTCCGGCTCCACCCTCACCCGCTATCGCCTCGAGGTCTGCTGGCGCGAGGGGGGCGCGGGCGAGCAGTGCGTGGACGCCGAGACGATCGGGCCCGATCCCGCGGCCGCGGGCAGCACCCCGCCGCTGCCGGGGCTGAACTAGAGGAAAGGAAACGATGAACAGGGACAGGGGTTTCACCCTCATCGAACTGCTCGTGAGCATCGCCCTCTTCGGGCTGCTGCTGGGCCTCACCTACCGCGCTTTGGCCGACGTGACCGGGATCAACGCCGATCAGACCGCCGCCGCCCGCGTCCAGGGCAAGCTGCGGCTGGCCTCCGAGGTCATCGCCCAGGAGCTGCGCCAGGGCGTCTTCGGGGCCGTCATCGACACCCCGGTGGCCTCGGGTAACGACGCCTTCTCCATCGCCCTCATCGACGGGGTGAGCGGCTACGCGGTGGCCGAGCCTCCGCGCAACTTCCGCCGCCGCAAGGGGGTGGACGTGGTGGTGCCGGTGGCGCGCGCCGCCCAGACCGGCTTCCGCCGCGGCGACCGCGCGCTGCTGGTCAACGCCAGCGGCGACGCCCTCCTCTTCACCGTCACCGGCGTGCGGGCGGTGGAGAGCGGGCGCTGGACGGTCAAGCACCGCGACTGCACCAACGGCATGGACTACACCCCGGGGACGCTCCTCTTCCGCGTGCGCGCGCTGGGCGTCGCCCCGGGGGCGCGGCTGGACGCGCGCCTCGACCCGGACACCCTCTACCTCGTCTACGAGGACCGCCTCGAGCCGCTGGCCTTCGACGTGGACCGCTTCGAGGTCCACTACGTCTACCGCGACGCCGCCGGGGGCGAGGTCACCGACCCCACCACCGCGGCGGGCTACTCCGACGACTACCCCGCGCCGGTGCTCACCTCGAGCAGCGGCCGCAGCTACACCCTCGCCCGCCTCAGCCTGCGGCTGAGCGCGGCGGACCGCGCCCGGGGCCGCGAGGTGCGGCGCACCCTGGTCGAGGGGGTCGAGTTGGCGAACAACGGCACCTACCGGATCAGGAGGTTACAGGTATGCGGCGAATGAACGACCGTGGCATGGCCGTCGTCCTCGTGCTGGTGACGCTGGTGGTCACCGTGGGGGTGCTGGGGCTGCTCTTCGCCCGCACCTCCGGCGAGGTGCAGCACAGCGGCGACGACCTGGGCATCGCGCGCTCGCTGGCGCTCGCCCGCGGCACCGCCAGCGCCGGCGGACTCATCCTCAACGGCCCGGTGCGCGAGACCCTGGCGGCGCGGGTGCGGGTGCGCGCCGGTAACGGCGCCTGGGCCTTCGGCGACGGCGCCGGCGACCGCCCCGACCCGGTGCAGGTGGCGGCGGCCCTCGAGGGGCTGGCCGCCGACGTGCAGGCCGACGTGGACCGCCAGCTCTGCGGCCGCACCTTCCCCACCTCCGACGGCGAGGGCCAGGGGCGGCTGTGGATCTTCTTCAGCGACCGCAGCTGCGGCGCCCGCCTCCCCCGCGGGGTGCGGCGCGCCCGCGGCCGCTTCGTCAGCGGCGGGCCCCGCAGCGGCTCCGGGGCCGGCGTGGACCAGACCTATGCCCTTCCCTTCATCATGATCGCCGAGGGTGCCGTCGGGCCCTACCGCCGCAACATCGTTATCAGCGGCGAGTACCGTTTCACCATCGGCCGCGGCAGCTTCGCCCGCTACGCCCTCTTCACCAACATCCACCTCGCCCCCAGCGGGGCCGACATCTGGTTCACCTCCGACACCCTCTTCGACGGGCCGGTGCACACGAATATGTATTACCGCTTCTACGAGGAGCCCTGGTTCGGCGGCGAGGTCACCAGCGCCGGCTGCTCCTGGCCCGCCGCGGACGGCTCCGACTGCCCCGGCGACGACTACAGCAGCCAGGGGGCGGTCTTCTGGGGCGAGGGCTTCGTGCCCTGGCAGCGGATGCGGCCCTCCTACGAGGCCCCCGCCTACCCCATGGCCGAACCCGTCCTGGCCGGCGGGGTGGACTGGCAAAGCGCCTTCGTCCCCATGCCCGAAAACGCCAACGACCAGCGCGACCTGGCGCAAAGCGGCGGCCTCTACTTCGACGACGACCTCACCGAGCTCGCCCTCTGGACCGGGGACGCGGACGGCAACCCGCCCGCCTGGGACCCGGGGACCGGCCGCTGGGAGCCCCCGGCGGAATACCAGTTCCTGCGCGCCTGCTGGCTGCTGCCTGGCGGGGGCGAGCGCTGCCGCGTCTGGCGCCTCGACGCCGCCGGCAAGCTGGAGTATCAGGACACCGGCGGCGGCTGGCGCACCGCCCAGGACCCCTTCAACGGGGTGATCTACGTCGAGGGGGACGTGTATCGGCTGCACGGGCCGGCGCGCAGCGACCCCGCTGACCGCGCCACCGCGCCGCCGGCGCTGGCCGCCTTCTCCCAGCTCACCCTCGCCACCGCCGGCTCGCTGCGCATCACCGGCGACCTCACCTACGAACAACCCCCGTGTACGTCCTTCCCCGAGCGCCAGCCCGACGGCTCGATCGTCCCCGCCACCTGCGAGGACCTGGATGCCCGCAACGTCCTGGGCCTCTTCGCTCAGGACGGGGACATCCTCATCGGCCATAACCACCACGACGACCGCTACAACGCCCCGCCCGACCTCACCGTGCACGGGGTGCTGATGAGCTCGCGCGGGGCGGTGCAGGTCGAGGACTACACCGCGGGCTGGCCGCTGGGTCGGGTCCACCTCATCGGCGGCATCATCGAAAACCTCTACGGGGGCTTCGGCACCTTCGACCCCGCCAGCGGCGAGCCCACCAGCGGCTACGGCCGCCGCTTCGTCTACGACCGCCGCATGGCCCGGGGACTGGCGCCCCCGGGCTTCCCCACCACGAACGTGGACACGGTGAAGTCGGTCGTCTACTTCGCCTACGGCCAGCGCGAGCAGCTGAACTTCAACCCCTGAGCAGGACCTCGGGAAAGAGGACCTGGGTCTCGGGTCCGGGGGCGCGGCGCGGCAGCCGCGCTCCCTTCTTCGCCAGCTCGGCAACCGTGGGCAACGGCTGCGGCTCGGGGCGGGTCCCGGCAAAGCGCTCCAGCCCGGCGGAGGCGATGCGGATCTCGCCCGCGCGCAGCGTCGCGGCGGTCTTCTCGTAGAGGGCCTGGGCCAGGCTGAGCTCGGCGCCGTCACTGGCCAGCGCGCTCAGGCCCTCGTTCAGCAGGTGCCCCTCGAGCGCCAGGCTGACGCGCGCCTTCTGTGCCAGCAGCTCCAGCAGCCGCAGCTGGGCGGTGTGCTCGTAGGCCAGGTGGACCACCCGCACCGGACGCTCCTGCCCCACCCGCCAGCTGCGCCGGCTCGCCTGCCGCAGCACGTAGACCGAGGCCTCGGGCTGGAAGAAGACGAGGGTGGGAAAGTCGATCAGGTCGAGGCCCGTCTGCACCAGCCGCGGGTGCAGCACCAGCGCGTCGAGGCCTTCACCGACGGCGCGGCGGATCCAGGCCTCGCGGGTGCGGGCGCTGGTGGTGTGGCTGTGGAGCGCCCGGGCGCGCAGGTCGGCGGCGCTGAGCCTGTCCACCAGCCGGGCGGTGAGGTCGTGGGTGTGGGTGTTCTGCACGAAGACGAGCACCGCGCGGCCGCGGGCGCGCTCCTGGCGCACCAGCTCGACCAGGGCCTCTTCCTTGGGCAGCGGGTCGTCCGCCTCCAGTGGCGGGAAGGTTTGCAGGCCGTTTTCGCTTTCGTACTCGCGCTCGTAGAAGGGGGTGTCGGGGCCGTAGACGCTGGCGTGGAAGTAGGCGCCCAGCAGCTCGGGGTTGCGGCGCAGGTTCTGGCTGGTGAACCAGTCCACCACCTCCCGGTACCACTTGAGCTGCCGTGCCGAGGGTTTGACGGTGCGCACCTCCTCCTGGTAGGGCGGCAGCTTCTCGGCCACGTCCTCGAGCTTGAGGAAGACGGTGTAGGGCAGGATGAAGTGCAGCAGCAGCGGGCTCACCGAGGGGGCCTCGCGGGTGGAGACGCGCACCTCGCCGCGGCGGCTGCTGCGGCCGCGCTCGTCGTTGGGGATCAGCTGGATCTTGTCGGTGGCGCCGTAGCGCAGCACGAACTCCTTGACCTCCTGGTAGCCGAAGTGGCGGCGGAAGGGGGGTAGGAAGCGCCACAGCAGGTAGAAGAGGGTGCTGGCGTAGCCGCCGAAGAGGGTGCCGGTGAGGACCAGCGTCCGCCCGGTGGCCTGGGCCAGGCCGCCGGCGACGAGGCCCTGGGCGCTGTCGGCCGCCTTGTACTCGTGCGCCTCGTCCACGATCAGCAGGTCGAAGAAGCCGCGCATGCGGCGGCTGATGTAGCGGGCCAGCGGGTAGCGCACCGAGCCGTCCTTGCGCCGAACCTTGTTCGGGTCGGGGGCGTAGAGGGGCGCGCCGCAGGCGGGGCAAACGGGGCGCTGCAGCTTTTTGATCCGCTCGGCGGGGATGGGCGTGTTGTTGCGGTCCTCCAGCGCGGCGCCGCACTCGCGGCAGCGGGCCACGCCGCCCCTCGCCACCACCCCGGCGTTGACCAGGGGGGCTTCCAGTTTGGCCCGTTCGCGGTTGAGGACGAGGAAAAATGGGGCTTCGGGCGGGTCCTTCTCCAGCGCCTGCAGGTCGGCTACCCGCTCGGCCACCTCCACCCGCGCCCCGGGGACGGTGGCGCGGATCTCCTCGCGCCACTTCTCCACCAGGTGGGGCGGGCAGAGGACCACCGTGCGGCGCGCCGTCAGGCTGGCGACCGCGGCGGCGACGTAGGTCTTGCCGGTGCCCATCTCCCCCACCACCACCGCCCCGCGGTGCTCCTCGAGGGCGTGGGCGGCGGCGCTGATCGCCAGGTCCTGCTTGCCCAGCGGCGGGCGCAGCAGCGGCGGCAAGCGCCCGGGCGCGGAGACACGGGGCGGGGTGCGGCGGTCCATCTCCGCCAGCAGCGCCGCGGCGTGTTCGGTCAGAAAATCGCTCAGGCTGCGGGCCTTCATTCGATCACCTCGAGCTCGAAGGTCTTCAGGTTTAGCACGTCGAGGACCGGGGCGTAGCGCTCGCGTTCGATGACGCGGGTGCCCTTGTCGTTGGTTTCCTCGATGGTGGTGGTCACCTTGCGCACCCGCCCGCGGATCAGCAGCGGTCCCTCGGGGGTGGTAACGATGGCGTCGTTGAGCTGGCCGCCGGCGAGCAGCAGCGCCAGGTGTTCGTGGCTCAGCGGCACCAGCGGCGCCGGCATGCGGCCCTGCTGGCTGGTGCGCATCCGCGCCGCCAGCGCCGCCCAGGCGCCGCTTTCGCGGGCGAAGGCGCGCAGCTCCTCGGGGTCGGCGAGCCGGCGGTAAAGGAAGGGGGGGTTGCCTTTGGCCGGAAGGACGGCGTAGCTCCTGGGGATGGCCGCGGCGTAGGCGCCGAGCTCGTCGGTCACCGTCAGGTCTTCTTGCGGCGGCGCGACCTCCTGGCGGCGGCGGCCCAGCACCACCACTTGCTCGAAGGCGCGGTACTCCGCCGGGGGAAAGCGCAGCGCCACCAGGTCGTGGAAGTGGCTGTGTAGCCGCGGCGCTAGCAGCGGCAGGCTCTTTTCCTGCACGATCAGCACCAGCACCCCGCCGGGGACGAGGGCGGGGATGAAGTGCTCCAGGAAGAGGTCTTCCAGTCGGCGGCCGCCGGGGGCGTCGTCGTAGGGCGGGTTGAGGAAGAGCAGTTGGTAGCCGGTGGCCTCGGTGTCGAAGGCGTCGCCGTGCAGCACCTGCTCGAGGACCTTCCTGGCCGCCCGGGCGCGGTTGCGGTCGAGCTCGATGCCGTGCAGGTGCCAGTCGGCGCGGTCCTCGGGGTTGCGGTCCATCTCGGCGGTCAGCTGGGCCAGCGCCGCCCCGGTGCCGCAGCTGGGGTCGAGGGCGTAGACCGGCTTGGAGACGGTGTGGCGGGTGCCGTACTGGCCGTGGTAGTAAATTTCAGGCCGGGGGTTTTCCAGGATGCGGGCCAGCAGCGTGACCACCTCCGGCGGGGTGGGGTAGTAGCCGGCCTTGGCGCGGGCGACGTTTCTCATGCGGCCACCTCCTCGGGCAGGCGCAGGCGGCCCCCCTCGAAGGCGTCCTGCAGCAGCTGCAGCAGGTCGTTGCGGTAGTAGTTCATCCGGTTGACGGCGAATATACGGGCGTGCAGGTTGGGGGTGCTGGACAGGGGCCGCAGCATCTCGAGCTCCTCGAGCTGCCGGATCCACCAGCGCGCCCACGACGGGTGCGTGGGCAGCGGCAGCAGGTTGGTGAGGGCGGCGGCGAGGCGCTCCTCGAGCTCCTCGGGACTGCGGGCGAAGACGACGTTGCCTTCCAGCACGTCGTTCACGACGAAGAGCAGGTGCATCCGGTTGCCGCGCGTCTCGGTGAAGCCCTTGAATTTGTCCTTGGTCGGGCCCCAGCCCAGGGAGAGCTTGGCCAGCCGGCCGCCCTTTTCGTCTATCAGGTAGATGGGGGTGTGGAAGTCGTCGCCGCGGGCGAACCGGGCACGCAGGGCCCGCACCGCCTCGCGCGCGCCGACCAGGCTGAGCAGGGCGGGAACCACCTGCGGCAGGTCGTCGTTGGGGGCGTGGTTCTTGCCCACCGCCGCCGACTCGACCAGGACCTTGAAGCCGCCGCCGGTGAGGTAGAGCTTGGTGGGAAGTGTGATCTCTTTCGACACAGGTTTACCTCCTTCTCCCCCGCCCCATCGCGCCGCGCAAGCGGCGCAAAAAAGACCCCCGCGCGCGGCGGGGGTCTTCGGTCACGGCCGCCTCAACCGGCCTGGCGGTGGACGTAGATGCTGTTGGCGATCTTGCCCGCGATCACCACCGGCTCGCTGGCCCAGCCCGCGAGCGCGGCTTCGACCGCCTCGCGGTCGGGGTAGTGGCCCAGGGTGATGCGGCGGCCGCGCTCGAAGCCGCGCATCTCCTGGGCGTAGAGCTCGCCCGTCTCCGGGTTCCAGGAGACGCGCCAGTCCCAGCCGTGGGGTTCCTCCAGCAGACGCCAGCGGACGCCGAAGTCGAGCTCGGCGCCTTTGGGCACTTCTTGTCTTTTCATAAGGGTCCTCCTTTCGGCAGTACCATCCGCAGCAGCTTGCCGTGCCTGCCACGGCGGCAGGTATTTTCCAGGACGAAGCTCTCGTGGCCGTTGCCGCTCCGCGCCCACACCCGCGCCCCGCCGGGAATCAGCCCGGTCTGTCCCTTCAGGTGGCGGCAGACCGCCCCGGAAAGGAAGCCGGCACCGGGGTCGAGCGGCGGCAGGCGCACCAGCGCCTCGGCGACCTCCGCCGGCCGGGCCAGGAGTTCCTCGAGGTCGGGGGCCTCGCGTTTTAGCAGCAGCAGCACCCGGGCGGGGGCCTCGATCTCGTAGCCGAGCCACAGTCGCAGGACGAAGCGCATGCGGCCGCTCTGGGGGCGTTCGCGGGCGACGAAGGCGTGCGCCTGGCCGCCGGTGAGCTTGAGCAGGTCGCCGATCCAGCCGACCTTCTCGGGCTTCCTCAGCGGGGCGGTGGCGTAGCCGAGCAGGGGCGCGGCCAGTTCGGGGTGGACGGTGCGCCAGCGCAAGGGCTCCATGCTTTTAGTGTAGGTAGCAGGGGCAGGTTTCTAGGGTATGCGGCGTCCCCTCGAGGGGCTACCTCTTCTTTTGCTCGGGCTCCTTCACCGGCCAGATCACTGCCGGGAGCTCCTCGAGGTCGTTCTCCTTCGCCCCCACCAGGATGGGGGTGAGCCAGCGCAGCTCCAGCCGCCTTTTTTGCGGGTCGTCGCGCGGGCCGGTCCAGTAGCCGTGCCAGTGGGCCCGCCGCACGTGCGGCCGCTTGCGCCCCGCCCCGCTGGTGCTGGTGCTGCGGCCGGCGGCGGTGCGGTAGGCGCGCAGGGCGCGGCCGTAGCGCACCCCCACCTCCCAGGTCTGCGGCGTATTGGCGGCGAAGAGGCGCGGGCCGCGGCGGGTCCGCTTGGGCGTCGGGCGGTGGGGCCGCGGCGGCTGGCCGGCGGCGGTGGGGGCAAGGTCGCGCGAGAGGATCAGGTAGTACAGCAGCGAGACCGCCCGCCCGGCCAGGTCCTGGTGGAAGTCGATCGAGCGGGCCAGGGCCTCCTCGAGGGGGACCTCCAGCTGCGCCTCGAGGGCGGCCCGGGCCGCGGGCTCCGACCGCTTCAGCAGCTCCAGCCCCTCGGCGGTGCTGGCCCGCAGCGCGTCGGCCAGAGTGGGCTCGTTCAGGTGCAGCACCACGTGCTCCAGCCGCGGGTTGCCCTCGGGGTCGTCGATGTCCCAGACGAGGTAGAGCTCGTCGTGACCGCTGTTGAGGTCATGCTCCAGCAGGGCGAAGAAGCCGTGCGGCCGGTAGGGGGTCTTCTCGGCGTTGGGGGTCTCGACGTAGACCGCCCACTCCGGCAGGTGGCGCAGCGGTTCTAGCGTGATCGGTCCCTCGTAGGGGGCCTCCCACAGCTCGGCGAAGAGGTCGGGGTCGAAGCGGTAGATTCCCTTGGTCATGCGCCAGGCGCCCAGTGCCGCCAGCCGCGCCACGTCGGGCAGGCGGGGATCGCCGGGGGTGAGCAGCTTGCCCTCGGAGACGACGCTGTAGGCGCCGGCGAGGGGAACGTAGACCCAGGCGGGCCAGTGGAGCTCGGGGGCGCTTCCGCGCAGCGCCCGGTAGGCCTCGAGGGTCTTCCAGGCGTGCGGGTACCTGCGGCCGAACTCCTGCAGCCAGAAGAGCGGGCGGACGCGGGCCGGTTCCATCCTTTCCATCCTATCGGGTGGGCGCCCCGTCCCGGGGCTACCCCGGAAGCCCGGCGAAGAGTAGCTGCAGGTAATACTGCACCAGCGCGCAGCTGCTGTCTTCCCAGTCTCGGGGGTCGTCGCAGCGCGGTCCCCAGGGGTGGCGGGGGTTCGGGGCGAGCAGCCGCTCGCGCAGATGCAGCAGCTCGGCCAGGGCGCGGTAGGTCTCGGCCAGGCGCTCGGCGAAGATGACCCGCGAGCGCACCTCGGCGGCGCTGTCGGCGTCGTGCGCCTCCGGGCTCTTCTGGTAGTCCTGGTAGATTTCGCGGGCCTCTTCCCTCGCGGCCCGGGCCAGCTCGCGCGCCTCTTTGGGGCTGGCCGGCCAGGGCCGGCGCCGTTGCGTCAGGATCCGGTGCACCAGCAGCAGCACCCCGTCGACGACCCCGGCGAGCTGCGCCGCCGAGGTGGTCTTCACCTCCGGGCCGCCGGGTTCGGGTTTTAGCGTGCAGCAGCGTTTTTCCTCCACGGGAAACTCCTCTCTTTTTGCGGGAAAAGGGGGCGCCGCCCGGGACTCAGGCGGCGCCGTCGATCTCGGCCAGGCCGCGGGCCAGGTCCTCTTCCTCGAGGACCACCACCCGGCCGTGCTCCAGGAAGACGAGCTGCACCCGGGGGTCGATGCCCCAGGCGTCGGCCAGGGCGGCGCGGTAGAGGGCCAGCTGGGGCAGGTAGCGCTCGGGGTGGACCTCCTGGTCGGTCTTGTAGTCCTCGAGGATCCACTCCTCCCCCACCCGGTAGATGCGGTCCACCACGCCTTCCCAAACGGTGGGGCCGCGCCGGTGCAGAAGCGGCAGCTCGGCGTGATCCTCGTCGCGCTTCGCCGGCGCGGTGAGGGCGCCCTCGTCGATGAGGCGCCAGTAGTTGCGCAGCAGTCGCTCCAGCCGCGCGCGCACCGCCGCCCGTTCCTCGCGCCCCAGCTCGCGCAGCAGCTCCTCGCCGGCGAGGAGGGCGTCCAGGTCGTGGCGGTCGGGGTGCCAGTCGCGCGCGATCGCCTCGTGCACCAGGATGCCGGTGATGCGTGCCGCCAGGTTGTCGCCGTCCGCCGCGCGCGCTTCCTCCTCGTCGCCGGAGACCTCGCGCTTCTCGGCCTTGAGCGCCGAGGGGGAGGAGACCGGGCGGGGCGCCGGGGGGACGGCCTCGAGCAGGCGCGGGTCGGCCCCCTCCGCGGCCGGCTTCGCCTCCGCCGCCGGGACCTCGCGCCGCTCGATGCGGGCGGGGTCGAACTCCTGGTAGCGGTCGAAGAGCTCGCCCGGGCGGTCGAAGTCGCCGGCGAGGGCCATCAGCGCGTGCGCCCAGGTGTTCTGCCAGGCGAAGGGCTTCTTGCCCTCCGGCCAGTTGAGGCTGGCGGTGACGACGAGGTGGTCGGCGGCGCGGCTGAGGGCGACGTAGAGCAGGCGCAGCTCCTCGGCGGCCTCGCGCCGGCGCTGGGCCTCCTTGAGCTCGGCGTAGGCGGGGTCGCCCTTCACCGTCACCCGGCCGCTGTAGGGCTCGACCAGCACCGCGTCCGCCTGGAAGCGGCGGCCGCCGCCGGCGTCGAAGACGAAGACCACCGGCGCCTCCAGGCCCTTGGCGGCGTGGACGGTCATCAGCTGCACCGCGTCCCCGGCGGCGTGGGGGAAGGGCCCCTCTTCGCGGTCGTGGGCGCGCAGCTCCTCGAGCGCGGTCAGCACCTCGAGGTGCGAGCGGGCGCCGCGCAGCCGCGCCAGCACGTGGTCCAGGTGGGCCCGCTGGCGCTTGCTGAGGCGGTCGTAGTAGGGCGGCAGGCCGCCCAAAGACTCGCGCGTTACCCGCCACAGGGCCTCCTCCGGGGGGAGGGTGAGCAGCGCCTCGCGGATCTCCGTCAGCGCCCGGGCCAGCTCGGGGTGGGCCTGCTTGAGCAGCGCCAGCGGGTCGTCGGCCGCCAGCACCCGCGCCAGCTCCCGCGGCCCCAGCGCCGCCCAGGGCCCGGTGAGGAAGGCGGCCAGGCTGCCGCGGGCGCTCTGCGGGGCCATCGCCGCCGCCAGCGCGTGGTAGAGGTCGCGCACCTCGGGCAGGTCGTAGAGGCCGCGCGAACCGATCTGGACGTAGGGGATGCCCCAGGCGCGCAGCGTCCGCGCCAGCAGCGGGGCGTGGGTGTGGGTGCGGGTGAGGACGTAGATGTCGCGCCAGGCGTAGCCCAGCTCCTCGTGGGCGCGACGGACCTCCGCCGCCAGCAGGTGGGCCTCGGCCTGGCGCAGCTCGGCACGGCGTTCGTAGTTGCGCCCCCGCACCACCAGCAGCGCGGTGGAGCCCTCGAAGTCGCGCGCCGCCTTTACCGGGGGCGCCTCGGCGGGGCGGAAGGGCGCGGTCGCCTCATCCGCGGCCACCGCCGCGGTGTAGCGGTTGAGCAGCGCCAGCACCCGGCGCCCGTGGCGGTAGCTCACCGCCAGCGGCCGCTGCAACTCGCCGGTGGTGGCGGCGCGGCGGAAGCCCTCGGGGTCGGCGTCGCGGAAGCCGTAGATCGACTGCTTGGGGTCGCCCACCACCTCGATTTCCACCCCCGCCTTCTCCAGCGCCGCCAGGACCTCGCTTTGCAGCGGGCTGTTGTCCTGCGCCTCGTCCACCAGCAGCACCGGCAGGCGGGCGACGATGCGCTGCAGCTGGGCCCGGGGCAGCCGCGCCAGCCGCAGCGCCCGCAGCTCCAGGTCGGCGGGGCTGAGCATGCGGCGGGCGGTGCGGTCGAGGTAGTCCTCGAGGGTGTTCTCGAAGAAGGCGACCGCCTCCTCGGCGGCGGGGCCGTCGGGCAGGTAGTGGGGGGCCTGGGAGCGCTTGGCGAAGAGCAGGTCCGCTTCCGCCAGCGGCGGGTGGTCGAGCTCCTCGGCGTAGGCCAGGCCGCGGGCGGCGTCGGCGAAGAAGGTGGCCGCCACCCCCGGGTCGAGGACCGCGAACTCGGGGTCGAGGCTGAGCGCCGGGGCCGCCAGCCGCAGCAGCTCGGCGAAGAGGCCGTGCAGGGTGTGGATGGGGGCCTCGGGGATCTGGCGGGCGTAGCGCTCGGCCCGCTGGCGCAGGCCGGGGCTGGCCTCGAAGTCGAGGTAGCGGCCCTTTTCCGCGATCTCCTCCAGCGCCGCCCGGATGCGCTGGCGCAGCTCGGCGGCGGCGGCGCGGGTGAAGGTGGCGGCGCCGATGCGGTGGGGCGGCCGCTCCTCCAGGTGCTTCAGGTAGCGCAGCACCAGGTGGGTCGTTTTCCCGGTGCCGGCGGATGCCACGGTGACCTTCATGTTTTTTCCTCCTTTTCGCCCGTCCCCACCGCGCCGCGCCAGCGGCGCAACCGCGGGGGGCTCAGGCGGCCCCCCGCGCGTCGCGCCGGCACACGTCCTTGAAGTTGCAGCGGAAACAGGCGCTGGGGTCCTCGGCGTGGTGGAGCGGCCGCTCGCCCATCGCCGCCAGCGCGGCCCGGGCCCGGGCCAGCCGGTCCTGGAACATCTTGGCCATCAGGTTGCCCTCGGCCAGGTTTTTCTCCGGGGTGAGGTTGCGGTAGGCCTTGAAGGTGCGGCCGTCGTGCAGGCTGCGCACCAGCACCGTCACCTCGAGCCCCTGGCGCAGCAGGGCGTAGGTTCCCAGGACGACGTTCCAGCGGCCCCGCGCCTTGCCGCGCGCCTCCTTGTCGTCGGCGATGGGGTCGTCGGTGAAGTGCAGGATCACCGCCTCGGGGCGGCTCTGGTGGCGCGCCAGCGCGTGCAGCCGCGCGTCCACCCCCAGCTCCGGCACCGGCACGCGCGCCCAGAAGTCGTAGTCCCAGGCGTCGCTGGGTTTGATGCCGAGCGCGGCCAGGGCCCCCGGGTCGAGGGGTTCTCCCGCGCGCGCCTGCTGCGCCAGCGCGTGCAGGTGCTCCTGCCAGCGCGGCCGGGTCGAGCGGGGCTCGGCCCCCAGGGTGCGCAGCAGCTGCTTCCAGCCGCACTCCTCGTAGGTTTGCAGCTCGCCCGCGTGGCGCGGCCGCAGCGGGACCGGTTCGGGCTGGGGCGGGCGCGGACGGCGCGGCGGCGCCAGGTCGCGCGGGTGCGCCGGCGGCGGTTCGCTCGCGGCGGCGGCCTTTTCCGGGTCGAGGAGGCTGAGCTCGGGCTCCAGCCGGCTGCTCGCTCCCGCCAGCGGGTAGGAGACGGTGACGGCCTCGCCGGCGGCGGCCACCTCGGCCAGCAGCGCCCGGGTCTGCTCCCGCAGCCGCAGCGGCAGGTCGAGCTGGGTGAAGGCCTCCTCCCAGGAGTGGCGGAAGGGCGGGGCGTCGGGAAGGAAGTAGTCCTCGCGCACCCCGGCGTCGTAGGCGCCGGCGACGGCGTAGGCGATGAAGACGTGCGGCCAGCGCCGCCCGCCCAGGCCCTGGGGGGTGACCAGCGTCACCGCGCCCTCGTTGCGGTTGCGCGGCCGCTGGTAGCGCAGCATCGCCGCCCACCAGCCGCGCAGCGTCGCCGGGCCGCCCCGCAGCGGCTCCAGCAGGTTGAGCGCCTCCTGGCCGGCGGCGCGCAGGGCCTCGCGCCAGGGGCTGTTGGCCAGGTCGGGGTGGACCTCGAGTACCGCGTCGAGCCAGGCCTCGGGGTCCTCGCCCGGGCGGTTGAGGAACTCCTCGAGCTCCTCGAGCGCCGGCAGCAGGTCGAGCTCCTCCGCCGCCCGGCGCAGCGCGTGGTACTGGGCGGTGCCGATCTCGGTCAGGTGCTCCGCCAGGGGCTGGAAGGGATCCAGCCGCGCCAGCAGGTCGGGCGAGGGCTGCTCCGGGAACTCTAGCAGCTCGCTCAGGAGGCGGCCCTCGGGCAGGTCGGCCAGGGTGCGGGGGCTCTCATCGTGCAGCGGCACCCCCAGGTCGCGCGCCTGGATGCGGTAGGTCGGCGCCAGCGCCGCGGGGACGATCACCGCGACCTCGGTCGGGTGGACCCCCTCGAGCAGCAGGCGCTTGACCTCGGTGAGGATGCCGCGCGCCTCGGTCACCGGGTTGGGGTAGGTGAGCTGGCGCCGCTTCAGGCTCCGGCCGGGCAGGGTCTCGTCCGGCGCCAGCCCCGGCGGGGGCTCGGGCAGGGCCACCACCACCTCGTTGCCGGCGGCCGCCAGCGCCCGCAAAAAGCGCAGCTCCACCGGGGTGAGCTCGCGGAAGCCGTCCACCAGCAGCAGGTCGTAGGGGGCGCGGGCGCCCGCCTCGGCCAGCGCGATCGCGGCGGCGCGGCGGTCGTCGGGGTCCTGGCGCTCCCCCTTGAGGCGCTCGTAGGCGGCGTAGACCCGCGCCAGCGCGTCCACTTCGGCGTCGAGGTCGCGCGGGAGCTCGTCGGGGGTGCGGCCGTAGCGCTTGAGCTCGGCGATGGCGCGGGCGTAGAGGCCCGCCAGCCCCGGCATGGGCGGGGCGTCGTTTACCTCGGCCAGGGCGCGGGCGGTGTAGGCCACCCGGCCCATCAGGTCCAGTGGCTCGCCCAGCCGGCCCGCCGCCGCCAGCAGCTGGGTGTAGAGCTGCTGGAAGTGGACCGCCTGCAACCCCACCGCGGTGGGGTGGGCGGCGGCGATGCGGCGGATGGCGTGGTCGCGCGCGTGGGGCAGGGTGACGTAGGCCACCCGGCGGCGCCCGGCCAGAGCCTCGCCCGCCAGCTCGATCAAGCGGGCCGTCTTCCCCGCCCCGTGGGGACCGGTGATCAGTTTCATGATTACCTCCTTAGTTTTCCTCGAGGATTTCGATCGTACCGAACCAGGCCAGCACCGAGGCGATCCCCTCCGGGCGCTCGCCCCCCAGGTGCACCCGGGGCTCGGTCTGGACCTGGCGGGTGTTGGGGACGCCTCCGGGCCCGCAGAGGATCCAGCCGGCGGGGAGGCGGTCCTGGCGCGTTTGCAGGTCCTCGTGTTTCAGCCGGCAGATCTCCAGCGGCCGGGCCAGCCCCGCGGGGGCGTGCACCAGGGCGTAGCCCGCCGGGGGCGGGGGCACCTCGGCGGCGAAGCGGGTGGTGAGGTCGTCGTAGAAGGGCAGCGGCCGGCGCAGAAGCGCCAGCACCGGGTCCTCGGGCCAGCCGAGGGCTTCCCCCAAAGGGGCGAGCTCGGCCGGGGGGACCTCCTCCAGCAGCATCTCCCCGTCGAGGACCCGCCCCAGCTTGCGGCGGCTCCAGCCGGCGCGGCGGGCCAGCTCGGCCCGGGTGAGGCCGAGCCGCTTCAGCCGCAGGTGCAGCCACAGGTGCTGCCGCCAGCCGCGGGTGTCGCGGGGCCGGCCCATCAGCGCTCCCGGGTGAAGGGGCCGATGCGGCGGGCGGCGAGGGCCTCCTCGAGGGGCATCACCCCCAGCAGGATCACCTCGCCGTCGTTGCGGCCCCAGGGCTGAGCGTAGACCTCGCCGCTGGCCTCCAGGCGGGCCAGGCGCCAGGGGCGCTCGTCGCCTTCCCGGCGCCAGCTCTCGCCCAGGAAGCGCTCGCGTTCCCCGGCGTGGTCGCTGAGGAAGTCGCGGAAGGGAACGCGGCGCGCGCTCATTTTTCCTCCGCCGTCAGGCTGCCGACGAACTTCTCGTAGCGCTCGACGAACTCGGCGCTGAGCGGCTTGGGCGGGGTGGCGAGGCCTTCCTGCTGCATGATCTTACGCAGGTTCTCGCGCGCGGCGTCGCTGCTGAGGCCCTGGGCGTACTGCGCCAGCCGCTCGCGCGCCCGCTGGTAGCGCTCCTCGAGGGTGTCCCCGGCGGCGGGAGCGGCGGTGGTGGCGCCCGGTTTGCGGGACTTCGGCAGCGGGGCCGCCTTGCCGTCGCCGCGGAAGGTGATCAGGGTCACGTACTGGAAGCCCGAGCCGTCGTCCTCGATGATCTCCGGCGGATCGCCGGGACGGGCGCCGCGGCTGTACTTGACCGCCGCCGGCAGGTTCTTGTTGGGGTTGGCCTCGAAGACGCGCTGCTTGTAGGGCTCGCCCATCCAGTAGACGACCGTCTGCTGGCGCCCCTGCTCGTCGGTGAAGGTGTGCCGGTGGGCGCCGATGATCTCCCAGGGGAAGTTCTCGTGGTTCGCCAGCGGGAACTTCCAGCCCCCGGGGGGACGCTCCTCCGGCACCCAGCGCCGGGCGCCGTAGTGCATCAGGGTCTCCTCGACCCGCTCGGGGTCGGCCTCTACCGCCGCCCGGTGCCAGGCGGGCGGTACCTTGAAGTACAGGATC
>Ga0256835_1000795_pt1 | contig 20979 bp, 22 predicted proteins | sample PIR30metaG_FD_185972 | JGI IMG/M metagenome (GOLD analysis project Ga0256835, IMG submission 185972) | Hydrothermal vent microbial communities from East Pacific Rise, Pacific Ocean - PIR-30 | ecosystem: Environmental > Aquatic > Marine > Hydrothermal vents | place: Pacific Ocean: East Pacific...
CGAGGCCCTGCGCCAGGGTCTCCCTCATGGCCCGGAAGGCCTCGGTGATGGGGAGCTCGATGGTTCTCAGGCCGAGGTTTTCCGCCAGCTTTTCGGCGTCTTCCCGGCTCTCGCGGCTGGTGTAGGGTGAGGGCATGAGGACACCCACGACGTTTTCCGGCCCCAGGGCGCGGGCGGCAACGGCCGCGGTGACCGAGGAGTCTATGCCTCCGGAGAGGCCCACCAGGGCGCCGCGAAAACCCGTCTTGCGAAAGTAGTCCCTCACGCCGAGGACAAGGGCCTTGAGGAGGCTTTCTTCCCGACGCGAAGATACCTTCTGGAAAACCGTTGGTCTTTCGGCCAGGTCCCAAACAAGGAGAGCTTCTTCGAAATCGCTTGCTTCGGCCACGATGCCCTCCTCCGGGGTGCAAACGAGACTGTGGCCATCAAAGATGAGATGGTCATTGGCTCCCACCTGATTGCAATAGAGAATGACAGCCTGACTCCTCCGGGCTTGGGTTTTGAGGAGTCTTTTTCTGATTTCCCCTTTGCCGAGATGGAAGGGGCTTGCCGAGATGTTGATGATGACGTCAACCCCCTTTTCGCTCAGGGCGGAGATGGGATCGAAGCGGTAGTTGTAAGGGACGAAACCTTCCAGGTTCCAGAGGTCTTCGCAAACGGTCAGCCCCAGACGGAGCCCCTGGAGAACGAAAGTGGCACTCTGCCGGGGGCCTTCGAAGTAGCGTGGTTCGTCGTAAACGTCGTAAGAAGGGAGCAGAGATTTGGCGTAACAGGCCAATTCCCGGCCATCTTTGATACAAACGGCCACGTTTAAAAGGGGCAGGGGGGTGGGCAACTCCTGTTTCTTGGCGTAGCCAAGCACCACAGCCGGGCCGGAGAGGCGTGCCTTGAGGTCCAGGAAGACCTCTTCCATCCTTTCGAGGAATTCCCGGCGCATGAGAAGATCCCGGGGCGGGTAGCCACAGAGAGTGAGCTCCGGAAAGATCACGAGCTCGGCTCCCTGCTTCTTGGCCTCTTCCACAAAAGCCACCACCTTGGCGGCGTTTCCCTCCAGATCTCCGACGATGGGGTTTATTTGCGCGAGGGCGATCTTCATGGCACTAGCCTACGAGCAAGGGGCAAGGGCGTCAACGGCCCCATCCGCCAACTCCCAGGAGGTTCACGTAAAAGGAGTATCTGGTCTCGTCGGGATTGTGGAAGATGCGCAGGATGCTCCACCAGCAGCGTGCCCGGTATTCTAGTTCCAGCTCCGAGTTCGAAATTTCGTCTTCTTTAAGAGAGTACTGCACGTTGTAGGCGGCGAAGAAGCCACGATAGATGTTCTTCCGGAAGCGAAAATTGAATTGATCGATATTGCGGGCTTTGTCCCAGCGATAATCGAACCCCACGTATTCTCCTTTGGAATTTCTCAAGTCCGCGGAGATGTTGGCGGTTACCCAGCCAAGCCCGTAGAAGTTGTAGGAGGTGGTGCTCCTGACATATAAGCGCTCCGGAAAACGTATTTCTCCTTCCAGATACAGGTCTGAAAAAGGTCTCCTTTGTTCGTCGGCGCTTTTGAGCTCTCGGCTGGCCTCTCGAAAGTCGTAACTTTGATGGATCCAGAGCCTTACGAGGTCAAAGTAGCGGAAGGAATCTCCTTCTTTCTTTTTGGCGGTTACGAACTGTAGCAGGCCGTAATCCAGCCGATTGACCGGTTCCAGGCGGTCAGAAAGGGTAAATTCGGGCAGATCTTTCTGGTTTACAGGGGGGCGGTAGAAATAACGCACTTCAGGCCGCAGGACGTGCTTGAGCCCGGCGAGCCCGAAATATGAGAGGTGATAGATGCGGGTAACGTTCATTCCCGCCAGGCCTTCGATCTCGTAGAGGGTGCGAGTGAGGTGTTCGTGGCCCTCCTCTCCCCGCCAGTTCACCCAGTAGAGGGTGTGTCTCAAAAGATAGGAGGCCCGCAGCTCAAGAGGTTCCCAGATCGCAGGGGCTACGCTCAACTGGGGGGCAAGTTCCAGCCGGTGGCCGCGGAACCCCTCTTCTCGCCACCAGTAGACGTAATCTTGGACGAAGCGCAGGTTCAGCGGCCCCCACAGGGGAGAAGTCAGACGACTGAAGTACAGTTTGGGCAGGGGTTGAAGGGTCTCATCCTGGCGCCCGGGAATCTGGCTGTCGTAATAGGTGGCACTTGCCTGGGCAAAGAAGTGCCTCCAGATGTGATTGAGCCAGAGTCTGCTGGTGCGGTACCTGGTATTTTTCTCTTCGAGCCCCCTTCCAAAACGGTCGAGATAGCTGGCATGACTGCGCTCAAACCCCAGGGGGCCTCCCATGAATTCGTAGAGAAAATCCTTGTCGGAGAGGAGATCGAGATCGAGAAAGAGCTCCCACCCGGGGGCCAGGCGGTGATTCACCTTGGCGGTTATCCAGTAACGTTTTTCGTTGTCACGCACGATGCCGTCGTTGTTGTAGTCGTTATCTTCCAGGCGGTCTTTCAGATAGCGGAGGCGAAACGTTCCCTTGTTGAAGTCTGTAAGGGCATAGTTCCCCTCAAGACCTGTCATGAACCCTCTTTTGCGGGTGTAAAGGGGGTAAAACGTGAAGTCGACACTGTCGTTTACGTCCCAGAAGAAAGGAATTTCGAGCCCGGTTCCTTCGCGGGAGCCGTGGGCCAATCTCGGGAGGAGAAAGCCGCTGTGCCTTTCGGCCTTGATGGAGAGACTCACGTAGGGTGAATACCCTACGGGCACCTTCTTGATGTTGAAGGTCAAGTGCTTGGCCTTGGCTTTTCCGGCAGGGGTGATCTTGATTTCCTTGCAGCGAAAGCTCCAGTCCGGCTCACACGTTCTTTCGGGATAGCAGACTTCACAGGTGGTGATGACGGCTCTCTTGGCGCGGTAGCGATCCTTGCCGCGCATTTCCATCTTTTGGGCCAGGACATGGACGGTGGTCTGCGAAAGGGCCAGGGTGTCGATTCTTCCCGGTCGCAAATAGAGATGCCCCTCTTTGACTTCCCCGTGATAGGTTTCCAGGTTGAGCCAGCCCGAGGCCCCTTCCAGTTTGTCTCCGTCGGTGGTGATGGTGAGGGGCCCCCAGAGAAAGACCGTTTTGGTTTCGAGCTCGTAGCGTGCCCGCCGGCAGAAGACGGTAAAGTCTTCCCCTTTGATGACAACTTCGCCCTCGGCAATGAAGACCTTGGTCTTGGCGTAGTAGAAGAGCCTCTGAGCTTGGATACGCCAGGTCTCGCGAGCTTGCGCGACAGAGGCAAGACAAAATATCACCACCAAAATCAATAGCAATCGCATCAGGAGAAGAGATCTCTTTTCTAGGGTTCGCTGTCAAGCTTAAAAAGACTTTAGCTTTCGTAAAGAGCAGCCGCGGCAAAAGAGACTATCGAGCCGGGGCCAAAATCTACCACCTCTTGGTGGAGGATTTTACCAGCAAGATTGCGGCCGGAAAGGATCCTCAAAAGGAGGTAAAGGGGGCCAAAACCGCAGACCTTGTATTTTTCCTCCTCCCTGGAAAGGACTTGAAAGAATTTTTCGGCATCAAGGGCCAGGATGTGCTGCAGGAGCTGATGATCGAAGAGGAGGGCCTCTTTCTTCTCCTTTTCTCCGGCAGGTTTCGGGTCTCCGTAACGCAGACCGAGATGACAGAAGTCTACCCCGGCCACGAAGTACGTTTTCTCATCGGCCAGCGACGAAATGGCCCGGGCCAGAGTGTCGAGGAGATCTTTCTGATTGGGCTGAGGGCTTGCGACGAGGATGGGAACCAGGCGAAAATCGTTGCCCAGGAGATGTTGCAGGAAGATGGTCTGAAATTCGATGGAGTGTTCGTTTTTGTGGGCCCAGACGTCCCCGGCCAGCTCTCCCGCCCTTTCCTCGAGTTTTGAGATCCATTCTCTGTCGCAGGAGACCCTTCCCAGAGGGGTTTCAAAATCTTTTGCCAGAACTGAAAAAGGCGATTCCAGGAAATGCCCTGTTCCCAGAATCACCACACGGGCTTCTCTGGGCCAGGAAAGCCCTCTGTACGCCGCGGCAAAGGCCCTGGCTCCGGAGGTGAGGTCGATGTGCGGGGCTATCAGGGCCCGCGGATGGTGGGCTTCTCTTTCTGGCCAGCACGCCAGGACTTCTTCGAGGAAGCTTCGGAGCTTCTCCGGCTCCTTGGGATAGGATTTGCCGGCGTGGGAAGGGGGCCTTACAGGGCTTGCAAGGAAGTCAGCCTGTACCCTGGCTTTCAACTCCTCAAATCGCGGGCCTTCGAGAAGATAGTGCTGGTCGAGAGTTTTTATGAGACCTTCCACCTCCTCGAGCATGACGAGCCTTCCTAGGAGACGCGTGGCCAGGCTCTGGAGGTCCCTCAGGGTGTGCTCGCCATCCATGGCCGCGAGAAGGGGCCCCAAAACTCTGGGAACGAGAACCGTCCCCTCGGAATAGCCCAGAGGATCGCGCAGGAGGAAGACCTCCTGTCCTTCCCATTCGAAAGGAAAGACGTCTATCGGACGCAGCCTGGGACGGTCCTCGGGCCTATAGTTCATGGCCTCCCAGTTCCTCGGCGGAAAGTCTTTGGCAAGCTTCCTTTACCCGTTCGATGGCCTCGTAAAAATCGTCTTCTATTTTTCTCACACGCACCCCGTAAGCGAGTTGGACGGCCTTGCGCACGATTTCGCCCTTCATCAGGGCGTTGGTGAGCCCCAGCCGGGCATAGGTTTCGTTTACGATCTTGTTCAATTCCACCAGTTTTTGGGCGCGTCGTCTTCTTTCCTGGGCCGCCTCTTCCAGGGGTTCGTGGAGGAACCGGTCGATCTTCGAGACCAGTGATTCGTAGAAGCTTGCCGGAAACTTTGGTTCGTATTCCTCGAGCACGAAACCGAACGTGATCAGTTCCGGGGCCTTGAAGAAACTCAGAAGGTCTATCTCAAGGGTCTGCGGATCACGGGCGAGGAACTCCTGAAAGAGACGGTAGGCCTGCTTGGAGCGTTCTCTCACGTTGGGAGGCTTTTCGGTGTTGAATTCGAGGATGTGCAAAGCGAGCTCCCTGGGGGCGATGATGCCCACGATTTCGCCGTAGCCCAGCTCTTTCAGCGCCTCCAGTCGATGCCTGCCGTCCACCACGTAGTAGCCGTTTTCGTTTTCGACCACGATAATGGGGTGGAGGAATCCGAGCTTTTCAATGGCCAGCTCGAGGTTGCGTTTGAGACCTTCGGAAAGATCGCGCTGAAAGGGCGGGATCAGGATTTCATCCACGCCGAAAAGGGCCAGCCGAAGCTCTTGCTTCTTGACAGGGTCTTCGAACCGACAGAGTTCTTTCATCTTCCCCTCCTCACCCGGCCTACAAGGTAATATAGGTCTTGAGGAGGGGAATGACAAAGGTTAGATGTTCTCGGCGATCTCCACCCAGCCGAAAGTGGCGCGGTCTTTGGGGCTGTAGAGCACGTTTTGGGGCAAAGGATCTCTTTTGAGACGCTTCTTTATCACGTCTCGTACCTCCTTTACCCGCCAGTAGGCCAGGAGCAGCCCTCCAAAGGGGTCTTCTGTCCAGCAGCCGGTCCGAAGGGGGATGTGGAAGCGCCTCAAACGGTTGGTGAGGTCTTCATAAAAGGGTACGAGTTTGGGCAGAGTTTCGCGAAAGTGGCGCAACTCTGCCCGAGCCAGAGCCTGGCAGTAACTCAACCCGGCATACTTGAGGACCCCGGGGATTTCAGCGTCAAAAGGAACCACGCCGATGAAGACCTGGTGCTCTCTTTGAGAAAGGATCTTCCCGGTCTTGATTTCCACGGTCTGGATGAGACGGCTGGTGATCTCCGGTAGGAAAATCTTTTCCGGCAGAACCAGCTCTTGAAGTTCCAGGTACCGCTCCCGCAAACGTGTGAGCAGAAAATCTTTGATGTTTTCGATCTTGGAAAAGTTCCCCGCCAAAAGGAAGACTCTCACCATTTCGGCGAAATCCGGGTGCTTCCCCAGGGCGTAGAAGAAGAGAGCTTCTTCAATGGATTCCCGCAAGAGGGACCCGGGGAAGTAAGGGCGATCTTCCTCTCTCGGAAACCCCTTCTTCCCCGCAGCCAGGGGAGTGTGTGCTACCAGGTAATAAGCAGCCATCGTTATTCTCCGTGATAGAAGGTCTTTACCTCTTCCCGGGGGTTCATCTTTTCAACGGCCTGGAGAATGAGATAACCGGCCTCGGTGATGGTGTTTTTCCCCACGTAACCGGCATGCCGTGCGGCTTTGAGGATCTCGTCGAAGACCTCTTTGGGCAAGCCGCTCTTGGCCACGGCTTCCTTTATGTTACGTGGCAGGATCCGGATGCGTTTCTCCTTTACGAAGAGCGTTCCCACTTCTGCGAGAGCCTTGAGGACCCTGTATATCAGAGGGTTTATCGGGTGGCCGAAATTTTTCGGTACCCCCGAAACCGCCCGGTCGAGCAGTTCTCCGGCCTCGGTCTCCATGATGTTCCCATCGGGGAGGACGTTTATGAGATGTCGCGCCTCGAGTTTTTCAAGCCCCCATTTGAAACGGCGCTTCTGCCCTTCACCTACGATCTCGAAGAGCTCGTCAACGCTGATACCCCGAGAAGGAATGGTGGCCAGGATCTCCGCTTCGTAACGGGTGAGATGGGGCATGCGGGCGATGGTCTCCGCGAGCTCCGCGTAGAGATAGCCAGACTGGGTGGGTTCTCCGGTCCCCAGGAGACCGGCCTCCTGGGCCTCTTCCACCCAGGCAATGTTGGGGGCGGAGAAGGAACGTCTGGTCATGGTGATGGCTTTGACGGCGGTAGAGCTGATGTCCCGCACCCTTGTCTCTTGATCTGCCAGGACTTTTTTGCCGAACTCCGTGAGCTCGAAGACTTCTCGGCCTTTGTGATCCTCTCCGGTGCGGATGAGATTGAAGGACTCCAGGCTGTAGAGGCTCAATCTCAGGTTGAAGTTGTCGTCGTACCAGCGGGCCAGATCTTTGGCCAGCATAAATTCTCCGGCAATTTGCTGGTATTTCTCGGGCATTTCTTCAAGTTTTCTCCCGTAACGGGCCAGTATTTCTTTGTACTGTTTGATCTTGCGATCGATCATCTCAGCCCGCAGATTTTTGAAGGTGGGAGTCTCTTCCGGATTGTTTTCGGTCTTTTTCCAGAGGTGTTCTATGGCCTGAAGGATCTCTACTTCTTCGTCTTCGATGGCGATGGTCCAGGCGTCGGGAATGATGTCCCGTTTCCAGAGCCGCAGGACTTCGAGGGCCCAGTAACCGGCGGGCAATAGTTCGCGGTTCTGGTCGATGTAGCCCAGAGACTGCAAGATGGCGATGGTGGCTTCCGGTACCTCGCGCTCGTCCGCGATGTCAGCGAGCGCCCAGAGGAGGTCTCCGGTAAGAACGTCTCCTTCTCCGAAACCTCCCAGGTTAAGGGTCTTCTTGACCGCCTGCCCCAGGGCGGTGAAGGCGTAGACGTCGGAGTTGGGGACGCTGTAAGCGATGAGTCGCATGCCTTCGAGGAGATGTTTGGTGTGAGGATCCGTGGTGAGAAGGGCCGACCTGGCTGGTCCTGCAGGGAGTTTGCGAATCTCCTGGGCCAGGGCGGAGGAGATTTCAAGCTCGGGCTCGAGGGCCTGGTAAATCTCAAAGATCCGCTTTCCCGCTTCGGTGAGCCCAATATATTCTCTTCCGGTGTCCCGGTCTTTGATCTCGGTGGCCAGGCGTCTTTCTTTCAGAGGTTCTACGGCAAGGGGGCCTACCTGGCCGGAAAGCCCCGCTGCTTCGAGCATGGCTATGATCTCGCTTCCCAAGAAGCGAAACCCTTCGGGCCACTTTTCCGGGGCCGGAAGGTCTTTGTTTTCTACAAGGTCTTTGATTACCAAAGCAAGCTCTTTGCCGAGATAGGTGAGTTCTCTTTTGAGAGGGGCCGATTGCCTCACCAGGGCCTGAAGCTCGAGCTCGCTGTAAAGTTCTTCGTCCGCTTCCAGGATATCCATTCCTTTGGTCTGGGTTTCCTCTTCAAAGGCTAGAAGCTTGAGAAGGGCCTCAGCGTGTTCCCTTTTGATCAGCATTTTGTGCCTCCTTCGCGAAGTTTCTGGACACCGAGAATCATAGGTCTTGCTAGGGAGGTGTCAAGAAATTTTTCTTGTAAAGAAAACTTCCTCTTGCCTAGGCAAAATGGTCAAATCCTTTGGGAGGCAGGGGTTTGAGAGATTCTCCCTCCTGGGCGAAGATCCCTTTCTCCGGGATGAGTTTTCCGATTTCGTAAAGCCCCGCGGGCCAAAAATGTTTCAGAACCTTTCGTTGAGACGGGGGAACGGCAAAGAGAAGGGCAAAGTCTTCTCCGCCGGCCAGGGCATAGTCAAGAGGCGGGCGGGAGAGGGGAAGATCCCTCAATTCTTCGGGGACGGGAATTTTTTCGGGGAAGATGATCGCCCCAACCCCGCTTGCTTCGCAGAGACGCTTGAGATCCAGGAGAAGTCCGTCTGAGACGTCGATCATGGCGGAAGCGAGATGATTTTCGGCGAGGACTTGGCCCAGGCGGATCTCTGGCTCAGGGTCGAGATGGGCCTTCTTCAAGCTCTCTGGAGGAGTGATCCCCCTTTGCCAGAGCTCAAGTGCCGCCGCAGAGGCGCCCAGGGGTCGGGAGACAAAGAGTGCGTCTCCGGGTTTTCCTCCCGAACGAAAGATTGCCCCTCCCTTGGCGGTTTCTCCCGAAAGAGAGAGGCTCAGATGCCAGCCCTTTGAAGAGGAGCGTGTGACGTCTCCTCCCACCAGTTCGGCGTCGTAGGTGGAAAGCTTGCTTAAAAGGCCCTCCAGGAAGGACCTCACCTGGTCTTCCCGAATTTCCGGGAGACTCAAGCTCAGGAGGCCGAATTTCGGGATCCCGCCCATGGCGGCGATGTCGCTCAAATTTACGGCGGCGAGCTTCCGCCCCACCTCGTAGGGGGTGAAATAGGAAAAAGAAAAATGCACCCCTTCTACCATGGTGTCCATGGTGAAGAGGTGCCAGCGGTCTGCGGTCTCTACTACGGCGCAGTCGTCTCCCACCCCGCAAATGATTTCACGTGATCGGGGGGTGAGAGTTTGCGCAAGAAATTTCAGGAGCTCTTCTTCGGTCATGAACGGGGGCAGATTTCGAGCTCGCTGAAGAAAAAGGCGATTTCGCGCGCCGCGGACTCAGGGCTGTCCGAGCCGTGGACGGTGTTTTCACCCTTGCTCAGCGCAAAGGTCTTTCTGATGGTTCCCTCGGCCGCTTCTGCCGGATCGGTGGCCCCCATGATCTCCCGGCAGCGGGAGATGGCGTTTTCCCCTTCGAGCACCAGGGCCACGATGGGGCCAGACGACATGTAGTCCGTCAGTTCGTCGTAAAAAGGTTTGTCCTTGTGGACCACGTAGAACTCCTGGGCCTGTTCTTTGGTGAGGCGAAGCATTTTCATGGCCACGATGCGAAGCCCACCCTTTTCGAAGAAGCTCAGCACCTCACCGATGATGTTTCGAGAAACACCGTCAGGTTTGATCATGGAAAGAGTCCTTTCAACGGCCATTTTGCCCTCCTTTGATAAGAATTTTCTGGCGAGTTAGCAGATGTTTCAGCTTCCGGCAAGATCGAGTTCTTCGATGAGAATGCTGGGAGCCCCGATGTTGCCGTAGAAGGTGAGATCGTTTCCCAGGGCCTCGATCCTCTGGAAGAGCTCGAAGACGTTACCGGAAAGGGCCATCCCCGAAAGGGGTGTGAAGCCTTCTCCGGAGTGCAGGAGCCCCGAAACCCCCACGGAGAAATCTCCGGAATAAGGGTCGGCGGTGTGCATCCCCAAGACTTCCAGAACTTCGAAGACTTCCGGGTGGGAGGAGAGGAGCTCCTCTCGGGGATGTTCTCCCGGGGCCAGGTAGAAATTGGTGAGCCCTATTTCAGGGGGGTTTTTGAAGTTGGGGCGCCTGGCGTTGCCGGTGGATTTTTGGCCGGCTTTTTGCCCCCAGTAGTAGTTGAAGAGAAAATTCTCGAGCACACCCTCGCGGGCCAGGATGGTCTCGTTCTGAGGGGAGCCTTCGTCGTCAAAGGGCCTGGTGCCCAGGGCATCCACCAGCACGCCGTTGTCGGTGAGGTTCACCAGAGGGGAGAAGACCTTCTGCCCCAGCTTCCCCGAAAGTACGGATTTCCCCTTCAAGACGTTGTCTCCGGAAAGGGCCTCGGCTATGAGCTCCAGAAAATCCACCGCCACTTCAGGCGGCAGGAGGACGGGAAGCCTTCGGGAGGCAGCTGGGCGAGCCCCCAGGCGCAGGACGGCTCTGCGAGCGGCGTTTCGCCCCACCTCCTCAGGAGAGACCTCCTCCGGCAGAAGAGCCGCCCGCCATTCCCAGCCCATCTGGGCCTCTTTTTCGGCCATCGCTATCACCACCGCCACCAAAGAGGAAGAGCGATATTGCCAGGAGGCTTCGATGCCGTTGGTGTTGGCCAGGAAAATCTCCCCCCGGGTATCGCGCAGGCCCGCTTCCTGGATCCTCTTTACCCGCCCGTCGAACCCGAAGGCCGCATCTTCGAGCTCTTCCAGACGCCGCAAGGCCTCTTCCGGGGTGAGGAGTTCTCTCTGGACCGGCGAGAGACCGGGATATTCTTCCGGAGAGGGAAAGGAGACCCCTTCCGAGGGCATGTTGAGGGCCATCTCCAGGGCCTTTTCCGCGGTCTCTTCGATGTCGTCCGCAGAAAAGGCTGTAGAATAGGAGAAGCCCAGGCTTCCCCGTTCGATGACCCGCACGGCCAGGCCCTCTTCCTGGTACGGCTGAAAAGTCTCGAGTTTTCGATCTTTCCGGGTGATTTTGAGACCGTTTTCACGAAAAAGGTAGAGTTCCAGGGCTTCGACGCCGCGTTTTTGCTGCCAGTTGAAGAGCAGATCTTTTATTTCGGCAAAATTCATAGGGGCCTCCTCGCAAAGATGAACCCATTATAAAACGAGTTCTTGGGGGAAAATAGAGTTTGAGAAAAAATCCCCTTTGGGGTAGGCCATAAACAAAAACCTTCTTAAGGAGGGGGCCGTGAGCGAAGATATCAAAAAGATGTATCGCACCATCGTGGGGGACCATTTTCCTCCGGAGCTCAAAATCTCCTTCGGAGACCAGACCCTGACCTACCGCAAGAGGACCTGGAAGATCGAGGTGGAGCCCGGGGTGATCGAAGAGCGGGGGCTGCGCTACGGAGAAAATCCCGACCAGGAAGCAGCCCTTTACGAACTGGTGGGAGGCAACCTGGTCCTCGGGGAGTGTGAGTACATTTCTCCGGGCTGGGGGCTGGTCTCAAGTCTTTCCGAAGAAGACATGCTCCAGTTCGGCAAACACCCCAGCAAAACCAACCTTACCGACGTGGACAACGCCTTGAACGTCCTGCGTTATCTGGCCAAGAGGCCGGCCTGTGTCATCGTGAAGCACAACAACCCCTGCGGGGTGGCCCACGGAGAAAGTATTGAAGAGGCCTTTGTGCGCGCCTTTCGGGCCGACCGCATCGCGGCCTTTGGCGGCGCCATTGCCCTCAATCGTCCGGTGGACAAGGCCTGTGCCGAGGCCATCAGCAAGGAATATTTCGAGGTGGTGGCGGCGCCTGAATACGAAGAAGGGGCCGTTGAGATCCTCAAGAAACGCAAGAATCTCCGCATCATCCGCATCAAAAGGATCGACAAGCTGGAAGAGTACTGGGGGAAACGGGTGGTGGAGTTCAAATCCCTTATCGACGGCGGGATCATCATCCAGCAGTCCCAGGTGAACAAGGTCCGGGGGCCGGAAGATCTCAAGCCGGCGGTGGCCAAAAAGCCGGATGGCACCGAGGTGCGCTGCAAAAGGGAGCCCACCCCCCGCGAGATCGAGGACATGATCTTCGGATGGGCGGTGGAGATCGGCGTGACATCCAACTCCGTCCTCTTCGTGAAGGATCTTTGCACCGTGGCCATCGGCACCGGAGAGCAGGACCGGGTAGGCGTCACGGAGATCGCCATTTTCAAGGCCTACGTGAAATACGCGGATCTCCTCTGTTACGACCGATATGGCATCCCCTACAAGCAGCTTGAGCTGGAGGTTCGCAAAGGTCAAAGGCCGGAGTCTCAAAAGATCGAGATAGACGAAGAGACCAAGGCGGCCCGCGCCGGTCTGCCAGGCTCGGTGATGGTCTCCGACGCTTTCTTCCCCTTCAGAGACGCCGTAGACGTGGCCATCAAGGAAGGGATTTCGGCGATCATTCAACCCGGTGGTTCTCTGAGGGACTGGGAATCCATCGAGGCCTGCAACGAGGCCGATCCTCCGGTGGCCATGGTCTTCACCGGCCAGCGCGTTTTCAAACACTAAAGAGCGGAGGCCCCGAAAGAGGGGCCTCTTTTCGATCGCTGCTTCGGACTCTTTGATAAAGCCGCATTTTGCACTAGATTTGAAAAGCACGTCTCCAGGGTTCGAAAAGAAATTTGTTGGAGTGGATCATGACTTACGAATGGATACCCCCTTCCAAGAAACACCAGCCCCGCTGGCCCGGCAAACTCGTGGAGTCCATCCCTCTTGAAAACGGCCTGGTGCTGGAAATCTGGAACTACTCTCGTCGTCTTGCCGGAGACCGGTGGCTCGTGGGCATGCTGGCCCAGATCGGGGTAGAGGCCCCACCGGAGGCCTTTTCTCGCCGGGAGCTTTACGAGGTATTCCTGGAGGAGGAAGAGGGGCGGGTCTATTATCGCTATCGCAAGGAGCGCACCTTTGTTGACGAGCGGGAGAAGGAGGCCCTTTTTGAGGAGCTCAAGAACCGGTTCCTCGAGGTGGCTGTGGGATATCTTTCCCACCCGAGCTTTCGCGAACGTCTGATAGCCGCCGAGGTAGCCCTTTACGAGCGCAAAAAGACCTGGGAAGAAGAAATCAGACGCCGAGACGAAGAGCTTGACCGGCTGGAAGAAGAATGGAAAGACAGACCCATTTAAGTGATCTTATTCCTCGCAAGCCTCTGGCCTCTCCACCGCCCGAAGCCCAGGACTTGACGGTGGATTTGCCGGGGGGAACCCTCCCAGTGAGGATCTTTCCGGCTTCGGAGCGGGCCCCTATGGTCTTCTTCTTCCCTGCCGAAGGAGACACCCTGGATCATTATCACGAACTGGGGAAGAATTTCCTGAAGAACGACATCACCCTGGCGATCATCGGTTACCGGGGGATGAACGAAGGGGCCGGGGAACCCTCTTTTGAAAACATTTTTCAGGATGCCGTGCAGGCTTTTTGGGCCACCAGAGAAGCTCTGGCTGCCAGAGGCTGCAAGGGCCCTATTTCTCTTCTGGGGCGCTCTTTGGGAGCAGGGGTGGCTCTTCGAATCGCGGTGGACCTGGCTTCCGAGCTTTCCGCCCTCATTCTGGACAGTCCCATCATCGACGGTCCCTCCTGGCTTGCCAAGAGAGGGCTTGCCTCTCATGAGGACCCTTTCCAGGTGATCGAACACATCAAACGCTGGCGCAAACCCCTCCTCATCTTTCAGGCCCAGCTTGACGAAGAGGTTTCCCTTCCTGAGGCGGAAAAACTGCTTATCTTTTGTGCAGGGCACAACAAAAGGCTACTCATCATGCCAGGTTTCCGGCGTGAAGAGACCATCGAGAAGGGCGGCCCTCTTTATGCCGAAACCATCGCCGAACTCCTGAACCGTCTGGCCAGTCGTTTTGGCCGCAAAAGAAAGATGCACTAGCAAGGAGGGTGTATGAGTCGTAAAGGAAGGAAATGGATTACCGAAACCCAGGAATTTCAGACCACGGACGATCCTTATCTTCCGAAGAAATATCCGAGTGGCGAGGCCATCTGCCCCCGGTGCCACGCGGTTTTTCGAGACAAGCGCTGGTTGCTGGACGAAGAATTTTACCAGGAATTCAAAGACAGCGATTTGGTCCCCAAGTTTCTCTGCCCGGGCTGTCGCAAGGCGGTGGACCGCTATCCCATGGGGTATCTCTATCTTTCGGGGCCCTTCTTTGAGGAACACAAGGAAGAGATCATGCGGGTCATCAACAACGAATACGAAAGGGCCCGGAAGAACAACCCCCTCCAGCAAATCATCGCGATCTACGAGGAAGACGGCCAGACCATCGTGGAGACCACCACGGAGAATCTGGCTCAGAGACTGGGGCGGGCTGTTTACCGGGCTTACAAGGGGGATCTCACCTTCAAGTGGTCCGAGGGGAACAAGCTGGTGCGGGTTTACTGGCGCCGTTAGGAGGCCTTATGAGTGAAAGAAGACCCCTTACCGAAGACGAAATTGCCTATTTCAAAGAGCTTCTTCTCAAGAGGAAGAAAGAACTCTGGCGAGAAGTGATCGAAACTCTGGAGAGGGAAGGCGCTGAAGAGTACCAAGAATTGATTCGCACCGTCAAAGAGGAGGAAGATCTGGCGCTGGCGGATATCCAGGAAGAGACCCTTCTCGGGCTTTTGGAGCCCAAAATCCGGGAGCTCGAAGAGATCGACCAGGCCCTTTTGCGGATCGAGCTGGGGGAGTATGGCCGTTGTATCGATTGTGGAAAGTGGCTACGATTGAAACGTCTCGAGATCATACCCTGGGCGGCACGCTGTCGTGAATGCCAGGAGAAGTGGGAGAAACTGAAGGCCCTGGAATAGATGAAGATCACCGCCAACCGTCTCACTTTTTTGCGAATTCTCCTTTTGCCCTTGCCCTGCTTGCTCCTCTATGGAGGCCCGGGGGCCAAGCTCACCGCCTTGGGGCTGGGGTCCCTCCTGGGGCTTACGGATTACTTCGATGGGAAACTTGCCCGCCAGCAGGGGATCACCCGTCTGGGCACTTTCCTGGATCCCATTGCCGACAAGATTTTCATCGCCACCCTCTATTTCTTCCTGGCCCGTCTTGGTTTTCTGCCCTTGTGGCTGGTAGCCGGGCTCTTGCTGAGGGAGTTCCTCGTCTCGGCCCTCCGCCCCAGGGTGCCGGGAAGTCTTCCGGTTGTCTGGCTCGCCAAGGTCAAGACCACCTTTCAGATGCTGGGGGCGGCGCTCCTGGTGGCCCTGGCAGCCTTTCCTCAGTGGGCTTTCTGGTTCTTCCTGGCGGCGGCGCTCTTGCTGATGTTTGGTGCCCTCATCTCCCGCGCCTCCATCCAGAGAAAGCTTTTCCTTTACGGGGTGGCAGGGCTTCTGCCTTTCCTGGTGCTTCTGCCCAGGGAACAGGCGTCTCTGGTCCTGGGCCTTGGAGTCCTGGCCATCACCTGGCTTTCGGCGTGGCCCTATCTTCAAAAGGGCTTTTCTGCCGTTAAGGGCGCGCGAAGAGAGGTACTCGGAGAGGTCTTTCTTCCCACGGTGGTGCTCTTTCTTTCTTCCTCAGCCGGGGTTTTTGGTCTCCTGGTGCCCCTGATCCTGGTGCTTTTCTTTTTCAAAGCCGCATTTTTGCTGTTGAACCCCCGCGTCAGGTTTTCGAAAGAGCAATTTCTTCTCTCTCTTGCAGGGCTGGCTGTGAGCTTTTTCCCCCAGCTGGTTCCTGCCTATCTCATTCTGGTTACCTTCTATTTCTTCGTGGAAGTGTTGGTTCTTTCGAGGAAGGGATTTCGGGAACTCCTCGCCTGATCAAAGAAGCTCTTCGGGAAAAGTCTCCTTGATGAGGGCTTCTTCGTCGCATTCCGGAAACTTGGGGCATTTCACGCAATCTGCCCAGACCTTGTGCGGGAGGGTGGATTTTTCGATGAGTCTGAAGCCCAGTTTCCGGAAGAAATTGGGCGAAGTGGTAAGCACAAAGACCTTGGGAATGCCCAGCTCTTCGGCTTCGCGCAGGCAGGCCCTTACGAGCTCTGCCCCCACGCCTTCTCCCTGATATTCCTCGCTCACCACCAGAGAGCGAATCTCGGCCAGGTCTTCCCAGCAGATGTGGAGGGCACAGGCCCCGGCGATGAGGTCTTTCCCTTCCGGGGCGAAAACGAAGAATTCGCGGATGTTTTCGTATATTTCTGCCAGAGGGCGAGGGATGACCTGCCCGGTCTTGGCAAAATGACTGATGAGACGATGGATGTCACGGGCATCTCGAACTTGGGCTTTGCGAATCATTTTTCAGAGGAGAGTTTCTGAATGTAGAAAGCGCTGAGCTTTTCTCTCTCTTTGAGTTTCTCTCCAAACCTGCGGGCTTGTGAGATGCTCTTGAAACGCCCCACGTAAACCCTATACCAGGTGCCCTTTTGCGGTAAGACGATCTTTCGGTAGAAGGCGTCGTAACCTTTTTGACGGAGATATTTGACGTATTTCTGCGCTTCGGCCGCACTCCTCAGCGATGCTATCTGGATGGCGTAGAAGTGTTGCGGTTCTTTGGGCTTGGAAGGAGTTTTCGAGACCTGCTTTGAGGAAGTCCTGGGAGCTTTTTGGGGTTTTTCGGCAACCTTGGGGGGCGGGGAGGCCTTTTTGGGCGCAGGGGAAGTTTCCTGAGAAGCGGGCTTCTCTTTCTGGGCAAGCTTTTTTTCTGCCAGGGGCGGGGGGCTTACCTCTTCGAACACGGGTGGAGGAGGCTCCTTGGCTTGTTGCGAAAGGGCCTGTTCGCTCACGGGAGAAGAGAGTTTCTGGACACGTTTTCCCGCCACACGCTGGCCAAAGTAAAACCCCAGGACAAACATCCACAGGAAGAGACAAACCAGAAGCCCCAGGGAAAAAATGAGCCCGGGCCAACCCAACTGAAACTGGAAACGCTTTTTCTTTTTGTTTGCCATTACATCCTCTCCGGTGCTGAGACTCCTAAAAGTTCTAGCCCCGTAGCCAGGACCTGTTTGACGGCTTTTGCCAGCACCAGTCGCGCCCTGGTACGAGGTTGATCTTCGCTCAAAAAGCGGTGCTTGGTGTAGTAGTCGTGCAATGCAGTGGCAAGATCCAGGAGATAGAAGGTGAGGAGATGGGGTTCGAGCTTGGTGACACAGGCCTCGATGGTATCGGGGAAATAGTCCAGAAGTTTGAGCAGGTTGAAGTCTTCCGGGGTGTCAAGCAGGGCAAGGTCCGCTCCCTGGGCGGAGGGGTCTTCAAAGCCTGCTTCCTTTGCTTTCCGGAAGAGACTTGCCAGGCGAGCGTGGGCGTACTGCACGTAATAGACGGGGTTTTCGCGGCTCTGCTTCTTGGCAAGCTCCACGTCGAAATCCAGGGGGCTGTCTGCCCGACGGGTGAGGAAGATAAATCGGGTGGCGTCCTTTCCAACTTCCTCAAGGAGTTCCCGCAGAGTGACGAATTCCCCCGCCCTGGTAGACATGCTTTTGAGTTTTCCGCCTTCAAGGAGGTTCACCATCTGGATGAGGAGGACCTCAAGTTTCTCTTTTGGAAGACCAAAGGCCTGGATCACCGCTTTGAGCCGCGGCACGTAACCGTGGTGGTCAGCCCCCCAGATGTCGACCACCAGATCGTAGTTGCGTACGAAGAACTTGTGGTAATGATAGGCGATATCGGAGGCGAAATAGGTGGGTTCTCCGGTGGCGCGGATGACCACCCGGTCTTTTTCGTCGCCAAAGTCTTTGGCGCGGAACCAGACTGCCCCGTCTTTTTCGTAGAGGAGACCTTTCTCCTTCAAGAATGAGAGGGCCTTCTCCACGTAGTTCCCTTCGTAGAGACTCTTTTCGGAAAACCAGTGGTCGTAGGTGACCCCGAAGTCTTCGAGGTCTTTCTTGATGCCGGAGAGGATGACCTGTAGGGCAAAGTCTTTGGCCTTCTCGATGGCCTCCTCTTCGGGGAGATCCAGAAAAGATGGTTCCTTTTCGAGGAGATCGCGGGCGATTTCGCGGATGTATTCGCCCCGGTAATGGTCTTCGGGAAAGTCGATCTTTTCCCCGGCAAGCTCCCGGGCCCGCAGGTAGACCGAGCGGCCCAGGATCTTCATCTGGCGGCCCACGTCGTTGACGTAATATTCTTTTTCGACCTGAAATCCCGCAAAACTCAGGAGACGGGAGAGGGTGTCTCCCACGGCGGCTCCCCGGCCGTGACCGATGTGAAGGGGCCCCGTGGGGTTGGCGGAGACGAATTCCACCTGGACTTTTCTGCCACCCCCTACTTCAACCCGGCCGTAATCCTTGCCCCGGGCTTCGATTACCCGGGGGACCTGTTGCCAGTACGCTTTGGCGATGAAGAAGTTTATAAAACCGGGGCCAGCTACTTCCACCTTCTCGAAGAGATCCCCGCGGGTGGCAAATTTTTCGGCAAACCACTGCGCCAGCTCCCGGGGGTTTTTGCCGGCCTGGCCCGCGAGACTCAAGGCCAGATTGGTGGCGTAATCTCCGTGTTCCTTGACCTTGGGAGGTTCCACCTGGAAACGAAGCTTGATATCTGATGGGAGGAGCCCCTCTTTCTGGGCCTCCGAGACTTCTTTGAGAATCTCTTCTTCGATGAGTTTGGCGATCATGCTTTAAGGGTTACGTCACGGGTAAAATCAGGGCAGCGAAAAGGGCTTCCGGTGTCCCGAGAGAACCTCTTTTTGCAGGTCTCGCGCCAGGCGCAAACGGCACAAAGGGCAAGCTCTTCGGAAAGAGAGCCGCTTTCTTCGATCATCCTGGCCTCGGCGAGCTTGAGCCTGGCAGAAGCCAGAAGAAGGGCGGCTTCTTTTAGTTTCTTGGCCAGGCGAGGTTGCCCCTCCTCTTCGAGCTTTTCAGCCCAGGCTTCAAGGTCTTGGGCGTGCTCTGCCAGATGCTCCTCCCAGTGGGGGAGGATCTTCTTGAGTTTTTCTTTGGTCTCGCTCATTTGTTTTCCTTTTTGGGCCGTACCAGGACCCGGTGTTTTAGAAAGTCTATTTCGTAGATTTCGCCAGGGACGAATTTGGGTTCGTCAAAGAAGGATTTCAAGACGATCCCTTCGGGGCGAACTTCGATCCCCACCACGTCTCGCATGATCTCTTCTTCCTGGCCTTCTTCGACCAAAAAAACCCTCGCCTGGCACATGGGAGACCTCCTTATGTGCCAGTAGGAAAACGCGGGGTGCGGCGCTTGTCAACCAGTTTGAGTTAGCCGCCCAAACTTGCCGCCTGATGGAGGATCTGTTCCTTGAGGAGCTCCACCAGATCCTCGTAAGGTCTTTTGACCCTCCAGCGCACGTGGAGTGCTCGGGTGGGGCACATGGAAACGCAGGCCGGGATTCCCAGCGAAAGGGTCCGGCAGAGGTCGCATTTGGAGATCTTGTTGGTTTTGGGGTTCAGCCAGGGGATACCCCAGGGGCAGGCGGTGAGACAAGCCTTGCAGCCGATGCAGAGCCGCTCTTCGACGATGACCATGCCCCCATCGCGACGAATGGCCCCGGTGGGGCAGGCCTTCATGCAGTAAGGTTCCCGGCACTGGAAGCACGTGAGGTGTACGAGGCGTTCGATCTGATCTTTGGGGATTTTCTTTTTGGGATGGGTCTTCACAATGGAGCCGTCTTTCAAAACGGCGTAAACCGCGCAGTTCGAGGCCCCGGCAGGGAAGTGGTGCACGTCGCGGCAAGCTCTTTCACACACACCGCACGCCTTGCACTTTTCAGGGTAAAACTCGATGATGACGTCGCTTTCAGGTGGGGTGGGAGGATACATGGCCCTCTCCTTGTTCGGTTCTTTTTATCTTTTTCTTCGGTCAAACTCATCTTTAGTCCAAGTTTTTTCCGAAGGCAAATTTTTTGGAGGCAAATTCCCCAGGTGGTGGGGAAAAAATCCCCGGCCAGTGGCCAGGAACAGGCGCTTCCAGAAAAATAGTCTCTTTTTTGGTGGGATGAGGAAGATAAAGGTGCCAGGCATGGAGGAGAATACCTCTCCCACCGGCTATTTTTTTGCGGGAGCCGTATTTGAAATCTCCGACGATGGGATGGCCTCGCGCGGCAAGCTGGGCCCTTATCTGGTGTTTGCGTCCGGTGAGAGGCTTCACCAGGAGGAGGCTCTGGCTTGAGGAGCTCTTGAGCACCAACCACTCCAGTGTTGCAGGCTTACCGCTGGAAGAGACATACGCCTTTCGTTTCCTTGCGTCCCAGCGGAGGAAGTCTTCGGCTCTGCCCCTTTTGGGAGGAGTTCCGTGGACCACGGCGAGGTAGAATTTTTCTACCTGGCCCTCTCTTAGGGCCTTGCTCAGCCGGGAAGCGGCTTTGGAGGTGCGAGCCAGCACCACCACCCCGGAGGTTACCCGGTCGAGACGATGCACCAGGCCCAGGTAGACGTTTCCGGGCTTGTGGTATTTCTCCTTGAGGTAAGCCTTGGCAAGCTGAAAGAGCGAGACGTCTCCGGTGGCGTCTCCCTGGACGAGCACCCCGGCGGGCTTGTTCAGGGCGAGGAGGTGGTTGTCCTCGTAGAGAACGAGCTCCTTAACGTTCAAGGTCAAGGCCGATGGTCTTCTCGAAGATGGCTCCCCGGAAACGAACTCCCTCTACCCTGGCCCCGGTGAAGTTTGTCCCTCGCAGATAGGCTTCAATGAGGTCAGCTCCGGTGAGATCAGCCTCTTCGAGGAGGGCTCCGGTGAGGTCTACCTGAAGCATGTTGGCCTGCCGCAAGTTGGCGCGGCGGAAGTTTGCGAGCTGAAAGCTACTTCCGCGCAAATTGGCCCCTTCAAGGTCAGCTCCTTCGAAATTCGTCAGCTGGCCATCAACGGCCTCTATCCTGGCTCCGCGCAGGTTGGCGCCGCTAAAGTTTGCCAGACTCAGGTCCCCGGCGGCGAGATCGGCTTCTTCAAGGCTTGCCCTCGAGAGATTGGCTCCCTTGAAAGAGGTGTTCCCCAGATCGGCCTTGTTGAGGTTGGCCTCAGAGAGGTCGGCCCCCAGGAAGTTGACCACCGCCACGTATGCCCCCTCAAAGTTTGCTCCGGTGAGATCGGCTCCCAGAAAGTTGACCCCATAGAGATTGGCCCCGGCAAAGTTGGTTCCCCGGAATTTCATGAGACTCATGTTCTGATTTTCGAACTTGTACCCAGAGAGATCGTAGCCCGACAGGTCTTCCATGTTGCGGATCTTCTTCAAAACTTCTTCATAGGAGAGGCGTTTCATATTAGAATCTCCTCCAGAGCTTTTCTATAAGTTAATTACTACTGGGAGCAGAAAACAGATGACAAGTGTCAAGAGTCATTGCGAGCGAAGCGAAGCAATC
>Ga0256835_1000796_pt1 | contig 20971 bp, 19 predicted proteins | sample PIR30metaG_FD_185972 | JGI IMG/M metagenome (GOLD analysis project Ga0256835, IMG submission 185972) | Hydrothermal vent microbial communities from East Pacific Rise, Pacific Ocean - PIR-30 | ecosystem: Environmental > Aquatic > Marine > Hydrothermal vents | place: Pacific Ocean: East Pacific...
TTATAAAGTGCTTTGTTTGAATAGTCTCTGGTAGATAGAGCTGAAATAAAGCAGCAGCCCTTTCTATTACACACACCACATCCCCATGCCATTTGGTTTTATGGACAGCTTCCCAAAATATCCAAGGCCTGATAAGGGCTGCCCTGCCTATCATTACCCCTGAACAGCCTGTATTTTGTCGCATACTACTTACATCTTCGTATGAAACAACATCTCCGTTACCAATAATGGGAATATCCAGCTTATCTGACAATAGCTTGATTTCATCCCATACCGCTGGCCTTTTAAAGCCATCCTCAGGGGCTCGAGGATGAAGTACAATAAGGTCAACCCCAGCACTTTCAAGGTCTTTACAGAGATTTAGCAGGTGTCCAGTTTGATGGCCGCTTGGAGAACGCAGTTTCACAGACAAAAATCCCTTTTTTATTTCTTTTCTAATGGCTTCTACAATTTTTAAGGCTGTTTTAGTGTCATTTAGCAGCGCAGCGCCCCAGCCATGCTTTGTAATGGCCTTTCTTGAACACCCCATGTTAATATCAATGCCATCAAAACCATCTTTTTTAAGGAAACAAGCAGCTTTTGCCATAATATCAGGATCATTGCCAACAAGTTGAGCAATAAGAGGCTTATCAATCACACCTTTTTTAAGATAAACATCATCTTTGATTGAACGGTTAGCCACAATCCTAGAGTTTAACATCTCAGTATAAAAAATTGAGCAACCTCCTATTTCTGCCACAAGCTGTCGAAAAGCAGCATGGGTAAAGCCTGCAATGGGCGCTAAAAAAAGCAAGGGAGATGTGGAAGATTTATTTAATAAATTTGTCATTTTTTTACATGGGTGGCTATTGCTTTTTTCGAGAAAATAACTTAATGTATAGTATTTGATTGGTCACAAAAGCAATAAATTAATTACATCTCCATCATAACCTACTACAAGAGAAAAGATATGGCAGTTGTAAAAAACACCACTAAAAAAAACAGCAAAAAGAAACCATCCTCAGAAGAAAATTATCTTGACAGGCTGCTAGCTGCCAGTCAGGAAGGCACTCTTACCTATGAAGCCCTAAATGATATCCTTCCTGAAGATATTAAAGATCCTCAGAAACTGGAAGAAGTCTTTGAAATTCTCTGTCAAAATAACATTGAGATAAGTAGCGGCACTGAAGCGGCTGGTGCAGTTGATATTGAAATGCTGGGAAAGGCTTTGACATTTTCTGAAGAAGGCAGCAAAAAGGAAGGCGCAGAAAAATCTAAGGCTGAAACGCCTACAGTAGCTGTTGATGCAGGCGGATATACAGATTCAGAAGAGATCACTACCACCTATCTTAGAGAAATGGGGCGGTATGAACTGCTAACTCCTGAGCAAGAAGAAGAGCTTAGCAAGGCCATACGAAATGGATTTTATGGCATTGTTCAGGCCATCATGGATCATCCATCCTCTTTGCCAGAGCTTGAAGAGTTACGGGAGCAGATTAGGGCGTGGAAAAGGCGTGATCCAAGCCTAAAGCCTAAAAAGCAGCAGTTAAATTACATGGTCAAGACTGTAAAGGCTATTTGTTCTTCTAATGCAGATGTGCCAGAGCTGAAAACCTTGATTGATTTGGTGCGACAGCATGAGCTTAGCATTGAACGGGCCAAAGATCAGATGATAAATGCCAATCTAAGGCTGGTAGTAAGCATTGCCAAAAGATATATGCACCAAGGCCTTTCCTTGGCAGACCTTATTCAGGAAGGCAATCTAGGTCTGATGCGCGCGGTGTTTAGGTTCGATTATAGCAAAGGCAATAAGTTTTCCACCTATGCTAGCTGGTGGATACGTCAGGCCATTACCAGAGCTATTTTAGACAAAACCCGCACAATAAGGCTTCCAGTCCACTTTCTAGAGCTTCGTAGCCAGTTTTTTAAGGCCTTTTATGCCCTATTAAAAGAATTAGGAAGGGAGCCTACCCCTGCTGAAATCTCGGAAAGAACAGGCCTTCCTATGGAAAAGATCCTTTCCATATTAGAAGCTTCAAGGGAGCCTGTTTCTTTAGAAACCCCTGTTGGTGATGAAGATTCTACCCTTGGGGATTTTATAGAGAATAAAGATGCTGTTTCTCCCTATGAAACAGTCAAGGATAGGGAGCTTACAGAACGCATAAAAAGCATATTAGCCACCCTTAGCCCCCGTGAAGAAAAAATTATCCGTTTACGTTTTGGAATAGGCGAAGATAGTGAATACACATTAGAAGAGATTGGAAGGCGTTTTAATGTGTCTAGGGAAAGGATTCGCCAGATTGAAAAGAAGGCCTTGAACAGATTGCGCCATTCAAGCAGGCGCGATCAGCTCAAATACTTTTTGGATTAACCCCCCTCTTTATAAATTTGTAAAAAATAAGGGATCTTGTGGATTAAACAAGATCCCTTATTAATTTTGGAGCATCTTGGGAAAGATCATTAATGACCATCCCAGTCAAAATTTTTGGATAGAAAAAGGTAGATTTGTGGGGCAGGGTAAGGCCAGCATCAGACACATCTAGCACCTGTTCCACTGGGGTTGCCTTTAATAAAAATAGTATTTCATCTTCATTAAGCGTTTTTAGGCCTTTTACTCCATCAGGCTCAAAGCGCACATTTTCCCCAGCCTTGAGATTGGCAGGCTCAATGCCTAACAAAGTCTCAACAACACATTTTCGCAAAACCATGACATCAAGCTTGGCAAGCTCAATGGCATGATCCTTTTTCATGCTGCAAGCGCCTTCTTTTAACCACCAGATAGCAGCATAATTATTTTTAGGCGTTACCACACCAAAGCCATGCTTGCCTTCAGTCTCTTTAAGCCTTTTTTCAATAAAATCAATTAATTCCTCAGGGCTATAATTCTCTAAAGTTAGCTCTTCAAAATCAAAGAATTCTTTTGCTTTATCTACAAAGTCTGACCATTTCAGCCCTGTAGGTATTTTAAAGATTCTATGGGTTGGCAACACTACCAGCCCTTTGTCTGAGGCATCTACAAAATAGGCCATTAAAAAGTTGCTTCCGCTAAAGGGGGAGGCACCAGCCTTTTCCATCATCTTTTTATATGTAAGAGCTGTAGTATAACGATGATGCCCGTCAGCAATATACATAATTGTGTCTTTAAGGGCTTTGCTCAATTCCTTTAACGGCTCTGGCTCGGTTATGCGTTCCAATTTATGTAAATTACCTAAGTGATCTTTGACTGAAACAAGCTCTGTTTTAGGGGCTTGATCTATAATTTGGCTAGCCAGCCTGTTTTGCCTGTGTAAAAGAAAGACTTGGCTAAACTGGGCCTTTGTAGCTTGAAATAGTGAAAGCCTGTCACTTGTAACCTGCTCAAAGGTCTGCTCATGGGGCCTTATTATACCGCTTTCCCACTCTTCCAGCCTGACTAGGCCTATAAAGCCTTTTCTGAGAAATTGGGTTCCCTGATGCTCAAATTGGATCGTGTAAGGATAAATTGCACAATCATTATCCTGCACCAATATCCCAGCCTGTTTCCAATCTTCAAAGAGCTTAGCTGCTTTTTGATATTTCTCTTCTCCACCCTTTGGCAGCTCTAAATTAAAGATATTATATGGGCTTAAAGAGGCTATTTGATCTCGTAAAGAGCTATCCACCACATCATAGGGCGGAGCGAGTAATTTTTCCGCCTCTTTTTTTAGCAACTCATCATTATAGTGCAAGCCGTGAAACGGTATAACTAAAGCCATAATAGAATCTCTTTCACAACAGTATAGTAGTTATCACAAATCGAATTTAGCTACTACAGGATAGAAAGTGAGTCAAGACGGTTACCACAGAAAGATTTAGCTTTTAAGGCCTTTTTAATTTAGAAAAGGATAGCTTATCCTTTAATAGATTATATTGCTGGCATGGCTCTGGTTGCTTCCTGTTTGCAAGCCAATTTTTCATTATAGAATCCTCTCCCTCATGGCAGGTCAAACAAAGCCCAACCTTTAGGATTTTATAAATCTCATTCTTAGAGAATGTATCAAAATATGGTCTTGATGTGTGCATTAAAGGCTTTCCCTCTATGTTAACCATGCTGTCTAAGGGCTGATCTATGCCTAAAAGATTGGGAGATTCAGATAGTGATGGCACAAAGTTTAACTTTCCATTACGCAGGAGAATAGAGCCTTGACCAAGGCCTAAACTTTTAGGATTTGTATGGCAACTTTCGCAGCTTCTCCCCTTTTTTTGAGTTGTATGCGGGTCCATAGAGGCTACTGTAAGCCTTGTAAACTTGTTTTGAAATTTACCCCTTTCATCCAGAAAAGAAATAAAATCTTGTCATCCCGGCACCAAAATAACCACTTTATTTTCTTTTCGATTCACTCCCAAAGCAGGAGTCTCATAGCGAATAAAGCTCCTAAATTCAGTCCAGCTTCCATAGGTCATTTTCCCACTCAATTTATCAAGTTGTTTTTGGCTCTTATCCGCCTTAACATGACAGCCATAACATTGTGGAACCCATGTGGCATGACAGGCTTGGCAAGTAAGCCTTGAATGCGCTCCTGAATTACAACCTTCAGAGAGTGGGGGATTAAGGATATGGTTACTATTATCCTTTTTACCTAGTAAGGCTATTTGTCCATTTTTAAGCTTTTTGATATTGATTTTTGAAATAGGCCTTTTAGACAAATCTCTAGCTTGCCCATTATCATTCAATATCCCTTCTTTTCTTGCTAAACTATTCAATTCATTTTGGGAACGATGACAAGTAACACACTTTATCTCTATCTGTTCCTCTATATGGGCCTTCATATTGCCATCGCCCATAATTTCCTTTTGAGTATGGCAATCTATGCAGATAAGGCCTTTAGCATAGTGGATATCTGGCTTCATAGGCAGATAAAACCTGCCATCATCTAATTGATAGGGAGCAAAGTCACCATCTATGAAAGGCGTGCCATAGCCTTCTGATTCAAACATGCCTTGATAAGACAAGCCTATTCTGCCGCTTCGATTATGGCACTTTACACAATTAGCCATGGGCACAAATCGGATGATTTGAGGATGTCTTTTTTCTTTGGGTTTTGAATCAATTCCAGCCATGGAATTATGACATGCTGAACAGCCCCCGCCTTTACGTGACAAAAAATCTGGCAAAACTCCCTTTTCAAGGCCAATATGGCAGCTCCCGCACATTTTTCTGAAATAATCTAAGGCTGGAGAATCAAGGCCTTTTTCCTTAATGGTCTTAATTGTGATATTTTCGCTATGGCTATCTGTTTCTCCCCAATAATATCTTAATGTGGAAATAATTCCCCGATTAGTGGCCATTAGAGAATTTTGAACCCAATCAACCTCCTTGACATGGCATCCAGATTGCCCACAAGTTTTAGGGGCAATGGATAGTTCGCCGGGATTTTTAATCATGCCTTTGTGGGCAGCCTTTTTGGTTCCAGCCAAGGGATTCCCTAAATGACACTCAAAGCAGCCTAATACCTGCCTAGCATGGGCTTTGTCTGGCTCTTCTAAATGGCATCCAAGACACATATCAACTTGTCCAGAAAAGGTTTGGGGTATTTTGGTATTAGTTATTTGTTGAGTGGCGGAATTGCCCAAAGAAATAGAGCCTAAAAGCAAAAACAGCAAAAGAATAAAAGGGGTGGGCTTCATAAAGGCATATAATACTAAAAAAGGGCAGCATTTGCTGCCCCTATTTTTTTCATTTTGGAGCGGGAAACGGGATTCGAACCCGCGACTTCAACCTTGGCAAGGTTGCACTCTACCACTGAGTTATTCCCGCATCTCAATGATGGGAGAAATAATAAGTAGAGCTTTCCAAGCTGTCAAGACCTATTGTGAAACTCAAAACCAGCCATTTGTTTTTACTGGTTTTCAAGTAGCCTTTGTCATGGAGATTTAGGCCTAAAATGGCTTAAAATAGATAAATAGGCGGATTTTAATTAGGCTAAGAGCTGGCAAGATCTTCAGCTTTTATTGTTATATTGTTTAGAATTAACCTTTGCATATTTTAGCGCATTGGCATTGTCTAACTTTATCCATGCACTTCCTGACCAAAAACGCCAATTCATGCCGTCAAACTTAGCAACTAATGCACCATGATAACGCATCATTCTTTGAATTTGATCAATAGTATATAGCTCAGGCTCGCTAGGTCTAACATTGCCTACTAGGGGATTTGAGACCAAAACAAATAAGATCAGTAAAACCATAAACAAAAAAAGCGGCCCTTTATTTGCCACATTTTTATAGATATTCCCAAAATTCATAGCCCTAACTCTAACGTCATTTTATCGAATTGCAATAAGTCGATTTTAAATATCAAATTCATTGTTAAAAAGCAATTAGAACATCTTGTCGTTTCATCTCTTTAAATATCATCTAAAAAAATAAGTTTTTATTGTGTGGCCATAAATAAAAAAATTCACATTTTGATTATTTAGGCGAAGTTGTAAGAATAATCACAAAATAGTTTGTGAAATCTTTATTTTTTAGCCATTTTCTTTATTTTTTATTGACATCCGACCATAAATAGTTAAACATATTTTTCAATAAAGCCGGAGCCAATCATAAAGATTTAAGTTCTTTATGTTCAGGTCAAATAATCAAATAAGGAGACTGCAGTATGGCAAACTCTGTCTACAGCATTTGTGGAATGTGCGCGGTCCGCTGTCCAATACGAGTTGAAGTAGAGGACGGCAAGGTCGTTTGGATTGAAGGTAATCCAAACGATGCAGGCATGGGAACGAGCCTATGTGCTAAAGGCATAGCCGGAAGGGCCTTGCTCTACGACAATGAAAGGCTCCAGCACCCTATGATCCGAGATGGTGAACGGGGTTCAGGCAAGTGGAGAAAGGCCTCTTGGGATGAAGCTTATGATTACATCACATCTAAGCTTCAGGAGATCATGAAAGAGCATGGTGGTAAGGCCGTAATGTTAAGCGATAGGGGAGGTCCTTTTGCTGACATTAGAAAGGCCTTTATGAAAGCGCTTGGCTCTCCAAACTATACAAATCATGACTGCACCTGTGGCAGAAATACTCATCATGCCTCCAAATCTGTTTATGGCCTTGGTAGAACCGGCCTCGGTTATGATTTCAAGAATGCTAAACACATTGTTCTCTTTGGCAGAAATATTATTGAGTCATTTAAGGTCAAAGAGGTTAAATCCTTTATGCAGGGAGTTAAAAATGGTGCCAAGGTCACATATATTGACCCAAGGGCAGCTGCAACTGCTTCTAAGGCTACCCGGTATTGGCAAATAAGGCCTGGCACTGACTATGCGCTGCTTCTTGCCATAGTAAATGTCACCTTAAACAAGGGCCTTTATGACAAAGACTTTGTTAATAAGTATGTGACAGGCCTTTCTGAACTATCTAGCTTTGTTAAAGAATACACTCCTGAATGGGCTGAAAAAGAGACTGGCATACCAGCAGAAGAAATTGTTGCCTTTTGCAATGAGATCTCAACAGATAAGCCAAGCGTAATCTTCCATCCCGGTTGGCACTTGTCCCGCTATAATGATTCCTTTTATGCAAGCCGCATGATCCATATTATGAATGTCCTGATGGGGAATGTGGAAGTAAAGGGCGGTCAGTTTTTCCCAAAAACTCCAAAAGATGCTGGCACAAAAGGCCTTAAAAGCTTAGGCGCAGATATACCTAAGCCTGAGGATAAAAGGGCAGATGGCTGTGGGTGGAAATATAAAAGATTTGATGGTGGCCCCGGCCTGTTGCAGCTTCAATATGAAGCTATAGACACAGGTGAGCCTTATCCTATAAAGGCCTACTTTGTAGTTCGCCATGATCCTCTGCTTGCAATGCCAGATCCAGAAGAGCAGAAAAGAATACTTGATAAATTGGATCTGATAGTAGTCGTTGATGTTAATTACAGTGAAACCTTTGGTTTTGCAGATGTTGTCCTTCCTGAGAGCACCTATCTTGAGCGCGATACCATGATGAGGACAGATAAGGGGCTTAAACCCGGATTTTCCATGAGAAGAAAGGCTGTTGAGCCTATCTATGACACCAAAGCTGGTTGGGAGATCTGGACTGATCTGGCAAACAGGTTGGGTAAAGGTGAATATTTCCCATATAAATCCATTGAAGATATCTGGAGCTATCAATTACAAGATACTGGTTTAAAAATAGAAGATTTTGATGAAAAAGGTTTTGTGCAGGTTGCCTCTAAGCCAATCTGGAAAGATAGGGCTAAACTCGAATTTCCAACTTCATCAGGCAAGATAGAATTTGTTTCTAAAAGGTTGGAAGATGAAGATATTCCCTCCTTCATGCCTTACACCAGCCCGCAAAAACCCGCAAAAGGTGAATTCAGGCTGTTGTTTGGACGGACAGGTTATCAAACCCATGGTCAAACCACCAACAACCCAATAATTTCAGAATTGATGGGAACAAATTGTCTGTGGCTCAATACAAAGGCTGCGGAAGAGTTGGGTATAAAAGATGGCCAAGAGGTAGAAATAAGCAGTAATGGCACTACTGGCAAGATAAAGGTCAAGCTTACTGACTTTATCCACCCAGAGGCCGCCTTTATGCTTCATGGTTATGGCAGGACTATCCCATTCCAGACAAGGGCATACAAAAAAGGCTTAGCAGATCAAGCCTTTATGAAGGGTTTGTTAAAGGTATGGGATAAGGCTGGCGGAAGTATTTCTCTTTGTGAGTCTTTCATAAAGGTCACACCTGCATAAGGAGGGTTAATAAATGAGCAAATATCATGTTGAACAAGATATATCCCTTTGCATAGGCTGCTTGGCCTGTGAGGCTGCCTGCAAAGATAAAAATAGTGTTCCAGAAGGGGCCTTTTATTGCAAAATTATACCTGTAGGCCCTAAAAAGATTGGCAACATACCTGTGATAAATCATGTCTATATGGCTTGCTTCCATTGTGAGCAGCCTTGGTGTGTTGATGCTTGCCCTACAGGGGCCATGCAAAAAAGGAGTAAGGACGGCATTGTCTTTGTTGATGCAGATCTTTGTGTTGGTTGTAAGGCATGTATGAAGGCTTGTCCTTGGGGAGTGCCTCAATGGGATTCTGCCACTGGCAAGGTTGGGAAATGCGATCTCTGCATGGATCGTATTGATCAAGGCCTTGAGCCAGCCTGTGTCACCAAGTGCACAACAGGATCAATTAAATTCATGACTCCTCAAGCTGCCTCAGAAAAAAGGCGCAGAGATTTTGCAGAAGAAATGCTTAAAAGGGGTTAAGAGGCCAAAATGATACCCGGCACCTATTTACCTACTGATTATCTGCCCGTGCTAATCATGTTGCTATTTGCTACGGGCTTTGGAGTAATAACCATATGGGTGGGCCGTTATTTCAGGCTGCGTAGGCCATATGCAGAAAAATTAGAGGCCTATGAGTCTGGAAATCCGCCCTCTCCACCGCCCAGATTCAGGTTTCCCATTAAATTTTACCTGATAGCCATTCTTTTTGTGGTCTTTGATGTGGAAGCCATCTTTTTGTATCCCTGGGCATTGGTTTTTGACAAGATAGGCATCTTTGCAGTGGTTGAGATGTTCCTGTTCATATTCCTGCTTTTAGTGGGGTATGCATACGCTTGGCGAAAGGAGGCCTTGGAGTGGGAAAAATAAGTTCCCCAGACCTTGTGCCCATAGCTGATGGCATCAAGGTAATACCCGGCGCAAATACGCTGATAATGAAACTGGACAAGGTGATTAATTGGTGCAGGGCTGGCTCAATCTGGCCTGTCACCTTTGGCTTGGCCTGATGTGCCATAGAAATGATGGCTGCTGGAAGCAGCCACCACGATCTTGACCGGTTCGGGATCATATTCAGGGCAAGCCCTAGACAGGCAGATGCTATGATAGTAGCTGGCACAGTTACCCAGAAAATGGCTCCGGTAGTGAGAAGGGTTTTTGATCAAATGCCAGAGCCAAGATATGTCATTGCTATGGGAAGCTGTGCATGCAGTGGAGGAGTCTTCCGCACCTATCATACAGTGCAGGGTTGTGATGAATTCCTTCCTGTAGATATCTATGTGCCTGGGTGCCCGCCCAGACCTGAAGCGCTTTTGGAGGGTCTAATCAAGCTTCAGGAAAAAATGATGAAGGAGGAAATGCGGTGGGGCTGCTGGAGATAGCTAATCTGATTCAAGAAAGATATCCTGATCAGGTAATTAAGATAGTTACCTGCCGGGGCCAAGCAGCAGTAATCTTGAAAAAAGATAAAATCTTAGAGATCTGCCGCTGGCTACATGATGACCCAAGCCTTCAATTTAATCACCTTGCTGACCTGTGCGGGGTTGACTACTTAGACAAGTGTGATGTGCGTTTTGAAGTAGTTTACAATCTTTACTCTATTCCAAATAAAAAAAGAATCAGGCTTCGGGCACAGGTGCCGGAAGATGATTGCCAAATTGATTCAGTAACCCCTATATGGCTAGGTGCAAATTGGCATGAAAGGGAGTGTTACGATCTTTTTGGCATAAAATTCAATGGTCATCCAGATCTTCGGAGAATTTTGCTTCCGGAGGATTGGGAGGGACATCCGCTTCGGAAAGATTACCCCTTAGATGGCGGTGGAAAGAACTGGCGCGGATATGATGAAGTCATAGAAAAGGCCAAAAGGCTTAGTAAGTATGATTTCTATAACAAATATGAAGATCCTACTAAAAAGACAGGACTAAAAGATGTCAGCAAATAAACCGGATCTCAAACTAGTAAAAGGGAACAAAGGGTCAGAGGGACAGGAACTATTCACCATAGCAATGGGTCCGCAGCACCCAGCTACCCACGGTGTGCTAAAGCTGGACCTTGAGCTGGATGGTGAGACCATTGTAAAGTGCAAGCCCACTGTAGGCTTCCTTCACAGAGGGGTTGAAAAATTGGCTGAAAGCATGACCTATGCTCAGGCCCTGCCTCTGACAGACAGGTTGGATTATATTGCTTCAATGGCCAACAATGTAGCCTATTCCATTGCAGTTGAAACATTGCTGGGCATAGAAGCCCCCATGAGGGCAAAATATATCAGGACAATCGTCATGGAAATGGCCCGTTTAACAGGCCATTTGCTATGGCTTGCAACCCATGCCTTAGACATAGGCGCCATGACTGTTTTCCTCTACTGCTTTAGGGAAAGGGAAGACTTGCTTGATATGTTTGAAGAAATATCAGGCGCCCGCCTCACCACCACTTATACCTGTGTAGGTGGTGTAAGGCAGGATGTTACAGCCCACTTTTTAGAAACCCTATATGCCTTTACTGAAGAATTTCCATCACGGGTTAAAGAGTATGAAACCCTTATTGACCAAAATAGAATATGGTTGGAGCGCACAAAAGACATTGGTGTAATAACAGCAGAGCAGGCTGTTAACCTCGGTCTTACTGGTCCTTCGCTTCGTGGCTCAGGGGTGGATTATGATGTCAGAAAGCATATGCCTTATGATGCCTATCCCTATGTTGATTTTGAAGTTCCAATAGGCAGTAAAGGCGATGTATATGACAGATACCGGTGCAGGATGGAGGAATTTCTTCAGTCAAACTCCATTATAAGGCAGTGTATAGAGCAGATGCCTCCGGGTCCAATTCGGGCAGAAGATGCTCCTGATTTGGTCATGGAATACAATCCGCCTAAAAAGGTGACTGCAGATTCCACCTTAACTTCAGGCGTCATTAAGCTAATAGACGATAGGGAGCATTACATTGAAGGCGATGTCTATGTGGCTGCTGAAGTTCCAAAAGGCGAGCTAGGCTTCTATTTTGTCAGCGATGGTCATGGACGCCCATATCGAATGCACATTAGGTCACCTTCTTACATACATATAGGCGCCCTTCCTTACCTTTGCGAAGGGTATATGGTGGCTGACGTGATAGCCAATATCGGAAGCCTTGATGTGGTTTTAGGGGAATGTGACAGATGATGGTAACGGGGGGATAGATGGAAATTTTATGGATCCTCATAAAGATATTGATAGTCTTTGGAGTAGTAATGCTCCATGTAGCGTATGCTACCTACTTTGAGCGCAAAGTCATTGGCCATATGCAGGTCCGTATGGGGCCAATGCGCGTTGGCCCGCATGGATTGCTTCAGCCCTTAGCAGATGGCATTAAGCTCTTTTTTAAAGAGGATGTAATACCAACACCTGCTGATAAAAAGGTCTTTTATGCAGCGCCATTGATCTGCCTTATATCAGCGGTAAGTTCTTTGGCTGTAATTCCCTTCTTTGAAGGCTTTGCCATAGCTAACATAAACATTGGGCTGCTTTATATCTTTGCATTCAGCTCATTAGCATCTTATGGCGTAGTCTTATCAGGTTGGTCATCAAACTCAAAGTACTCCTTTTTAGGAGGCTTGAGATCCACTGCACAAGTTATCAGCTATGAAATCGCCATGGGGCTTAGCCTTGTAGGTGTTATGATGATGGCAGGCTCTTTAAACTTGACAGAGATTGTCCATGCCCAGATGAATAGCAGTTTTAAGGTCTTTTTAATACCTCAGTTTTTGGGCTTCTTTGTATTTGTCATAGCCATGCTAGCTGAAACTAACCGCACACCCTTTGACTTGCCAGAAGCAGAGACTGAGCTTGTGGCAGGTTATTTCACAGAATATAGCGGAATGCGCTTTGCCCTGTTTTTCCTAGCTGAATATATAGGCATGATAATCATGTCCTGTCTTGGCGTGATATGTTTTCTGGGAGGATGGGATGGCCCATTCCGTGTGCCCGGGCTGCCATTCTTCTGGTTCGTCTTAAAGGTCTATCTTTTTATATTCTTCTATTATTGGGTCAGGGCTACACTTCCCAGATACCGCTATGACCAGCTCATGGCCCTTGGGTGGAAAGTCCTTATTCCATTGGCCCTGTTCAATATTTTGCTGACAGGCACAATAAAAACAATCTTTGGCTAAGTCAGGCAGGTTATATTATGAAAATCAAATATAAAACCAAAAAAGGACTGATTGAGCGCATACTTCTCCTTGAGATATTAAAGGGCATGGCCCTTACCCTGCGTAGGATGTTCTCAAGGTCAGTAACAGTTCAATATCCAAAGGAAAAAAAGAAGCTTTTTCCCGGCTTTAGAGGCAGACATGCGCTTATAAGAGATCCAAAGACAGGAAAGGCCAAATGTGTAGCCTGTATGCGTTGCGCTAGCGTATGTCCTTCTCAATGCATCTCAATAAGATATAGCCAAGATGAAGAAACAAAGGCTAGAAAAGTCACATCTTATGAAATTGATGCATTAAGATGCATATATTGTGGCTATTGTGAAGAGGTATGCCCAGTAAATGCTGTAGTGCTTACTGAGGAATATGAATACTCAGACTATGTGAGAGAGCCGCTTTACTTTGATATGAACCGCCTGCTCAAAAATTGGGATGATTTTGTTGCCAAAAACAAAATTGATCCCCGCAGCTACATCAACCCATTCCTCCGTCCAAGAGGCGCATCAACAGGGGAGCTACCTGCAGGCAAACGAATACCTGTTCCATCGGACTGGACATTGGAAGGGCAAGTGGTTTGGAAAAATGGCAAGGCTGTGCCAGCCAAAGAAGCTCTTAAATCATAGGGAGGGATAAATGGTCCAACTTCTATTCTTCTATTTTGCTATTGCAGTCATAGGTCTTGGGATTGCCATAGTAAACTCAAAGAATCCAGTGCATAGCGTATTGATGATGCTGGTTCTATTTTTTCACATGGCCGGCTTTTATCTGCTGCTCAATGCAGAATTTTTGGCAGCAGTGCAGGTTATTGTTTATGCAGGTGCTATTCTTGTCCTCTATCTCTTTGTCCTTTTCCTAGTGACATTAAAAGAGGAAGTTAAGATTAGTCCATTCATACAAAAGGGATATTGGCTTGGGTTCATAATAGCCATTGGGATGTTTGTAACCTTTATCAAAGGCATACAAAACTTCACCCTTGGGCCCCATGGCGAATATACAATAGAAACCATTCAACATCTTACCCATACAAAGGCAATGGGTAAGGCAATCTATACCACTTATATATTGCCATTTGAAATTGCAGGCTTAATCCTGCTAATTGCTGTAATTGGAGGAATAGCCTTGGCTAAACGGGAAAGGGAGGGGGCATAAAATGGTCCATTTAAGCTGGTATTTGACTGTATCAGCAATCCTGTTCTGTATAGGCGTTTTTGGTTTTTTGACCAGACGCAACATTATAATGATGCTTCTGTCCATTGAGTTGATGCTCAATTCAGTCAACCTGAATCTGGCAGCTATCAGCCATTATATGGAAGATCTTAGAGGACAGGTGCTGGTGTTTTTCATAGTTGCCGTAGCTGCTGCTGAGGCAGCCATTGGCTTAGGTATAGTGGTGACCCTATTCCGTCACCGTAAGTCAATTCACACAGACCAGATAGTTTCCTTGAAAGGATGAGGTAGAAAATGAACATGCCACTATATCTCATATTGATACCATTTTTGCCTTTGGCTTCATTTATATTTACCTTGCTTTTTGGAAAAAATCTGGGGCAAAAGGCACATTGGCCGCCAATTATAGCAGTTTTAACCTCCTTTGTTTGCGCCCTTATAGCCCTTAATGATGTTCTTCATGGGACTCATATCAATCTTGATCTATATACTTGGTTTGAGTCTGAGAACTTTAGGGCATCAGTCGGCTTTCTTTTAGATGAATTGACTGCGGTAATGCTCATAGTTGTTACATCAGTAAGCAGCCTAGTGCATATCTATTCAGTAGGATATATGCATGATGATCCGGGTTATTACCGCTTTTTCTCATATCTCAGCTTATTTACCTTTTCCATGCTCATGCTGGTGCTTGGAAACAACTTCTTGCAGCTCTATTTTGGCTGGGAAGCAGTGGGACTTTCCTCTTATCTCTTAATCGGATTCTGGTATCACAAAAAGTCAGCTGCTGATGCTGGTAAAAAGGCATTTATTGTTAACCGTTTTGGTGACTTTGGGTTTGGGCTGGGAATTATCATAGTTTACCTTATCTTTGGCTCAATCCATTATGAAACAGTCTTTGCTCAAGTAGGAGACGTAGTAGGACAGAACTTTAATTTCCTTGGCTTTAATGTTGATTTAATAACCTTAATAGCAATACTTCTGTTCTGTGGAGCAGTTGGAAAATCAGCTCAAATACCCCTCCATGTATGGTTGCCTGACGCCATGGAAGGCCCAACCCCTGTTAGTGCCTTGATCCACGCTGCTACAATGGTTACAGCAGGTGTTTTCTTGGTTGCAAGATGCAATCCCATCTTTAGCCTATCTGAAACGGCCTTAAATCTGGTAACCATAATTGGAGCTTTAACCTGTTTCTTTGCTGCGACCATTGCCTTAGTTCAAGTGGATATAAAACGGGTTATTGCATATTCCACAGTGAGCCAGCTAGCCTATATGTTCATAGCCTGTGGAGTGGGTGCTTATGGAGCAGGTATCTTTCACCTTTACACCCATGCCTACTTTAAGGCCTTACTCTTTCTTGGAGCTGGAAGCGTTATCCATGCCATGAGCGATGAGCAAGACATCAGAAAAATGGGAGGGCTTAAAAAATATTTGCCCATCACTTACATAACCTTTTTGCTTGCTTCCTTGTCGATATCTGGAGTTCCCGGTTTTTCAGGCTTCTTTAGTAAAGATGAAATTTTGGCAATGGCCTTTGCATCTCCTGTTGGGGCAGGCAAATTTGCATGGTTCATCGGCACTGTAGTGGCTGGCATGACCGCCTTCTATTCCTTTAGGCTCTTTTTCTTAACATTTCATGGAGAGTTTAGGGGCACAGAAGAGCAGAAAAAACATCTGCATGAATCACCGCCTACTATGACCATACCGCTTATTCTTTTGGCCATAGGCGCTGTTGCAGCAGGTTGGGTAGGCATCCCTGAAATACTTGGAGGCTCGAATCACTGGGCGCATTTCCTTGCAGGAGTTGTAGGGCATCCCCACTTCCATTTAGATCATTCAACTGAGTGGGCATTGATGTTCACCTCAGTAGCAGTTGGCCTATTTGGAATCTTTCTGGCCTATGTATTTTATCTTAAAAAGCCAGAAATACCTGTGCGCCTTGGGCAAGCATTTCCAACCTTGTATCAAATCTTGTTTAACAAATACTATGTAGATGAATTTTACAGCGCAGCAATAGTTCAACCCACTATCAGATGCGCTCGCAATGTTCTGACTGCAATAACAGATGGCAAGATAATAGAAGGTATTGTTAACGGTATCCCAAGGCTTATTGGCAACTTTAGCACCATTCTGGCCAAACTACAGAATGGAAGGGTTCAACACTATGCAGCAATCATGGCAGTTGGCGCCTTTATATTGCTGTGGATATTCATGTAACCTGAGGGGGAGGAAGAAAACACTATGGATCTAGGATTTCCGATTTTAAGCACCCTGATCTTTTTGCCAATATTAGGAGCTGCGGCCCTATTGCTTATACCCCGCTCAAAAGAAGGGGATGTGCCGCGCTTGGCATTGCTAATCACCGTAGTGGAGTTTCTATTTTCCCTACCACTATGGTTCCAGTTTGATAAAACCACGCATCTAATGCAATTTGTGGAAAGAAAATCATGGATACCCGCATGGAATGTCTATTATTATCTTGGGATTGATGGCATAAGCATTCTATTTGTCCTGCTTTCCACACTAATCACAGTCCTTTGTGTGCTGGTCTCATGGACAGCAATAAAAGAAAAAGTAAAAGAATTTTATGCTGCTCTGCTTTTCCTCGAAGGAGCTATGATAGGCGTCTTCTGCTCCCTTGACTTCTTCCTCTTTTATATATTCTGGGAAGCTATGCTAATTCCCATGTATCTTATTATTGGAGTCTGGGGTGGCCCGGGAAGGCTCTATGCAGCAGTAAAGTTCTTCTTATACACCTTGATCGGCAGTGTTCTGATGCTGGTTGGAATCATCACCCTTTATTTCTATGGCGGCCATACCTTTGACATCTTAGAGCTATCATCCCAAACCTATCCACTTAAACTACAGATGATACTCTTCTGGGCATTCTTTGCTGCCTTTGCAGTAAAAGTTCCCATGTGGCCAGTCCATACATGGTTGCCTGATGCCCATACTGAAGCACCAGCAGCAGGCTCGGTTATCCTTGCTGGAATCCTGATTAAGATGGGTGCATACGGATTTTTGAGATTTTCCATGCCTATGCTGCCACAGGCTACGCAAGCCATGATGGTGCCCATGTTAGTCTTATCAGTTATTGCCATAATATATGGTGCTGTAATATGTCTGGGCCAAGATGACCTTAAAAGGCTCATTGCCTATAGTTCAGTCAGCCATATGGGGTTTGTAACGTTGGGCATGTTTGCCCTAAACTATCAGGGTGTAGAAGGTGCAATTCTTCAAATGCTCAATCATGGAATTGTTACTGGCGCACTCTTTTTGTCAATAGGTATCATTTATGAACAGACCCATACCCGAGAAATTGCAGACTATGGAGGCCTTGCTACAGTTACCCCAATTTTTGCTGCATTTTTTCTAGTATTCACCATGGCTGCTGTTGGCCTTCCGGGATTAAATGGGTTCATTGGTGAGTTTCTCATAATCCTTGGTGGATTTAGTGCAAAAACATGGGCAGGCTTCTTAGCAGCCACAGGCATAATCATTGGAGCAGGTTACATGCTCTGGCTCTATCAGAGAGTCTTCTTTATGGAAGTTAATCCCAAAGTAAGCAGTGTAAGAGACCTTAACTATAGAGAGGTAATCACTCTGGCTCCCATGCTTTTACTTATCTTCTGGATAGGCATCTATCCCAACATATTCTTGAGTTACATGCATACATCAGTCAATCATCTGCTTCAGCAGGTTAATGCCTCAACAAGTTCAGCTCAAATTAACCCGGGAATGGTTTTGGAAACCGCACTTCGGTTTATAGGAGGCTAGGGAGAGAGATATGATTACAACATTTCCCATACCAAACATTGCACCCCTTGGACCAGAGATCTTTCTAGCAGTAATTGGCTGTGTGGTGATAATTGCAGATCTCATCTGGAAAGAACAACGCTATGTTGTGCCTGCTGTAGTGATCACAGGCGCTGCAGCAACCATCTTGATGGTCACACAAGTCCATGGCCAAGCCTTTAATGGCATGTATAGCGCTGACCTTTTTGGGGCCTTTTTTAAGATACTATGTCTTTTAGGCCTTATAATGGGAGTGCTCATCTCCATTAAAAACCTTGCAATAACAGGCCTAACCAGAGAAGGTGAATATTATAGTCTTATGACCTTTTCCTGTGTAGGCATGATGATAATGGCTTCTGCCACAGATCTAATAGTTCTTTATCTAGGTTTGGAGCTGATGGCCTTATCAGTATATTGCTTGGTTGGATTATTAAAAACAGATCCAAGATCTAGCGAAGCTGCGATAAAATACTTCCTGCTGGGAGCCTTTGCTTCCTGCCTCCTCCTGTTTGGTCTGTCTTACGTCTATGGCACCACAGGCACAACCGACATGAGAGCGATTGCTAAGGCAGCAGCAGAGGGTGGGTTGGCAACCAATTCAGCCTTTTTAATGGGCATGGGGCTTATAGTAATAGCCTTTGGCTTCAAAGTAGCAGCAGCACCTTTCCATATGTGGACACCAGATGCCTATGAAGGCGCTGCAACTCCTGTAACAGCCTTTATGTCTGTAGGGCCAAAGGCAGCAGGCTTTGCAGCCCTTGGGAGAGTTCTTATTGAAGCCTTTCCAGCAGCCCATGCAAACTGGGCAGCAGCCCTTACCATAATGGCATTTCTCACAATGGGTATTGGTAACATAACCGCCCTTTGCCAAACCTCTATTAAAAGAATGCTTGCCTATTCTTCCATAGCCCATGCAGGCTATGCTTTGTTAGGATTGTTGCCCGGCACCTCAGAAGGCATGGCAGCAACAATGAATTACCTCTTCATCTACCTATTTATGAACATGGGGGCCTTTGCAATAATAATCCTGTTACAGCATAAAAATGCTATAGGAGAAGCCTTGGAAGATTATAAAGGCCTTGCTAAAAAGCATCCTGTAGCAGCAGGGCTGATGCTTGTATTTATGTTCTCTCTAACAGGCATACCGCCAACAGCAGGTTTTATGGGTAAATTCAGCCTCTTTATGTCAGCCCTCCATGCTGGCTATACAGGCATAGTTATATGTGCTGTAATATTCAGCGCCATATCAGCCTATTTCTACCTGAGGGTCATCATGCTCATGTATATGTATGAGCCAGAAAAAGAAATAGCGCTTGCAACATCTGGAGGCCTAGCTGCAGTATTAGCCATAGCCCTTGCAGGGGTAATATGGTTAGGCTGTTATCCAAGCCAGTTAGTTGATATAACCACTAAGGCGCTAATGCTAGGACCATAAATCAAATAGGTTGTCTCTATAAAGGAAGCAGCCTTAGAGAATGGTTTAAAACTCAAGGCGAGAGATTAGGATAGGGTTTATAGGGAAAAATTTAAAAAGGCGGCCAACAAAGGCCGCCTTTTTTATGGCTTAATATAAATTAACTTACTGTTATGCTACATGGCAAACTAAAACTGGGCAAACAGCAAAACCCAGAACCTTTTCTGTAACACTTCCCATCAATAAACGCTTTAGGCCAGTCCGTCCATGAGAGCCCATCACAATTAGATCTGCTCCAAATTCCTCAGCAGCATTGATAATTCCTTCATGCGGCTCACCCTCTTTCACTATTAGAGCCAAGTCTAAGCCCTTGCTTGCTGCTTCTGCTTTCAGCTCTTCCAGATGTTTTTTAGCTTGCTCTTTCATTTCCTCAATCAACTTGTGGGATATAGTAAAAAAGTCCGTATCAATATAAACAACTGTAACCGCAGCTATACTGGAAGAATGTTCTTTAGCAATCTCAAAGGCCTTTTCTAGTGCAGGCCGACTGTTTGGAGAATTATCAGAAGCTACCAAGATCTTATTCCATGACAGTTTTGATCCTTCTGGAATTACTAAAACATCCTTTTTAGTATGTCCAATAACTCTGGCAGTAACACTACCTACTAATTCTATTTCAACACCACCAAGGCCTTTTCTGCCCATAATGATAAGATCACAGTTTTCTTTTTCAGCAACTGAAACAATTTCTTCATAGGGCTCGCCATATTCCAGAACTTTCTGGATGGTTACACTTTCATTTTTGGCAATCTGTTCTCCTTCATCTAGGAGTTTATTGCCAAGTGTTTCAAGCTTTTCTTTGACATCACTTATGGCAAGCAAATCAAGATCGCCTTCATAAGGAGGCACTACAACCAGCAGTACAATTATAGCCTTTTCTTCTTTTGATAAATGACAAGCCTCTTTGAGTGCATTTTTTGACGATTCAGAACCATCAAAGGCTACGAGTATTTTCTTAAAACTGCTCATAAAAGAGTCTCCTTTATCAGTGTTCGGCTTTAGCCTGTAGCATACCTCTTACCATTGCTGCTGTAATAATGATCCCTGCTGTTGCAAGGGCTGCTACTAATGACCAAAAACTCACTGAATCCAATAAGGCAGTGGTTTCTGGAGCCAATGGAGCACGCAATCCCAAATCTGCTAGGTAGCCGGGAATTTTAGCACCCCTACTTACTGAAACAATAAGCATTACAGCACCCATAACAATCTTGATCATATAATCTTTTACATAGGTGGTTCCCAAGGCACCAAGCTGCACCCCAAAAAGGGAGGTTGCCAAAATGAGAAGGGTGAGACGAATATCAATAAGGCCGCTCAACCCCCACTGGATAGAACCCCACATACCCATAACAAAGGCAATGACTAGCTCAGTTGCACTGGCCACCACTGCTGATGCACCTATTACATAAATCAAGCCGGGAACTCCAATAAAGCCACCCACAGCAATGGTAGCTGCCAGCATACCTGTAGCGATACCCACAGGGAGGGTAAACCATAAAGAAATCTTTATTCCAGCCTGTTTAAAATGGATCATTGGAGGAAGATTGATTTTCTGCAAGGCCTTGGCGATTTTTGTGGTCTCTGCCTCTTTTCCGCCTTTGGACAGCTTATATGCATCATAAAGAACGTAACCTCCAACCA
>Ga0256835_1000797_pt1 | contig 20951 bp, 22 predicted proteins | sample PIR30metaG_FD_185972 | JGI IMG/M metagenome (GOLD analysis project Ga0256835, IMG submission 185972) | Hydrothermal vent microbial communities from East Pacific Rise, Pacific Ocean - PIR-30 | ecosystem: Environmental > Aquatic > Marine > Hydrothermal vents | place: Pacific Ocean: East Pacific...
CTGCCCGCGGAGCCAGAAAACGCCCGCCCCCCAGAGGGGCGGGTTCGCCATTGGGCGCGAGGTGATTGCCGGCGGCGCGACCCCGACGATACGGCTTACGCGCGGCGGCGCTTTTCCGGAACCGCGGCCTGGAAGCCGGCCGCAGGGGAACGCCGTTTTTACCGGGCTTGGCGGACGGCGGCCAGCGGTTCCCAGACGAAAAAGCAAGGCCCGGTCGCGAGCGCCGGCAGTTTCCCGATGAGTTTTACGGGCGGGTTAGTTGAGGCCTTCGCCCCAGGCTTCTTCGAAGACCATCCGCGTTTCGCTTACCGTGATCTCGAGCGCCTGGGCCACTTCCTCGGCGAGCAGGTTGATGGCGCGGCGGAAGGCCTGGCGGTCCAGGTCGGGCAGGCCGCGCTCGGCGTCCCAGCGGCGCAGCTGGCCAGCCAGGATGGCGATGCGGTGGGGATTGCCCTCGGAGAGGATCTCGGTGACCCTGCGGTGCCGGGCCGCCCACTGTTTGGGCAGGGGGAGCTGACCGTGCTTTAGGTGCTCGAGGATCTGGGGCACCTCGTCGCGGGTCAGCGCGGGCCTGAGGCCCACCTGCTGGGGCGACTCGACCGGCACGAACGCCTTGGAGCGCGAGCCGGGGAATTCGACCTGGTAGTAAGACCTGCCGATGCCGGCCACGGTCCGCTGGGCGATGCCGGCCACGACGCCGACGCCGTACGGGGGCAGAACCACCTTGTCTCCGGGACGGTACTCTTTCACGCGCGAACTCCTTTCATGAAGACCTCGACGAGCTGCCGTACGTAGGCTTCGCGAGGAAAATCTAGCTGGGGATTGCAGCCAAAGGCCGCGAGCGCCGCGGCGGTGAGGGACGCGTCGAGATCGCTGCGAAGTTCGCCGCTGGCAATGCCGCTGGCGACGAAGCGTTCGAGGATGTCCTGATAGTTCCGGTGCAGGCCGGTCAGCCAGGCCTTCTTGCCCTGGGGCGCCGCCTCGCGGGCGACCGCCGACCAGAGGCCGCGCCATTCTTCTACGAAGTCGAGGCGCCGTTCGAGCAGGCGCTCGAGCCGCTCCCTGAAGGGGCGGTCCGCCGCGGTGATGGCGGCGGCGTCGGCGTAGAAGCGCTGGGTGTGGTATTCCACGAGCGCCTTGAGCAGGTCCTGCTTGTCTTCGAAGTAAAGGTAGACGGTGCCCTTGCCCACCTCGGCCTGTTTGGCAACCTCCTCGACCTTCAGCCCGGAGAGGCCGCGCTCGCGAAGGACCCGGATCGTGGCTTCGAGGATGATGTCGCGCTTGTTGGGAACGCTCCGGGCTTCGGTGGTCACGTGCTTCACTCTAGCATAGGTACACGGTTTATGCATGAGAAATCGGTGTAAAGTCGCATAAATATGCATCTCATCTTGCATTATGCGTTTTCGCTAGAATACGGTCGGAGGGGAGACGATGCGGAGGACGGGATGGTTCGCATTACTGGGAGGTGCGGATCCCTTGCGCGGGGAGACCCGCGGCGTCGAGACCCGTTTGTTGAAGATGACGGGCGGCGTCGTGCTCTTCGTCGCTCCCCGGCCGATGCTTCCCCTGGTAGAGGCCTGGCGCGAAATCTTCCACACCCACGGAGCCCGGCAGACCGCGGTGCTGGCGCTTTCGCGCCGGGAGCAGGCCATGGACACGCGCATCGCCGGGCAGGTGGCCGAGGCCCCGCTGGTGCTGCTCGTCGACGAAGAGGGCGAGCGCCTGCTGGAGCTGATCACGGGGACGCGATTGGTGAACGCGCTGGCGCAGGTGCACCTGCGCGGGGGCGTGGTGGCGGCGGCGCTCGAGGCCTCGCCGCTGCTCGGGAGCGCGGTGCCAGCGGGCGCGGAGGACGCCGCCGCGGTGCGCTACGGTCTGGGCCTTTTGCCCGGCCTGGCCGTCCAGGGAGGCTTCGAGGCGGCGGGGGCCTTCCATCGCCTCAGCGAAGTGGTGATCGGCCGACCCGATCTGCTGGGGCTGGGGCTCGAACGCGGCTCCGCGGTGCTCGTAGGTCCCCGCGGCCGCGCCGAGGTGGTGGCCGGCCGGGTGGCGCTCCTGGACGCCTCGGAAGTGCGCCAGGGACCCGCGGCGGTGCACGGACTGCGGGTGGACGTGCTGGCCACGCCCGCTCGTTTCGAGGTCCCGCTGCTGCCGCAGTAAGCTGGGGGCGTGAACGACACCCTCACCGCCGTGGCGGGGCTGCGGGTGGGGCAATGGACGCACCCCGCCGCCCGCACCGGCGTGACCGCGGTGCTCTGCCCCGACGGTGGCTGCGTGGCCTCGGCGAGCTTCGCCGGCCCCTCTCCCGGGACCCGCGAGGCCGCCCTGCTGGCCCCGGAGAAGCGCGTGGAGCGGGTGCACGCCCTCGTCTTCACCGGCGGCTCGGCCTTTGGGCTGGCCGCGGCCGAGGGCGTGGTGCGATTCCTGCACGAACGCGGCGTGGGCCATCCCACCCGCATGGGTCCGGTACCGATCGTCCCGGCCGCGGTGATCTACGACCTGTTGGTGGGAGAACCGGTCTGGCCCGGAGCCGAGGAGGGCTACGCGGCCGCCGCGGCCGCGAGCGCGGATCCGGTGACGTCCGGGCGCGTCGGCGCCGGAGCCGGGGCGACCGCCGGCAAGTACAAGGCTCCCGTACCCACGGGGCAGGGCAGCGCGCTGGCGCGCTGGCGGGACCTGAGCGTAGGGGCGCTGGCCGTGGTCAACCCCGTGGGCGACGTCTACGATTCTAGCGGCCGCCTGCTCGCGGGCTACGGCGACCGCGAGGCCTGGATGCAGGCCGAGCCGCGCCCCACCGAGAACACCACCCTGGTGGCGCTGGCCACCGACGCGCCGCTTTCGAAGCGCGAGGCGCGCATGCTCGCCGAGGCGGGCCAGGCGGCGCTCGCCCGGGTGGTCCGCCCCTCGCACACCCCCTGGGACGGCGACGCCGTCTTCGTGCTCGCTGGCGGTCGCGGTTCGCCCGCGCCGCTGGCGGCCCTGACCGCGCTGATGCAGGAGGCGGTGGTCGCGGCCGTGGCGCGGGCGGCGGGCGGCTAGTCGGGTCGCGCCCTAAGTTCGCGCTCGATCTCGGCCAACACGGGCTCCAGCTTAGGAGTTAGGGCCGTCAGCCGCAGCGTCCGCGCGGTTTCGCCCGCGGGCTCGAGCGCGACCTGCGCGTCGGCGGCGAAGGCCTCGGGGGTGCCCCACTCGATCAGGCTCAAGCGGGCGTCCGCGAGCGCGTCCTCGAGCCCCAGGTCCCATAGCGCCCCGGGGTCGGGAAGGCGGTAGACGTCGGCGTGCAAGAGCGGCCCCCCCGCCGTCGGGTAGGTGTGCATCAGGGTGTACGTGGGGCTGGTGACCCGGCCTGCGAAACCAAGGGCCCGGGCCAGGTGGCGGACCAGCGTGGTCTTGCCCGCGCCCATGGGGCCGCTGAGCAGCACCACGCTGCCTTGCGGCAACCGCCGGGCCAGCAGCCGGGCGAGGCGGGCGGTGTCGCTTTCGTCGCTAAGTAGGATCAAGACGCGGTTCTAAAGCTGCGGTGAATCGTGGTGACGAGCCGCGAGAGCTGCGCCTTTTCGGCCAGTACGACCAGGTGGCGGCCCTCGTGGGGGGCGAGCAGGAGGGCGTGCTCCGGCAGAGTAAGCACGGCGAGCCGCAGATCCTGCGCCCCGACCTCCTGCCGCAGCAGATCCAGGTCGGCGAGGAGATCACGCGCGAGCTGCGTGTCCATCTCTACAGGAGGCGGTTCCTCGAGCCAGCCCGCCCAGAGCACCCCGCGGCTGCGGAACGCAGCGAGCGCGTCCGCCTGCGCCTCAACGGCGGGCTCCACCTGCGCAGTCTGGGCTGCGGCTTCGAGCTGGAGTTGCGGCTCGGGCTCGCTTTCCGGCTCGCCCTCGGGAGATTCGAAGACGTTCAACAAGCTGTCCAGGTCGGTGCCGGATAGCTTCTCGGCCACTTCTCGGGCCGCGGCGTACTCCTGCTCCACCTGCTCCACCAGCTGCTCGGCTTCGGCGAGCGACTTTTCCATCTCCGCCAGGCCGCTGGTGCCCAAGCGTTCGATACGGTTTGCTCCTTTTTCGAGAAAATCGAGCAGGTTGAGCGCGCGGTATGCGGTTTCGCCGCCCACGGCGCGCGCAGCCTCGAAACGCTCGCGCACGCTGCGGTAACGGTGGTCGAGCTCGCGGCGCCAGGCTTCGCGGCGCTCGAGCAACGTCTGTAGGTGCGCCTTCAGAGGGGCGAGGTCGGGCAGACCGTGCTCCAGCTCCGCCTCGGCCGCGGCGATGCGTTCGAGCAGCTCGTCGCCGCCCAGCTCGCGCAGCCGCTCGGCGGAGGCGCGCAGGGTACGCAACTCCTGAGCGAGGGGGGCGCGCGCTTCGGCGATGGCCTGTTCGGACTGGTGTTCGAGCGCCGCCAGGTCGGGGAAGCGCCCCGAACGCAGCTGCTCCAGGGCGTCGTCAAGAAAGGCCGTATTTTGCGTAAAGGCCGCAACCTTCACCTTCAGCGCCTCCAGCCGCGCCTGCGCTTCCCGCCTGGCCAGGTCCACTAGCGCGGACACCTCGGCTTCCAGCTCGGCGGGCGCACCTTCTTCGAGCCGCAGCTTCAGCGCTTCGCGGGCGCCTTTGAGGGCGTCGAGGTCGGGCAGCGCGTCCAGCTCGGCGAGCAGGCGGGAGCGCAGCGCGCGCGACGCCTCTCCCACGTTGGCCAGCTGGCTGAGGAGCTCCGGCAGCTCGGCCTTGAGGCGGATGAGGAGGGCCTCGTCCACCTCGTTCGCCGCCAGCCCGGCCTCCAGCAGAGCCAGGCGCTCGCGGAAACCGGAAAGCTCGGGTAGGTCTTCCGCAGGAAGGGCCTCTTGCGCATGTTCCATGAGCGCGCGCGCCTCTTCCACCAGGCGATTCCGCCGCGTTTCCTCCTGTTTTCTAACGGCCAGTGTTTCCTCGAGGGCCTTGATCTGGAGCTCGGCCTCGTCCAGGTCGCCAGGCAGCACGCCCATGTCGAGACTTTCCTTGATCAGCTCGAGCTGGCTGCGGGCGCGGCGGCTATCCAGTTCGGCATCTTCCAGCTCGAGGCTGCGCAGCCGCTCCGAAAGCCACTCGTAGCGGGCGCGGGCCTCGGCCACGACGTCCTTGAAAGCGTTTTCCAGGGCCGCTTGCAGCGCGTCAATGCGTTCGCCGGCCAGCTCGCCGGCGTGGAGGGCGGCCTCCACCTCCTCGAGCAAGGGAGCCACGGCCTCGGCGTCGGTGACCACCGCGTACTGCTCCTTCAGACGTTCGAGCCGCCGCTGTTCCTCGACCAGGTCGATCTCGCGGATGCGGTCGGCCACTTCGGGCTCGAGGTTGTCGAAGTCGATGAGAATGTCGAACTCCTTGTCGCCCACCACCAGTTCGGGGGTCTCCTCGTCTTCCAGAGCGATCACGCCGCGGTCGCCCGCCCCCTCGGCGGAGGTCTCGGGAACCAGCGTGGGGTTTTGCACCACCGACGACTCGACGAGCTTGCGCAGGTCGGCGGCGAGCTTGCGAGCCCGCTCGACCTCGGCGGTGGCCAGGGTTTCCTGTTGCTGCGCTTCCTTGATCTGCTTGAGCAGTGAGCGCAACCGCTTGGGTTTGGGTCCGCCGATGTTCTTGACCCGCTCGAGCGCGTCCTCTAGGTCGGAGATGTCGCGCGCCTGCCGCAGCAGCGCGTTTTGCAGCTTTTCTTCGAGCAGCTCGATCTGCCCCTGGGCCTCGGCGAGCAGCTCGTTGGCCGACTCGCCCTCACCCTCGCTCGCTTCGATGAGCGCGGCCAGGCTGCGCAGCCGCTGCACCTCGGGCCATTCGAAATAAAGTTTGAAACGCGAAAGCGCCTTTTGCAGCGCCTGACGGGGATCGCCCGAGTCCTTCCGTTCGGGCGCGGCCGCGCCGCCCTGGGAGTGAAGGTTTTTCAGGGTCTGTTCGATGACCTTCCGGGCCGAGGCGGCGTCCATCTGCCCCTGCAGCTCGCGGTAGACGAACCGCTTCAGCAGTATCGCGGCGCGGTCGGGGTCCAGTGCCTGGGCGTCGAGACCCAGGCGGGCCAACCCCTCTTGCAATACGGCCTGGGTGCGCGGCCCCAGGTGTGGCTCCAGGGTGGTTTGGAGTTGGCTCAGCAGGCGCACGGTCTTGGTCAACCTCCGTTATGAAATCAGAACTCTTCGTCCCACTCGACGATCGTCTCGCCGGTCGGGGTGATTTTGCCCTCTCCGGCCCTGCTGGCCGGGGTTTCCATCGTCATAGCGCTCTGGCGGCGGTCCTGGATGAGGCCGAACTGGATGGCGATGCCGCGCAGCCCCCAGGTGGCGAAGACTACGACCAGGAACACCAGGGCGCCCCAAGCCAGCTGCGCCACGATGTTTTGCAAGATCGAGAGGTTGTCCAGCACGAAGAGCTGGGGCACGCCACCGTAAGCGGCGAGAATGTCGCCAAGGTAACTGAGACCTTCGATGATTGCGGGAAGCAGCAGGAAGAAGAAGGCCAGACCGAGCAGGCGCCAGTAGATGTTACGGCCGCCGAAGGTGAGCCAGACGAGGTAGAGCGGGAAAAGGGCGAGTATTCCCACCAGGATGAAGAAGACGGCGCGCGGGAGGCCGAAGGTAGTGCGTTGCAGGTTGACCGTGAAATCGTGCCAGGGGCCCAGAGAGTCGCCCAGGACGATGCGGCTCACGTTCTCGAGCTGAGCGATGAGCACCGTGAGGTCCGAGGTGCGCAGACCCACGCCCTCGAGCTGCTGCTCGAACATGGCCAGCGTGGCCTTCGCGGTTTCGGCGTCGACCGCGTCCACAAGCGGATAGATTTCGTAGAGGAAGCGGTTGCGGGCGTATTCCAGGTGGTTGCGGGCTTCCTGCGCGCGACCGGCGGAGACGTAAGCCTGGGCCGTGGCCAGCAGGCCCTTGGTAATGAAGAGGCTTTTACGCCAGTCGGTGTAGCTGTAGATACCCACTTGGGCCATCGAGTTCGCTACTTCTTTGGCCTTGGCCTCGTTGCCGATCAAGAAGGTCATGTCCTGGTTGAGCTGCTCGATGGGGGAGACGAGCACCTCGGCTTTGATCTTCGGCTTGGGCTTCACGCTGGCGCTCGCCGCGGGGGCGGGCTGCGCCGGTTGGGGGGTGGGAGCCGGCTTGGGCTTGGGCGTCGGTTTGGGCGCCGGCTGGGGCGTCGCCGCGGGAGCGGCCGCCGCGGGGGCGGGCTTGGGCTCGGGTAACGGCGCGGAAGCCGCAGGGGCGTTGTTCTCGGGTTCGCTGGCGGGGGTTACGGTGACCCCGGAGCCGGCGGCCTGGAAAAAGCGCTGCACCGCGGCCAGCAAACGATCGGTCTGCTGTTTGTAACCTTCCTCGTCGCCGGAGACGAGCTTGGCCAGCGCATCCACGAAATCCTGCGCCAGGGCGTCGATGCGGGGCGAGTCCTGTACGACCAGGTAGAGGCCGTAGGCCTTGGCCGTGAGCGCGTACTTCGCAGCGCGTTGCTCCTTCTTCTGGGCCAGCAGCAGCGTCTTGTAGATCGCCTCGGCATAGGCGCGCTCGAAGAGGGTGCGCAGCCCCTTGATGTCGCCGGCCCTGATGAGCGGCGCCGCCTTGGTCTTGAGTTCGGGAGTGCGAGCGGTGATCTTGATGAGGCGATCGAGCAGGTCGAGCGCTTCGTCGACGTTGCCGTTATAGGCCGCCTGGAACATGGCTTCGTACACCAGCTTGCCCAGCGAGCCGCGGACGACCCAGAGCTGGCCTTCGAGGTCGGCCTTGCTCTTGCGGGAAACTGCGATACGGGCGTTGTTGAGTGCCTGGACCACACCCTCGCTCAGAGCTTCCGGAACGTTCTCGGCGCCGCTGCGAAACAGGTTGAGCGCGTCGTCGAGCGCTTGCAGGCTGGCGGTGGGATCGCGCAACAGCTCGGCGCGCGCCGTCTCCAGTTTGGGCGCTAGTTGGTCGCAGAGCTCGGACAAAGGCATCGCCCAAGCTACCGCGAAAAGGAAGACTAAAACGATCCAACGGGTGTGGTTCATGACTGACCTCCTTTGGCCTCGAAGCTGTTCAATACGTGCATCAACCTGCCGAGATTGGCTTCGCGTTTGGCCACGAGGGCCACCAGCGAAGGTCCGAGCGAGCGTACGAGCACCTGGCCCTCTTGAAAAACGCTATAGTATAACTTATATGGCTTTTGCTTTTGTAAAAGTTTATGAACGACGTTAAGGATGGGGGCGAGATCCTCCAGACCGGGAAGCCGGATCTCCTGAAAGTCGGGCCCTTGCAACACCACGCCGCTGACGCCTTCTTCGCGAGCGAGTTCGTTGACGAACCGCTCGCGCGCTTCATCGACGCCGAAATTTACCTCGCGCTTGGGCAGGATCAGGGTGCTGCGCGCCGAGGGGCTTTCGGGCATGGAGCCGGGGTGGTAGGGTTCCGTCGCCGCGGCTTCTTCGAGCGAGCGCAGGAGCCTGCGCAGCGCTCCCGTCGGTTCCCGCAGCGGGAAGATCTGGGTGAGTTCACCCATCAGGGGTCCGCGGATGAAGCTAGCCCAGTCGCCCGCCGAAAGATCGTCGGGATGGACGCCGGCCCGGCGGAGGGTGCGGTTTACGATGTTTTGCGCCGCTGCTGGCGACGCGTAGTCGGTGAGGGCCTCGACGACGAGGCGTTCGATTTGCGGCATACGCCTCCTTACTCACGCATTATAGAGTAAACGTTCGAGAGGATTGGGCTATAGGCGGTGATCGTCGATTGCGTCGCCTTCGACCCAGGCCTCCCCGTTTTCCAAGTGTTCCTTTTTCCACACCGGTAGGATCAGCTTGACGCGCTCGAGCGCGTAGCGGGCCGCCTCGAAGGCCTCGGGGCGGTGCGGCGAGGAGACGACGATAGCGATCGAAGCCTCCGCGGGGTTAACGCGGCCCAGCCGGTGCACGATGGCCACCCGTCCGAGCGGCCAGCGGGCGCGCAGCTCGTCGGCGATGCGGGCCAGGGTTGCCGCGGCCATGCTCTCGTAGGCCTCGTAGACGAGGTAGCGCACCTCGCGGCCCTTATTGGGGCTGCGGGTCGTGCCCACGAAGCTGACCACCGCGCCGTATGGGGGCGCGGTCGCCCAGGCGACCAGCTCGCCGATCAGGGGCTCGAGCGGCTCCCGGGTCAGCGCCGTGCGGTCGTCGCCGCCACCGCCCGAGACCGGCGGCAGGAAGGCGAGTTCGGCCCCTTCGCGCAGGGGCGCGTCGGGCTTCACCAGCTCCTCGTCGAGAGCGGCCATGCCGCCCGACAGGTCGAGGCCGGGCAGGGCCGTCTCCACCGCGGCCTTGGCGTCGGCGACGGTGCTGCCTTCCGGCAGGTCGAGTTCGAGGCGGCTCGTCCCGGCCGCCTCGCGGTAGTGCGCGAACAAACGTACTTCAACCCGCATGCAGGGCTTCTCCTTCCAGAGCGCGGCTCAGGCTCTCGGCCACCGAGAGCGCCTCGCGGTAGCGCATGCGCAGCGGTCCGATCAAGGTCAATTCCCCGGCGCGGCCCTCGCGCCGGAAGCCCGCCTGCACCAGGCTGAGCCCCTCCACGTCGCCGACGCGGACGTTGAGGCGGCGCGCCGGGGTGATCGGCCCTGCGGGCAGCTGCTCCAGCAGGTCCAGGGTTCGGCGTACTAACTCGGGGTCGCGGGCCTCGGGCTGGGCGAGCATCGCCTCCAGGCCTTCGAGGTAGCGCTCGCTGCCCGGACCGGCGAAGGCGCTGGTCAGCTTTTCGGCCAGCTCGGCGAGCCGGGGGCTGGGCGCGCTGCGGCGGCCCAGTTCGGCGAGCGGGTACGGCCCGCGCAGCCAGCGCTCCGCCTGCTCCAAAAAGCCGTCGCCGCCGTCGAGCTCGAAGGGTACGACCCCCTCGAGCACGCGACCGCCCTCGAGCACGGCCACCGCCAGGAGCCGTCCCGACCCCAGGTCGGAGAGGTGCACCTGCAGCACCCGGGGCGGCCCGGGTTCGGCGAGCCGAACCACCACCGGGTAACCGCCGAGCCGGGTGGCCATCTGGGCGGCGAGCTGCGGCCAGCGGCTGCCGGAGCCGGTAAGCACCCGCGCCAGCCGTTCCAGGGTATCGGCGGGCAGCGGTTCGGGCGGCAGCTGCGCCAGCGCGTACTGACGGAACCCATGGCGGGTGGGCACCCGTCCCGCCGAGGCGTGGGGTTTTTCGATCAGCCCCGCCGCCTCCAGGTCGGCGAGGTCGTAGCGGACAGTCGCCGGGCTGACGCCCAGTCGTTCGGCGAGCCACTTCGAGGGCACCGGCTTGCCGGTCTCGATGTAAGCGCGGGTAAGCAGGTGGAGCAGCCTGCGCTGGCGTTCCGTCACGGTTTCATTTTACCTCGCCGCCGGCTAGGTTCTGGCCGCCGCGTCGTTTCAATCGGCGAGCGCCGCCAGTCGCCAGCGGCGACCCCGCCCCCGGCCCGCGGCCGCGATCAGCCCCGCGGCCTCCATCCGCCGTAGCAGCTTGCGGGTGTGTTCGGGCTCGAGCGCCAGCGCCCGCGCCAGCTCGGCGGTGGGGCGGGGACCGCGGCGCAGCGCCGCGGCGACGATCAGGTAGTCGAGGGTGAAGCTGCCCTGGCGGTTCTGGGCCTCGGAGACCCAGCGCACGAACCCTGCGTCGAAGCCGGGGTTGTGCAGCACCAGAGTGACGGCGTGGGGCCAGGCGCGGTACTCGGGCGGCTCCTTGCCGTAGCGCAGCATCAGCCGGTACATCTTGTCCACTCCCTGGCCGGCGCGCTCGACGTAGCCGAGCCGCGCCAGCGCCGACGCCAGCGCCGGGTTGCGGCGGTGCGGGGGGTGGCGCAGGATGTTCTCGGGCGTAATCCCCGGGGCCAGGCCGCCGGGGTTGGCGATCTCCAGGCGGTCGGGGTGGTGGTGGACCTGCACCGTCGCGTGGGCGGTCCAGTCGCGGTGCACGAAGGCGTTGAGCAGCCCCTCGCGGTAGACCTCGACGTCGAAGTCCCATACCTCCACCCGGAAGAGGCCGACGGTGAGCGGATGGAAGCGGTTGCTGGCCTGAATCAGCTCGCGCAGCCGCTCGAGCGCCGCAGGGATGGGCCGCAGCAGGTCCTCGCGCAGGGCATAGTCCACGTCGTCGCCCTCGTGGCGGTAGTAGCTCACCTCGGCCTGGGGAACGAACCGGCCCAGGGCCGCGGGCCGGCCCGCGAGCAGCAGCCCGGTCACCGTGGGTACCCAGCGCCCCTCCACCTCCCGGACCATCCCCAGCGCCCGCAGGCGCTCCCGGAGCGGGGCCTCCGCGAGCGGGCTGCCGCGTTCGCGCAGCCGGTCCTCGATGCGCGCCAGCTCCGCGGGGTCGAGGTCGTCGAGGCCGGCGGCGGGCAGCGGCCGCGCCGTGGGGTCGGGCGGGGCGGCGGCGGCGTCCGGGGCCGGGACGGCGACGAGGCGGGCGCCGTCCCAGTAGGGTGCGGGTCCGGGTGCGACCGAAACGACGTAGGGGCTCTTGGGCACGTGCAGCGCCCAGACCACCCCCTCGCCCGTCTCGACGCGTTCTACGTGGGGCAGCAGCGCTCCCTCGGTGAGTTCGAAGAGAGCGTGAACGAGCTGCAGCGGCTCGAGCCCCGCGGCGTCTTCGATGCCCCGCGCGGGCGTCGCCCCCAGTAGGATCGTTCCTCCTGCGCGGTTGGCGAGGCCGGCGGCGTAGCGGGCCAGCGCTTCGGGGGCCACGGCGGCGCTGAGCAGGACGCGGCGCTCGCCGGGGCCTTCGAGCAGGGCCTGGTAGACGTCGGCCTCGGTCACGGGTTCACGATACCGCAGGAAGGGGCGCGCAGGAGGAAGCGACTTGGTGTAACGAAAATGGCAAACAAAATGCACGCAAGAGTCCTTGAATTGTTTATTGTCCTATGAAAAAGCGCATATTGATACAAAATGAATTGACACTATGCAAGTTTCCTCGTTACACTGAACCCGACCGGCGGATGCGCCGGAGGGAGGACGATCTGGATGACAAGAACGCGGACGCTGATCCTACCCCTGCTGCTGGGCGCGGCGCTGGCGGCGGGCGAACCCGACGCCGGCGCCACGGCCTGGATGCTCGTTTCCACGGCGCTGGTGCTGCTAATGACGCCGGCCCTGGCCTTCTTCTACGGCGGCCTGGTGCGCCAGAAGAACGTGCTCAACACCATGATGATGAGTTTCGGCGCCCTGGGCTTCGTCACCCTGGTCTGGGCGCTCTTCGGCTACTCGATCGCCTACGGGACCGGGAACAAGTTCGTGGGCGACCTCTCGATGGCCTTCCTGAAGGGGATCGATCTCTCCGGCGAGATGCCGGCGCTCCTCGACGTGGCCTTCCAGGGCACCTTCGCGGTGATCACCGCGGCGCTGATCTCGGGCTCGCTGGTGGGGCGGATGCGCTTTTCCGCCTGGCTGCTCTTCATAACCCTCTGGACGGTCCTCGACTACGCCGTCCTCGCCCACTGGGTCTGGGGACCGGCGGGCACGGCCTTGCTGAAGGACCTGGGCGCCCTCGACTTCGCCGGCGGCACGGTGGTGCACGTCAACGCCGCCGTCGCCGGGCTGGTGGGGGTAGTGGTGCTGGGGCCGCGCAAGGACTTTGGGCGGCTCGCCTTCCTGCCCCACAACATTCCCTTCGTGCTGCTGGGCGCCGGCCTGCTCTGGTTCGGCTGGTTCGGCTTCAACGGCGGCAGCGCCTACGGGGCGAACGCCAGCGCGGCGCTGGCCTTCACCAACACCTTCCTGGCCCCGGCGGCGACGATGGCTGTCTGGACGTTGCTCGAGCTCTGGCGCCACGGCCGCGCCACCGCGGTGGGCGCGGCCACGGCGGCGGTGGTGGGGTTGGTGGCCGTCACCCCGGCGGCCGGCTTCGTGGGGCCGCTGGGCGCGATCTGGCTCGGCGCCCTGGCCGCCTTTCCCAGCTTCTTCTTCATCCTGGCGCGGCCGCGGCTGGGTCTGGACGACTCCCTCGACGTCTTCGGCGCCCACGGCATAGGCGGCATCACCGGCGCGGTGCTGACCGGCGTCTTCGCCGCCGAGGCCTGGGGCGGCAGCGCGGGGCTCTTCGAGGGCGACGCGGCGCAGGTCTTGATACAGATCGTGGCGGTGGCCGTGGCGATCACGCTGAGCGCCGCGGTTTCGTTCGTGCTCTTCAAGCTCGTGGGCCTGGTCGTTCCGCTCCGGGCCGCGGACCGCGAGGAGGCGGTGGGCCTCGACGCGGTACAGCACGGCGAGGAGGCCTACCCCACCACCGAAGGGGCGATCCTGGTGCTCGACGGCGAACGCGCGGGAGGTGCGGCATGAAGATGATCGTGGCGGTCATCCGGCCGGAGAAGCTGAACGACGTGCTCGAGGCCCTGTTCAAGGCCGAGGTGCGCGGCCTGACGATCAGCCGCGTCCAGGGCCACGGCGGCGGCACCGAGCGGGTGGAGACCTACCGCGGCACGACGGTGAAGATGGGGCTGTTTGACAAGGTGAAGCTCGAGATCGGCGTCTCCGAGGCCTTCGTGGAGCCGACGATCCGGGCCATCCTGGCCGCGGCGCGCACCGGCGAGGTGGGGGACGGCAAGATATTCGTGCTACCCGTCGAGCGCGTGGTGCGGATCCGCACGGGCGAGGAGAACGAGGCGGCGGTCACCCCGGTCGAGTCTTCTTGAAAAACGTCGTAACCCTGGCGCCGCCTGTAGGGGGCTGCGTCAGAGCGGATAGGCGAAGACGGCGAGGGCGCGGTCCCCGACGCGTTCACGCGCCAGCGGGTCCATGGGCGCGAGGCTGCCCGCTTCCAGCTGCAAGCTGTTAGACAGCGCTTCCTTGAGATCTGCGGGCAGCTGCGGCGGCAGGTCGCCCAGGGCGGCGCGCACCCGCAGGCGGCGGGTCGCCAGGCTGCGGCGCAGGAGGCGGACCAGGGCGGGCAGCAGCTTGCTCTCGCGAACGGGGCGCGGCGCCTGGAAGCGTCCCTGTTTGAGACCGATCAGCGCCCAGTGCCCCCAGACCCGACCAAAACGGCCCACCAGGGCCGGCAGCATGCGGTTCTCGACCAGCCGCTCGAGGTCGTGGGTAAGCAGGTAGAACCGCCCCTCGCGGGCCAGCCGCTCCACCTCGTAGAGCACCTCGGTCACGTCGGCGCCGTGGGCGATTAACTCCGCGGCGCGCAGGGTGGCCGCTCCCAGGCCGGCGGAGCCCAGGCGGGTGTTGACTATTTGAACGCGGTCGCTCAATGCTTCTGCGGCTTCGGCGGCGGCGTCGTGCATGGGGCAGAGCAGCGGCGAGGCGTGTAGCGAGAGCAGCCGGTCGTAGTGTTCGAGTAGCCGGCGGTACTGGGGTTCAAGCGGTTGGGAGGGATCGAGCACCTGCACCCCGCGCGCGTGCGCGGCCTTAGGGGTGAGGCTCGAGCCCGGATCGGTGACCACGCCGACGACTTCGTCCTTGTCCATCGTTTCCTCCGTGTTGCGGCCGCAACTTACGCGCTCAAGCTAACACGGGGCGCGAGGGACGTTTGTTCAGTCTTCCAGGCGGAAATCCAGCGGTCTCAGGTAGAACTCGTTGATGGCGGTGCTGCTGACGATGGCGACGGCGGGCAGGTGGCGCTTGTAGTGAGTCTGGTTGACGCGCCGCTTGACCAGGGCCACTTCTTCCGGGGTGTAGCCGAGGCCGACGATGTACTCGTCGGGATAACCCTTGAGGTAGTGCTCCAAAATCACGTCGGCGCGGCGGTAGCGCACGCCCAGGTCGGCCTCGTCGGTCTGGCCCGGCTCCAGGTCGGCAGTCGGCGCTTTGTGAACGATCTCGTCGGGCACCTCCAGGTATTCGGCCAGGCCCCAAACCTGGGTCTTGTAGAGGTCGCCCAGCGGGTTGACCGGCGGGCTGTCGTCGGCGTGCCAGGTGAAGTAGCCAAAGAGGCGCTCGGTCTTGTTGCCGGTGCCCAGCGGCAGGGCGTGGTACTGCTCCGATTTGTCGAAGACGACGATCATCCGCGCTCGCGCCATGACGTTGCCCTTGCGCCGTGGGGTGATGTCGGGCGTTTGTTCGGCGTAGCCCTCGACCATCGGGGTGATGTCCACGGTTTCGAGCGCCACCCCGAAGCGGTCGGTCACCAGCCGGGCGTGGGCGCTCGATTCTGGTGAGGAGTCGCGGTGGGGCAGACTGAGGGCGTGAACGTTTTCGGGACCCAGCGCCCGCGCCGCCAGGGCCAGGGTGACCGCCGAGTCCACGCCGCCGCTTACGGCCACCACCGCTTTCTCGTAGCCGCGCCCGTTCAGCTCCTCGCGGACGAAGCGCTCCAGCGCACTGGCGGTCAGCCGGTAGTCGAGGTCGAGCACCTCGTGGTTGGGGGTTCCCCGGACGATCTTCACAACTCCTCCACGATCCGCCGCAGCTCCGGGAAGATCAGCGGCAGCCCCGCTTTCAAGTCGGCCAGCATGGGGTTGTCGTAGCGCACCGGCGGGATCCGCTCGGTGTCCACGTCGGCCAGCAGCACCGCCTCCTCGAACTCGGGCGCCCGCGCCAGCACCTCGCCCTCGGGCCCGGCGAGCAGGCTGCCGCCGCTCATCAGTTTGCCCGCCTCGCTGCCCACCAGGCTGGCCAGGGCCACGTAGAGGCCGTGCTCGCCGGAAACCGCCCGGGCCAGCGTTTCCCAGCGCTCCACGTTGGCCGGGGTCCGGTCGTGAAAGCCGCGGGCGGGCGAGGCCGAAGGAACGTAGACGATCTCGGCCCCCTGCAGCGCGGCGATGCTGGCGGTGACGGTGTGCCAGAAGTCTTCGCAGATCAGTATGGCGGCGCGGCCGAAGCGGGTGTCGAAGCTGGCCAGCTCGTGGCCGCGGTCGAGGAAGCGTTCTTCGTCGAAGACGCCATAGGTGGGCAGGAATATTTTGCGGTGCCGGTGCACCAGGCCGCGGCCGCCCAGCTCCAGATATGCGGCGGTGTTGTAGTAGCTGCCGCCGTCACGCTCGTAGAAGCCAATCACCAGGTCGAGCGGCTTCTGGTAGTGCTCGGCGTGCCAACCGCCGAGGCGGTCTTCCAGCTCGGCCGCCTCCAGCGCCAGCTCGCGCACCCCGCCCTGCAGGAAGTAGCCGGTGGGGTAGGCCTCGGGGGTCACCGCCACGTCCACGCCTTCGTCCCGCAATGCCAGCAGGGCCTGCTGCAGATGATCGAGGTTGCGGCGAATCTGCCCCTTGCGGGGCTTTAGTTGCAAGAGCGCGTGGCGGACCATACCCCCTTAGGATACCGCGCGCTACAATGAGAGCCACACCCCTGTTCGGGGCTAAAGGAGGCCGCCATGGCAACGGTACGCCAGATGCTGGATAAGAAAGGGCACGAGGTCTACACCGTCGCGCCCGATGTGACCGTCTTCGAGGCGCTCGAGAAGATGGCCGAGCGCAACGTGGGGGCGCTGCCCGTAGTGGACGCGTCGGGGCAGATCGTGGGCGTCTTTTCCGAGCGCGACTACGCCCGCAAGGTGATCCTTCAGGGCAAGGCGTCGAAGGACATTCCGGTGAGCGAGATCATGAGCACGCAGGTGCTCTACGTCACCCCCGAGACCACCGACTGGCAGTGCATGGCCTTGATGACCGACAAGCGGGTACGCCACCTCCCGGTAATGGAGGGGGACCGTCTCGTCGGCTTCGTCTCGATCGGCGACGTGGTGAAGGCGATCATGGACGAGCAGAAGTTCCAGATCGAACAGCTCGAGCAGTACATCCAGCGCGGAATGAGCTAGCCGCGCTCTGCGAGCCAGGCGGCGATCCGCTCCGCCCCCTCGTCGGCGTGGCGGTCGAGCAGGAAGTCGTGACCGCCGGGGACGTTGACGAGCTGCTTGTCCTCCGACGCCAGCCCCTCGAGGTAGCGCTGCGCCGCGGTTCGTGCGATGACCCGGTCCCCTGTCGCGCGCACCACCAAAGCCGGCGCGCGCACCGCGCGCAGCCAGGCGGGGCTGCGGCGAACCAGCGCGAGCAGCTCCGCCAGCGCCCGGCTGGGGAAGTAGGGATAGTTGGGGTTGCGGGCCCGCAGCTCGGGATCCTCGATCGAGTCGGTGCCAGGCAGCCGCGGCAGCGCCCAGGCCAGATAGGGCGCCAGCGGAGCCAGCGGGTTCGCCAGCCCCAGCGCCGGCGCCGCCGCCACCAGCGCCCGCGGCGGCCGCTCGGCGGCCAGAGCGGCGGCCAGCAGCGCCCCCATCGAAAGGCCCACCAAAACGTAGTCCTCCAGACCCGCGGCCGCGGCGGCCACGTCGCGCAGCCAGTCCTCGGCGCGCACGCCGGCGAGGTCCTCGGGGCGGGTACCGTGGCCCGAGAGCGTTACGAAGCGGGTTTCGAAGCCCTGCCGCGCCAGCGCTTCCGGGAGCGGTCCCCACACCTTGGTGGGATGGGAGGTAAAGCCGTGAATGAGCAGTGCGGGTTTCACGACTTCATTATCTCTCGCTCGCCGTGCGCACGAAAGCTGCGTATAAATATAATGTTACGCTGAAAGGAGCGGTACACGACGTATCTTCTTGGAGGCGACGTGCTCAAGGGCAACCTCTCGGAATTTCCTCTGGGCACCCTGATCCAGACCCTGGCGGCGGCCGGCCGCAGCGGGGTGCTGGTGGTGAGCCCGCCCTGGATCGAGGGGCGGGTGGCGCTGCGTTCCGGCGGGTTGTACGCCGCGCACGCCGGGGCTCGCGAAGGCTGGGAGGCCCTGGAGCTGCTGGCCGGACTGCCCAGCGCCCCCTTCATCTTCGACGACACCCTGCCCCTGCCCCCCGAGCCCAACCTGGCGTTGCCGCTCGAGGCGGCGCTGGCGCGCATACTCGCCGTTAGCGATCACTGGGCGGGGCTCACGCACCTACCGGCGGACTGGCGGTTGAGCCTCGCGCTTTCGCGCAAGAGCGGCGAGCTCAAGCTTACACCGGTGATGTTGCAGGTGCTGGGGTTGGTGGAGGGGCGCACGATCGCACGTATCCTCGAAGAGGCCGAGGCTGCTCCCGTCGAGGTGGCCAAGGCCCTCGACCGCATGCTGGCAGAGGGGGTGCTCGTCCTCCGCGCCCCCAGCGAGATGCGTTCAGAAACGCTCGTCGCGCTCAGTTTCTACGGCAAGGAGACCGGGGTGGCCTACGTAGACGAGGCGCTATACCGCGAGTGGGCGAAGCTGCTGCCAGGCGCCTTCGGCGTTCGGGTGAAGTCGCCCCGGGGTCAGGAAGCCGTCTTCAAGGTACGGCCGCGGGCCGACATTCCCGGTCGTATCATGCTGCACGACAAGGACCTGCGCAGGCTGCGCGCGGGGCGCGGCGTCAAGCTGAACGTGCACCCCGAGCTAAGGAAAGGTGGCTGAGGGGAGTGGGACGATGAACGTGATGGAGTGGATCGACCAGATCAACGGTTGGGTGTGGGGCTTCGAGATGATGCTCGTCTTCCTCGCGGTAGGCCTGTACCTCACCGTGCGAACCGGGTTCATCCAGTTCGCCCGTATTGGAATCATCTTCCGTGAAACCCTGGGGGCGATTCGCGAACGCGCTCTGGGCAGCGGCGGCGACGTATCTCCCTTCCAGGCGACGATGGTTGCCCTCGGGGCAACGCTGGGTTCGGGCAACATCATTGGCGTCGCCTCGGCCATCCTGATCGGCGGGCCCGGAGCCATCTTCTGGATGTGGATGGCCGGCCTGGTTGGTATGGCGACCAAGTTCGCCGAGGCGGTTTTGGCCGTCCACTACCGGCGCCAGTTCGCTGACGGTAGCGTTTCCGGCGGCCCGATGTACTACATTGCCCGCGGTTTGGGAATGCCCTGGCTGGGAGCCCTGTTCGCCGTCTTTGCCGCCATCGCCGCCTTTGGTATCGGCAACGTGGTGCAGGTGAGCGCCATGGCAGGCGCCTTTGAGAACAACCTGGGCGTTCCGCCGGTCTGGACCGGTCTCTTCGCCGCCATCCTGGTGGCCTACGCCCTGGCCGGCGGCATTAAGCGGATCGCCGCTTTCGCTCAGGTGCTGGTGCCAATCATGATCTTCCTCTACCTGGCCATCGCCATCGCCGCCTTGATAACCCATGCTTCCGGGATCATCCCGGCCTTCGTCTCCATCTTCCAGGCGGCCTTTACCCCCCAAGCCGGCTTCGGCGGCGCGGTGGGCGTGACCGCCAAAGAAATGATCAAGGCTGGCGTGGGGCGCGGCATCTTCTCCAACGAGGCCGGTCTGGGCTCGGCGGCCATCGCTCACGCTCAGGCCCAGGTGGACCACCCGGTGCGGCAGGGTTTCTGGGGCGCGATGGAAGTATTCATCGACACTATCGTCATCAACACCTTTACCGCCCTGGTCCTCCTCTCCGTCGGTTCCTGGATGCGTGGCGGCAAGCCTTTTGACGTACTGCTGGGCAGCTTTTCCAGCCTGGGACCGGCCAAGAGCTTGATGGCGGTCGTCCTCATTCTCTTCGTCTTCACCACCCTCGTTTCCTGGGCCTTCTACGGCGAGGAGGCGGCGACGTTCCTCTTTGGCGAGGGCATTCGCTGGCCCTACCGGCTGGCCTACGTGGTGGTGGCCTTCGTGGGCGGGCTGGGCAGCTTCAGCGCGCTGATCAGGCTCTCCGATACCATGAACGGCCTGATGGCCATCCCCAACCTGATCGCGCTCGTTCTTTTGGGCGGCGTGGTGGCCCGGTTGACGCGCGGTTTCTTCTCTGGCGAACCCTGCCTGCCGCCCGAGTGATCGGCGACGTGTTTGCGCGGCGTTTTTGTATGCTGAGCGCGTGAAACGGATCGTGGTGGGGGTGAGCGGGGCCTCGGGCATGCCCTACGCCCGGCATCTGCTAGAGGAGCTCGCGGCGCGGAAGGACGTGGAGGTACACCTCGTCCTCAGCGAGGGCGCCCGTAGGGTGCTGATGCGCGAGGGGCGCGGGCCCGCCGAGCTGGAGGCGTACGCCGCCGCCCGTTACGACCCGGCCGACCTGGGTGCGGCGCCGGCCTCGGGCAGCTTCCCCACCGCGGGGATGGTGATCGTGCCCGCCAGCGCCACCACCGCGGGCAAGCTTGCCGCCGGCATTGCCGACAACCTGCTGCTGCGTGCCGCCTACGTGCACCTCAAGGAGCGACGCCCCCTCGTCGTGGTGCTGCGGGAGACGCCGCTGCCCGCCGTGACCCTGGAGGCGCTGCTGAAGCTGGCCCACGCAGGGGCGGTGGTGCTGCCGGCGAGCCCGGGGTTCTACCACGATCCGCGTACGATAGACGACCTGCTGGCCTTCGTGACGCAGCGGGTACTGGACCACCTGGGGCTCGAGGCCCCGGGCCCCCGCTGGGAGGGTTAGGTGTACGGGGTCGGCGTTTCCGTCCTCGTCCCCGCCGCCGGCCAGGGGAGGCGGCTGGGCCGGGGCCCCAAGGCCTTCGTGCGCGTCGGCGGGCGCAGCCTGCTCGAGTGGGTGCTCGAAGCCTTCGCCTGGGCCGACGAGGTGCACGTCGCCCTGCCTGCCGGCGCCGAGCCGCCCGCCGCGGCGACGAACGTACGCTTCCACGTCGGCGGACGCGAACGGCAGGACAGCGTGGCGCGGTTGCTGGAGGCGGCGCGAGGCGACGTGGTGCTTGTGCACGACGCCGCGCGGCCCTTCGTGGTGCCCGGGGTGGTGGACCGGCTGATGGCCGCGGTGACCACCGGCGGGGCGGCGGTGCCGGTGGTGCCGGTTCCGGATACGCTCATCGAGCCCGAGGAGGGCCGCTACGGCCCCGCGCTCGACCGCGGCCGCTACGCCCTGGTGCAGACGCCCCAGGCCTTCTTCCGCGAAGTTCTGGCCGAGGCCCACCAGCTGGCGCGCACCCGGGAGGTCCTGGCCACCGACGAGGCGCAGCTGGTGCGGGCGCTGGGCTACCCGGTGGAGCTGGTGCCGGGCGACCGCCGCATGTTCAAGGTCACCTTCCCCGAGGACCTGGCCCTGGCCGAGGCGCTGGCGCGAAGCTGGCCCCCCGAACCGGCCGCACCCTGAGCGGCGGGTAGACTGGATCCACAAAAACAATCTTCAAACCGACATCCGCAAGAGCCGAACCATCCCTGACCGTTGGATGCCCCGCGC
>Ga0256835_1000798_pt1 | contig 20936 bp, 18 predicted proteins | sample PIR30metaG_FD_185972 | JGI IMG/M metagenome (GOLD analysis project Ga0256835, IMG submission 185972) | Hydrothermal vent microbial communities from East Pacific Rise, Pacific Ocean - PIR-30 | ecosystem: Environmental > Aquatic > Marine > Hydrothermal vents | place: Pacific Ocean: East Pacific...
TGAAGGGCTTCACACGGCACGGTTTTAAAAAAGCTCGGAGGCTTTTGGCTTGGAGGCTCTGTATAGCACGGTTTTAAAAAAGCTTTGATGCTTTTGGCTTTTGGCTTCGAGGCTTTGAATATTTCATAATTATTACCAGCTTCGAGGCTTTTGGCTTCGAGGCTTTGCACAGCACGAATTTGAAAAAGCTTCGATGCTCTTGGCTTTGAGGCTTCGAGGCTTCGAGGCTTTGAATAATTCAGCATTAATTTTCCTCCCCTTGTGAGTAATATTTTAATATAAATAATCTCTCCCTTTTTGTCAAATTATTTTGTTTTTTAGCTCCTCAACTCTTTGCTCTTTATAAAAAGCAAAGGATTAAAAAGCTTTACATAGCACGGTTTTAAAAATTCAGCATTCATCATTCAGCATTCATCATTCATAATTATTACCGGCTTTGAATAATTATTACCGGCTTCGATGCTTTGTCTTAATATACTTTTGTTTGATATTGTATGGTTTCTAAATTTTAATCGTTAAATCACTCTCCGTTAATAAGAGGATCTTTTGGCATATCTTCTATATAAACCCCGATTTTCCTGAATTTATTGTATCTTTTTTCGGTTAATTCCATGGGATTTTCCTTTTTTAGTTCTTCTATGGAATTCAGAATATATTTTTTAATCCTTTTTGCTGTTTCTTCATGATTTGTATGCGCTCCCTCTCCCGGTTCATCTATAATATCATCAATAATTCCGAATTCAAGTAAACTCGGAGCTGTTAATTTTAAAGATTCCGCAGCCTCATCAGATTTTGTGGCATCTTTCCACAAAATAGCGGCACAGCCTTCGGGAGAAATCACTGAATATATGGTATTAGACAGCATATACACCCTGTCTGCAACACCGAGAGCAAGAGCTCCTCCCGAACCTCCCTCACCTGTAATTATTGAAATTATGGGAGTTTTAAGTCCTGACATCTTATACAGATTATAAGCTATGGCTTCTGATTGTCCTCTCTCTTCGGCACCTATACCAGGATAAGCACCCGGAGTATCAATAAGATTAATAATAGGTCTTCCGAATCTTTCCGCTTGTTCCATTAGTCTTAAAGCTTTTCTATATCCTTCGGGATGAGCCATACCAAAATGTCTTTTTAAATTATCTTTTGTATTCCTACCCTTTTGATGCCCTATTATTGTAACAGGGATATTATCTATGTATCCTATTCCTCCGACAATGGCTTTATCATCGGCGAATCTTCTGTCACCGTGAAGCTCCATAAAATCTCTGACAATATATTTAATATAATTAAGAGTTGTAGGTCTCTTAGGGTGTCTTGCAAGTCTTACTACGTCTATTGCCCTCATTTTGTTACTGACTGCTCTGAGATTTTCCACCCTTTTATTCATCTCATCTATCAAAGGCTCAATCTCCTCGGTTTTTTCCTTTCCTCCGAGATTAATCTTTTCTTTTAAATTCCTGATCTTCTTTTTCAATATTAAAAGTTCATTATCTATATCTTTTCTATTCATTTTACACCTCTTCTTCCTTCATCTTGCTTATGAAGTTTAAGTAATTTTGCTAATACGGTCTTTAAATCCTTTCTTTCAACAATCATATCAACCATTCCGTGTTCGAGGAGAAACTCGGATTTCTGAAAACCTTTCGGCAATTTTTGCCCTATTGTTTGTTGAATTACTCTCGGTCCTGCAAATCCTATTAATGCGTCAGGTTCAGCTATTATAATATCCCCGAGCATTGCAAAAGAAGCTGTTACCCCTCCTGTTGTAGGATCGGTTAAAACAGTGAAAAGAGGCAAACCCGCATCATTTAACCTTTTAACAGCTGCTGATGTTTTTGCCATCTGCATTAAGGAAAAGATACCCTCCTGCATTCTCGCTCCACCGGAAGATACCACTATTATTGCAGGAATATTTTCATTCAAAGAATACTCAAGTTGTCTTGTAATTTTCTCTCCCACCACAGAGCCCATAGAAGCCATAATAAATCTCGGGTCCATTACCCCTATGGTAGTGCCACTGCCGCCGATTTTACAAAAGCCTGTTATTACAGCTTCATTTTGTTTTGTTTTTTTTACCGCTGTTTCAAGTTTTTCCTTGTATTTAGGGAACATCAAAGGATCAAGACTTTTTAAATTAGCATCAAATTCCCTAAAACTTCCCTTATCACATAGAATTTTAACTCTAGTGGGAGCATCCAATCTGAAATGATAAGAACACTTCGAGCAAACATAATAAGCCCTTTTTAAAAAAGAAACAAAGTGGGTTGTCTGACACTTCGGACATTTTATAAATAATTTTGACATCTTTTCTCCTTACTTAAAAAATTTTTCAACAAAATTCGTAGTATATTGACCGCTTAAAAATGCTTTGCTTTTCATAACTTCTTCATGAAACGGAATTGTTGTTTTAACCCCCTCTATAATAAATTCTCCGAGAGCTCTCTTCATTCTGCTTATCGCTTCTTTTCTGTTTTTACCCCATACAATCAGTTTTGCAACCATTGAATCATAGTAAGGTGGAATCGTATATCCGCAAAAAACTCCCGAATCAATTCTGATTCCGGGTCCTCCCGGAACAATGAAATTGGTTATTTTACCCGGATTAGGGGTAAAATTTCTATCGGGATCTTCCGCATTTATCCTACATTCTATGCAATGTCCGAATCTCGGAACATCCTCTTGTTTAATATCCAATTTTTCACCATTCGCTATTCTTATCTGATATTTTATAAGATCTATCCCCGTAATCTCCTCTGTTATGGGATGTTCAACCTGTATTCTCGTATTCATCTCTATAAAATAATAACCACCTGTTTCAATATCATATAAAAATTCAACAGTGCCCGCGGAATCATAATTTGCAGCTTTTGCAGCTTTCACCGCCACTTCACCCATTTTCATCCTTGTATCTTCATCAATAACGGGTGAAGGAGTTTCTTCCAATAATTTTTGATGTCTTCTTTGAAGAGAACAGTCCCTTTCGTAAAGATGAATGGCATTACCGTGTTTATCCGCAAGTATTTGAATCTCTATATGTTTCGGGTTACCGATAAATTTTTCTATATATACACTTGAATCACCGAATGCTTGCTGAGCTTCAGTTGTAGCATAATTAAAAGCATTCTCAAAATCACTCTCTTTATAAACAATTCTCATCCCTCTGCCGCCACCTCCGGCGGAAGCTTTAATTATTACGGGATAACCGATTTTTTCTATTATTTTTCGCGCTTCTTCAAAATTTTTAATAACCCCGTCAGAACCCGGAACAACAGGCACTCCAGCCTCCTTAACTATTTTTTTAGCAGTTATTTTATCTCCGAGTTTCCTTATTGATAATGGGTTTGGTCCTACGAACTTAATATTTAAAGCTCTACAAGCTTCGGCAAAAGATGCATTCTCGGCAAGAAATCCATACCCTGGATGAATTGCGTCCGCTTTAAGCGCGAGAGCCGCAGCAAGTATATTCTGATAAAAAAGATAACTGTCTGTTGGTGAAGCAGGCCCTATTTTTACAGCTTGATCCGCTATTTTAACAGGAAGAGAATCTTTATCAGCTTCAGAATAGACAACTACCGTTTGTATTCCCATCTCTCTTGCCGCTCTTATAATTCTAACGGCAATTTCACCCCTGTTTGCTATAAGTAATTTACTAATCATTTTTTATCAATCTCTATCTTAAAAAGCACCTGTCCGTATTCAACCATTTCAGCATTTTGAACGCATATATCTTTTATAATCCCTTCAACATCGGATTCTATTTCATTCATATTTTTCATAGCCTCAACAATACACAGAGTATCTCCCACCTTAACTTTGTCCCCTTTCTCAACAAAAGGATCTGCATCAGGTGCAGGAGCTCTGTAAAAAGTTCCTACAAGGGGAGCTTTTATTTCATGATACTTTTTCTCCTCCTTTTTTGTCTTATTTTCTTCTTTGTCTTCTTTCTGTTTTTCACCCTCTGTTATTTCAATTTTTTCAAGAGGTTTTTCATTCTTTTGTCTTATAACTTCATAATTATCGCTACTTATAATTTTATGCTCTCCCTCCATCTTAATAGTAAGAGAAGCAAACAAACTTTTATAAATCACCTCTTTGACTCCATTATTTTTCATTAATTTAATAATCTCTTCAAGTTTTGTTTTGTCTAATCTCATAAATCCTCCTTTAAATGCATCTATAATTTGTTTAATATATTTTCAATGGTGTTAATATATTTTTCAACTTCATCACACCCCTTTTCTTTCGCTTTTTTATAATAATCAATCGCTTTTGTCATTTCACCGACACCCCTGTATATATGAGCAGCTTCAATGTAATGTTTACAGTTTTCAGATCCATTTTCAATCTCTTTCTCTAAGATTTCCAATGCATCCCAAGATTTAAATGTTTCAAGTAATTTTTTAATTTTTTTCATTTTTTTTACCTTAAATTAGGGTCGATAAAACCAAGTTTTAAAAATGTCATCCATATTATTTTTAAATCCAATTTAACAGACCAATTTTCTATATAATATAAATCATATTTTAATCTTTCTCCGAGAGAGGTATTTCCCCTTAAACCATGAACTTGCGCCCACCCTGTCATGCCCGCTTTTACTTTATGCCTTAACATATATTGAGGAAGATCTCTTTTGAATTTTTCAACAAATATCGGTCGTTCCGGTCTAGGACCAACGAGACTCATCTCCCCTCTTAAAACATTAATCAATTGTGGTAACTCATCTATACTGTATTTTCTTAAAAATCTACCTATCTTGGTTATTCTCGGGTCATCCTTCGTAGGGGACCATACGGGACCTTTTTTGGCTTCCGCATCCTGAATCATTGTTCTGAATTTAATAATTTTAAATCTTTTACCATCAATTCCAACCCTTTCCTGAAAATAAAAAACAGGTCCTTTTGAACTTAATTTTATTAAAAGTGCAATCATTAATAAAGCCGGGGATAAAACAATCAATCCAAAGAATGAAAATAATAGATCAATAACTCTTTTGCTAATAGCCTTCCACCCTTTAAGAGGGATATCATTAAGATTTATGATGGGGATATCATCAATATGTTCAAGCTCCGCCTTTATCGATAACAGATGTATTATATCCGGAACAATCTTTATCTCCGCAAGATGTTTGTTTGCGGTTCTTATGATTTCAAGCATTAAATCATAATCTTTCAAAGTGATTGTAATAAATACATCCTTAATCGAATATTTCAGAAGAACCTCTTCAAGCTCAGATATATTCCCCACTATTTTACACTGTCCTACCATTTCATTTTTCTTCTTATAATCATCAAGAAAACCTATGATATCTATCCCCCACTCCCTGTATTTCAGAAGTTTTAAAGCAAGTTTTTCCCCTATTTCATTACAACCTATTATTACCCCTTTTCTCCTGTTTTTCGGAGATTTAAATGATTTTTTAAGAAAAAATCTGAATCCTCTTTCAGTCAACAATAATGATAAAATCCCTATTATAAAATATACTATTAAAAATTTGTGAGATATTTCATAATCTATAAATTTGTAACTTCTTAAATAACTGAAAAAACCGAGAAGTATCGCAATAGTTGAAATATAATTAAATAATAGTTCAAAAAGGGTATCAAGAACCCCTTTTTTTAATTTAAATTTGTAATAGGATTGAAGATAGAAAATTATATTATGGGTAATATATGCAAGAATAAAGAAAAGAAAATATTCCGAAATAGGTGGAATCCCCTTTGTAGCGGATAAAAATCCGAATCTCAAATAAAAGGACAAAAATAGAGTTAGAATTATGATTATTGAGTTTGAGGCAAACAACAAACCTATGTATGTTTTTTCTCTTAATTTAATCATTATTTTTCTTCTATACTCTTATCAATAAATTTTATAATCTCTTTTCTAAAATTCATTTTTGAAAACTTTTTTGAATTTTCTTTTAATAATCTGTTATTAAACATTTTTTTGCTAAAATTGTCAATAGCGGATAAAAGAGATTCGGGTGTCTGATAATTAAAAAATACCCCTGTTTCATTTTCAATAACAGTTTCAAGTGCTCCCCCTTTTCCGTAAGCTATAACAGGTGTTCCGCATGCTTGCGCTTCCACAGGAATAATCCCGAAATCCTCCTCCGCTGTAAAAATCAGAGCTTTTGCCTTACAATAATATTTTTTTAAAAGATTATCATCAACAGCTCCGAGAAACTCGATATTATTGTTTTTAACAAGTTTTTTTAATTTTCTCTTTTCGGGTCCCTCCCCTATTATCTTTAATCTATAATCGGTTTTATTAAATGTTTCAATAGCTAATTCAACTTTTTTATAAGGAACAAGAGCTGAAACAATAAGAAAATAATCCTCTTTTTCAATTGTTTCTTCGCAACTAAAAAAATCTGTATCAACAGGGGGATATATTACATAAGCATCTCGCCTGTATATTTTTCTTATCCTGTTTCTGACATTCATACTGTTTGCAATAAAAAAATCAACTCTATTCGAGGATATAATATCCCACTCTCTCAGTTTTTTTGCTGCAAATCCGTAAACCATCTTTTTAATAAATCCGCTATTACCGAAATATGTATGATAATGATCCCATATGTATCTCATGGGTGTATGATTATAACAGATATGAATTGCTTTTGAATTGGGAATAACCCCTTTTGCAACTGCATGAGAAGAACTTATGATTAAATCAAAATCATTTAAATCAAAAGATTCCATGGCATAAGGGAAAACAGGCAAAAAATATCTGTATTTTTTTAAACCGAACGGTAATTTTTGAATAAAAGAACTGTTTATTATCTCTTTTTCTATTATTTCAGATTGACTGTTTTCTTTATGAACAAGGGTAAATATCTCAAGTTTGTTAATATCATATCTTTCCTTCAGAGCTATTATTATCTGCTCCAATACCTTTTCTCCTCCCCTTATACCAACAAGCCAATCATGAATCAATGCTATGTTCATTATAATTTTACCGTTCTTGTTTTTTCAACTTGTTTATAAAATCTTATAAAATTCATTCCGAGAAATTTTTTAATCTCTTCCTCGGTGAATCCTTGTTTTAGCATCTCCTCAACAAGATCCGGTATCTTTGTGATATCTTCCAATCCTATAGGACTTGAATTACCTATCCCTTCAAAATCTGTCCCGAGACCTACATGCTCTATACCTACCAAATCTCTTATATATTTTATGTGCTTAACTACTATTTTTAGATCAGGCTTAACTTTTTCATACTCCGTTTTTTGGTTGTTTTTTATGGTTCTTATCGCTTTTTCATATTCTTTACCCTTGGTAGGATATTTTCTTTCAAGTTCCTTAATTTTTTCTTTATATTTTTCTTTTATTTCCTTATACTTTTTTCCCATTGTTCCGTCAAGGTAAAAAGAGGCAAAATTAACATCTATAAGCCCCCCTCTTATCGCTATTTTTTTTATCAACTCATCAGGCAAATTCCTTTTTACATCTTGTGCCAAAGTTCTGACACAGGAATGCGAAGCTATAATAGGGGCTTTTGATATTCTTAAAATATCTTCAACAGCTTTATCCGAAAGGTGTGAAACATCAATAATCATTCCCAATTCATTCATTCTTTTTATTATTCTTTCCCCCATAGGGCTTATTCCTCCCCATTTTTCCTTATCCGTAGCGGAATCCGACAGATAATTTGTGCTCATATGGGTTAATGATGCCATTCTTATCCCTAATTTATAAAAAACATCAACATATTCGGGATTGTGCATCGGAGAACTATTTTCAAAACTCAAAGTAATTGCTATCTTACCCTTTTGAGTTATCCTCCTTATATCATCAACGCTGTATGCTATTTCGGCAATCTTACTGTTTTCCTTAATAACCTTTAATGTTTTCGTTATAACTTTCAATGCATAAACTTCAGGATTATCTTCATCCATATTGTTTGATATCCATACGGCAAAAACAGGAGAATTAACTCCCCCCTCGATTAATCTCGGAAAATCAATATTACCTCTATCCCTTCGGACACTGATATCAACCCCTTTGTAAATAGTTGTAGGAGTATCTTCATGTGTATCAACAACAATTGAATTTCTTATAATTTTTATCGCTTTTTCTTTTAAAGATAACTCTTTGGAATACGATAAAGACAATATAATAAAAAAAGATATAAAAAGAATATTTAATCTTTTATTCATTTACTCCTCCTGAATAATCATAAATAATAATACGATATTTTAATACAGTCAAGATATGTGTCTTAATACTAATATTGTCCCGATAAAAATAATAATGGTGTTTATTTTGTAATTTCATATTATTTTAATTTAATGGATTTTTTATATTATCTTTGAGATAATAAATAATTATGGAAAAAACATCATTCGGAGCGGAAAATTTTATTAATAATTATCTGTCAATGTTAAAAAATCGAAAAATAGCTTTGTTATCAAATCAATCTTCCATTGTATATGATAAGTTTTCTATTTTTGAATTATTGCTAAAAAAAGGGATAAAAATCGAAAAAGTTTTTTTTCCTCAACACGGATTTTTCCTTGATAAACAGGATAATATGAAGGAATCGGAAAATTTTCTATTTGATGACACAAAATTCATCTCCCTTTACGGAGATAAATTATCCCCCTCTGATGATGACCTTAATGATATTGATATTATCCTTTATGATTTACAAGATACCGGAACAAGAATCTATACTTTCGTCAGCACCCTGTATCTTATTTTAAAATCACTAAACAATAAAGATATTAAACTCATTATACTTGACAGACCAAACCCTTTGAGCGGAAATTTAATCGAAGGCAACACGGTGGAAAACCGATTTCTCTCTTTCGTCGGTGTTTTTCCCATCCCGATGGTTTACGGTTTAACCCCTGCGGAATTATCAGGTTTTTTTATAAAAGAGGAGAATCTTAATATTGATATTAAGATTATAAAAATGACAAATTGGAATAGGGATATGTTTTTTGAAGATACTGAAAGATTTTGGTATCCGCCTTCGCCTAATATGCCATATCACACCACAGCCACGGTATATCCCGCCACTGTTCTATTAGAGGGAACAAATCTATCCGAAGGTAGAGGAACAACCCGTCCTTTTGAAATAATAGGAGCCCCTTTTATAGATTCCACCCTTTTATCTAACGAATTGAACTCCTTAGAATGTGAAGGTATTGATTTTATCCCCTATTCATTTACACCTACATTTAATAAATTTTCCGGTGAGTTTTGCCGAGGAGTTTTTCTCAAAATCAATGATAAAAAGATATTTAAGCCGTATAAAACCGGAATTCTTATATTAAAAAAGATAAAAGAGCTTTACGGTGATAAGTTTAAATGGTCAAAACCTCCTTATGAATACGAATACGAAAAATCACCCATGGATATCATAACTGGAACAGACAATGTAAGGAAATTCATAGACGGTGAAAATAACTCAGATATTAAAAATTTAACATTCACTCCTCCCGATTACATTAATTCCATTAAAGACTCTTTTTTATATTTATAAACATTTAAAATAGTTCTTTAACCTTATAATATATATAAATCTTTATTTTAGTGAGTTGGAATATTATTCTAAAATATGGTATATAAACTGCATGGAGGTAAAATGAAAAAAACAATATCTTTATTATTAACCGCTTTTATTATAGGAACATTTTTTGTTTCTTGCGGCGGAGGGAAATATTCTGATTTAGAATCCATCTCAAACGCATATTTAAAAGCAATTGATGGTTTAGTTAATGATGTAAACAAAGTTAATAATGCGTCTGACGCTGCAAAAGCATTAAATAATTATGCTGACAAAATGGAAAAACTTATTCCCGATTTAAAAAGAATTTATGAAAAATATCCTGAATTAAAAAATATGAAGAATGATGATAAGAACGCTGACCCGAAGATAGTTGAGATAAATAACAAAATGAAAGAAAAAATGAAAGAATTGATTCCCGCTATGATGAAACTTATGAAATATTATAATGATCCCGAGGTTAAAAAAGCTCATCAAAGATTAAGAAAAATAGGAAGAAAATAATTTAATTCCATAAATAATCTCTCTTTATTTATCAATAAATATTAATATATTTATTCGGGTAATAAACTGATTTTTATAATAAATCAGATTTTCACCCCTTTTATAGCATAATTTATTGATGAAAACAGATGTTTGTTTAATAAATCAAAATTATAATTTATTGAAGGAAAATCTTTTTTTGTCTCTTTTAATTTTACATCAGGTTCACCAGAATATATTATCTCAATCTCGGAAAATCCGAATGATTGGAAAAGATATCGCATAAGTTCCGGATGAAGGGGTGATATATGTGTGGGGTCAAGTAAAAAAACTTGCGAAAAACCGAACCATGATAAAGGGTTTACTGTTTCAAGTATAACAACTCCCCGTTTTTTCAGTTTTTTATGAATATTTTTAACAAGATTTTCAACGGATTCATATTTCAAATGCTCAATCACTTGAGATGAGAAAAAACCATCAAAAGAATTATCCTCTTTTTCCGATAAAAATTCCATAATATCTTTTTTAAATACTTTTAACCCCTTTCTTTTGGCAATATTAAGCATCCCTTCATTAAGGTCAACCCCTATTCCGAATCTACCGTTTTGTTCCAAGAGTTCAATAAACTCACCTCTGCCACAACCAAGATCAGCTACAAGAGATTTTTCAGGATAATAATCTATATATTTTTTAAAAATTTCATATAATCCCTCCTCTTTTCTAAATCTTCTTTCAAAAGAGAGATAAGATATGGTATCAAGAGCGGTATCTATTTGCTTGATTTCCTCGGTTGTTCTCAATAAATCTTTTTGTTTTAAAACTCTTGATAATTTTTTTATTGATTCCCTTAACTCTATAAATTCCAATAATATTGTTCTAACATCTTCATAAGTTTCTGATAATCTATCAATCTGCCAAGCAATACTTTTAAATTGAGTTGTAAAATGGTTGTTTGATAAAAGATCCCATTTTTTATCCTTTATATCAATAATTTCAAGAATCAAAGAGTTTTTCTTTTGGTTAAGTTTTTTTAGTTTAAAAGGGCTGAAAACAGATTTAATTCCCGATAATTTATCAATTTCATCACATATCTTTTTATATTCTTTAATTATACTTTTTTCTTTTTCCTCAATATCTTCAATTAACCGTCTCATCAATCATCTGAATTTTTATCTTTATCTTTTTCCTTTTTTTCATTATCATCCGAACTCATCGCTTGCTTAAAGTTTTTTATCCCTTCTCCCAGGCCCTTAAAAACTTCCGGTATTTTTTTACCACCGAATAATATAATAACCAATATCACCAACAAAATAATTTCAGGCAATCCCAAAGATCCTATCATCTTAAACCTCCGAATATTAAATTATACATCAATCATAAAATATTAGCAAGAAATCCATATTCGTAACCACCTCCTAAAATCGAATAAGAATAATGCACCAAATCTTTCGTGTAGCGAAAACCTTCCTATTTTATCAAACTTTCAATGTCAATATTGTAAATATCTATTCTCTGTATCATAATGATTAATTAATAATTTTAAAAGTTTGAATTGTTTATCATAAAGCATACAATAACTAATAATTAATAAATAGCACAATCATATTTTTTCTAATCATTTGTCAAAAGCAACTCTTTGCTCTATAATATCTTATGAATTATATTCTTGATATAATTAAAAAAGCCACGGGGATTAATCATGATACTCAGATAAAAATAATAACAACCGTATTCATCATACTGTTTTTATGGATTTTCACTAAATTATCGGAAAAATTAATTAACAGATACCATGAGAATAAAGAGGACAGATACATTTGGAAAAAGTCCATCACATACATCAATGTAACTATTGCCCTCTTTTTGCTTGTAGGCTTATGGTTTAAAAATCTCGGTTCTCTGGCAACATATTTCGGTCTTCTTTCCGCGGGAATAGCAATAGCCTTAAAAGATATATTCTCAAATATGGCGGGTTGGTTATTTATATTAACAAGAAGACCTTTTAAAATAGGAGACCGTATAGAGCTTGATAAATTTAAAGGAGATGTTATTGATATAAGATTATTTCAATTCACCATAATGGAGATTGGAAATTGGGTTGATGCGGATCAAAGCACAGGAAGAATTATTCATATCCCTAACAGCAAGATTTTTAATGAATCCATTGCAAATTATACAAGGGGTTTTTTTTATATATGGAATGAGATCCCCGTTCTTATAACATTTGAAAGTAATTGGAAAAAAGCCAAAAAGATTCTTTTTGATATGATAATAAAAGAGGAGGGGGAGAAAAGTAAGCTCGCCAAAGAAAAATTAAAAAAGGTTAGTGAAAAATATCTTATTCATTATAATATTTTAACTCCCACGGTTTATACTACGGTTAAAGATAGCGGAATTTTATTAACGATAAGATATCTTTGCGAACCGCGAAAAAGAAGAGGCAGTGAAAATCGCTTATGGGAAAAAATTCTTAAGGAATTTTCCTTGCACGATGATATAGATCTCGCCTATCCCACACAAAGATTTTATAATAATCTGACCGAAGGAAAACCCGGAACAAAACCTCGGGATTAATTATTTTTTATTTAACTCTTTTAAAATTCAAATCCTGGAAATCAAAACTAAAATCCATATCAGGTGAGACCCCTTTCATTTTTAATCTTATGGCTTTTCCCTCTTCATCAAGGCAAAATATTGCAAAAGCATCCGCCTTCATATCTCTGTATCTCCATTTAACAACAAATGTATTTGCCTTATAAAAAAACATTTTTCCTTGTAATTTCGGAGATCTGAATGATTTAAAATAAAGATATCCCTCCTTCTTTTTTATCTCTATCTTTCCGAACCACCTGTCCTCGTAAACTCCGATATAGGATATAAAATCGATTGTTTTATCTTTATTTTGTTCAATTGTTTTCCATACTTTTGAAACTATATCCTTTGCATAAGAATCCCCTTTTTCGGATCTCTTTTTATAAACTTTTATCCAATCCTTGTATTTTAATCCCAAAAAATTATCAACAATCGTTTTTGTAACAGCTGAAAAAAGAGGCGCTCCTCCCGGGCTTGTGTTCGTTAATATAACCATCCCGAAGTTAATATCAGGTATTATTATTGTTTTTGATAAAAATCCCGGCAGTCCTCCTGTATGAGTTACTATCATATTACCCTTAGCATCATAGAGCATCCATCCGAGACCGTATCCCATAAAGTGAGTATTGTATCTTTTATCCCCTCTTACCTGCATAACAGTATGAATTGTCCACATTTTCCTATGATTCTTTTCTGAAAAAAGTCTCTTGTTCACATCATACCTTCCTCCGTTAATCTGAAGAATAAGCCATTTACTTAAATCTTTTACGGAAGAGTAAATTCCCCCCGCAGCCCCGTTCAATTTATCAAGCGAGAATGTATAATGATTTACGGGAACAAGTTTTCCCGAATCTCCCGAATATGGTGTTGCAGCCATATCCTTATCCTTTATAAAATAATAATTTGTATAGGAGTTATTCATATCAAGAGGTTTAAAAATTTTCTCTCTGACAAAATCCTCCCATCTTTCACCACTTACCCTTTTTATAACATCCCCCGCAACCATATATAATAGATTATCATAATCAAATTGAGTTCTGAAAGGGGAAACAGGCTTAAAATATTGAAAAACCTTAACAATATCACCGATTGAAAAATTGCTTCCGTCAGGGAAAAACATCAGATCTCCCGCTCCGAGACCAAGTCCGCTTCTGTGTGTTAAAAGATCTTCTATAAGAAAATTTTCGGTTACATAAGAATTATACATCTTAAATTCGGGAATAATATCCCTGACTTTTGTTTTCCACGAAAGTTTTCCTTCATCAACAAGAATGGAAAGAGCCGCTGTTGTAAAAGCTTTACTGTTTGAAGCTATCGCAAAGAGGGTATTCTCATCAACTTTTTTTCTTTTATTAAGATTTCCGTATCCATAACCTTTGATATGATGGATCTTTCCGTCTTTAACGATAACCACAGCAACCCCCGCAACATTAAATTCTTTCATAGCTCTTTTTACCAGATTATCAATCTTTCCGTGCGAAATCTTCGAAATTCCGAAATTCATTGATAATATAAAAACAAGAACAAATATAAGATAAATTTTTAATCTTTTTATATTCATTTTTTCCTCTCCCAGGATTATATTAATTTATATTTTTAAACAATAAATCATCAAAATAATTATATATCATCAAATATTGTTTTTCAATATAACTATAATCTTATTCGCAATAAAAATCAATCAGCCTGCCACCGTAAACACTATAAGCTTTTAAACAGATTATTTTTTGATAAAGAATTCTAAACAAAAGAACGGATAAAGTTTATTATTTTTATATTAAATAATATAAACCGAATCTAATGCCCGTGAATTTACTAGCGGCATATGAATTAGCCCACCATGGAGTAATTATTACAAATCCTTCTATAAAAACATTGTTTGTTCTTGTTTTAATCAGATTGATTCCACCCGACAATTCCAATAAGACTCCGATTTTATTATCATCCATATAATACTTACCGGTCCCATAAAATTTTTCACTACAAAAATATACCCCGAATTTAGAGGTGATAAAATAATTCTGCCCCAATTTTAATTTAACTCCCCCTGTAATCATGTAGAGTTTTTCGCGCACATCATACCATCTTCCGGCATTATAAAATATTCCCCCCGGAAAAGGTATTGATAAATTAAAAGCAGCAGATGCTTTTTCGGAAATCGCCTTATCAAGTTCAAGTCCGATATTTATATGATAATAACTTAATCCGTCGCTGGAAAAAGGTAATTCCAACAAATCCGTATTGTATAAATAACTTGCTCCGGCCCCCCAATATGTTTTTTTTGTTTCACCCCCGATAAGAAAAATACTAATCGTAAAATAAATAATAAAAATTATCAATACTCTTCTTTTCATTCTCCCCTCCCTATTAAATTATATTATAATTTATCATAAAAAAAATAAGTTCTCAAATTTTTACGAAAAAATGATTTTGTTATTTTTTTTTAATAATTATGTTTTGTGGTGATATTTTATAATAATCGGGAGGTAAAAAATGTTAAAAAAACTTAGTTTTTACTTTATGATAGGGGTTTCATATATTTTTTTTATCCGTATTTTCGGAATTTGTTACAAAAAATATTTTCCTCATAACATATTTATAGCAGGGATAACAGAGATTTTCTTTATTCTGTCAATTATTACTCTCATTCTGTTTTTCCTATTTTCGGATATTCATTAATTTTAACTTCTCATTTTTAAGCCTTTTTCATATTTAGGATGTGTTTTCACTGAATAATATTTGATATGCTCTCTAACTATACGGAAAGATTCTTTTTATACTGTAATAAAAAGGGTTTTAATTTCATATCTGTTTTTAATACATGATCTATAAGCCAGTGCCTCAAAAATTTCACTATTTCATCGTATTTTTCCTTGATTTCTTCCTTTGTATATTGGTTTTCTATTTTGATTTTTAATTTAAGAAAATCTTCCAATAGCTCTTTGTGCTCTTTTCGATGCATATCATAATCCGGATAAGATATTTTTTTTTGAATCAACTCTTCACGCATAAAATGCTCATATGCATAATTGTATAATTGGGTTAACGCTTGTAATATTACATCCATTTTTTCAGGCTCTTGAAGAGCCAATTCAACTGTGTTTAAAAAACAAACCATATAGCGATGATCATTGTCAATCTGATCATTATTAACGGACATTGATTCTCTCCATATTAATGTCATTTTCACCTCCCCTTTTTTCTAATAGAAAATATTTCTTTAATGATAAAACCTCCGCAAAAATTATATTAAATTATAATAACACGGTTATATCCTATATTTATATTAAAGCACAAATTTATAAATTTTTCAAATTTATAATTTTTTTCGATAATTATTTTTTTGTAATGTTTCATTAATAAATAGAAGAAATAAAGTTTTAAAACTTTATGTATATTATATGAGTTACACTACTTTATTTGCTCTCTTTTTTCTTGACATCGGCTTTTATTAGGTTTAAAATCACTTTGGATTAATAATTTTGAGATTAAAATGTTTGAAAACAGGTTTATAAAAAAAATAGCCGAAGAGTGGCTTTTATTTTTATCATCTTTAGGATTAATTCTCACTTCAATATACCTGAAGAGAACCCCTTTTTACAGTAAAACCGATTTTAAAGTTCTCTATACTCTCTTTATATTTCTTATCATAATCAAAGGGTTGGAAAGAACAAACTTTTTTTTAATTCTATCCAACAAAATTAAAAATGGTAAATATATATCTCAAAAATTACTCTTACTTACAGCTGTTTTATCAATGTTTGTAACAAATGATGTCGCCCTTCTTACAATAGTCCCTTTTTCTCTAACTCTTAATATTGAGAATATTGAAATATTGATAATATTTGAAACACTAACCGCAAATATAGTCTCTTCACTTACCCCGTTCGGAAATCCCCAAAATATATTCATCTATTACCATTTTCATCTTCATCCTTTGGTTTTTATAAAAACAATGGCTCCTTTCTCAATTATTCTTTTTTTTATCATTCTCATAATATCCAATAGATATAATAAAACCGGTATCTCAAATGATTCGAATTCTCTCGAAAAAATCAAGAAAAACTCATATATATATCTCGGATTTTTTATTTTATTTATTCTGGCAATTATTAAAATACTACCACTTGAAATAGGTATCCTTGCAATATTATATCCCCTTATATTAGACAGGAAATCTCTTAAAATAGATTATTTTCTCCTTTTAACTTTTCTGGCTTTTTTCGGGTTTACCGACAATCTTATAAGAATACTGAAAATAAGTTTGGCAAATTCAAACCAGGTATTTATATTTTCGGCATTGGGAAGTCAATTCATAAGCAATGTTCCGAGTGCTCTGTTTTTTGCGGATTTTACAAATAATTGGAAATCCCTTTTATGGGGAGTTAGTGTCGGTGGGCTCGGGACTATTATCGGTTCTCTTGCAAGCCTTATATCTTACAGACTGTATAAAGCTAAATTTAATGAAACAAAGAATTTTTTAATTAAATTTAATTTATACGGTTATCTCTTCTTTTTCTTGGGGATTTTATTGTATTTTATTATAAATATTTAAGAAGATATTTATCCGTAAAAAGGTTTTATCACTCTTTCCAAAACCCCTTGAAGTTTTGATATTGCAACTCCGTAATTCGTTATGGAGATTTTTCGCCTTAAACTCTCTTTTATCCTCCTCATCATCTCCATCCGATTTAACATACAACCTCCGCAATGTATAATAAGCGAATATTCCTCAAGATTTTCGGGATAATCACTTCCCGACGCAATATCTATTTTTAACTCTTTTCCAGTATATTGGAGGAGCCATCTCGGTATTTTGACCCTTCCTATATCATCCGCCTGAACATGATGAGAGCAAGCTTCCGCTATCAAAACCCTATCCCCATCTTTTAATTTATCAATTTTATTCGCACCATCGGTAAGCTCTTTTAAATCCCCCTTGTATCTTGCAAAGAGGATGGAAAATGTTGTAAGAGGGATATCATTCGGAACATCGGCTGAAACCTTTAAAACAGCTTGCGAATCAGTTATGACAATGGAAGGCTTGCTTTTTAAATTATTAAGGACTGATTCAAGTTCTCTCTCCTTAACAACAACGGAAATCGCATCACTATCAAGAATCTCTCTTATTGCTTGAACCTGAGGGAGTATAAGTCTCCCTTTGGGAGCTGCGAGATCGATAGGAACAACAAGAATAACTGTTTCCCCCTCTTTTATCAAATCAGCAAGAAGAGCTCTTTCCCTTTTTAATTCTTTCGGAGATAGGGAGATTATCTTCTCTTTTAAAGAATTTATATTTTCTCCCGTTTTTGAGGAAACCTCAATATACTGTAATCCGTTTTTATCGCAATATTTTTTATCATTATCTTTTGCTTTTTTAATATCGCTTTTATTAAAAACAATTACAAAAGGGATTTTCAATTCCTTGACTTTATCTATCACCTTATAATCATTTTCATCCATCCCTTTTTCATCTATAACAATCACCGCAATATCCGATTTCCACAAGATTTTATAAGTCGCTTTTATCCTTTTTTCTCCCAATTCCCCGACATCATCAAATCCTGCGGTATCATAAAAGGTTACCGGGCCAAGAGGCAAAAGTTCATAATGTTTTGCAACAGGATCGGTTGTCGTCCCGGCTATATCGGACACTATCGATGTTTGTTGACCCGTTATAGCATTTATAAGAGATGATTTTCCCGCATTTCTTTTACCTACTATGGCTATAATCAATCTTTCCCCTCTCGGTGCTTTTGCCATGGTTCCTCCTGATATTTTATAATTCAAAGATTATAAAATACATTTTAAACAATTATTTGTCAAGTTTCAGATTATTAAATTACTCTGTTTACATACTCGGTCATCGATTCCTTGCAACAAAAGTATTGACAGAAAAAAGAAAAAATGATAGTTTATCGCTGTTTGCGGCTGTAGCTCAGCAGGATAGAGCATAGGATTCCTAATCCTAGTGTCGGGAGTTCGAATCTCCCCAGCCGTAAATAACTCCTTTTTTATAATTCCTATCCCTTAGCTCATATTTTATATTTTATCCCAAAAATAAATGTTCTCGGTTTCGAGGGCCCGTATATATAACCGGCATCCCTTAAGGCACCTTTATCAATATCTTTTTGATATTGATTAGTGATATTATAAATCTTACCGAAAACTTCAAATTTATTTGAATCAATTGTGATGGTTTTTGTGATTGTTGCGCTTAAAACATAATAAGAGGGGGTTGTTTCAAGTGTATCTTCTCTTATATATCCCTTATAATGAGGCATTTTCATTTTACCATTATATTCAAAGGTGAACATAAAATTAACAAATTTAAGTCCGTTTATCATTAATGTGGCAAATCCATAATTTTCAGGGGTTTTAAAGGGAATTTCGGAATTAAATTCAGGCTCGGGTTCATCAAAATAACTTTTCTGATATGTCCAACCCAAATCAAACTCAAAAAGATTAGCTTTTTTAATACCTATATCAAACTCCAAACCGTAAACCTTTAATCCTTTCCCGTTTCTTCTTATAAAAACTCTCGAATTATCCGTTCCTTCACCCTCTTCTAAGACAAATGTATCCATAAGTCTATTGTAAAAACCTCCGATACTGAATTGAAAAGCACTCCTGCTTGATGAATAATAATAATCAAAACTATGGGTTATACTATAGGATTTTTCCTCTCTTAAATTCGAATCATTTCTCACTATAAACCCCTCTCCTCCGAGTATGGTTATATGAAGATCCTCATCAAATACCTGAGGAGCCCTGAAACCCGATGATATCGTTGTTCTTGTTTTCAAATATTTACTCAGGTTAACCATTAAGCTTACCCTCGGACTCGTTATCACTTTCTTTACTTTACTATGTTTGTCAACTCTAACTCCATAAAGAAAATCTATGGTTTTTGTGATTTGATAATCATCTTGAAACATAACTCCGATATTACCGTATCTATCATCAATGAACCTGTCATAGCTTGCAGCTTCATCCTTCAACTTTTCAGCTCTATAACTCGCTCCTATCGTGAACATATGATTATCCGTCTTATGGTAATAGTGGAGAACACCTATAAACATCGGATTTAACGAATATCCGTAAGCATTGGAATCTTTTCCGGCACCGTAATACGAGTTCCTCTCATGATGTGAATATGAAAAAGCCAATTTAAGAATATCATCTCCTATCATCTGTTCCCATGACATCATGGTATCAACCCTATTTGTTCGTGCCATCTCCGCTATCATAGACTCATGAGGAGGTTTATTCAATTTATCCCCTCCCCTTCTGTATTCGTGTATTCGGGCAAAACCGATTTTTAACTTACCCTTAATACTATCAAAAGATTTGAAAAGATTGACACCGAATGAAGTGTCTTTTAAAACTCCGAGATTCGTATATCCGTCTCCATTGACATCTATTGCCTCCCTGTTAAAATATGAAGCGTAAAATAATGCTTTGGCACTCTTATCCTTTGATATGTAATTAGATACAAATCCCACTTTTAAAAAAGCTCTTCCGAGAATTGATTCATTCTGGAGCCTTATCACAGTCTCATTCTCAACAGGCTCTTTTGTTATCAGATTTATTACTCCTCCTATTGCATTCGCCCCATATAATGAGGATGTCCCCCCTTTTACAATCTCTATTCTTTGAATCATCTCGGACGGAATCTGTTCCAAACCATAAACACTCGCAAGAGAGCTTATCACCGGCAATCCGTCTATAAGTAGCTGTGTATATTTGCCTTCCAATCCGTTTAATCTAACTTGTGTATAATTACAATTTTGACAATCATTTTCAACTTTTACTCCCGTTGTGAATTTAAGAGCCTCGGCAAGATTAACAGGTTTCTCCTCTTCTATCTTTTCCAAAGGGATAACATATGTTTTAACGGGAATATCAAGAAGCTTCTTACCCGTTGCCGTCGCTGTTACCGTTATCGTCTCTTGAATCGAACTCATTAGTTTATATTTCAATGGTATATTCGCTCTTTTTCTCACTCTGAAAAAATCCGTTATATAGGGAGCGTATCCCTCCTTATATATCTCAATATGTATTTTTACTTGTTTCGGAATCTGAACAACAAACACCCCCTTACCGTTTGTCTCTACATTCTCGCCTGTTTCCGGTATCACAACTATCGCACCTTTCACAGGTTCATTCGATTCACTTACAACTTTTGCAACTATCTTTGCAAAATTCCCTCTTAACCAGAATAACCCCAGACCCTCAATCGAATATAGTTTAATCGTCCAAACAAGTATCATTATAATTATTATTTTATATTTAATTGTATTCCTTCTCATTTCTCCTCCTTTTGATTGTATTAATTTCCCGTT
>Ga0256835_1000799_pt1 | contig 20921 bp, 18 predicted proteins | sample PIR30metaG_FD_185972 | JGI IMG/M metagenome (GOLD analysis project Ga0256835, IMG submission 185972) | Hydrothermal vent microbial communities from East Pacific Rise, Pacific Ocean - PIR-30 | ecosystem: Environmental > Aquatic > Marine > Hydrothermal vents | place: Pacific Ocean: East Pacific...
CTGGACTCGGCCGCCATGGGCGTCAACACCATCGAGCGCGAGGGAGTCTCCTTTTCACACCCGGCCCGTTTCACCCTGGTGGGAACCATGAACCCGGAAGAAGGCGAGCTGCGGCCCCAGTTGCTGGACCGCTTCGGCCTGTGCGTCAACATCGAGGGTATCCGGGAGGCGGCCGACCGGGTGGCCATCATGCAAAGGCGGATCGAGTTCGACCGGGACCCGCAAGGATTCGTGGCCAGGTGGCAGGACGAATCCCAACGGCTGGCCGACCGGATCATGGAGGCCCGCGGCCTGCTGGGACAGGTGGAAGCCGACCGGCAGGTCCTTTTCGAGATAGCCGACTACTGCCTCCAGGTGGGGGTGGACGGTCACCGGGGAGACATCGTCATCCTCAAGACGGCCAAGGCCCTGGCGGCCTACAAGGGCAGAACGACGGTCAGCGCCGCAGACGTGGAGACCGCCGCCGAGCTGGCCCTGCCCCACCGGCTCAGGCGCCAGCCCCTGATGGAGATCGCCGCCAGCGTGGCCCAGGTCCGCCGGCAGAACGCGCAAAAGCAGGGAGCAGCCTGATGATCAGCATCCGGGGACTGAAAAAGACCTACGGCAGGACCGAGGCCCTGGCCGGCATCGACCTGGAGGTGGAAGCCGGCGAGCTTTTCGCCTACCTGGGTCCCAACGGCGCCGGCAAGACCACCACCATCCGCATCCTGACCGGACTGACCCGCCTGAGCGCGGGCACGGCCGGCCTCAACGGCCACGACATCGAAAAACAGGCCCTGGCGGCCAAGCGCCAGTGCGGGCTGGTGCCCCAGCACATCAACCTGGACAGCGAGCTGACGGTGGCCGAAAACCTTGACATCCACGGCCGGATCTTCGGCATGCCCAAGGCCCTGCGGCGGGAAAGGATCGGGCAACTGCTGGGATACGTGGAGCTGTCGGACCGCAGAGACAGCCTGGTCAAGCAGCTTTCCGGCGGGCTGAAACGCCGGCTGATGATCGCCCGGGCCCTGCTGCACAGCCCGCGGATCCTGTTTCTCGACGAGCCCACCGTGGGCCTGGACCCCGGCATCCGGCGCCGGATCTGGGCCCTGGTGAAAAGGATCCAGGCCGACGGCACCACCATCTTCCTGACCACCCATTACATCGAGGAGGCCGAGTTCCTGGCCGACCGGGTGGCCTTCATCGACCGGGGCCGGATCGTGGCCGTGGACAGCCCGGCGGCCCTGATGGAGCGCATGGGAGCCTGGGCCATCGACCAGGTGGGCGACCAGGGCATGGAGACCTTCTACTTTACCAGCCGGCAAGAGGCCCGCGACCGGGCCGCCGGCCAGCAGACCGAGTTCACCCTGCGCCGGGTGAACCTGGAGGATGCGTTCTTGGCGCTGACCGGAAAGCGGGTCAAATGACCACGGCTTTCAACCTGGGTTGCGCCGGCCGGCAACGGGTGCGGCGCAGTTCAACGACGGGCAAAAGGGCTGAATGATGCAAGCTTGCTACGCGGTATTCTTGAGGGAAATCCTGATCCTGAAGCGCAGGCTCAAGCGCCAGATCGCCGGCATGGCGGTCTCGCCCCTGCTCTACATGATCGCTTTCGGCTACGCCATGGGAGACGCGGTCAGGTTCGACGGCCACACCTACCTGGAGTTCCTGGTGCCGGGCCTGGTGGCCATGGCCAGCATGACCCAGTCCTTCGGCATCGCCACCGACATCAACGTGGCCCGGTTCTACTGGTTCATCTTCGAAGAGTTCCAGGCCGCGCCCGTCAGCAACGCCGCCTACGTCACCGGCGAGGTGCTGGCCGGCATGACCCGCGGCCTGCTGGCAGTCGGCGTCATCCTGGCAATCGGCCTGGGCTTCGGGGTGGTGCTGGACTACGGTCCCCTGTTCTGGCTGGCGATCCTGCTCAACAGCTTCGTCTTTGCCAGCCTGGCCGTGGGCCTGGCCATGCTGGTCAAGTCGCATGCCGACCAGAGCCTGCTGACCAACTTCGTCATCACGCCCATGGCCTTTCTGGGCGGGACCTTCTTCCCGGTCCAGCGCCTGCCCGAGTGGGCCGGCACCCTGGTCAGGCTGCTGCCCCTGACCCATGCCTCGGCCGCCATCCGGGCCACGGCCTTCGGCAAGAGCCCGCCGGCCCCGGCCTACGGCGTGCTGCTGGCAACCGGGGCGGTCTTTTTCTGGCTGGCGTTGCACGCGGTCAACCAGGCCCGCGACTGATGGCTTCGCAAGGAGCCCGATATCTTCGTTGCGCTGCGCAGCGTGACAACTGCGGCGTACTACCAGTACGCCTCGTCGCCTGCTGCTTGCGACGCCTCGATCTCGGGCTCCTTGCGAAGCCATCCCAGACACGTCGGGTTCAGATTATACCGAAAAGGGGGAAATTATGCTGTTTGGAGCCTAAATCACAACGGGATACAATACAAAGAAGATATCGAACTGTTTGGACAGCCATCAAGAGACAAATTATGCTCCTAGGTAAATACTACGACGGAATAGAACTGCACCGGGAAAAACGGGTCCTCTACGCCCGCTTCCTGGTGCCCCACGTGGTCCTTTCCACCTGCCGGGCCGCCGGGGGATTGCAGGCAGGCCTGGATTGCCTGCTCAACCACCAGAGCTGCGAGCCGTCCGGCCACAAGAAGGGGCTGCCGGCCAGCATCTTCAACGACCCGGCGGCCTACCGCCGCCTGGTCTGCCAGCAGGCCGGCCTGGAGTCCGAAGCCTGCGCCACCCTGGGCACGGCGGCCAACATGCACAACGCCTGTATCCGGGCCGAAACCTTCCGGGATCTGACGGTGGTGGCGGTCTGCACCGCCGGGGTGGAAACCAACGCCGGCCGGGTGGGAGATCCGGCGGCGGTGGTGGAAACGGAAAACGGTTTTGAAAAAACCGGAAGCAACAAAGGCAGGCAAAGGACAGATGCCGAACTCTCAAAGGCAACCGGCGTGGCGACAGATTCGGGATCGAGGCGCCGCGAGCACCGGGCGACGAGGCGTACTGGTAGTACGCCGCAGTCGCAACGGGGCGATGCGCAACAAAGAGCCCGGACCTGTCGCCACGCCGGAGAGGGTACCATAAATACCATGCTCTTTATAAGCCGGCCGCTTACCCCCGGGGCCCTGGTGCGCACGGTGGTCACCGCCACCGAGGCCAAGACCGCCGCCCTGCAGGAGCTGGCGGTCAACTCCCGTTATTCCGACGGCCCGGCCACCGGCACCGGCACCGACCAGATCGGGGTTGCGGCGGTAAAAGACGACGGCCGCCGTCCCCTTACCGGCGCCGGCAAGCACGTCAAGCTGGGTGAGCTGATCGGCCGCAGCGTGCTGGCGGCGGTCAAGGGGGCCCTGGCCCTGCAAAACGGTCTGACCCCGGCCGGCCAGTGCTCGGCCAAGATCCACCTGGAACGGCTGGGCTGCAACCGGCGGCAGATGACAGAGACTGTCGCCGGCTTTTTGGAAAAGGACAAGGCTGCCCTGCTGCGGCAGAACTTCACCGCCATCGAGCGCGACCCGGTGACCGTGGCGGCGGTGGCGGCCATGGTCCACCTGCGGGACAAGTTCGCCTGGCAGATCCTGCCGCCTTCCTGCTGGAGCGAGGTCATGGGCAGCTACGCGGCCCAGGTGGCCTGCGCCGTCTGCGGCGACTACGGGAAGATGGAAGACTTCCGGCGGCAGCTGGCCCCCCTGCCGGAAGAAAACGCCAACCAGGACTTTGTCCGCCTGGTCTGCCGGGCCATGGCTATAGGGTTTGACGCCAAATGGGGGAAAATAGAATGAAACGCCTTGCGAAGCCATCAAGGGGTAAGCGTTTTGCGGACCTGGCAAGCGACAGATGGATGCGTAAAAAGTCCGGCCCGGCCAGGGGGGCATGGTCTCCGGTTGCCTGTCGTCCTCGTTGCCGTTGTAACAGCCCGCTGCGCTATGGGCCGCAAACTCGGTCCCTTACGGGACCTCAAACATGCGGCCCATGGCCGCTTCGCTTGGCTGACAACGGCAACCCTCGGACTCCAAAGGCACCGTGAGACCATGCCCCCCTGGCCGGGGACACAGAGACCAAAGACATTTGCAAAGCCGTCAAGGGAAAGGAGGTGAAAACAACCCCGTAAAAGAACCTGGATTGAGAAATTGTCGAGTTTGACAGTGCGCTCAATTCAGCAAGAGCAATTTGCAGCCGGCCGCCGTGGCAGCCGACCCTGCCGCGGCGATAATAGGGAATCCCGTGCGAATCGGGAACGGACCCGCCGCTGTGACTCCGCCCGGCCAAGGCCGGGAAAAACCTGTCGCCCCTTGTCCATGGTCACTGGTGTCGCCTCTGAAGCGTGCCGGGAAGGCCGGTGGCGCCAGGCGGAGAAGTCAGAAGACCTGCCGGCCGCAAACGCGAGTGTCAACGACTGACGAGGATTCGGTCGCACTGAAGCATGCAATCCGGGCAGCCCTAACCAGCCCGCCAGATGCCAACCGAAGCCCCCGCCGGGGCTTTTGCTTTCCTCGTTCAGGTAAATCGCATTCAAACCAAAAGACAAACTACCAAATGGAGGTAAGAAGCAAATGAGATTCAAGCACGTGTTAATGTTTTGCCTGACGCTGATCATCTGGTCCGCCCTGGCAGGCATGGCAGCAGCAGAACAAGCAGCCGGTCAAACCAGCCTGGACGAAGTAGTGGTCACCGCCACCCGCAGTGAAGAAAAAGTAAAAGAGATTCCCGCCAAGGTGGAAGTGATCGGCAAGCAGGAAATCGAGGTCACCACCGGGGAGACCATCACCGAGCAGTTGAAGAAAAACAGCTCCATCGGAGTGATCGAGTATCCCGGTGCCCTGGCCGGCATCGGTATCCGCGGCTTCCGGCCCGAGTTTTTCGGCATCACCAAGCACTCCCTGGTGCTGATCGACGGCCGGCCGGCCGGAGCCACCAACCTGGCCACCATCCTGGTGGACAACATCGAGCGCATCGAAGTGCTCAAGGGCCCGGCCTCGGCCCTGTATGGCGGCGAGGCCATGGGAGGTGTGATCAACATCATCACCCGCAAAAACCGCGGACAGCTCACCGGTCAGGTGGAAGCCGGCCTGGGCTCTTTCAGGACCAACTTCGAAAAAGCGGCCATCGGCGGCAGCCTGGGCAAGAAATTCGACTTCGACGTCTCGGCCCGGCGCTACGAGCAGGCCGACGACTTCACCATGGGCAACGGAGAGGTAAGACCCAACACCGAGTACCTGACCCAGAACGCCAACCTGCGCCTGGGCTTCGACCTGAATGACGCCTGGCGGCTGGGCGCCACCACCGACATCTACCAGGGACGGGACATCGAAACCCCGGGCGACATTGTCGACGGCGACCAGAAGGCCGGCCACAAGGATATAGACCGTTACAGCATGGCCCTTTCGGCCGAAGGCGACCTGAGCGCCTCAAACCAAATCAGCCTCAACATCTACAGCGCCAGGGAGGAATCGGAGAACTACAAACACTACACCGGCTGGATAATCATAACCCAGGTTACGCCCTACCGCAGCTATGACTCGGAGACCACCTGGACCGGCGTCCAGCTCAAAGACCGGCACGACTGGCGCTCCCACCGTTTCATATTCGGCATCGATTACCAGGACATCGTCAAGGAAAGCCGCAACTACAACCAGGACGGCTCCCGCAAGGCCCCCTGGTCCCCGGACGAAGGCCGCACCAACTGGGCCGGTTACCTGGAAACCGTCTGGCGCTTCATGGAAGAAAGGCTGACCGTAACCGCCGGCGCCCGCTACGACTACTTCGAGGTCGAAACCAAGCCGACCCCGTTCAAGACCGATTTTACCCCCAAAACGGAAGATTTTTCCACCACCAGCCCCCGGGCCGGCATCAACTACCTGTTTGACAACGGCCTGCGGCTGCACACCACCATCGGCAAGGCCTTCGTGCCCCCCACCGCCGGCCAGCTGGCAGGTTACTCGGAAAGGGTGGTGGGCGGCGTGACCATGGTCACCCGCGGCAATCCCGACCTTGATCCCGAGTCCTCCGTCACCTACGATGCCGGTATCGGCTACGACCTGCCGGTGATGGGGCTGTCCCTGGATCTGACCTATTTCCATACCGACGTGGACGACAAGATCACCCGGGTCACCAACGGTACCGTAACCACCTATGAAAACAGCCTCAGCGCCGAGATGGAAGGCCTGGAATACATGCTCTCTTTCGATATCGGCGCACCCCTGCAATGGGACCGCACCCTGGCCCTGTTCTTCAACGGGACCACCATGCTGAAGGCGGAAGAAGAACAGCCGGACCATACCATGAAGGATATCCACAACGTTGCCGACTACACCTACAACTACGGTATCCGCTACGACGACGGCACCTTCAGCGGCAAGCTGCACTTGCGCACCCAGGGGGAGATGAAGGATACCGACTGGAACGCCGCCGGCTACCCGGAAATCGAGTATCCGGGCTTTACCGTGGTCGATTTCGCGGCCGGGGTGAAATTCGCCAAGTACCACAAGTTCACCCTGAAGATCGACAACCTGTTCGACGACGACTACTACGAGAAAAAAGGCTTTCCCAAGCCGGGAAGGGCCTTTTTCCTGAGCTATCGTTTCCAGTTCTGAAACCTTCAAAACACCGGCGGCCGGCAAATGCCCGGCCGCCGGCTGCTGGAAGCCGCCTCCCGCGGACTTTGGCAGGCAGACGAAAAAAATACTGGAGCAGATCAGGGCCGCGGCCCTTGAAATCAAGAGCGACATGGAGGAAACCATGGGCGAGGTCGAGGGCGAATTTCAGGGCGGCAAGGCGGAAGTGCTCACCGCCGCCCGGGTCGACAACCGGCGCCTTGACTGGCGCCTGGAGGACAGGAAATGAAAAAAGGTCTGTTGATGGTGTTTACCGGCAACGGCAAGGGCAAGACCACTTCGGCCCTGGGCCTTGCCATGCGCTGTGCCGGCCACGGCCTGAAGGTCTGCTTCATCCAGTTCATCAAGGGCAGCTGGAAATACGGCGAGCTGGAAGCGGTCAAGCGCTTTTCCGGCCTGATCGACTTTCACGTCATGGGCAAGGGGTTCACCTGGAAATCGGAAGACATGGAAAAGGACCGGGCCGCGGCCCGCAAGGCCTGGGAGTTTGCCCGCCGGGTCATCGCCGACGGCAGCCACCACCTGGTGGTGCTGGACGAGTTCACCTACCTGCTCGACTACGGCATGATCGAGATCGAGCCGGTGCTGGAAACCCTGGCCGGCCGGCCGCAGGCGCTGCACGTTGCCGTCACCGGCCGAAACGCCCCGGCCGGGCTGCTGGAGGCCGCCGACCTGGTGACAGTAATGAAGGCGGTCAAACATCCCCTCCAGGCCGGCATCAAGGCCCAGAAAGGGATCGAGTTCTGAAAATGCAGCGGCTGCTGAACATAAGCACCCATCCCGGCGACCTGGATATCATCGGCAACGACTGGTCAGAGGCGGCCCGGCTGCTGGAACGCTGGGACTTCGACGGCTTCGAGCTGTATCCCGTGGGCGACTATCCCTTCGAAAAGATTCCGGCCCGCCTGGTAACCGGGCTGCACCTGCGCTTTTTCGTCATCCTGGAGCCCGTCTGGCGCCGGGACGAAGCCCGGCTGATGGAGATCTTCGGCAACTGGGAGACGGTGGAAAAGTTCTACGGCGGCCGCAGCCCACGCTGGATAAGCCGCTACTACAGCCGCCAGCTGGACCTGGCCCGGGACCTGGGCTGCGACTACGTGGTCTTTCACCCGGCCCACTGCGAGCTGAAATACGTCTACGACTGGAATTTTCCCTGGCACTGGCGCCGGACCCTGGACCTGTGCGCCGAGGTAATCAACGCCGCGGTGGCCGGAAGCGCTTTCACCGGCTGGATCCTTTTCGAAAACCTCTGGTGGCCGGGCAGTTTCCGGCTCGACAGCCCGGAAGAATACTACTACCTGCGCCGCCAAATCCATCACCGGCGCTGCGGCATCGTCCTGGACACCGGCCACCTGCTCAACAAGAACCAGGATCTTGGCAGCCAGGCCCAGGCGGTGGCCTTCCTGCTGGAGTGCCTCGACGGCCTGGGCGGCCTGGTGGAAGAGATCCGCACGGTCCACCTCGCCTGCAGCCTTTCCGGGTCTTACGTGCGCTCCAGCCGCGGCCGGAAAGCCGGGGGCGATTTCTGGCAGCGTCTTTCCGCCGCCCGGCGGCACGTGGCCCGCATCGACCGGCACGATCCTTTTTCAGACCCGGCCATCGCCGCGGTGCTTGAAAAGGCCGCCCCCCGCAACGTGGTCTTCGAGTTCGCCTACGGCGACCTGGAGACCTGGCAGCAAAAGATCCATACCCAGCAAAAGGCGGTCGGAAAACTGCTCTGGCCCCAAGGAGTGACATGGCAACCATGAACCGCAAAACCTTGGCCGTGGCAGCAGCCCTGCTGGCGGCAATCCTGGTGGCGCCTTTTTCCGCCGCGGCCCGGGCCGCGGCCCGCATCGATATCGAGTACGCCCGGGGCTTTGCCGTCCGGCAGCTTGCCGCAGCCACCCTGGTTACCGTCAGCCCGCCCTGGCTGGCAGGCGGCCCGCCCAAGCAGTACCTGCTGGTCGAAAGGGGCCGGCCGGTTCCGCCGGGCTTTTCGCAGGCGAAAGTGATCCGGGTACCGGTCCGGCGCCTGGTGAGCCTTTCCACCACCCGGCTGGCCTACCTGGATGCCGCCGGCCTGACAGACCGCCTGGTGGCAGTCTCGGACTTCAGGTACGTCAACACCGGCTCGGTCCGGCAGATGATCGACTCCGGCCGCCTCCACCAGGTGGGCCACAGCCTGAACCTGCGCATCGAGGCCATCATGGATCTCGAGCCGGACCTGATCCTGGCCACGGCCAGCGGCACGGCATATGACGTTCATCCCAAGCTGGAGGAAGCCGGGCTGCCGGTGGTGATCATGTGCGACCACCTGGAGTCCCATCCCCTGGGCCGCTGCGAGTGGATCAAGTTCATGGCCCTTTTCTTCGGCACCGGCGATCACGCCCGAAGACTGTTTTCCCAGACCAAGGCCCGCTACCTGAAACTGGCCGCCATGGCCGGCCGGGCCGCCAACAAGCCCTCGGTGCTGACCAACGCCCCTTTCCGGGGCAACTGGTGGGTTCCGGGAGGCAACAGCTTCATGGCCCGCTACATCGCCGATGCCGGCGGGGCCTACCTCTGGGCGGACGACAGGCATACCGGCAGCCTGGCCAAGGACGTGGAGGCGGTCTTTGAAAAAGGGATCAACGCCGATGTCTGGATCAACACCGGCGCCTGGAAGAAGGTGGCCGACGCCCTGGCGGCCGACCCGCGCCTTGCCCAGATCAAAGCCCTGAAACAGGGCCGCATGTTCAACAACAACCGCCGCCTCAACCGCTGGGGAGGCAACGATTTCTGGGAATCGGGCATCATCTGCCCGGACCGGGTCCTGGCCGACCTGATCCGCATCTTTCACCCCCGGCTGCTGCCCAGACACAGACTCTACTACTACCGCCGCCTGAAGACAGGAAAACGACCGTGAACCGAAAAACCACAGAAAACAGCGCAGGCGTCGGACTGCCGGCACCTTCCCGGCTGCTGAAGATCTACTGCGGCCTGGCCCTGGCCCTGGCGGCCCTTTTCTGCCTGGATCTTATGACCGGCTCGGTGGCCATCGGCCCCCTGGAAGTGGTGAAGATCCTGCTGGGCGGCCAGGCTGAAAAAGCCTCCTGGGCAAAGATAATCTGGCTGTTCCGCCTGCCCAAGGCCATCAGCGCCATCCTGGCGGGAGCCGGCCTGGCCCTCAGCGGCCTGCTTATGCAGACCCTTTTCCGCAACCCCTTGGCCGGACCGTCGGTGCTGGGCATAAACGCCGGTGCCAGCCTGGGGGTGGCCCTGGTGGTGCTGGCGGCCGGCGGCGGGCCGGCGGCCGGTTTTCTCCAGGGCCTGGCAACGGGCGGCAAGGCCGGCCTGGTGGTGTCGGCGGCCCTGGGCGCCGGCCTGGTCCTGGGGGCCATCCTGGCCCTGGCCCGCAGGGTGAGCAACGTCATGACCCTGCTGATCGTGGGCATCCTGGCGGGCTTTGCCATCAACGCCGCAGTCAGCGTGCTGATCCACTTTTCGGTGGCCGAAAGGATCCAGGCCTACATCACCTGGACCTTCGGCAGCTTTGCCGCCGTCACCTGGGACGACATGATGATCTTCGCACCGGTGACACTTGCCGGCCTGGCGGCCTGCCAGTTTGTCCGCAAGCCGCTCAACGGCCTGCTGCTGGGAGAAAACTACGCCCTGAGCATGGGGCTGCGGATAATGCCCCTGAGAATAATCACCATCGGCCTGACGGCCCTGCTCACCGGCACGGTGACCGCCTTTTGCGGCCCCATCGCCTTCGTGGGAGTGGCCGTGCCCCACATGGCCCGGGTGGCCCTGGACAGCTCCGACCACCGGGTACTGCTGCCGGCAACGGCCCTGTGCGGGGCCCTGGTGGCCCTGGCAGCCGACCTGCTGGCCCAGCTTCCCGGCAGTCAGGCGGTGCTGCCCGTAAACGCGGTCACGGCCCTGATCGGCGCGCCGGTAATCGTCTGGCTGATCCTCAAAAGGGGCAACCTGGCCCGCACCTTTGGCGGATAGACTGCGGATTTACATCCGGCCCGCAGGACAAGGAGGACACCATGCACCTTTACTGGCGCATCCAACAGGACCTGAACTGCCTGGGTGAGGTGATCGTCTTTCATCATCCGGGCCTGATCCGCTGCTTCCGGCAATGGGTAAGGCGCAACGCCGCCGGCCTGGCCCTGGCCCAGGGAATCGAACTGCCGAAACTGCTCCGCCCCAGTCTCAACTGAGCCTGAAAACCACCGGTACCTGTAAAAAGGAGTAAAAGATGAAACTGAAACCGTTGCTGGCCCTGATAACGATCTGGATGGCCGCCTGGCCCTTGACAGCCGGTGCCCGGGAAAAGGCCGACACAACCGTCCTGGACACCATGATCGTCACCGACTCGGTGAAAAAGACCAGGCTGCTGGACACCCCCGGCGCCATCACCGTGCTCAATACCGGCGATATCCGCAACAGCGGCCAGACCAAGCTTTCCGAGCTGATCTCCTCCATACCCGGGGTGGTCAACCAGAAATCCGGATCCAAGACCTACTTTTCCATCCGCGGCACCCGGGGCCCGCTTTCGAGCGGAGCGGCGATCTACGTGGACGGCCGGCCCATCAACACCGGGATCTACACTTACAGCAACATCGACGCCATCTCCCTGGACAGCGTGGAAAAGATCGAGGTGATCAAGTCCCCGCCGGCATCCGTCTACGGCGCCAACGCGGCCCGGGGCGTGATTCTGATCACCACCAAGTCGGGCAAGGGTGCCAAAAAACCTTTCACCGGCACCGTCTCCGGCGAATACGGAAGCTGGGATACCATCAGGGGCACGGCGATTGCCAGCGGGGCCGAAGGCCGCCTGGACTACGGGATCAACCTGCACGCCATCAAAAGCGACGGCTACCGGGGCAGCGACGACGACGCCAAGGGCTTCGACGCCCACCTTGGCTACCGGCCGGGCGGCGGGAAGATGGAGATCGTGGGCGGCTACACCGACTATTTCGTCAAGTACCCCACCGGCCTGGACCTGGAGCAGCTGCGCAGGGACCGCACCTCGCCCGGCTATTACAAAACCCAGGGCGGCAACACCTTCTTCGTTCTTCCCAACCAGCTCGACCAGCAGCTTGCCAACATCGGCCTGAAGTACAACTACGACCGCAACGACCGGCTGGCCAACGCCTCGATCATCTACACCAACGACAGCCAAGTCTATACCCAGTACGAGGACCAGAACAACCCCAACTGGAACTACAGGCGGGCCGACTACCGCGACGACCGCGAAGACAAGCGCTGGGACTTCAAGCTGGGTGGCGGAAGGACCTTTGCCAATGACGATATGGCCGTCATGAACACGGTCACCGCCGGGTTCGACTTCATGCAGTCGGACTTCGACCAGGTGCGCACCTATCCTTTCAACACCGGTCCGCTGTCAACTTCCATGGCCAAACGCAAGGCCAAGGCCGACATCGACGCCACCCGCAAGGTTTTCGGCTACAGTCTGAACAACGACTTTGCCTGGGACAGGTTCCGGCTGCTGGCCGGCCTGAGGCTCAACGAGGTCCACTACGAACTGGCAAACAAGGTGCCTGCCAGCCTGGACAAGAGCTACTACGGCGATCTTGACTGGAACGTGGCCCCCTCCTACATGGTGGTGCCCGGCGGCAACCTGTTCGTATCCTACACCCATGCCAACTGGTACCTGCCCCTGGGTCACTACAAGCTGGACATGGAGTACGACCATCCCGACGCCCGGGCCAAAGACCTGGAGCCCGAGCAGTACTCCACCTGGGAGGCCGGGTTCAAGCACCGCCTGCACAAGGCCTTCAACTACAGCGTCATCTACTACCACACCACCATCGAGGACAAGGTGGTCAGTTTCTACGACGGCACCAAGTTCCGGGGTTTCCGCAACGCCGGAACCAGTATCCACCAGGGCTGGGAGCTGGAGATCGACGGCCGGCCCTGCCGGTGGTTCGGCTACCGGCTAAACTACACCACCATCAATGCTGAGTGGGACAAGGGAAACGCCAAGGCCTACCTGACCCCGGATGCCGCCACCACCACCGTCATCGACCTGAAGGGCAAGCAGGTCAACTACGTTCCCGACTACGAGTACACCGCCAGCTTCGACTTTTTCCTGCTGCGCCAAAGCCTGTGGGGCTCGCTGACCGCCTCGGTGGACATCCGCGGCTTTGGCGAGCAATATGAAGACTATAACAACAACCTCGAGATGGCGGCCGCCGATTTCGTGGACCTGAAGCTGACCTGGGACTACGGCCGCTGGCAGCTCTACCTGACCGGCACCAACATCTTCGACCGCCGGTGGGACAAGTACGTCAACAGCACCGGCAAGTCCCACGACCGGCTGGGCGGCATGAGCGGCATATATCCACAGAACGGCCGCTACATCGGAATCGGAGGAGCGGTCACTTTCTGATGGTTTTGCAAACAACGGAAAAACCGGATGGCTTCGCAAAGAGTCCGAGATCAAGGCGACGCGGGCAGCAGGCGACGAGGCGTACTGTAGTTACGCCGCAGGTCGCAACGGCTGCCAAGCGCAACGCAGATATAGGGCTATTTGCGGAGCCATGAACTTTCTGATGCAGATCGACTACCTGATATTGTCCCTGACGGGCCGCTGCAACCTGGCCTGCGCCTATTGTTACAACGGCAGCGGCCGGCCGGGGGCCGACATGAAACCGGGTGTGCTTGCCAGGGCCTTTGCCCTGGCAGCTTCCGGCAGCGGTCCCCTGCACGTCCAGCTCACCGGCGGCGAGCCGGCCCTGGTGCCTGAGCTGATCCTCCAGGCCGCCGACCTGGCAGCCGGCCTGAAAAGGGCCTGCAGCCTGGCCGTCCAGACCAACGCCACCTGCCTTACCCCGGAGCTGGCCGATCTTTTCAGGGACCGCTTCATCCAGGTGGGAGTCAGCCTGGACGGCCCGCCCGGTATCCAGGAAAAACTGCGCGGCCGGGCCGGGGATACCCTGGCCGGCCTGCAGCTGCTGGAAGCTGCCGGAGTACCCTTCAGGGTGACCGCCGTGCTGACCGCCGCAAACACTGCCGGCCTGGACAAGCTGGTCCTGCTGCTGGCAGGCTTTGGCCAGGCGCGGGGCATCGGCCTGGACCTGCTGGTTACAAAGGGCCGGGCCGCAGGACCGGACAGCCCCCGGCCGCCTGATCCTGAAAAGCTGGAACACGGGCTGCGGGCCATGGCAGCCGCCCTGGAGGCGGTCAACTCCCGGCGGCAAAATCCCCTGCGGCTGCGGGAGCAGGACATGGCAATCGCCGCCCTGACAGGTTTCAAAAGAAAAGATTTCTGCCTGGCGGCCGCCGGCCGCAGCCTGGCGGTGGCCCCCGACGGCCGGCTGTTTGCCTGCAGTCAGACCATGGGCGACGAGCGCTTTGGCGCCGGAACCGTCTGGGAGCCGCAGCCGGAAAGACCCGGCCGGCTCCGGGGCCTGGCATTGGAAAACAGCTCCTGCGGCAACTGTCCCTTTGAAGAAAACTGCCCCGGGGACTGTCCCAGCCGGCTTTTGTACAACCGGCGCCGGGACCGCCTGCTGGCATGCACCCTCTACCGTGCCCTGCTGCCGGCAGACCGCCCCGGAAAGGCATCAAAAATCCACAACCGAGGTGAAACAAAATGAAAAAAGCCCTGAAGCTGGCCCTGCTGCACATGGACGTCGGCCACAAGCAGGTGGAAGCCAACCGCGCCCGGCTGGTGGAGCTGGCCGGCCGGGCCGCCGGCCGGGAAGCAAAGATAATCCTGGCGCCCGAGCTTGCCGTCTCTGGCTACTCCTTTTCCGGCCCGCGGGAGGTGACCCCCTTTGCCGAGACCGCCCGGGGCCCCACGGCCGCGGCCCTGGCAGAGGTGGCCCGGCGCTTCGGAGTCTTCATCGCCTTCGGCCTGGCAGAAAAAGACGCCGCCGGCGCCATCTTGCACAACAGCGCCCTGGTGCTGGGCCCGGACGGCAAAACCGCCTGTATCTACCGCAAGATCAACGCCGAAAGCCGCTGGGCCTGCCCGGGCGACCCGGTCCAGGACAACACCTTTGAAACCCCCTGGGGCCGGGTGGGCCTGCTGATCTGCTCGGACACCTACTACGGCCTTATGCCGCGGATCACCGCCCTGCGCGGGGCCGACCTGCTGCTCGTACCGGCCAACTGGCCCATCACCGGCATCGATCCCCAGGAGCTTTGGTCGGCCCGGGCCCTGGAAAACGGCTTTGCCCTGGCGGCCTGCAACCGCACCGGGATCGACAGGACCATGGACTGCCGCAAGGCCCCCTCGGTCATCTGCGACAACCGGGGCCGCACCCTGGCAGCCAGCATGGGCCCCGGCTCCAGGATCGTCATGCATGACCTGCCCCTGGATGCAAACGGCCGCCTGGAAAGCTCGCGCCGGAAAAAGCTGCTGGCCGCGCGCCGACCAGAGCACTACCACGGCTGCTACCTCGACCTGCGGCCGGTAAAGGACCTGACCTCCTTTTTCGATCTTCCGCCGGCCGGCCGGCTCAACCTGCTGGCCGTGGTGCCTTCCCAAAGCCGGCACCCGGCAGAAGCCCTCAACCTGGAGCTTGCCGCCAAGGCCCCTGTCCCTGAAACCCTCTGCCTGGTGCCGGTGCTGGACGAGCCAGCCCCGGAGCTGGAGACCCTGGAAGCAACCACTGCCCGCTGGCAGGTGGCGGCCTGCGCCTGCACCATCCAGGGCGGGCTGCGCCGCTTGCACCTTTTCCGCAACGGCAGGCTTGACTCCAACTGGACCCTGCCGGCCTGGCCTCTTGGCGAAGGCGACAGCCTCCCCCGATTCGACTTCGGCCCGGCCAGGATAACCCTGGCTCCCATGGCGGCCCTGCGCCATCCCGAACCGGCCCTCGCCGCCTCCAAGCAGGGCTGCGATCTTGCCATCGCCATCGAGCCTGAAATCAGCGCCGGGGACCGTCTGCTGGCAGGGGCGCGCACCATCGAGAACCTGGCCATCGCCGCCTGCGGCCGCAACCTGGCCGGCATCTGGCAGCCCCCCGAAGGCCACCGGCGCTGGGCCGAAGACCTGGCAGAGCCGGGCCAGGCCTGCCGCCTGACCCTGGACACCGGCCGGACCCGCCAAAAGCGCTTCCAGGACCGGGTGGATTTCAGGACCCTGCTGGCCGCCTCTTTCAACGGTTGAACCTGCGACGGCATCCGTGCTAAGCAAGGCGCCATGGAAAATTCAGACGACACCGGAAAACAGCCGCCGACAATCTTCGATTCCCACTGCCACCTGGACGACCGGGCCTTTGCCGCCGATCTGGACCAGGTGGTGGCCCGTGCCCGGGCCGCCGGGGTAAAGGCCATGATGACCGTGGGCATCGATCCTGAATCCTGCCGCCGCAACGTCGAGCTGGCCGAACACTATCCCGCCATCTACGCCGCGGTGGGCATCCACCCCCATGACGCCCGCCAATGCAGCCAGCAGGTCCTGGACGAGCTGGCCGGGCTTAGCCGCCATCCCAAGGTAAAAGCCTGGGGAGAAATCGGCCTGGACTTCAACCGCATGTTCTCTCCCCAAAAGGACCAGGAAAAGTGGTTCGTCTGCCAGATCGAGACCGCCATCGGCCTCGACCTTCCCATGATCTTCCACGAAAGGGACACCCGGGGCCGCTTCTACCAGCTTCTTTCTTCCTGCTGGAACTCCGGCTGCCGGGGCGTGGTGCACTGTTTTTCCGGCAACCGCCGGGACCTTGAGCGCTACCTGGCCCTGGGCCTCTACATCGGTGTGACCGGCATCGTCACCATCAAGCAAAGGGGGGCCAGGCTGCGCGAGCTCGTAAAGGGAATCCCGACCGACCGCCTGCTGATCGAAACCGACGCCCCTTTTCTTACCCCCACCCCGGAGCGCAACAAGCACCGCCGCAACGAGCCGGCCTTCGTGGCCCGGGTGCTGGAAAAGCTCTCCCAGGTCCTGGATCTTCCACCCGAGCAGCTTGCCGCCGCCACCTGGCAAAACACCTGCCGGCTTTACGGAATAGAAACAAATTCGTGACCTTGCAGCCCAACCCATCCTTCAAACCGTTTGCAATTTATCCGAGGCAATGCTAAGGGACATACATACCCGTTCTACATTGGTTTGATTCTGATTTGATCCGTTGCCCGGACTGCAAAACGCAGCAATATTTTCCCCGCAGCCCCCGGGCCAAAACGTTTGCCATTGACGCCCGCTAACCCTTACTGGCGTCACGGCCGCAGCCATGAAGTTCTGTTTTACAATGCCTCCGGGCATTGGCTCAATATGACTGCAATATACTGCAATTATTTATGTATCATGATTGTGCCTTGCAATATTTTCTGAATTTTGGGAAGTAGTTATATTGCAGGAGATGAAATACTTATCATAAGGTAAAAATAGATTTTATAACGTCCATATGGAGCGACGTTGGGTTTCAGAATAATGAATCGAAATATCTCATATGTGTTTCCAAATATTTCGACGTTTAACCGAAATGGGCGTGGTGGTCTTCATAAACGTTATAAAATAGCAGTAGATCATGGATGTAGCCTTATTGAGGTGCCTGCGGATTTTGTAAAAAATAAAACTGAGGTTCAATTAACGGGGAAAAAACTTGGAAGTGTTCTCAGCGCCCAGGACATTCAAAAGCTTTATGAGTCCGGTACACCATCAAAAAATATAAAATATATTTTGCATACCGAGCCTCAAGTTTCGCGTCGAAATGGGAAAGGGGCTTCTTGCACACCACAGCTTCAATGGAATAATCAGAAGTGGGTTCGCGATTTTGCCAATATGGCTATTTCAATTTCAAAAATATTTGGTGTTCCTCCTGCTGGAATTGAAATTCATCCTGGTGGAAGACATAATACCTATTCAGATATAGTGCGTTCAATAATCACTATTCGTGAATTGTTTAAAAATAGCTTCAACACTATTCCATTTGTAGTTCTTGAGAATCGCACTGGCCAAATCGTTTCTAATGGTGAACAGATACACGACTTTTGGCAGGTATTGTTGTTCAAGAATAAAAGTCTGAGCAAAGATGTTGGAATCGTTCTTGACATTCAACAGCTTTATACCGTCACAAAGAATGATTTTCTAAAACAACTCAATTTTATTCCACACGAATCGGTCAAGGGCCTTCACATCCACTGTAAGCATCGCACCCCATCGGTCGAGAATAAGATACCATGGGCAAAGGTGTTTGCTTGGATAGGGAAGATTAAGCATAAAATATTCCTGAACCCTGAAGTTCATCATCATTCACAGGCGATAGATACAATATCTTTTTGTAATGAAATGATGAAAAAACACCCAACAACAACGTCACAGGACTGCGAAAAACATGCCACCCGTAACCCTGGGCATTAGCACTAATGAGATAGAAACATGCCAATATTTAAGCTCAAAAAAAGAAATAATAATATTGAAAATGGCATATTAATTCCTGCTGAAAAAACATCAATTGAACTTGAGAGACATCTTGAATGTTGGCTCGAAAACAGTCCTTGGGCAATCGCTCAAGAACCCTTGCTGATTATTGGTAGGCAAACTCTTGCTTCACAAGAAAAATCTGAAACTATTTTCCCCGATCTTCTTGGAATTGATAAAGACGGAAATTTAGTGATTATTGAATTAAAAAAAGGTAAAACTCCAAGAGATGTAGTTGCACAGATTTTAGAATATGCTGCATGGGCTAATGATCTCTCCGAAGAAAATGTCCGAGACATAGCATCTAATTATTTTGCCAAAATTGGGATTGAAGAGGATATAGAGACTCAATTTTTGGAAACCTTTGAGGTTGATGAGATTCCCTCACTAAACAGTATGTTACGTTTATTTATAGCTGCTGAGGAAATAGCTCCATCGATTGCCAGGGTCAGTCGCTTCTTGCGTCAAGCTCATGGCATTGATATTAACTGTATCAAGTTCGCTATTTATCAAACTGAATCTGGGGAAATTCTAGTCAGTTCTGAATCGTATGTCGGACTAGAGGATATGATTTCCAAGAAAAAATCATCAGCAGCTCAACGCTGGTCTGGGGAGAAACCAGTAAAACAAGTGGTATGGGAAGCAGTTATAGAATTTACTAATAAAGATAAAACTAAAGTATTTTCACCCAAAGATATCGCGCAGATTATTCTTAAAAAGTATCCTACTTTCAACAAAAGTACTATCGGCTGTCAAATAATTGCTGATTGTGTCAATCATACTTCTCGCCATCATTATCCAGGCGGAGAGGATAGATATTGGTGGATAGAAAAAGGGAAATATAGATTATTTGATACAAGCAGGGATGAAAAAAATTGATTAATAAATTAGAATCGTAAAAAATGCTAACATCTATATGGCCTTCGCTTGTCAAGGGAAAAGTACCCCTCAGATCAGAAAATGGAGTAGATAGATATTTCGATCTTTAAAAACGGTTTTATTGGCAAGCGGTTAAGCGAGACTCCCTTTGGTCATATTCTCGCTATTATCGGCTTGGATCATTTTACTTTACGCACAAAGGTCAAGGTTGATATTTGCAAACAATGAACGCTTAACTGCCATTTGCATTGTTAATGGATAATTTGGAAAGAGCGGCACAGAGAAGATTTGTAAAAGAATAATCAAAATTTTCTACAGATTGTCATGCATATAAGCCAGAGCGTGGTCATGGAACAGCAGTTTAAAAAATGGTTGATTCAAAGAGGATATTCAGAAACAGGGGCGGCCATCAGCTATTCAAGAGCAATCAACCAAATATCTGAACACTATTCAAAAAACACCGGACAACAGATAGACATATATACAATATCAGAACAAGAAATTGTAAGTAAAATAGCGCACGATTATGGCCAGACCGGTAGATTTTCAGATTTTGGCAACAAACAACATGGTCGCTATAGAGCTGCTATTTATAGGTACTCAGAATTTTTTGTTAATCGTAATGAGCAGCTCAATTCCGACAATAATGACCAACATATAGAAGAAGTAATTCAAACACAAAAAACAGAGTTGCAACAAAATAATTTTGCATATGAACGAGATCTTCAAACAACGCTATGTGCACAAATATCAGAGTTATTTCCTGGATACAAAATATATGGTGAGTCAAATCTTGGTATTGAGTATTCTATTGGCGGTAGACGAATAGATATATTGTTAGAAAACATTGAAACAGGAGACTTATTAGCTATAGAGCTAAAATCAGGTAAAGCGGACTTTAAAGTTTTTGGGCAAATATCAATGTATATTGGATTACTTCAGAAAAAATTTCCTAATAAAAATATTACAGGGGTAATCGTTGCTGGAATAATTAATGACAGTTTACGGCAAGCCTGTGAAATAACAGACAAGGTACAATTGAAAATATATAGAATGAGCATCGAACTTGAAAACGCATAATATGAAAATTAAGAACAATAAAATAGATGTCGAATATGAGCGTTTATTCAAACCTTATCCTGAACTATCAAAGGCCAATCGAGTTCTTTTAAGCAACGCAAAAAAGAGGGGGGACGGTTGGCACCATGAATGCCTTAGCTCAATATTGTTATCAGCCTTTAGATTTGAAGGACTCCTTAATCAATTAGGTTATCAAACAATACCGTTTTGGGATGAAATTGAGAGAATCTCATGGCTTAGAAAACTCAAAATCCTATGCAAATATTTTAGCATTCCCTTAAATCTTGGTGAGCGCCCTTTTCAGACAATTGTTGAATTGTTTTCTTTCAGAAATGAATTTGTTCATCCCAAACCTCAGGTTCTCATAAAAAAACAAGTTGTTAAAAGAAAAAACATGGAATCGTATATAGATGAACATATACCATCATTTCAAAAAAATAAGCCGCTAACTGAATGGGAAAAAAAGTGCAGCCTCGAATTCACAGAGAGATGCTATGAAGATGTTAGTGATTTAGCTAGAATTCTTTGTAAAGGAGCTGATGTTGATTGGAACGATTTTTTGATTATGGGATGCTCGTGTGTATCGGGACCTTTCGAGATTGAATAAGGAAAACGAACAAAAGCAATTAACACAGCCGTCTAACCTCTATATCGCCTTTACTTGTCATAAAAAGAGTACCCCTTAGAATCAGATAGATATCTCGATCCTTAAAGACGGTTTTATTGGAAAGCGGTCTGAGATTTCCGACTTTTGTCTTCGGTCATGGGAGTCAGGGCGATGAAAATATCGCGTCTGCACCAAACCCGCCTGAGGCGGGCAGGCATCTGACAGGATGATTGACTGGCCGGTCCCCAGCCCGGGAAAGCGTATAAACTTGACCCCGGGTTCGACAGTCATAGGTTAACGAAAGTGGTTATTGATAATAATAACAGGACATAACGCGGATCGGCAAAAACCGCGTAGTGCCTATGGAATTAGGCGGACAAAT
>Ga0256835_1000801_pt1 | contig 20890 bp, 21 predicted proteins | sample PIR30metaG_FD_185972 | JGI IMG/M metagenome (GOLD analysis project Ga0256835, IMG submission 185972) | Hydrothermal vent microbial communities from East Pacific Rise, Pacific Ocean - PIR-30 | ecosystem: Environmental > Aquatic > Marine > Hydrothermal vents | place: Pacific Ocean: East Pacific...
CCCGCCAAATGAAGGGCATGCGTCTGCTCAAAAACCTGGTGCCGGTGCTGCTGGTGCTGCTGGCGGCGCCACCGGCGGGCGCCGGCCCGGCGGCCGTCATCCCGGCGGACTTCATCCGCTCCGCGGTGGGGCCTTCGGATGCCGCCCTGGTGGTGTCGCCCACCGGGCGGGTACTGGTTTCAAAAAATGCGAACCGTCTGCTGGTGCCGGCCTCGACCCTCAAGCTGCTCACCTCCCTGGCGGCTTTTCACTACCTGGGCGCGGATTTCCGCTTCTTCACCGATTTTCTCCTGGACGACCGCCGCAACCTGGTCATCAAGGGTTACGGAGACCCCCTGCTGATCTCCGAGGTGCTGGCCGAGGCCGCCCCTCGACTGGCCGCCCTTCTGCGTGCGCAGGGCGCCGTTTTCAACGATGTCGTGGTGGACGACGCCTATTTCGCCCAGCCGCTGACCATTCCGGGCGTCACAGCTTCGCGCCAACCGTACGATGCGCCCAACGGCGCGCTTTGCGTCAACTTCAACACCGTCGCCTTCCGCCGCGGCGCCGGGGGGAAAATCGTCAGCGCCGAGCCGCAGACGCCCCTGGTGCCGCCGGCGCCGGCACGCATCCGGGCCTCCGGACTGTCCAGCGGGCGCATCATCCTCTCGCACCACAGAAACGACATCGCCATTTACGCCGGGAGCCTGGTGCGCGCCTTCCTGGAGCGCCTGGGAGTGTCCTTCGCGGGCCGCGTTCGCCTTCGGCCCGGGGCGGCACAGAACGCCCGCCGGATTTACCGGCTGGTCTCGCCTTTCTCGCTGACGGAAGTCGTCGCCCGCCTGCTGGCCTTTTCCAACAATTTCATCGCCAACCAGCTGCTGATCCGCTGCGGCATCGCGGCCTTCGGGCCGCCGGGGACCCTCACCAAAGGAGTCGACGCCGTAAGCGCCTTTGCCCGTGAGAATCTGGGCATCAGGGATCTGGTGCTCGCCGAAGGCTCCGGCATCTCCCGGCGCAACCGCATCACGGCCGACGGCATGATGACGGTGCTGGCGCACTTCGCGCCCCACCGCCTGCTGCTGCGCCGCCAGTGGTGCGAGTGGTACAAGACCGGAACGCTCAAGGGCATCCGCACGCGCGCCGGCTACCTGCTGGACGGCCGCGGGCGAACCTACCGCTACGTGCTGATGTTCAACACGGCCGGCAAGTCCCCGGAGCGCCTCATGCGCAGGCTGCGGCGCGCCGTCTGCGGACGAAACGCGCACCAATCGCCCTGATGTCCGGTCACGGGGTGCCGCTGAACGGCGCCTGACCCGCAATGCCGCGGGGCCTCCTTGAGCGCACAGCGGACGGATGGTCGTCGCCCCAGAGGGGGGATTTACCTGGGCAGGGTGCCGTCGGTGATGTAGGCGTAGGCGCTGTGGTTATGGATGGACTCGAAGTTTTCGGCGCTGACCGCAAACCAGGTGATGTTGCTGTCGGCCTTGAGTTTCTGGGCCACGTCGCGCACCACGTCCTCGACGAACTTGGGGTTGTTGTAGCCGCACTCGGTGACGTGCTTTTCGTCCACCCGTTTGAGCACCGAGTAGACTTCACACGAGGAGCACGACTCCACCAGCGCGATCATGTCCTCGATCCAGATGAATTTCTTGAAGCGCGTGCTCAGTCGCACCTCACCGCGCTGGTTGTGGGCGCCCACGTCGCTGATCTCCCGGGAACAGGGGCAGACCGAGGAGATCGGCACGATCACCTCGGAAACCAGATCCACGTAACCCTCGGGATCGCTGGAGCCGATGAAGCGGCAGGTGTAGTCCAGCAACCCCACGGAACCGCTCACCGGGGCCTTCTTGGCGATGAAATAGGGAAAGGTCACCTCGATGTGGGCCGAGGCGGCGTTGAGGTGCCGCTTCATCTGCTCGAGCACGTCGCCGATGCCCTTGAGCGAGATTTCGGGCGAGGCCAGGTGGTGCAGGATCTCCACGAAACGGCTCATGTGGGTGCCCTTGTTCTTGTGGGGCAGATCGACGTACATGTTGATGGAGGCCACCGTGTGCTGAAAACCGTTCTGCCGGTCGAGTACGCGGATGGGGTAGCGCAGGTTCTTGATGCCCACCTTGTCGATGGGGATGTTGCGGTAGTCAGGCTGGTTCTGAATGTCTTTCATGGTCCTGTCCTGCGGGAAATCGCAGCACCGGCCTACTTCAGCAGGTAATCCTGTCTGACGTTGTGCAGCGCCCGGAAAATATTGCCCCTGATTTTGCGGTTGGTACGGTACTGCCGGTCTAGCCATTCCCTGATTTGCTGGCGCTTGGAGTGCCCCGCGCTGGGACAGGGATTTTCGAAGTGCGGAAACCCGCGCTCCCGGGCGAAACGCCGGATCATCCGGGATTCGGTGTATGCCAGCGGCCGGATGACGGTGAAGCGCCCGCCGAAGAAATCCTGGGCGGGCTGCATGGTGCTGATTTCTCCGGCGTAGCACATGTTCATGAAGAACGTTTCCACGATGTCGTCGCGGTTGTGCCCCAGGGCGATCTTGGTGCATCCCAGGCGGTCGGCCGTCTCGAAAAGGCGCCTTCTGCGCCGCATGCTGCACAGGAAACAGGGGTTTTCCCGGTTTTCCGCGCTGTGGGCCACCACACCGTCATCGGTGTGCGCCACGTGCACCGTCAGCCCGGCCTGCCGCCAGTACTGCGCCAGCCGGTCCGCGAAACCGCCCTCGAACCCCGGGTCGACATACAGGGCGTGCAGCTCGTAGTCGATGGGCACGCGCCGCAGCCGCTCCCGCAGGACCCACAGCAGGGTCATGCTGTCCGCCCCGCCGGAGAGCCCCACCAGGATGCGGTCGCCGTCGGCGATCATGGCGTAGCGGTGCAGGGCCTTGCCCACTGTCCGGTTGACCGACTTGTATGTGTAGCTGGTTTTCGGCAATCGGTTCGCCCAACCCGGTGCGGCCACTGCCCGGCTGTGCATGAAATCGCTCAGGCCGAAGAGGTCTCTTCCCCGGGGTTTTTCTCCTTGATGGTGATCTTCCCGGCGGCTACCTCCCGCAGAGACACCACCACGTCCTCGTTCTTGGGTGAACTGACCAGGTAATCGGAGCCCTCCCGGATCTGCCGTACCCGCTTGGCCACCATGTTGACCAGCAGAAAACGGTTGGGCACCCTCTTCAGACAATCTTCTACCGTGATGCGCGCCAAGGCTTCCTCCTCACGCCGTTGCCCAGGCCTGCGTGGCAGACGCCCGCGGGCCTTGAACGGCGGTCTCGATTATCGTATTTCCAGAATTTCGTAGCAGCGTTTCCCGCCCGGAGCCTCCATGACCACCTCCTGGCCCGGCGGCTGCCCGATAAGCGCACGGCCCAGGGGCGAGGAAACGGAAATCTTGCCCTTTTCGATATCGGACTCGTCCGGCCCCACCAGCTGGTACTCCACGTTCTCGCCCGTGTCCAGGTTCTCCAGCACCACGCGGCTTCCGAAAACGGCCCGGTCGCGGGGCAGCTTGTCCGGGTCGATAATATCGGCATTGCCGAGCTTCATCTGCAGTTCGTTGATGCGCGCCTCGATGAAGGCCTGCCGTTCCTTGGCGGCCTCGAACTCGGCGTTTTCAGACAGGTCGCCGTGGGCACGGGCCTCTTCGATGGCCTTGATGTTGAGCGGCCTTTCGACGCGCTTGAGGTTTTCCAGTTCTTTCTTGAGGGCCTCGTATCCCTCGCGCGTGATGGGTATGCGTTCCACCGTTGTTCTCCTGCAAAAAACATTCGGGGGCGACGCCACGCCGCCCCGTTCACTTAACTTTTAAATATTATTATTCTTTGACCGGTTCGTCAAGTCCGCATTTTGCGGTGCGCCATCTCAGAGATATTTTTCCACCAGCACTTCGGCGATCTGCACCGTGTTGGTGGCGGCCCCCTTGCGGATGTTGTCGGCGACCACCCACATGTTGATGCCGTTGGCGATGGATTCGTCCTGGCGGATGCGTCCCACCAGGGTAAGGTCCTGCCCTTCGGCATCCAGGGCCAGCGGATAGCGGTTCTCCTGCGGATCGTCCACCACGGCCACGCCGGGCGCCTTTTCCAGCAGCGACCGTACCTCGTCGGCGCCGATGTGCGTGCGCGTCTCGATATTGATGGATTCCGAGTGTCCGTAGAAAACGGGCACCCGCACGGTAGTGGCCGTTACGGCGATGGCGTCGTCCTCCATGATCTTGTGGGTCTCGTTGACCATCTTCATCTCTTCCCTGGTGTAGCCGTTGTCCAGGAAGACGTCGATATGCGGCAGACAGTTGAAGGCGATCTGGTGGGGGTAGACTTCCCGCGGGCACGCCTTCTTTTCCATGACGGCTTTCGTCTGGCGGGTCAGTTCTTCAATGGCCCGCATGCCGGTGCCCGAAACGGCCTGGTAGGTCGACACCACGATACGCCGGATGCCGGCTTTCTGGTGGATGGGGTTCAGCGCCACCACCATCTGAATGGTGGAACAGTTGGGATTGGCGATGATGCCCTTGGTGGTATAGCCGGCAATGGCGTGCGGATTGACCTCCGGGACCACCAGCGGCACATCCGGGTCCATGCGCCAGGCGCTGGAGTTGTCCACCACCACGCACCCGCTGCGGGCGGCCGCCGGCGCGAACCGCTGGCTGGTGCCGCCCCCGGCCGAGAACAGGGCGATGTCCACGTCGCCGAAGGAGTCCTCGGTCAGCTCCTCGACCGTGATCTGCTCTCCGCGGAAAGGCAGCCGACGCCCCGCCGAACGGCTGGAGGCCATCAGGCGCAGGGATTTCAAGGGGAAGTTGCGCTCCTCAAGGCAGGCGATCATCTGGTTGCCGACGGCACCCGTGGCACCCACAACGGCTACATTCGGTTTCTTGTCGCTCATGACACGCTTTCCTTTTTGCTGACAGTCATTCGGTAACGGGCATGGCGATACCCGCTGGTGAAAAGGCCCGTCCCGACACGGGAAGGGCCACGGTCAAACCGCTATCTTTACGGAATTATCCGGATCGGCTACCGACGCCGCAACCGCCGGCTCAGATGGAAAATGAACTGTGGTTTTCGGTCTCGGGCGATTTGGCGTCCTCCTCAGCGGCCGTCCGGTGATGCCGCACGTAGTTGATGGGCCCGGACAGGATGAAGCCGATCCAGAACAGCAGCAGCGCCAGCGAGGGCTGGGCCGCCACGAAGATGAGCACCAGGATGGTGGCGACCAGCACGTTAAAATTAATGCGCTTGAAAAGTTCGAGATCCTTGAAGCTGAAGTACTTGATGGTGCTGACCATCAGAAAAGACAGCACGTAGAGCAGGATCAGCATGACGATGGGGTAGTCGGTTCCCTGGAAGCCGATACGATGGCTAAACAGCACCACCGTGGCCGCCGTGCTGGCGCCGGCCGGAATAGGCAGCCCGGTGAAATACTTTCCCGAGGAACTGCCCGCCTGGGTGTTGAAGCGCGCCAGGCGCAGGGCGCCGCAGGCCATGAAAAGAAACCCGGCCAGCCACCCGATGCGGCCCAGCGGCTGCAGGGCCCAGAGGTAGATCATCAGCCCCGGGGCCAGCCCGAAGGACACCAGGTCGGCCAGGGAGTCGTACTCGATGCCGAACTGGCTGGTGGTGTTGGTGGCCCGTGCGATCTTGCCGTCGAGCAGATCGAAAACCGCCGCCACCAGGATGGCCACCGCCGCGGCGATGAATTTGCCGTCAATGGAGGAGATGACGGCAAAAAAACCGCAGAACAGGTTCAACGACGTGAAAATGTTGGGGAGCACGTAGATGCCGCGCCGTACCCTCCTCCGATCGGATCGTTTTCGTCTTCTCATGAGAGTTTCCCCACTATGGTTGTGCCGGCCTTGACCTTCTGACCGACGGTTGCCTGCAATTCGGCGTTTTCCGGCAGGTACAGATCAAGACGCGAGCCAAAGCAGATCATGCCGAATCTTCTGCCGCGCCGCACTTCATCGCCGGCCTGTACCCTGCATATGATGCGCCGGGCGATGAGCCCGGCGATCTGAACGACGCACACCCGCCGGCCCTCCGGGGTCTCGATGAATACCGCGTTCTTCTCGTTCTCTTCAGCCGCCTTGTCCAGGTTGGCCGAAAAATACTTTCCCGGGTGGTAATCCACCGCGGTCACCGTGCCGTCACAGGGAATACGGTTGACGTGCACATTGAAAACCGACATGAATATGCTGATCCGGCGGCAGGGTCCTTCCGTGTAAGGGCTGTCTTCCTCCCTTCCGCAGAAAATCACCTTTCCGTCGGCCGGCGCCACCACCAACCCCTCCCCGGTGGGTGTCATGCGGTCCGGATCCCTGAAAAACCACACGCAGAATCCGCAAACCGCCAGCGCCAGCAGTGCCGGGAGTTTCAGTCCCAGCACCGCCAGTATGGCGGTCACGAAAGCCGTGGCACCGATGACACCGTATCCCGGGCGTGCGATGGGGAAAGCGGTCTCACGGGGCGGCTCAGACCATATCAGTTTTTCTTTCACGGAATTTTTGCCGTGCTCGCCGTCCATGGAAGTATGCCCTTTCTACCTATCAGCCTGCGGGAAAAATGTCAATATGATGCCGGAATATCGAAAAACGTTCAATTTCAGGCAAATATGGGGTTTCTAGGATTGATTTCGGCGTCGGGTCGGCGGATGTAGCGTGGCACCAGGCGCTCGGGGCGGCAATTTTCCGGGTGCCGCAAGGCCGCCATCGCCAGCTGCGCCACGCTGCCGCCCCGGATGAAGTCGCCCCCCGGCGGTGCGAACAGTGCCCGCTCCCCGAGGCACTCGCGGATCAGGTCCCGGTAGAGCAGCGCCCCGCTGCCGCAGAAAATCGTGGGTTGATCCACGTCTCCCACGGCCTCGGCGGGCGGCAGGACCGCCTCCGGCCCTTCGGCCGCCAGCGCGCCGTCCGCCGGGCGATAGCGGGCGTGGTAGACCTCCCCTTTGCGCCCGTCGATGAGGGCGCACACGGGCATTCGGCCCATGGCGCACTGCAGCGCCAGCGCCTCCAGGCTGGACACGCCGGCCAAGGGTTTATCCAGCGCCATGGCCAGCCCCTTGACGGTGCTGATGCCGATGCGCAACCCGGTGAACGACCCCGGCCCCCGCGTGACGGCCAGCGCATCCAGCTCCCGGGGTTTCCAGGCGGCCAGGCGCAACACCTGGTCGATCATCTCCATCAGGTGCCGGGAGTGGGTCCGCCCGGTGCAGAGCACCAGTTCGGCACGGACCTCGCCGTCTTCCACGGCGGCCGCCGACGCACTCGCGGCGGCGCTATCGACTGCCAGTACGCGCATTTTTGCCCCTGCCCCGCACGGCTTTCTTCCTGGGCGGTTTTTCCAGCACCACGTCCAGCACCTGCTCCATCTGCCGGACCGTGACGAAGCGGATGCGGCGCCGGATGGTCTTGGGAATCTCGGCCAGGTCACGCTTGTTCTTCTCGGGCACCACCACTGTGTGAATGCCCGAGCGCAGGGCGCCCATGGCCTTCTCCTTCAGTCCGCCCACGGGCAGCACGCGGCCGCGCAGTGTGATTTCACCGGTCATGGCCACATCGCTGCGCACCGGCCGGTGCGAGAGAGCCGATATCAGCGCCGTGGCCATGGCCGTGCCGGCCGAGGGCCCGTCCTTGGGGATGGCCCCGGCGGGCACATGGATGTGAACGTCGTACCGGTCGAAGGGATTTCCCCGCACCCCCAGCGACGCCAGGTTGGCCTTGGCGTAGCTCATGGCCGCACGCGCCGACTCCTGCATGACGTCGCCCAGCTGACCGGTGAGAATCAGGTCTCCCTTGCCGCGGATCAGCGAAACTTCCACGTAGAGCACCTCCCCGCCGGCCTGGGTCCAGGCCAGCCCGGCCGACAAGCCCACCTGGTTCTCCTCGCGGTCCATCTCGGGAAAATACCGGGGTACGCCCAGGTAGCGGCCCAGGTTGCGCCGTGTGATGCGAAAGGGCCCCTTGTCGCCCTCGGCCAGACGGCGGGCGACCTTGCGGCAGATGGAGGCCAGTTCGCGCTCCAGGTTCCGCAGGCCGGACTCGAAGGTGTACTCGGAGATAATCTGCTCAAGGGCGCCGTCGCTGATCTCCAGGGCGCCCTTCTTCAGGCCGTTCTCCTTGATCTGGCGCGGCAGCAGGTAGCGCCGGGCGATGATCAGCTTCTCGTCCGACGTGTAGCCCGCCAGGTTGATGACCTCCATGCGATCGAGCAGCGCCGGCGGGATGGTGTCGGTGATGTTGGCCGTCAGGATAAACATGACCCGTGACAGATCGAAAGGCAGGTTGAGATAATGGTCGGAAAAGGCGTTGTTCTGTTCCGGGTCCAGCGCCTCCAGCAGCGCCGACGAGGGGTCGCCGCGAAAATCGGCGCCCAGCTTGTCGATCTCGTCCATCATAAAGACCGGGTTGTTGGTGCCGCACTGCTTGAGCCCCTGCAGAATGCGCCCCGGCATGGCGCCGATGTAGGTGCGCCGGTGTCCCCGGATTTCAGCCTCGTCGCGCACCCCACCCAGCGAAATGCGAACAAACTTTCGCCGCGTGGCGCTGGCGATGGCCTTGCCCAGCGAGGTCTTGCCCACGCCTGGCGGACCCACGAAGCACAGGATGGGGCCCTTCATGGAGGGGTTGAGCTTGCGCACGCTGAGGTATTCCAGGATGCGGTCTTTGACCTTTTCCAGGCCGTAATGCTCTTTGTCGAGTTCCCTCTTGGCGCGCCGGATGTCGAAGACGTCGCGCGACGACTTGCGCCAGGGCATCTCCACCAGCCAGTCGAGATACGTCCGCACCACCGAGGACTCGGCAGCATCGGGGTGCATCATCTCCAGGCGCTTGAGCTGCTTTTCGGCCTCCTCGCGGGCCTCCCTGGGCATGCGCACCTTTTTGATCTTCTTCTGGTATTCTTTGATCTCCTTGGTCTTCTCGTCGCTCTCGCCCAACTCGCGGTTGATGGCCCGCACCTGTTCGCGCAGGAAATAGTCCCGCTGGCTCTTGGAGATCTCATCCTTGACGTCGGACTGGATCTTGGCCTGCATGGAGGACAGCTCGACCTCCCGAAAGAGGATGTCGTTGACCTTGCGCAGCCGCTCCAGCGGGTCAAGAATCTCCAGCAGTCCCTGGGCTTCTTCGATCTTGAGCGTCAGGTTAGACGCCACCAGGTCGGCCAGTTTGCCCGGGTCCTCGATGCTGCCCAGAATGGCGCCGATGTCGGCGGTCAACTCCCCGTGAAGCGCCAGGATCTTTTCGGCGTACTGGCGCACGTTGCGCATGAGGGCCTCGGTCTCCAGGTCGATTTCGGCCACCGGCTCGCTATCAATAACCTCGATGCGGACCCGAAAAAAAGACCGCTTGCGCACGTACCGCTTGATGCGGCCCTTGGCGATACCCTGCACCAGCACCTTGACGCGGCCGTCGGGAAGCTTGAGCATACGAATCACGCGCCCCACCGTGCCGAAGCGATAGATGTCGTCCTCGCTGGGGTTCTCGATGGCCGCCTCGCGCTGCGTGGCCAGGAAGAGAAAGCCATCACGCGCGATGGCAGCCTCCACGGCCCGCACCGACTTGTCACGCCCCACGAACAGCGGCAGCAGCATGTCGGTGAAGATCACCACGTCCCGCACCGGCATAAGCGGCAGCGTGGTGGGAATTTCCAGGTCGTCGTCGTTTTCCTCGATAAGACTGATCAGATCATCGTGATCGGTTTCTGCCATTTTTTCTCCTGCTCAAAGGGCTGTACGGGCGGTCCCGCGGGGGTCTCCGCAGCCCTTCCGATTTATTTTAATAGGCGCCTTGGACGGCGCTTTCACGACTGCCCCCTCGAGGGGGTAGACCGTAATTGACTAAAATAAGACTTTTTTTTGGTTTGACAATGGACCGGCCTCAATTTTAGGTTCACCCGTTGGAGCGCAACGGAAACACCTTGTTATTTCATGTTTTTGACGGCACGCGCCGATAAGGCAGAATTGAGGGAGGCAAACACGGGCGGATCCATGGACAGTATATACCAAATTTTCGCGTTCATCTACGGCCTGTGCGTCGGCAGTTTCATGAATGTCTGCATCTACCGGGTGCCGCTGAACAGATCGCTGATTCGACCGGCTTCGGCCTGCCCGCGCTGCGGCCGGCCGATTCCGTTTTACGACAACATCCCGGTGATCAGTTTCCTGCTGCTGCGCGGCCGCTGCCGCAACTGCGGCGCCGGCATCTCCCCACGCTACCCGCTGGTCGAACTGCTGGGGGGGCTGACCGCCCTGGCAGTGGTGACGCGCTTCGGCCCCAGTTTGCCGGCGCTGGTGTATTTCATTTTCATCTCCGCGCTGATCGTGGTTACCTTCATCGACATCGACCACCGCATCATCCCGGATGTCATCTCCCTGCCCGGCATCGTGCTGGGGCTGGCGGCCTCTTTCCTGCTGCCGCGCACCAGCCTAGTCGACGCCCTGCTGGGAATCCTGCTGGGGGGCGGCAGCCTGCTGGCGGTGGCCGTGGCCTATCGGCTGGTGGCCAAAAAGGAGGGCATGGGCATGGGTGACGTCAAGCTGCTGGCCATGATCGGGGCTTTCATCGGCTGGCAGGGGGTTCTGTTCACCATATTCGTGGGATCCCTGGTCGGCAGCCTGGTCGGTTTCGTCATCGTGCTGGCCCAGCGCCGCAAAGACCTGAAGCTGGCCGTGCCCTTCGGCCCCTTTCTCTCGCTGGGAGCCATCCTCTACGTGTTTGCCGGTCCCGCGCTGATCGACTGGTATTTTCGACTGGCGCGCTGATCGTCCGCCGCGGCCATCAGGGCCGCCACCTCCTTAACCAGTTTGGCCCCCGTCATGGCCGTCATGCCGCCCACATCACGAAGCGGGTTGCACTCCACGATGTCGGCTCCCACCACGTCGGCTTCCAGCCGCTGCAGCAGGCCGATGAGCTGCCGGGTACTCGCCCCCCCGGGTTCGTGGTGGGAGACGCCGGGCGCGAAGGCCGGGTCCAGCACGTCCAGGTCGATGGACAGGTAGAGGGGGCCTTGGAAACGCAGGAAAAGCCGGTCGTGCCAGTCGGCCATGGGCACCACCTCGACCCCGAAGCGCCGGGCCTGTTCGCGCTGGTGGCCGTTGCTGGTGCGGATGCCCACCTGCACCAGCCGGTCGGCAAGCTTCTCCTCCATGATGCGCGCAAAGGGGCAGGCGTGCGAAAAGCGGTTTCCGTCGAGTTCGTCGTACAGGTCCGGGTGGGCGTCCAGGTGCAGAACGCTGATCCGCGGGTAGCGGCCAGCGTAAGCCCTCAGGATCGGGTGGGTGATGGAGTGGTCGCCCCCCAGGCAGAGCACGCGGACACCGCGGGCCAGCAGTTCGGCGACCCGGCCCTCGACCTTTGCGGGCATGACGTCCGCGCCGGCCGGCCGCAGGTCGTCTTCCACGAAACGCACGCCGCCGCCTGCCGCCAGATCGAACCCGTTCTCGGCGCACAGGTTGGCGCTGCCGCTGAAAAGCGCCTGGCGAATGGCGACCGGTCCCCCGGCGGCCCCGCGCGCAAAGGAGGCGTTGGCGTCGAAACAGACGCCCTGTACCGCAACCGTGCCGCCCCCGGCACCCGCATTCCTGGGTAAATCAGCGCTCAACATCCCTCTCCCCGGGTGAGTGTTTCAAATTCTTGCATAGGACATTTTCCCCGTATCCGCGGCAAACGCGAAGATCGCTCGACTCCGCTTCCCCATTGCGCCCGGCCGTTTTTTTTCGTATGAGAGGGAATCATCTCCGTTTTCACAATCCATAGACAAGGCAGCCGCCGGCACCGCGGGACCGGCGAATCCCTTTCCGGGGGGCGATTCAAGTTTGGCCGCCGGGCGGCGATAATAAGGGTGCCCCCCCGCGTCCGGGTAAAGGGCACTGCCGGGCCCGCCTGTCGGGGATACCTTTGGCGCCAACGCATCATCATTGTGGAGGAAGACCATGAGAAAACCGCTGCTTTTCCTGCCCGTCCTGCTGCTCCTGGCGGCCGCTCCGCTGGCCGCGGCCACGGGTCCCCAGTCCCAGCCGGCGGCCCCCGCACCGCAGGCCGCCAACGAGGCCCGCCAGTGGTCCGAAAAAGCCGACATCTGTGCGGCCTACGGAAACCACAAGGCCGCCGTGCGTTACTTCAGCCGCGCCATCACGCTGGCCCCGGACGTGGCCTACTACTATTTTGGAAGGGGCGTTAGCCTCGCTGAACTGGGCCGCTACGCCGACGCCATCAGCGACATCGACCACGCCATCATGCTGGACCCCAACCGTCCGGCCTATTTCTACGCCCGTGGCTGGGTGCACCTCAGGGCCGGTGACCGGCAGAAGGCCATGGCCGACTTTAAAACCGCGGCGGCCGGCGGCAACCAGGATGCCATCGACTACCTGTCCAGCAGGGGTGAGGCGACCCCCTGAGTCCGGCGCCAAACGAAAATCAGGAGTGGACCTCAAGCCCCAGCAGGGCCGCCAGGTCGGCGGGGTTGCGCGTAAACACCAGCTGCAGCAGCGGCACCGGTTTGGCCGGTGACAGGCGCACGGAAATGTGACCCGGTTTCTGAAGAAAGCGGGCCACGGCCCGTGCGGCCTCGGCCAGGCGCGCATCCTGCCGGCCGGACAGCGACGCGGCGACGTCTTGCGACAAGCGCCGGGTATAGTCCGCTTCGCTCACACCCGCACGGCGCGCCCCCTCTTTCAGAATCCGCCGTACCAGTGAGGCGTCCCGGTAGTCAAGCCGCAGGCCGGAAATGGCCGCCGAGGGCAGCAGCACGACCATGCTCAGGGGATTGTCCAGGCCCTGCTTCAGGCGGCCGATATCCAGGTTCTGCAATTCGGCCGTCACATTGAGGGTCCCCATCCGCCCCACGTCCACGCGCAGTTGCTCCACGTCCAGCCGTCCGGCTGATTCATCGAACCGGTAACGGCACTCCAGCAGGACCTTCAGCCGCTGGTATCCCAGCTGCGTCAGCGTGCGGCGGACCGGCTTCATCAGCGGGTCGTCGACGCTCAGCGCCAGGCCCTCGATAAGCAGATGCAGGCGTCCGGGAATGGCGTCGCCCGGCCTGAAGCCGTCCACCGACACCCGCTCGATGTGTAGCCGCTGCCTTGGTGCGGCCAGTGTCACGGTGACGTCTTGCAGACTGACATGCTGACCGATGAGGGCCACGTTGAGCGAACCGTAGTCCAGGGCCTCGATGGCCTCCATTTCGGCCACGTTCTTCCGGATCTGCTCGGCCACCTGCCGGGTGACCACCCATCGGGCCACTCCGTAACCTGCCACCGCAAGCACGCACAGCAGCACCACCGCCCAACCGATTTTTCTTCGCATATCGCCTCTTTCTCAGCTCAGGGCCGCTGCGCCGCCGATGCGCTTCTGGCGCCAAAACGCCGCGGATCGATGCCGTACTTGTTGATGCGCTTCCAGATGGTCACACGGCTGACCCCCAGGAGCCGGGCCGCCTGGGACTGGTTGCCCCCGGTCTGGCGCAGGGCGTCAATCAGCGCCAGGCGTTCGGCGGGATCTCCCACGACGGTGCTGTCGCCGGCGGAGAGGGGCGCCCCGCCGGCGGCGATTTTGGGCGGCAGGTGCTCCACGTCGATAGCGCCGCTGGGACACAGCACAAAAGCGTACTCGATGGCGTTGCGCAGCTCGCGGACGTTGCCCGGCCACTCGTAACCCACCAGCTTCTGCATGGCCTCGGAGGTCAACCCCAGGATCTTCTTGCCGCTCTTGATAGCGTTCTGGCTGATAAAATTCTGGACGATCAGGGGAATGTCGTCGCGCCGCTCACGCAGTGGCGGGCTGGTCAGTGGAAAGACGCTGATGCGAAAATAGAAATCCTGCCGGAATTTCCCGCTTTCGATCAGCGCCTCCAGGTCTTTGTTGGTCGCGCTGACCACCCGCACGTTTACGGGAATCGGCGTGTGATCGCCGACGCGCTCGATGTGCATCTCCTCGATGACCCGCAGCAGCTTGACCTGCGTTGACAACGGGATGTCGCCGATTTCGTCCAGGAAGATGGTTCCCTCGTGGGCGGCCTCAAAGCGGCCCACGCGGGTCTGCTCGGCGCCGGTAAAAGCGCCCTTGATATGTCCAAAGAGTTCGCTCTCCAGCAGGTTTTCATTCAGGGCCGCGCAGTTGACCTTGATGTAGGGTTTGTCCTTGCGCGGTCCGGCGTTGTGGATGGCCCGGGCGATGAGTTCCTTGCCGCTGCCGCTTTCACCCTGGATGAGCACCGGCGCCTCGGACCGCGCCACGTTGTCGATAATTTCAAACAGATTACGCATGACGGCGGTCTTTCCCAGCAGGCCGAAAAATCCGTCGTTGAAGTTACAGGTCTGGCGCAGGGTCTCAATCTCACGCTGCTTGCGGACCACCTCCGACACGTCCCGCAGGGTCTCCACCGCGCCGATCGCCCTTCCCTGTTCGTCGCGCAGCACCGAGGCGCTTTTGACGATGTGCAGCACACGGCGGCTTTTCTGGGTGATGAGGCACTTCTTGTCCAGCATAACCCCAATCGAGAACAGGCCGCACCACTTTTCCCCCGCCCCTTCGCCCCGGATCCTGCAGCCGGTGCAGTTCAGAATGCGACAGGACTTTCCCACCAGCTCGGCCTCCTTGTAGCCGGTCATGCGCTCGGCGGCCGGATTCACGGCGCGGATGTTGCCCCAGGGGTCGACTACAATTAGCCCGTCCTGGAGGGTGTCCACGATGGTTTTCCAGTATTTGCTCAGATCCATGAAACGCTTCCTTTTCTGTAAACTGCTAATTAACAGGTGTTAACTACACCATTTACAACTCCATCGCAAGAGGATATTGAAAACAGGGTATATTCTGTTTTTTCGCGCAATTACCCTTTTTGTTAAAAAAATCGACCCTGGCACAGCATTTGTATAAAGCACTGTGAAGGGTTTCCTCGGAGCGTCCGCCAGGGTTTACCCTTCACCCGCACGGCAGGGGTATGGGGACAATTTTTCAACATTTTATTCTAGGGAGTGGAGGAAAAAAAGATGGCGTTTTTCAACGGCAAGGCCAGAAACCCTGTCTGTTACGGCATTCTGTTTTTGTTTGTGCTGCTTTTATGGCCCGGCGGGCTGTTCGCCGGGGAGGTTGACGACCTCAAACAGCAGCTCAAGGTGCTCAGCGAGCAGATGATGAAACTGCAGCAGAAACTCGAGCAGTTGGAGAAAACCCAGGCCCAGAAAGCCGAAGATGTCAAGGAAATGGATCAGCGCCTCAACAAGGCCGAGATCCACACCGCCACCGACAAAATATCGTTGGGCTTCGAACTCAGGACGCGGGTGGACAGCATCCACTACAAGGATATGCTGACAGCCCCGAACCAGCTCATTCAGGGCTTTTTCACCCCCTACCCCCAGGGCTTCAACGGCGCCACCGCCCAGCAGATCCAGCAGGGCATGGCCGCCCTGGCCGCTGCCGGCATGGTGCCGCCGCCGGATAAACAGGACGTGGACAACGACGCCGTTTGGACCAACCGGTTTCGTCTCAGCATGCATGCCAAGGTCAACAGCCAGCTGACCTTCGACGCCCGCATGGCCGCCTACAAGGTGTTCGGCGACAGCACCGACGTCCGGTATTTCAACGGGTCCATGGACAACGTTACCATGGACGGCAACAGCGTCAGCATGCCTTACGGCGACACCATCCGCTTGGAACGCGCCTACTTTGTGTACAAGGACCAGATCGGAGAGAACCTGCCCGTGGCCGTCTCGTTCGGTCGCCGTCCCTCCACCGAGGGCGCCCCCCTCGAATACCGCAATTACAGCATGGAGGGCGGATCGCCGCTGGCCACGATCATCAACTGGCAGTTCGACGGCGCATCGCTGAACTTCGGCCTCGAGGACTTGATCGGCGTTCCCGGATCGGCCATCAAGTTCTGCTGGGGTATCGGCTATGAAGGCGGCGTCGGAAACGCCTCTTCCCTGGGGCTGTCCCAGCCCGAGGTGGATGATGTCAATATGGGCGGCATCATCGCCACCTTCTACGATGACGACAACACCAGCGTGGTGTTCAACTACGCCCACGCCTGGGACATCACCGACGGGTTCACCGGCCTGACCGTCATGCCGTTCACCGTCATGCCCCAGGACACCAACGGCGACGGCAGTCCCGAGCTGTACTTCCAGCCCAACGGCGGCATGTACGTCACGCGCGTGGAGCCCACCAGCAACATCGGCACCTGGGATGCGGCCACATTGCTGGTGCGCACCAATCTGGCCGAGTGGTTCGACTGGGACATCGACTTCTTCCTGGCCGGCTCCTGGTCGCACACCAGTCCCGACGGCCTCTCGCAGAACCCGTTCTACAACGCCATGGGCCTGGGACTGCTCAGCTCCAACGGCAACCTCGAATCCCAGGACGGCTACAGCGTCTACACCGGCGTCGTGCTGCCCCTGTGGGGAGACGCCCGCTTCGGGTTCGAGTACAACTACGGTTCCAAATACTGGTTCCCCTTCACCGGTGCCGAGGACTCGCTTATCGGAAGCAAGCTGGCGGTCCGCGGCAACGCTTTCGAAGCGTACCTGATCCAGCCGATTTTCAAGCAGAATTTCTTCCTGCAGCTGGGTGTCAAGTACTATGACTACAACTATACCGGAAGCGGCAACCCGCTGGGAGCCCCGGTGAAAATCGACGATGCCAGCGCCTTTGACACCATCTTCCCGGTGGTCGACAAGGTGTGGGACGGTTATCTTTCGGCAACCGTGCGCTTCTAAGCGGAAGCAACGAGTTCAACAACGTTCATGAAAAAGCCCTGGCGGACGGGGTGGTCTTCGGAGGAGAGAGACAGCAATGGCCAGTGACAGTTTCTGGAGCAGCGCCCGTGAGGAAACCCTTAAAAGCTATCACGCGCTTTTTGACAGCGAATGGCCGCCCTGGCTGGCCGGCATCCTGATCGCCATCATCGCGCTGATGATCTTCCTGTGGCAGAGCCCCTGGGGTATCGCCGCCGGTTACGTCAACTGGGGGGACTGGGTGTACCACTTTTTCGGCGCCTCCAAGGGACATCCCCCTCTTTTCCCCTGGCTGCACCCGATATCGCTTTCCAACGTCGGTATCATCATGGGCGCTTTCGCCTCGGCCCTCATGGCCCGGCAGTTCAAGATCCGGAGGGCGCCGCGCCTGGAATACGGCAAGGGCATCGTCGGGGGCATCCTGATGGGGACCGGCGCCGCCATGGCCAAGGGCTGCAACGTGGGCGGTTTCTACACCGCGGTGGCCATGTTTTCAGGCGGCGGCTTCGCGATGATGTTCGGCCTGGCAGCCGGCGCCTGGGTGGGGCTGAAATACCTGCTTTGGGAAATGGAGCACCTGCCCTCCAAGCCCGTGGCGGCCAAACCCAAGAAAGCCAGGAAAGAGGGAGAGGGCGTCGACTGGGAAAAGGTGCAGCCGCGCATCGGGCTTGCGGTCGCCGCGGCAGTAATTATCATCTTCTACCTGTACGGGATTGTCGACAAGACACAGCTTGGCGGATGGCTTTTCTTCGGGTTCCTCATCGGGTTGATTATGCACCGTTCGCGTTTCTGCTTCGTACGCGCTTTCCGCTGCCCTTTCATGACGGGAGAGGCCGACATGGTAAAGGCCGTGTCGCTCAGCCTGATGATCTACATCGCCGGATCCGCGGTAATCAAGTGGGGCTACCTCCAGGAGCCCACCATGGGCATCTACCACTCATTTTTTCTGGGAAGCCTGATCGGGGGATTCATCTTCGGCATCGGCATGCTGCTTTCAGGGGGCTGTGCCAGCAGCACCCTGTGGCGGGTAGGCGAAGGCCAGACCAAGCTCATGTTCACCCTGGTAAGTTTTGCCATGGCAGACGCCACCGCCGGCCGCATCTTCCGGGCCACCGGCATTTCCAAATGGCTGGGCAAGGATATCTTTCTGCCGGATGTTTTCTCCTGGCCGCTCACCATGCCGCTGATAACGGTGTTTTTCCTGATGTGGGTTTTGGCGGCCGTGTGGAATGAAAAAACGGAAAAATTTGTTGTTTTCTAATATATTTCCGACAGCAGTCGCCCGCAGCCGCGGCGACCGATACACGCAACCGATAAAAGGAGAGAGACGACCATGGACCTCAAAGAAATCAAAGCCGATCAGGTACTGGACACGCGGGGGCTGACCTGCCCCATGCCGATGCTCAAGACCAAAAAAACCCTCAAGGGCCTTTCGGCCGGCCAGATCCTCGAGGTAATCGGAGACGACCCCGGTTCCAAGAACGACATTCCTGACTTCGCCAAGAAGAACAACAACGAGTTTTTGGGGTTCTACGACGACGACGGCGGGATGACCCATTACTTCATCAAGAAAGGATAGAACGAGATGAAGAAAATTGCTGTACTCATCAAGGATGTCGACCAGCAGTACGAGGGCCTGCGCACAAGCCTGGGTCTGCTGCTGGAAGCCGCCGAAGTCCAGATGTTCGTCCTCAACCACGAGATCGCCAACATGGACGAGGCTTACCATGACAACATGGAGTTTCTGGACGAAATGGAGGGAGAGCGCTTTTCCAACAATTCTGCAAACGTGGAGAAGTACGGATTTCAGTATGTCACCTTGGCGGATGTGGCCGAAAAGCTCAAAGAGGCCACCGTCATCATACCCTTCTAGGACGGGAGCAGACGCAAAATGAAAATACTTCACATACTTCGTTCGGAACCCGATGAAACCGTCGAGAAGCTCAGTGCCGCCCTGTCCAAGGACAACACCACCACGGTAACGCCCCTGTACCAGGGAGACGTCGACTGGGAAGCGCTGGTGGACGACATTTTTTCCCACGACAAGGTCATCTGCTGGTGGTAGTGTGGCCTGCTTTTCACCCAGGGCTGTGCCTTTTCACAGCCTCCTTTTTAACCGATTTAACCGATGCCACAAAAGAGGTAACTGCTAATGGCTGACACATTAGGAATACTGGTTAGCTCCGAAAAGCACCTCGACTACGTCATCAACCTGACCGAGGCGGCCTACGCCAAGGGCAAGGAGGTGCAGATCTTTTTTACCGGCCGTTCGGTGCTGCTTACCGTGGAGCCGGATTTCAAGAAACTGGTGGGCAAGGCCAAGCTGTGGATTTGCGATGTCAGCTTCCGCGCCAACGGGCTTCACGGACGCGAAGACGAAGTTCCCGGCGTGGGATTCAAGGACTTTGCCACCCAGGCCCGCCACGCCGAAATGGTCGAGAAAGCCGACCGCTACGTGGTTATGTAACCAATACGCAATTTTATTTATCTATTCTTTTTTCTATCCAAGGAGGACCTCCATGAAGAAAAGCATCATCACCCTGATCGCCATCCTTTTCACCTTCACGTCGGTAGGCGTCTGCCTGGCCGGCGGCAAGGCCAATGAGCGCAAGGGCAAGTACACTTACCGCAAGATCTACAAAGCCTGCCACAAGCGCGGCGAAGTGGATTCCGCCAAGCCCATCCTGAGCCCGGATGCCAAGACACAGGCCCAGTGGGACCGCGTGTTCGAGAAAAAGGACTTTGACCAGTTCAAGTGCAAGGAAGAGTGGAGCAAACTCAGCGAACAAGACCTGGCCAACATTCATGCGTACCTGCATGCCCATGCCGCGGACTCACCCTCCCCGGCCAAGTGCAAATAGGGCTTGAAAAGAATACGGGAGGCGAGCGGAACGCCGGGCCGCCCGCGGCCCGGGGGCCGTCGCCTCCACGCCCTTCCTGAGCCAACTACTTAATATTTCATATTATTTTCAGGAGACACCATGCGATTTTCTAAATGCATGTCACGATGGGTGCGTCCTGCGGCCGCGCTGCTGCTGATCCTACTGTTGGCCGCCCCCCCGCTGGCCGCCTCCGGTGATGAAGACAGCGACAGGGCGCCAGGCCGCAAGATGGCCGACCAGGCGACCCGAAAGCGACATTTCTGGGTGACGTCGGATCACTCCAAGATGAAGCAACTGCAGCAGACCTTCCTGTCCGGCGACGACATCACCAAGGCCTGCCTGTCCTGCCACAACAAGGCCGACGAACAGATCCGCAAGACCCTCCACTGGACCTGGACGGACCCCAACTCACCAGCCGACAACCGCATGGGCAAGGCGCAGTACTCGGTCAACAATTTCTGCATTTCCACCAATCTCATGCATGACCAAAAGTGCGAGTCCTGCCACATCGGCTGGAAAGGCAAGAAGGGCCAGATCGACTGTCTGAAGTGCCACGGACAGACGGAGTTCAATTTCAGCGAGGCCTTCGAGGATTACCACGCCTTTCACACTTCCGATGATCCAGAAGAGCGCGAAATGGCCAAGGAAATCCAGGAGTCCATCCAGGAGGCGGTACAGGCCGTGGGCCGCCCCACCCGCCGAAACTGCGGTTCCTGCCATTTCAGGGGCGGGGGCGGCGACGGCGTCAAACACGGCGACCTGGACTCCTCCATGACCAAGCCCAACAAATCGCTGGACGTCCACATGGGCATCGACGGCCAGGATTTCCAGTGCGTGCGTTGCCACACGACCATCTCCCACAACATCGCCGGCCGCATCTACGGCACACCGGCGGCCATGGACCGCAAGAGCCTCATCCAGAACGACCTGGCCTCCAAGATCATGTGCGAGTCCTGCCACGGTGACAAGCCCCACAAGGCGGGCAGCAAGCCCAACGATCACACCGACAAGGTGGCCTGCCAGGCCTGCCACATTCCCACCGTGGCCCGCGTATTGCCCACCAAGGTGTGGTGGGACTGGTCCAAAGCCGGCAAGCTCAAGGACGGCAAGCCGTACAACGAGGAAGGCCCTTTAGGTAAGCACATCTACATGTCCATTAAGGGTGAGATGAAATGGGCCAAGAACCTAGTTCCAGAGTATATGTGGTTCAACGGCTCCATCAAGACCAAGACGGCCAAGGACATGATTGACCCGGGCAATGTCGTCAATGTGGGATGGCCGGTGGGAGACCGAAACGATCCCAACGCACGCATT
>Ga0256835_1000802_pt1 | contig 20863 bp, 18 predicted proteins | sample PIR30metaG_FD_185972 | JGI IMG/M metagenome (GOLD analysis project Ga0256835, IMG submission 185972) | Hydrothermal vent microbial communities from East Pacific Rise, Pacific Ocean - PIR-30 | ecosystem: Environmental > Aquatic > Marine > Hydrothermal vents | place: Pacific Ocean: East Pacific...
CTGAGCGATCCACTCTATCCTTACCCTTAAAAATTCCCTTCAGAGCCTCCTTGATACCCGTATCTCTCTTGGATAGTATTTCAAACGCTCTATCCCTTTCACCAGTATCTACTAGGAGGATCTCTCCCCTCACGAAGGAATACGCCAGGTAGATCCTTCCCTCGATGCTGAACCCCTTCTCTACTGCGAGCTTCTTGGTGAGGAGCTGTAATGCTACTCTTAAATCGGCTCTTTCCGCACTCTTTCTAAAAGAGTCACTCTTCCCCTTCAAGATATTTATCATCTCTCTGACAGATAGAGACAACGCGGAAAGCCTGTTGCGGATTTCCTCCACCGATCTCAGGAGTAGAGACCTCAATTCCTCTTCTGTCAGCATCTTCGAGGGTAGGAGGTATGGTAAGCTGACGGGCTCATAATCAATTAATTGGGAAGGTACCGGTCTCAATAGGGCCGCTATGTGGGTGATATCCCGAAGATGGGATAGTAGAAATTCGTTCAATAGGTAGTCGCCTTTACTCGTAGAAATCACTCGGAAGGGTATCCAGTAGCAACTCCCTCTTGGAAACCTGTTCAAATGAGCGCTATCTATATGGACCCACTGCTCTGAGATCTCCATTTGAGCATTCCGAATAAAATGTGGTGGTGAGGGTTCTTAATATAGGTGGCACGCGACGAAGTGATTGGGCTCTATTTCCCTCAGCTCAGGTACCTCCTTATCACAGGGTTCGAATGCCTTCACACATCTCGGGTGGAAGCGGCATCCGGGAGGTATGTCTATCGGGGAGGGTACCTCTCCCTTTATCGGGATATCGCCTATCTTGTGCCTCGGATCGGGTACCGGAACGGCGCTTATCAAAGCTTGTGTATAAGGATGCAACGGGTTGTCTATGACCTCTACCGCGGGACCTATCTCCACTATCTTGCCGAGGTACATGATGGCCAGCCTATCAGCCACGTACTTGGCCGTAGCGAGGTCATGGGTTATGAATAGGTAGGAGAGACCTCTCTTATCCCTTAGATCCAGCATCAAATTAAGTATAGAGGCCCTTATAGACATGTCAAGCATGCTCACTGGCTCATCGGCCACGATGAACTCTGGTTCCAGTACAAGCGCACGGGCTATTGCAACCCTCTGCCTCTGTCCTCCGCTCAATTCATGCGGGAACCTGAATATGAAGTCCTCAGGAGGGGTTAGACCAACCTCCTCCAAATACTTGGAGACAACCTCTCTCTTCTCGGCCTTGGTGTCCACTAGCCCGTGAACCTCTAATGGCTCGCCCACTATGTCCTCCACGGTCTTCCTCGGATTGAGAGACTCGTAGGGATCCTGGAAGATTATCTGAGCCTTTCTCCTGAGGAATTCCTTCATCTCCTTCTTGTCCAGCTTGGTCACATCCCTTCCCAGGAACTCAACCTTGCCTCCCGTGGGTTCTATCAATCTAAGGATGGTCCTTCCCGTGGTCGTTTTCCCGCAACCAGACTCTCCTGCTAGTGCGAATATCTCGCCCTTCCTTATTTCGAAGCTCACTCCATCTACTGCCTTAACGTATCTCCTCGGCCTTCTGAATATGATATCAGACAGGCCCCTTCTGAGAGGGAACCACTTTTTCAGGTTCTCCACTCTAACAACCACTTCACTACTCTGAGACATCCCATGGTACCTCCCTTAATTCTTCAGCAAAATGACACCTCACGTAGTGCTTATCCTCAATTTCCACGAGATCTGGCTCCTCTTCAAAACATTTCTCCTTGGCAAAGGGACATCTTGGAGCAAATCTGCAACCCTTTGGCGGATTCAGGAGGTTGGGAGGCGCGCCAGGTATGGACTTGAGCCTCCTAGGCTTCCCTTTAACGCTAGGAACTCCGGATAGCAGGCCCTTGGTGTAGGGATGCAATGGATTTAGGAAGACATCAAACGCGCTTCCGAACTCCTGAAACTTACCAGCGTACATCACTGCTACCTTATCACTCATCTCCGCGATTACAGAGACGTCGTGTGAGATCAATATGAGCGATATCCCGAATTTCCTCTGGAGGTCCTTGATGAGCTTCAGTATTTGAGCCTGAACTATCACATCTAGGGCGGTAGTTGGCTCATCAGCCAGCAACACATCTGGATTCAGGGCTAATGCCATGGCAATCATGGCTCTCTGCCTCATTCCACCACTGAACTCAAATGGATAGTTGTCCAGTCTGGATCTGTCAATGCCAACTAGCTCCAGGAGATCTCCCGCTCTCTTCCAGGCCTCCTCCTTGGACACATCCTCATGTAGCATTATGGCTTCGACTATCTGGTCTCCGACCTTTATAATAGGGTGCAGAGCATTCATCGCGCCTTGGAATACCATGGAGATCCTCTTCCACCTTATCTCCTTCCTCAGCCGGTCCTCTGGGAGCTCATAGATGTTGATACCATCTAAGATGACTCTACCCTTTATTATCCTCGCGTTCTTCGGCAGAAGGCGCATGAGCGTTATCGCGAGACTCGATTTACCGCATCCAGACTCCCCAACTATGCCTAGGCTTTCTCCCTTCTCCAAGGAGAAGGAGATACCATCCACTGCTCTGACAAATCCCCTGAAGGGGATTTCATAATACATGGTCAGATCATCAACATCAAGCACTGGCATGAGAATCACCCCTCGATAGGAAGATAACACCCACGGAGCGGAGGGCAATGCTCGCGCCTATTACGGTCATCAGGAAAGCCGGGATGGAGAGGATCAGATACGGCTGTCTAGTGGAACCTTCCTCCACTCTGACCAGATAATCCGTGCCGTTCACTTTGAGATGATAGCTTCCCTTGGGCAATTTAAGGAATAAGCTCCTGCTCGTACCCGAAGTAACGTTCTCATTCATCAACGTGTAGGTCACGTAGCCCTTTCTCGACATTATCACGAGGCTACCCTCCCTGCTGAGGTTGAAGTCGATCGTCTTCTCCCTGTGGTATTCCTCTGACAGTATCCTCTTGGCTGTCGAAGTCGGTATCATCGACAGGAAGGCTAGGAGCATCCCTGATAGTATGAGACCTAGTCCTGTGAAGAAAATTCTCTTCCCCTCCTGCACTCTCATCTCCTCCTAAGCCTCGGATTCACTATCTCGTCCACTGCGTATCCTATAAACACGAAAGCCATCGAGACCACCGCTATCGCGAGTCCTGGCGGGATGAACCACCACCACATGCCTGAACCGAGGGCACCTCCCGTCTGAGCTTGGTTGAGTATCGCGCCCCAAGTGGGCAGAGATGGATCTCCCAAACCCAGAAAGCTCAAAGCAGCCTCGGTCAATATGGCGTCGGGTATGCCGAGTGCGAGAGCTGCGACCGTGTAAGGCACTATATTCGGTATTATGTGTACCAGTATTATCCTCTTCCTGCTCGCTCCTATCGCCCTAGCTGCCTCCACGAAAGCCGATTCCTTCAACTGGAGAGCTATGCTCCTGGACACCCTGGCTATGCCCATCCATCCGAAGATGGTAAGGAACAGTATGATCAGCCATATGGTGGGTCTATACGCGATGGCCAGCACGATCAAGATAGGAAGCTTGGGTAGAGACATTAAGATGTCCACGACCCTCATCATCGCTTCGTCAGACCATCCACCTATGTAGCCCGAGGTAACTCCGTAGAGCAGACCAATTGCCACTCCCAGAACGGATGTCAAGACGCCTATCAAGAGGGCTATGGGCGTTCCCCAAACGAGCCCCTTGAAGAGGTCCCTACCGCTCTTGTCGGTACCCAGCAATCCGTATGCGGTGGCCCCCAATATCACCCTGAACTGAGTTACGTTAATATTCTTACCCTGAGCTATGGCCCTTACTGTGAAGACGTACTCACCTTTGAGAGGTACTAGCTTGTTTTTCTTCAAAAGCTTCAAATCGGCGAAGGCTATTTGGATCGGGGCGGCTGGCTGTATCCTGTTGATGTCCAACCCCATGCTGCTCAGCCATTCATTTATCCTCCTCTCGACATCCGGGTGCCTTGTGGCGTCGATCTCTATTATCGTCCATCCCTGGCTGGCATTCGAAGTGGTCGCGGTTCCTGTGTAGAGTGTAACTTTTTTCTTGTCAGGCCTCATTAGATAAATCTCATAGAATGCACCTGCCCCGACAAATGTCAGATTGATCCTCCATTTCACCATCGTGGGGAACTCGGTGTACGTGTAGTTTATCGGTAGGAAAGCTTGGATCATCGGGTATCCGGAGATCTTAGTCAGCTTAGTCTTGTAATTTTCCAGATAGAGCTGAGGAATCGGAACCTTTCCCTGTATGTAGTAAGCCCAGGTGGGCGGAACTCCCTTGGGGTTGTTGGTCCAGTAGTTCACATCGCTCCATCTAGTGGGGTCCATGGGAGCTATTACGGGGGCCAGCACCGATATGGAGACTATTATGACCAGTATACCGAGTCCGAGCATCCCAATCTTTCTGTGTTTGAATTCATTCCAGAAATCCCTAATCCTAGTTGAAAGTTTCATAGAGTGGCACCTCCTGTACCGAGCCTTATTCTAGGATCTACTATGCCGTATAGTAGATCCGCCGTGAGGTTAGCGAGCACTATCAGAATCGTAGTGAAGTAGACATCTCCCATGATGACCGGGATGTCCAAGGAAAGTATAGCATCCCAATAGAGCAGACCCATTCCCGGCCAGCTAAACACGATCTCAGTCAACAGCCCTCCAGTAAATATGCTAGCTATCGCTAACGTGACCTGCGTGAGAATAGGTGGAGCTGCCATCTTGAGCGCGTGATAGTAAATGACCTTCCTCTCCGGTACTCCCTTCGCGCGGCTGGTTGTTATGTAATCCTCCGTGAGTATTCCTATCATGAGATTCCGGGTGACGTAGGCCCAGCCTCCTAGGGCCACTATTAGTATCGTCAAGACCGGCAGGAACATGTGCCATGCCACATCCAAAGCATAATGAAGGGGATCTTGTGGAGGCGGAACCGAAACCATCCCGCCCGCCGGGAATATAGGTATGAGATAGGCGAACAAATAGAGCAGGACCATTCCTACCCACCAAGTGGCGAAGGCATATCCCAATAGACCGGAGAGGACGACGATCCTGTCAAATAAGGATCCGGGAGTGGCAGCCGCTTTCGCCCCTAGTAGTAGCTGGAGGACCAGCAGGATGATTGTAGAGGTACCGAACAGCAGGACGGTACGCGGTATCCTCTCAAGAAGTATATTAACGACCTTGGAGGACCCGCTATCGCTCTTTATCACCCAACTGGTTCCCAGATCGAATGTCAATGTCCTCCAGAGGTCACCCCATATCCTAATATACCATGGCTTGTCCAATCCAAGAGCCTTGATTCTCTCTTCAATGGCTTTTTGCATGGCTCTCTTTGCTTCTTCTGGGGTTTTATACTTTCCAAACGCTCCTCCCTTCAATATCTGCTGCCTTACCTCCATCTCTATCTGGGCCTTGAGCTGCTGATCGACGAGGGGGCCGAACATTATCAGGGTTAGCAAAACGACCGCGACGATCACTATTATGGAGTTAACCGCTCTCAGGGCTAAGTATCTTCCCAGACCAGATGCCAATGAAACACCCTCCCATCTTCACTCACGAGTAAAGGTTTCTACCATGCGTCCCTAAGATATCCTTCTCCTTCAATAAAATGATGAGGGCCGACCGGTTCACCCTCTGAATCACTGGGAAAAATGCTCCTAATAGGGGAGTCTTGGATAAGATAAAAAGGAAAAAAGGAGGATCGGTTTTAACCGCTGTACTTTACAGCGATCTCGTCCAGCTGAATCTTACCGTCTCCGTTCTGATCAGCCCACTGGATTATTGCCCAAGTCGAGCCAGTGAGCTGCGCCACGTTCTTAGCCAAGAACAGGGCAGCGGCCTCCGTTCCGTACCTGGTGCCTCCCTCTACCAGCACCACCTTCCTTCCTGACACCTCACCGATTGCTATCACCGCTATGTCGGCCTTACCGTAATCGGAGCGCTTTATGGACAGGCTCTTCCCGTTGACGCTTATGGTTATGGTCGGATAGGTCTTGATCTCTATTCCGAGAGGCTTGTTGTAGGTAGCGGCTAGGATGTTCACCTCAGGACCGCCTATTATGAAGAGGTCTCCCTCAGGCTGATCGGAGAGCGACTTGACTAGAACGGCGTCGTTCAGGCCGAACGCATCCCTCAGTATGTTCGCAGCAGCTCTGTCATTCTCGCTACCTATGACCGGAGTTCCACCTATTGTCTCAGCAGCAGACAGGTCTAGCGAGCTCTGACCGGTTATGAAGAAGCTTGCCTTGGCATAAGCCCAGGCGCTGGAGTACTTGCTGGCAGCCCTCACCTGGATCTCCGCGGGACCGCTTATCCAGGCAGCCATCATACCGGGAGTCAAGTTCACCACGAAGATCCCGGGCGTGCTGGACGGCTGCGCCACTCCCTTGGCGAGTACCCTACCGGAGGTCAACAGACCCCTCGATACTATCTTGTAGTGGACCTCGGCCTCGTTGGACGGCTCTCCACCGACAAGCACTCTTATCTTGATCACGGAGCCCTGAGCCTTGTCTATTATCGGCTCGACCATTATGCCCGCTATCTGGGCCATCTTAGCGTACTTGAAGTCGGCCCACTTCTCAGGAGTGAATGGATAGTCCCTGTTGGCCACCAAGTGTATGAACCTGTTGGTCGGATCGAACTTGTCGAGTATGTAAGGTCCGTTCGAGATCACGGCATGTCCGTGCTTGTCTATGAACTGTATGGCCTTGTCGTAGTCACTGAGGACCACATCAGCGGATATCTTGTATCCGGGTATCTTGAGGATCTCAGTCGGTACGTAACCCTTCTGCTTGAGCTCCTGAAGCTTGGCCTTTATGTCCATGGCTATGTTCTTGCTGAGAGGATCGAGCTGATCAACTCCCTTGTAGGAGGATACAGCCTCCGAGAAGGCGTACTTGCCCTCGGCCACGAGCTGCTCCAACGCTATCGAGAGGTGCATCGGGAAGTCAGGCCAGTAGAGCGCGGTGGCGGCTATCTCCTTGTCATCGAAGTGCCAGTAATCTACGTACACCTCGATGGCGGTGGAGTTTATCACCTTTATTCCCTTTATCAGGCGTATCGAGTCACCGAGGTAGGAGGCTATCGTGGAGTCGTAGTAGGGATCTGGATTACCAGGAGTGCTGTCGTCGGAGGTCCACTCCCACAGCCAGTAGTACAGGTACAGCACATCCGCTAAGGTGACATCAGCGCCGTCATGCCACTTGCCGAGCACATAGTTCGCAACCACCTTGGCCTTCGCCTTGACGCCGTTGCCTACCTCCTTCCACTGGTTGGCCTTGGAATCCCACACAAAGGCGTCGCTAGGTACGGTCATCTCCTTAGGACCGGTAGCTGGATCGTAGTCGTAGGACACAGTGAAGGTGGCTCTCCACGGATAGATCTCTCCAGTGAACGGGTGACGCGTCACCGCTCCGGGGTCAGTTATGGCGTTCCAGACAGCATCGGAGTAGAACCCGGTCGGACCTAGGTACCTAGTGTAAGCGCTCATGGCCGTTCTGGGCATGTACTTGGCTCCCACGTAGAGCACATCGGATCCGGGCTTGTAAGCGGACATGTAATTGAACCTGGTTATCATTCCAGAACCGGGGCCGCAGACTATGTCCTTCACATCCTTTCTCGCAGCGTAAGATTCTGCCGTAGTCGCGACGAATACCCTTATGGACTCCTCAAGCCCTATAAGGGTGAGCTTCCTCATCGCCTCGTCCCTGTCGTACTTGGAGATGAACTTGCCCAGGGCGAGCTTGTCTCCTAACTTGTCAGCAGTGGCGTTCTGGTAATTCCACCAAGCTGGGTTACCCAGCCCGGGGAAGTATCCCCACTTGGGCGAGTAGAAGAATGCTATATCTCCCTCATTATACTTCGAGAACGTTCCGAAGCCCCAGCCTTCCGTGTACACGTGCCATTTGCCGTCCATAGGATCGGTCAGATACACGGTGGGGATGGCGAAGTCGAAGTTGGCATACACCCTGTCGACCTCTATACCGAAGTCCTCCAAGGTGTTCGCGAAGAAGTCTCCCAAGAGCTTCCTCTCATCCTCGACCCTTATTATGACCTTGACCTTGATGGGCTCACCGTTGTAGTACCACTTGCCGCCCTTCTTGACAGCACCAGCATCCAGCAGGGCCTTAGCCATCAGGGCCCTTCCCTTAGTCTCATCGTACCTTATGCCCAGCTGATCCACTACATCTCCAATCACACCGTAGTCATACTGCACCGGCACTATCGGCGCGACCATGGGTATTCCCTGACCTTTCAGCTGCTCGTTCACGTAGGCCTCCCTGTCAACCAAGTACTGCAGGCCGAACCTGAACTCCCTCAGGGCGAACGGGTTAAAGTGTCCTCCAGCATTGGGCGCAGGGTTGAAGTATAGATCGTGTATTCCGGATAGTGGGTTAAAGTAGATCTTGATGTTAGGATCTTTCTTCAGATCCTCTACTAACTCGTAGGGGATCCTCCAGTAGTGCCAATCGATCTCTCCTTTTCTCACAGCGAGCATAGCGGCCTGATCGTCTATGTATTCCTTGAAGTAGATCTCGTTGGTGACGGGACCCTTGCCGGGCGCGGCTAATACGTTAGCGAAAGGAACTACTAGAAGCACAAGCAGCAGGAGAGCCGCCGTTCTCACTAAGACTTTTCTCCGCAACATCACGAGTTCATACAAAGGGGATCACCCTAGTTAGATCCAGCTCGTCAGACTAATTTAAAAATTCACCGAGTGATACCGTTTCTAAAAAGCCTCTCCTCCCCATACATAGACGGCCCGGTTGCTTACTGAAGCGAAGCTCGAGAATGTACTTTCAATCGGATCCAATTGCATCACTAGGAGAGATTGGAAGACCCTAGGGGCCTCCCCTCGCGGGAAAACACGGGATCCATGGCGCTTTTTTCATAGAAAAATTAAGTTAGGATCGCCCTATTGACGGCGAGATACATGAAATTTACTGCACATAATCGAAAATTATTTCTTCCTTTTCTTCCGCTTCCGAGAGAGTTTACCCTTAGAGCGGATCCTGAAGTACAATATGATTCCACTCACCGCTATTAGTAGTATAGCGATAACAGCAATAACGGGGTAATTATTCGCTTCAGTCGTGCTAACCGGGATACTCGTTGATGTTCCATTACCTTTCAAAGCTTCTATTATCTCCCTGAGTGAACTTTCATTTTTTTCCGAGAATCTCCTCTCTAGTTTAATGATGTTAGTATCTATGAGGGTATACATGTACCTGCTGAGCTGTATGGCCTTTCCTCCCATAGCGGCTTCTCTAGCCATGGCTATCTCTCCTAGAACAAGGCCACTACTAGACTCAACCCATTTGACCACGTTATATTCACCCATCTGATTTCTCAGTGTGTACTTCCATCTGTATGCGGAGAATGTACCCACCTGCAGCCTCAGAGTCTCCGATGAAAGAAACTTGGAAAGGTTCTTCAGCTGGGACGGTGTGGCGTAGAATGAGAATACGCTGGGAAGCTCTCTGCATGCATTGTAGGAAAAGTCTACTGTGAAGTTGCTCGTGCCTATCGATCTGTATCTCCCCTTTACCATCCCACTCTCATCAATGCTATCTATCGAAACGCTTACGACGTTCCGTTCAACGAGTACGTCCCCCCTAGTCACCGTGAACAAATACTTGGCATAGACCCCCGACTTTAACCACGCAGGGGCATCACAATCAGTTCCATATGCAGAAACCCCTAGAGAAGCTAGGATCGTGAATGCAACCAGAGCCGCTAAGACGGCAGACCTCACTCCCTTCATCAGAATGTCGGATCACCCTCCGGCAATTTAAACACGAGCAGTTCTGTCAACTGCATGGATTGCACTAAACATTTTAACATATTAAGTCGATCTTCGTGTGGTGTGTGGGATGGATGTCCCCAGGATAGTCGTACCTCCTCCAGGCCCCAACGCCAGGAAGATATTAGAGAGGGATTCTAAGGTTATCTCCCCTTCTTATGTCCGGTTTTATCCTCTCGTAGTAGATAGGGGTCAGGGTTCGCTACTCTTCGATGTTGATGGGAATATATACATAGACCTGAACTCCGGACTCGGCGTAATGAACATAGGCCACTCCCATCCCGAAGTGGTCGAAGCGATCAAGAGGCAAGCTGAAAAACTCCTTCACTACTCGAACACGGACTTTTATTACGAGGAATCGGTGATCTTTGCCGAGAAGCTCGTCTCGATATCACCGGGAAGCTATAACAAGAAAGTCTTCTTCTCCAACAGCGGAACTGAGTCTGTTGAAGCAGCCATAAAGTTAGCTAGGTGGCGTACGAAAAGGCAGTACATTATAGGGTTTATAGGGGCGTTCCATGGGAGGACCTACGGATCTCTGAGCATCACTTCCAGCAAGCCGGTTCAACGCGCTGGCTTTTCTCCCCTCGTCCCGGGCATAGTGCATGTGCCCTACCCCTATTCCTACAGGTGTCCCTTCGGGGCGCCGCCCGATGACCCGGAGGAGTGCGCCAATCGTACCATCGCCTTCATTGAGGACTGGGTCCTTAGCAAGTTCGTCCCGCCAGAGGAGGTGGCCGCCTTCATATTCGAACCGATCCAGGGAGAGGGAGGGTACATCGTTCCTCCAGACAATTTCATTCCCCAGCTGAGGAAGCTCGCCGATGAGCATGGAATACTGCTGATAGATGACGAGGTTCAGGCCGGCATGGGCAGGACTGGAAAGTGGTGGGCCATCCAGCACTTCGGAGTTGATCCAGACATCCTCACCAGCGCCAAGGCCTTGGGTGGCGGACTTCCAATAGGGGCCACTATAGCGAGGGAGGACGTGATGACGTGGCCAGGCGGATCTCACGCCTCCACATTCGGTGGTAATCCCGTATCCTGCGCCTCTGGCTTGGCCACAATAAACGTGATAGAGAGGGAAAACCTAGTAGAGAGAGCCGCGAAGCTGGGCGAGAAGGTAATGAAGTTGCTGAATGAGTGGAAAGAGAAATATGAGATAGTAGGAGATGTAAGGGGCAAGGGCCTCATGATAGGAATAGAGATCGTGAAGGATAAGGCCAGCAGGAAGAAGGCCCCAGATCTGGCTCACGAGATAATGATGAGATCATGGAGATCTGGTGTGGCGATAATAACGGCAGGAGTGAACGCGCTAAGGGTATTCCCGCCTCTAAACATAGAAGAGGAGTACCTATTCAGGGCCCTAGAGATAGTAGAGGAAAAGATAAAGGAGGTCTCTTGAGCTCCTTTCCCCAAATTTTCTTTATTCTTATTCACCGCTTGATCCTTGGAGCAGTTTATTAACTACGTCCTTCAATTCTCCCTTCTCCCGGGGGATATCGTACTCCATGCACATCAGGTCAGCGGCTTCCGCGTACTTGCCCTGAATCCTCATGCCCGACTTGCAGTAGATCCTCTTCTTCCTAGCTTGGTAACATATCTCACAGATGAGGATGGAGAGATCCTTCTTAGTGAGGTCCTTGTTTATCAGCCCGGTGGCTATCCTGTTAACTATCCTCATTATCTCCTTATCGTTCCGCAGGTCTATTATGTTCCCCCTAGCCCCTCTCAGATATTGGCTTATGGCCGCTTGGGTAACTCCAAGCATCTTAGCCACATCTATCTGTCTGAGTTTATACTTAGTTATGAGTTCCTTGGCTACGAGGGCCCTCACAGATGGGATGAGCGTCTTAACCACGAGTTCACACGGCTGTATCGTTTTCTACCACCTAACTATAACATACGTTTTCGTTATATATAACGGTATCCGTTCCACAAAACGGGACCTTTTGCTATTTATACCTCGCGTCATAAAAAAGATTAGGACGTGGAGATGACCACCTTGCCGTTCTTCTCGAGATCCCTCACCATCTGAGGCATCACTGCCCAAGTGCTGTGAACGACGACTTCCCCCCACCCCGTGCCGATCAGTTCCCTAGATAGGCTGAACATGAGCAGCTTGTCGAACTCGCTCTCGTTTGAAAGGACCCTCTCATCACTGAGCAGTTTTATCATCGTTGCTGCCACCAAAGAATCCTCCAGCCTCTCAGCGAGCTTGCCTTTACCCTTTGGATCGGCAGGAAGCCTAGCATTCCTGACGAGCTCTCTATCTATCTCCTCCATGACCTCACTGGCGATCATGGACAATTTAGCCTCTGTTTCCTTGAGAGCAAGCCTTTCCTCGTCTATGGGTAGCTCCTTAGCCACTACTTCGGCCTCTCTGTCCAAAAGTTCCTGGATCTCTGCTCTTCTGATGTCTATATAGTCCAATGCCTCCAGCTTGACCTCGTTGAACGTCCTCCACCTGAGGAGGTTCACCGGTTCCTCCGGTACTATCTCATCAGGATCGTATCTGACCTCCTCAGTGGAGAGCATTGCATCCAAGATCTCATCCAAATCGAAGAACACGCTAGCCTCCCTTACAGCGGCTGCAGGATCGTCAGCGGCGTGTATGATGTTGAGAACCCTGTTGGTGCCCTTCAGATCGTACCTCAGGTTCCCCGGTTTACCAGCATCCGGCGTAGTTGGTCCGATTATATCCCTTAGCTTGGCGCTCAGGTGCTCGAACTCCCCGGGATCACCAACGAGGATCATCGGGATCACCGGGGCTTGGCTGAACACCTTGGGCATGATCCACCAAGAATCGAAGTACTTCTGCTTCACGAACATGTATAGCTCGTCAATGAGGGACTCATCCATCTCGGTGACCTTCATGGCTACGGGAATTAACCCCGATTCCTTCAGCCTGCTTATGACCTCGGGGGCGAGACCTCGCACGAACGCATCCGGCTTCACCATCGCGAATGTCATCCTGGGTAGCGAGGAGATGTGCTCCTCATCGGCTTCGGAGGCGAACTTCTCCTTGAGCTCCGCGAAGACGGGCCTCTCGACCTCGTCTTCCCTTTCGAAGTAAGCAAGTGGATCCATTAGATCACCCCTTGACCTTGAAGATGGCCACCTCGACATACCCTTTATTCTTACCCACATGAACCAGATCGAAGTAGTTCAGTTTGGCTCCGCCTATCGCATTGAGGGCCATCTTGTACAGGGTCGTATTGAGGGTGTAGTCCGTGGGGACGGACCGTCCTGTAGTTCTATCGAACACGAAAAACTTCTGCAGATCCTGAGTGAACCACTTCCTGGCCTCGTCAGGTCTGTAGGGGCTGTGCTGGAACTCCCCGGCTATCCAAGCCATGGCGACCCACTTACCTCCTCCAGAGAACTGCCCCACCTCCCTGGGCACATCAACGACGACGTAGGTGGCGTTGAACCTGCTTGCCAGATCTAGCATCCTCTCCTCGGGACCTATGAAGGCCCTGGCCACGAGCCTAATCTGAGTGGAGTTTATGGTGAGCCCATCCACCATCGTTATCTTCCCTGCCCCGGTCTGCATCCAGTAACCGTAATCCCACCAGGAGATCACGACCTCATCAGGCTTTGTATTCTCCTTCAACCACTGTAATGCATCTCTCCATCCCTCGGTAAAGCCGAGCGGATACTCCATGGCCTCCTGGAATGTGAGAACGTACTCTGAATGCCCGGCACCGTAATTCCTGATGTGGCCTTGGAAGGCTATCGGTAACACAACTAGGAGGATCATCATGATGACCGGAACCTTCATGATTCCCAGTTTCTTGGATAGAGGTAGACTACCGCCCCTTCTCTTCTTTGCTCTCTCTAGGGATCTCACCTTCTTCATGTATGGCTCCGAAAACAGAACTATCCTGTAAGCGAAGAAACCCGACACGAGCGCAACGAAGGGCGCGGCTAACGGGGGTAGCCTCACTATACTGGTGGCGAAGTAGAGGGATATCAGGGTCATGAGGCTTATCATGAGCTCGTCATCATTCCTCCACCTCTCCATCAACAGGAAGAAGAGGCCCAGCACCCCGGGTATGAGGAGCGTGGTTAAGGTTTCCACAGTCGCCCCGGCACCGTGCTCAGCCACCGTCTCGACCACATTCCCTTGAGGAAGCTTTACTGAGGGGAATAAAACCCTCATCAGCCTGCCCGTGAGGGGCTGATATATGCCAAACGCGAAGAACGCAACGAGCAGGGCTAATCCGATTCCGACGGATACTATTCTCCTCCGCTCACTGAGAGCTTTGACATTCAGCTTGGGGAGGGCTACGTAGACCAACGCCGCCAATAAAGAGGCCCAGACGAGCGTGCTCTCCACGCTTATGTAGAGCTTCCTGTAGGCTTGGTTGGAGAGGAACCCGAAGCTGGCCAGCAATACGTAGAGAGGGGGTAAGCCCAAAGCCAGACCCTCGCGCCAGTCCAACCTGTTCAGTACGAGGAGAATCATGAGGAGCAGCGCGTAACCGTCGTAGAGCGCCTTGAATCCCGCCCATACCCCCGCTGAGTACACCAAGAAGAGGCCGCTCAGCCCTGAGTAGGCCAATACCTTCCAATCCTCCTCGCTCCTCATGGCCTTTATCGTGAAGTACATGGAGGTCATGAGCAGGGGAATGGCGAACTGCTCGTGCCTGTACCACCCTGCTAGAGACCTGTTTATGTACGCCCAAGATAGGGAGATAGCGAATGCGGATGTTATAGCTGCCGATCTCCCCCACAGCTCCTTGGCCAGTAGGTAGACCGGTATGACCACCAGCGGGGCGAATACGACCGGTATGTACACAACAACCGTGTAAAGATCTTTGAAACCGAAGAGGGAGGCGATCTTGTAAATAGCAGCCCCAGTGTAGTAGTGGAGTATGGGCAGCACCTCGCTAGGATTGTAGCTCCAAGGATGCCAAGCTAGGGGGTCAAAGGTCGGCAGGTGTCCCGTCTTCACCAAGTACTGTGTGATCCTATAGTGCAGCAACGGGTCGTCCGCGGTTAGGTGGGCCCCGTACTTGAAGGTAGGGAGGACCCTGATGACGGCACCTATGATGTAAGTGACCGCTATGACGAGAACATCGATTAACCTGCCCTTCATGCCATCGTCGGGCAAATTAGCTTCACCTTCGGGGATGTCTAACCCCCTCTTATAAAAATTGATCGAACGCTCCCAGCAGCAACGTTATAAGAATGGGCCGAGATGAGGTCTGATGGTGGAATCAGAACCGCCTCTAAACCCGAAGCTGGCGCTGGCCTTAGGTATTGTCGCAGTATCCACCGCAAGCATTCTGATAAGGTTCAGTGAGAGTCACCCCCTCATCATAGCAGGTTACAGGATGGCATTCGCCTCTATCCTCATGCTAGTGCTCTCCTTGGACTCCTTGAATCAGCTAAAGGGCCTCTCCCGTAGGGAGAAAATGATCCTCCTACTGTCTGGCATGAGCCTCGCGGCCCACTTCGGCACTTGGACTGCTAGCTTGGAGTACACCTCAGTAGCTGCGAGCACGGTTATAGTAGACTCGTCCCCCATATTTGTGGTAATACTCTCATACCTACTGCTGAATGAGGGTGTAAACTCTAGAGAGGCATTAGGAATAGTTGTATCTTTCTTAGGGGCCTCAATAATAGCAATAGGTCATGTAGACAGGAGTTCTAATCTATTCGGCGATCTTTTAGCACTGATAGGCTCGATATCCTTGGCAGTTTACTTGGTAGCCGGGAGGAGGCTGAGAGGAAAGCTAGGTCTCGCTCCCTACACAGCCTCCGTGTACGGGATATCTGGGATCATACTGCTAGCGATAGCTGGGGCTGCAGGGATCCCCCTTTTGGGGTATCCGGTAAGGGAGTGGGTGATATTCCTAGCTCTCGCCCTCATACCCAGTGGATTGGGGCACAACTCCTACAACTACGCCTTGAAGTACCTGAAAGCCTCTATTGTCAGCGTCTCCATACTGGGAGAGCCGATCGGTGCATCTATCTTGGCTGCGATACTGCTTCATGAACTGCCCCGTCTCACAACGGTAATAGGGGGAGCCTTGGTTCTGGGCGGCATCTACACGGCAGTCACCTCACAGCGGGGTGATAACGATGAGCCTCGTTGAGGAGGCGGTCATCCTAGCTGGAGGGAAGAGCATCAGATTTGGGAGAGATAAATTAACCTATAGGATCGATGGAAAGGAGATCTTGGTTAGGGTGATCGAGGCCGCCCAGGCAGTAGCGGGGAAGGTAGTCCTGTCCGTTAGACGCGAGGAAGACGGTGAAAGACTTTCCAAACTCACTGGACTGGAGTACAGGGTTGACGAACCGTTACCATGCACGGGACCGATCAGGGGCGTGCTCTCCTCGATTAAAAGGGAGAACACCCTCCTACTCCCAGCAGACCTGCCATGGATGGATGGAGATGCCCTGCGATCCTTTTTGGATGTATGCGAGAGCTTTTCAGCTCAGATATGCGGCCTCTTGTGGTCCTCAACCCAGAAGTACCTTGACCCCATGATCGCCCTGATCAAATCCACGGAACCACTGGTCTACGTGAGGAGGGCCTGTGGCCTGAAAGGGGTGAGGGTCACCGATGTGCACAGGGCTGCTTCCTCCATCGCGATGGTCTCAGCTGGCATGCTGGTAGACCCTTGGAGGTTCCTGGACGTAGATAGACCGGAGGATCTAATACTAAGGGACGAGGAGAGAGAGGGATGGAATGAGGAGATCCTTCTCCTGATCCCTAGAAACCTAGGGAATCCCTACAGGAAGGCCATCGAGGGCCTCGAGAGAGGGTCATTGGACCAAGTCCGTGAGATGTTTAATTTGGAGTTGGGGATGTTTCGGGGCGTGGAAAATGTCCGGGCCCATGTGGCTAAGGACATTCGCTCACTAGGTGAGGACGATGGAGGTTGTGATAGGTAAGAACGAGACCTTCGAACCCGTAGGGCGCTACGACAGGGTCAGATGTGAGGGTTCGGCTAGGATAAAGGGGACCTTGGAAGCCACAGAGGTCGCATGCAAGGGGAAGCTCGAAGCCGAAGAACTGAATGCAGTTAAAGTGGAGGCTAAGGGGTTGAAGTGCGTGAAAATAAAGGCAGAAGAACTTGTCGCGGAATTTCTTGATGCCGGAATGGTGGAGGTGGTGAGGGCCCACATCCAAGGCCCGGTGAGGGTTAGCGGCTACATAAAGGCCGTCGAGATCAGGGTGGAGGGATCACTCTCCTGCGCTACGTTAGAGGCTGAGGAGGTGAGGATCTCAGGCAGCCTCAGGGCTCTGAGGGCGAATGTCAGATATGTGGAGGTGAAGGGCTCCCTCGAAGTGGATGAAGGAAGCATGGATTTCGCCTCAGTAGACGGATCGGCCAAGCTCGGGAGCTGCAAGATAAACAGGCTCAAGGTGGGAGGTACACTCAGGGTGACCGGTACCACCGAAATAGGCGAAGCTGAAGCCGGAATGGCAGAAGTGACCGGACACCTGACTGGAGGACTGTTGAAGGTCAACGAAGTTCTCAAGGTGGAAGGCGAGGTCAAGGTGAGGATCTTGAGGGTTGGAGGGGCTCTGAAGATCTCAGGATCCCTCTCCGCCGAGGAGGCTCAAGTGAGTGGGAAGGGCAAGGGCAAACTGACGGGTGGGAAAGTTACTGTGATAGGGGAGGCCACGGAGGTGGAAGGGGAGGATGTAGAACTGATAAACGCCGAGGTATCGAAAGTTACGGGGAAGAGGGTTAGGGTAAAGGACTCCCATGTCAGGACCATCAAAGCGATCGAGGTGGAGGTGATGGGTAGATCGAGGATCTCCCAGATAGTGGCGGAGAGGGTGTATGTGGCCGGTGGGATCGTGGATAAGGTGTACTACACGGATAAACTGCTTGTATCGCCTGAAGCTAAAGTGAGATGGGAAAAGAGGGTGGCCAGGATATAGCTCAGCCCAGCTTCTCTATGGCCTCCTTTAGATGCTTAGAAGCCTCATCCAACAGGCTTGATGCCTTATTCAAGAGTTCCTTGACCTCATCCAGTCCCTCGACTTTCTTGAGGCCCAGAATCACGCTCAAAGTGTCGTCTATCTCTCCCTTCTCCAGCTTCTTATACGCCTCTAGTACTATCTTGCCCGCCTCGGTCTCGCCCTTGAGGTGCTTCTTTATGGTGGCCTCAGTCCTCCCTATGTCCTCAGCTATCTCCGAGAGGGTCATCCCAGCCTTCTCCCTCGCGAGAGCGGCGGCCGCGGTGGCTATGCTGTCGATCCAAGTGAGCCTGTCCTTGGGATCCTTCAACTGCTCTACGAACTTGGGGTCCGTGAGAACCTCTATGAGCGACGAGATGAGCAGACTGTACTCCAGCTTGTGGATCTCCTCCTTCCCCATCGGCTTGAGCGGTATTCCCATCTCAGCCATGGTATCACCTCCAAGTAAAATATGTCAGGATAATTTATAAACATTCTACTAAACAAATTCTATTTAAGCAGCTTCTCATAAAATAGCCAGATATGTCTCCCATGGAAATTAATCGTCCTTAATTTAGGAAAAAGATAACTTAGAAAAAATCTTTTATTGCTGTACGGCATGACACGGAGGGGCTATGGCCCGCCTAGTGGAAGAAGAAATTGCGCTCAGAGGAGGCAAAGCAACAATAATATGTGTGGATAAGGGAAAGAGCAGGAGTTTCAGACTCCTGTACCGGAAAGAACATTGGAGAGAAGATGAGTGGGTGAGGATAGACTCGGAGGGGAATGAAGCCTACATTCAGGTGAGAAGGAGATTAGGTAGACTAGAATGCGAGGATCTCCAAAGCTTACTTGAACAGATCCTCGACAAAGTGGAAGAACTGGGGGGATCGACCGGTGAGAAGCGCGAGGAGGACGGGAATTAGAAGGAAAACGGAAGATCTATCTGAGATCCCTCTATCCAAGCTTTTAAGTGAGATTAGGAAGTTCGAAGCCAAGTACGGGAAGAGCTTTCAGGAGTTCATTTCCTCCCTGAGAGAAGATAGAGCAAGCGTAGAGGAGCTGGCTGATGGATTCTTATGGGAGCAGTACGTGAATGAGGTCCTCAGGAGGTCCTCCATGGGGAGGCTGGAACTGAGCATCGAGGACGCCATGGAGTTCACGGAGATCTTCACCCCAGCTAGATTGGAGATAATGGGCTACCTAGCTAAGAAGAAGGAGGCTACGGTGTCAGAGATAGCTCGCTCCCTGAGGAGACCCGTTGGTTCCGTGTCCGAGATGCTGAAGATCCTCGAGTCCAAGGGACTGGTGAAGTCGGAGAGGAGGGGAAAGAGGAAGGTCTATAGCCTGCTGGTGAGGGAGATCTTACTCAGAATGGGATAGGTGCTATCATGAGGTTCAGGGCAGTTACCCTCCACGTGAGGGATCCGGAGGATTACCTCTCCTACTCTGACCTGCTCAGGAAGGTCTCTTCCAAGTTGGAGTCCTTCACGACTAGGGTGGTCTCGCCAGAACCGGGAGATGAACTGGATCTGGATCTCAAAGCGGTGTACTCGGGTGAGGGGTTGGACGGTTTCGATAAGGCGTGGGAACTGCTGAAAGAGGGGTATTTCACCTCCGTGTCCCTTGGGAGAGATCCCTACGCGGCTCATCTAGGATACGCGGCTTCCTTCATAAGAAGGGTGTCCGAGGAGCTCGGTCCGGAGTACGGAACGATGCTCGCAATCACGTCGGATCCACCGCCGGAGGGACCTTACTTCCCAGCATCCAAGTCCTCCTCCTTGGGGTTTAGCGCCTCCCTCCTCTACCCCTCCGACCTTTACGGGGCCCTTTACGAGGCGGAGGAACCGGACACGACAGTGAGACACGTGCTCTCCCTCATATTCAGTGAGGCCTACAGGGAATTCTCAGATGCCGTGGGAGACCAGGCTCCGATACTCGGCATAGACTATTCTCTCAGTCCTTGGATGGAGGAGAGCTCGGCTCAGGTGGTGAGTCTCATGGCTAGGGCTCCCTTCATGGCTCCGGGAACGGCAAGAGCAGTATTGGAGCTCAACAGATCCATAGAGGAGGCCTCCGAGGGGCTGAAGCCCTTGGGCTACAACGAGGTAATGCTCCCAATGGCCGAGGACGACCTCCTCAAACAGATGGCACTTGAGGGATCCCTCACGGCCAGAGACCTGGTCTCCCTCACTCCTTACTGTATAACCGGCTTGGACATGGTCATCCTCCCGAGATCCACGCCCGACAGGGAAATAGCTGCGCTGATAGGTGATGTCCTAGCTTCGAGCTACGTGAAAAATAAGGTTCTCGGCGTCAGGATCATCTTAGTGGATGGAGAACCGGGGGAGGAGGTGGAACTGGGCAGGTTCGGTAAGGTCCCGGTAATGAGGGTGAGCTAGTCCTCCGGGACGCAGGGAGTGGGGTGCCAAGAGGCCTTGGGCTCCCCGTAAGCGCCACCAAATATCCTGTCGTGTATGTCCGTGGCCGCTTTGACCCCCTCTCCCACGGCCTTGGCTATCTGCATGGGCTCACCGGTCACGTCACCCACCGCGTAGACGGCGAAGCAGTTGGTCCTCTGCCAGTAGTCCACCAAGATGAATCCCTTCTCGTCCGTCTTGACACCGGCCTGCTTGGCGATGTGGCTCTGGGGGATGACCCCCACGAAGATAAAGACCCCCTCGGCCTCAACCAGTTCCTCCTCTCCACTCTCCAAGTTCCTTATCCTAACTCCTCTCACCCTCTCATCACCGACTATCTCCGTGACCACGCTCTTCCACCTGAACTCGACGTTGGGAAGGCTCATCACCTGATCCACTAGAGCCTGCTCGGCCCTCAACTTGTCCCTCCTATGCACCAAAATCACTTTACTGGCCAGCTTGGCTAAGTAGAGCGTGGAGACCGCTGCGGTGTTCCCCCCACCGACGACCACTATCTTCTTCCCCTTGAAGAGGGGCCCGTCGCAGACGGCGCAGTAGCTCACCCCCTTACCGTAGAACTCCATCTCCCCGGGAACCTCCAACCTCTTATCCTCGGCACCAGTCGCGATGATCAGGGCCCTAGCTGAGAACTCCTTACCGCTCCTCGTGTACACTTTCTTCCAATCACCTTTCAGGTCTAGCC
>Ga0256835_1000803_pt1 | contig 20846 bp, 22 predicted proteins | sample PIR30metaG_FD_185972 | JGI IMG/M metagenome (GOLD analysis project Ga0256835, IMG submission 185972) | Hydrothermal vent microbial communities from East Pacific Rise, Pacific Ocean - PIR-30 | ecosystem: Environmental > Aquatic > Marine > Hydrothermal vents | place: Pacific Ocean: East Pacific...
GGCGTGGCGCCAGAGGCGATGGTGTCGGAGGGGTCGCCGGCGGCACCCGTGATGGGCCCAGACTCAATACCCACTATCCCGGTGACATGGGTCCCCTGGCCGGTGGTCTGATCGATCTCGATAAGATCATGATCGGCCGTGGTGCCGTAGAGCGTGCCGTCGAGGAAGACCAACCCGTATACCGCGCTGTACCCGATGTCCCCCAACACGGTGGCTTGGCCGGTATCAACGTCGATGGTGGCCAGGTAATCCCCCCGGCCGTTGTTCACCGTGGCGTAGAGGGTGCCGTCGGCGCCAAAGGCCATATCTCCGCGGGAGAACAACGCGCGCCCCTCGTAGGAGCCCAGGCTGCCGATAAGGCTGTACTGGCCGGTGTCGCTGAGTCGAGCGAATCGGCCGCCTTTTGAGAGGGCGTACAAGGTATCACCGGTGGGACTCCCCACCAAGGCATTGATCATCGCGAAGCCGAAATCGCGTCGGATGAGCGACGAATGACCGGTATTGACGTCAATCGAGTAGAAAGCTGAAAAGGCGACGCCGTAGAGCCGGTTAGAGGCCATGGCGATATCCTTCATGCCCCAACTGGTTCTGCCGATATAAGTGGCGCCTTGGTTGATGTCGTACTGGTACAGATCGCTCCATCGGGTGATGAGATAGGCCGCTTGGGCCGACATGGCCCATACCGTGGAGGAAACCACTAAGCAAAAGATCAGTACTTTTTTCATAACTAAACGCTCGCTTCCTGCTGCGATGTTTGCAAAGATGCTCACGAAACTATTTCGTTATGATTCTGATAAAAATTCTAATATCCAGCGGTTTGCTTGTCAATAGACAATTCCATATATGGACGTTTGTTCACGTTTAATTCACTGATAAGTACCGATGGCTACCCAGCTAATACCATAATATAATAGGTAATTATGCGAAAATCCCAATGTGGGCTCAATATAGCTTTCAAATGGGTCTCTGATTGGATAGTAATATGAGGCGGCTTCATTCATCGCTGCCCGGGTTGGGTAATATGGTGGCATTTAGACTGGCGGCGGCCAATCACACTACATTTCATCCGGCACTTTTCATAAAAGTATAAGCGCCGAGTAGTGCCGATACATCACCAGGTGTGGTCGCCGTGGGAGTGATGCAGCCGGCTAGCCCGGCGCATGCCACCACCGAGGACCCTAAGGGCTATAATCCTTACCAATTCCAGGTGTGATGAGCCACCTTTGAGGAGCCGCCGGGGAAGAGGGGAGGCAAAAAACATCCCCGCTGGCCGCGGGCCAGCGGGGATGGCTGATAATATTGCGGTGTGTTAGCCTACGGCCCGGCGGCGTCGCCACAGGACCATCCCCATGGCCGAGGACAGCAACAGCAGGGTGCCCGGCTCGGGCGTGGCGCCCGAGGGCCCGCCGGTGGCGCCCCAGATTGCCCCCAACTCGATACCCACTATTCTGGTGACATGGGTCCCCTGGCCGGTGGTCTGGTTGATCTCGATAAGATTCTGATCGGCCGTGGTGCCGTAGAGCGTGCCGTCGAGGAAAACCAACCCGTATACCGCGCTGTACCCGATGTCCCCCAGCACGGTGGCTTGGCCGGTATCAACGTCGATGGTGGCCAGGTAATCCCCCCGGCCGTTGTTAACCGTGGCGTAGAGGGTGCCGTCGGCGCCAAAGGCCATATCACCGCTGGAGCGCAACGCGCGCCCCTCGTAAGAGCCCAGGCTGCCGATAAGGCTGTACTGGCCGGTGTCGCTGAGCTGACCGAATTGGCCGCTATACGAGGCGGTGTACAGGTTGCTTCCGTCGGGGCTCCCCACCAAGGCATTGAGTCCCAGCCAGCCGACATTACGGATGAGCGACGAATGACCGGTATTGACGTCGATCGAGTAGAATGCCGAGAAGGTGATGCCGTAGAGCCGGTTAGAGGCCATGGCGATATCAGTCATGCCCGGACCGGTTCTGCCGATATAAGTGGTGGTACCTTGGTTGATGTCGTACTGGTACAGCCCCCCGCGGCTGGTGCTGAGATAGGCCGCTTGGGCCGACAGGGCCCATACCATGGATGAGATAACCAATAAAAATATAAATATCTTCTTCATCGCTACTACCCCCCAAAGTTCACAATGTTGGTTCATCATGATAACTATATGTACATTAATTCTAGGTACTCATTGCTTGTTTGTCAATAAGAATTCTTAGTATCAGAAAATATGGTCACGATTAATTCACAAAAAAACACCGCCGAACATTTCGATAATATATTAAAATCAATGGATATAATTGGATATATCGTTGTGCGGCTGCAAGTGTCCCCTGTTAAGCGCGCCCGGTTACAGCCTAATTCATGGCCAACTGTCACCAGGTACGGGGGCAGCACCTGGGATGGTGCTGCAGTATTAGGCCAACTCAGATAGTCGCCGGCCTGTGATCTCATACTTATCAGAAAGCCATCCTAGGAAGCCAGTGATCTTGTCCACCAGCTTGGCGACCGCGGCCTGGTGGGGATAGGCCGGGGTGGCCCCGGGCATCAGCTCCGAGGAGTGCAGGTACATCACCAGGGTGCGGCCGCCGCGGGAGTGGTGCAAGCGGGCGGCCCGGCGCATGGCCGCGGCCGAGAACATGGAGGGTTGCACCCCCACCACCCCCAGGTGGCGGTAGACTATCTTGAGCCGCCGGCCGGCGGCCGGGGGCAGGCGGCGGGCCAGGGCGGCCACCACCCGCTGGCTGCCGGCCAGTTGCGGCGCCAGGGTGAGCGGCGCTTCGCACAACGGCAGGGGTCGGCCGCGGCCGTCGGGCGGGCGGTGGGGCTCCACCGGGCAGGTGAAATGGTCCGGCCCCTGCATCGTGGTGCGCAGGGGGACCAGGCTGCTGTCGACCTTGACGCCAAGCTCCGGCAGCGCGGCCATGAGCTCGGGGGGCAGGTCGAAGCGGCCCATGCGAAAGCTGCGGGCCGGGGCGCCCAGGAGATCGGCGTGGGCCTGGAGCAGGCTGGCCAGCTTTTGGCGCAAGCGCCCGGGAGGGATATCGGAGGCCAGGTGGGGCTCGGGAAGCTCGGCCGGGCCAAAGGGCGGGGTGTTCCAGGGATGCAGGTGGGCCCCCAGCTCGGCCCCCAGTTGGTCGCGCCAGGAAAGCAGCACCCGGCGGCAGTCGGGGTGGTTGATCACCGGGTAGGTGGCCAGCAGGGTCAGCGGCAGGCCGTGGCGGCGGGTGATGAACTCCAGGCGCTCCAGGTGGGCCACGTTGGCCAGGCCCCGGGGGCGGCGGGGATAGCTCCCCGTAAACAGCCCCTCTTCCTCCACGTCCACGGTAAAGACCACCCGCAGCTTGTCCACCATCGCCTCCGCTTGCCGGCGGCCGCCTTGTCCGGCGGCGGCCCCGCGCCTATAATACCCTAAAGCTTTTTCCCCCCGCAGGTGATTTGGATATCCCATGACACCCCGACCCACCCCGCCCGGCCGCCGGCCGCCGCCCCCCCGGGGGCCGGCCCGGGTGGTCCTGCTGTTGCAGGACCTGGCCCATGGCGGCACCCAGCGCCAGAGTCTGGAGCTGGCCCGCCGCCTGGACCCGGCGTTGTTTACGGTGGAGATATGGACCCTCATGGCCGGGCAGGACCTGGCCAGCCGGGCCCGTGCCTGGGGCGTCCCCGTGCGCCGGCTGGGAGAAGCCGGGTGGGTGACCCCGGCGTCCCTGGCGCGGTTGGGGCGCGCCCTGGCCTCCGAGCCGGTGGACCTGCTGGTGCTGCTCACCGTAGTGCCCAACATCTGGGGCCGGCTCCTGGGCCGGCCGGCCCGGGTACCGGTGATCGTGGCCACCTGCCGGGGCGGGGCCTCCATCCGGCGGCAGCACGAATGGCTGCTGCACCGCCTGGCCGACCACATCATCTGCAACAGCCGGCGGCTGCAAGAGCGCCTGCGGGCCATCTACCGCACCCGGCCCCGGGCGGTGAGCCGCATTGACAACGGGGTGGACACCGAGCGCTTGGTCCCCGGGCCCGCCGGCCACGGTCCAGACGGCCCATACCTGCTCTGCCTGGCCCGCCTGGCGCCGGACAAGGACCACGCCACCTTGCTGCGGGCCTTTGCCCTCTTGGCCGAGCGGTGGCCGGCGGCGCGGCTAAAGCTGGCTGGCGACGGCCCCGGCCGCGCCTCCCTGGCCGGCCTGGCCGGTTCCCTGGGCATTGCCGGGCGGGTAGAGTTTTTAGGACCGGTGGCCGACCCGGCACCCCTGCTGCAGGGGGCGCGGGCGGTGGTGCTGAGCTCGCGGCGAGAGGCCATGCCCAACGCGGTGCTGGAGGCCATGGCCTGCGGCCGGCCGGTGGTGGCCACCCGGGTGGGGGCCCTGCCGGAGTTGGTGGAAGAAACCGGCGCCGGGGTGCTGGCCCCGCCGGGGGACCCCCGGGCCCTGGCCGCGGCCATGGAACAGGTGTTGGCCCATCCCGACCGGGCCGCGGCCTGGGGCCGGGCCGGCCGCCGGGCGGCGGTGGAGCGCTACAGCCTGGCGGCCATGGTGCAAAGCCACCAGGAGCTTTTCCTGCGCCTGCTGGCCGGCGGTTGATCCGGCTGGCGCTTCAGATGATCGACAAGGAGGGGGGCGGGCATATCTCGTTGTTGGCCCGTTGGCGCTCGGCCAGTTGATCCAGGGTGATACTGCTGAGGAAGTCCACCAGCAGGCCTTCCATCTCGCCCCAGACCAGGTGGACCACGCAGCCCCCCACCCGGTCGCAGTACTCGGCGTCCATGACGCATTCCACCGGGGCCAGGGGGCCCTCCAGGCTGCGCACGATGTCGTAGAGGTGAATCTCGTTGGCCGGCTTACCGAGCATGTAGCCGCCGCGCGCGCCGCGTACGCTCTTGACCAGGCCGGCTGACATCAGGGGTATGAGTATCTGTTCCAGGTACTTGGCCGATATCTCCTGGTCCCGGGCCAGCTTGCGCAACGGCGTGGGCTTTTGGTTGTCACGCATGGCCAATTCCAGCATGACCCTGGCCCCGTATCTTCCCTTGGTGGTGATCTTCATTTCCCTGCACTTTCTTGCATGAAGGTGGCTTTGGGTGGTTGACCCGCCCCGGCCGGTCCACCGTCTGCCCGCGCCGCGACCGCGGCAGGGGGGCTTATGAGAATATACAATAAAATGACTGTAATACCTAGGGCTATTCGGAGTCAAGGCCGGTGATGTTGGGGTGGGGGCTCGGTTGGGCGGTTGGGTTGGGAGGATGCGGGCGCGACTTGGGCAGTTATTGTGCTGTAAATATGCAGTTTGTGCAGAAAAAGCCATGGATGGTCGCCATACATTGTGATATGTTTCATTTGGTCGCCGGACAACGGCATAAAAACAGGCTAATCAGCATAAAATCACGACCGGGCCGCCGGACCAAAAAAGACCGGTAGACCCTGCCGATAAAGGAGAGGGATCATGATCGATAAGGTACTGGTACCTATTGACCTCACCACCACCCAAGACAAGATAGCCCCCCTGGCCAAGGAGATCGGCCGGCAATACTCGTCCTCCCTGCACCTGCTCTTCGTGGTGAGCCAGGACTACCTCAAGCGCGACGCCTCCTACGCCAATCCCGCCCTGCCCAACCGCATCGCCAAGATTCTGCCCGCCGTGGAAAGCAAGATGGAGCAGTACGTGGCCGATGCCCTCACCGAACTGGAGAACGTCACCATGGAGGTGGTGGTGGGCGAGCCGGCCGAAGAGGTGGTGCGCTACGCCGTGGAAAAGGACATGAAGCTCATCCTCATGTGCTCCAACCTGCAGGGTACCGGCGACGCCGCCCACTCGGTCACCGCCCGCGTGGTGCGCACCAGCCCGGTGCCGGTTTTGTCAGTCAACGCCTCGCTCAACTAAGCCCCTAACCAACTCGCCCCTCCCCCCGGCCGGGGACCTTGGGACCAGCTCCCAGGGGTCTCCGGCCGGGTCTTTCTCCGGCCCCGGCGGCGTTGTTGGCGCGCCGGTTGACCGGGCTGGAGCCAGGGGGGCCGTATTGGGGGGCCACTAGCCTAAAAGCGGAGCAAGTTAAGTGTAAGGATTGCGGGTCTCGGTCGCGGCCCGGCGGGTCGGCTGGCCCGGTTGCCGGCCGCGTCTTTTCCGCCACCAATGGGGCACACCCTCGTCTGCCTCAGCCATCCGCTGGGCGACCTACGCCTCCGCGTTGTCGTCCAGGTTGAGCGCCGTCTTCACCACCCCGGCGTTGAAGCGGTCCTGGAAGGGCAGGGTGGTGGCGCAGAGGTACAGGGCGTCGACCAGGGACTTGTCGCGGCCGGCCAGGCAGTCGCGCGCCGCGGCCACGGCCATGGTGAGGCTGTCCTCGTCCCAGTTGCAAAAGGAGGGCTCGCCCTGGGCCACCATCATGATAGCCGGGGCGAACCAGCCCACCTGCTCCACGATGCTCATGCGGTTGAGCCGGAGCTTGGGGAGGTATGCGCCAAAGGAAGTAATGCCGATCATTAGAGCCTCCCGACAGGGGCCATGGGTCTAAAACTTGAACAGCTTGTCGATGAGCTGCGACTTCATCAGGTCGCCCTCGATCTTGAGCTTGCCGCTGGTGAAAGCGGTCATGGGGTTTAGCTCGCCGGCCGTCAAGGCCAGGAAGTCGGTGTGGTTCATCTTGATGGTGGTGGTGGGGGCCTCGTGCACCCCTTCGGACACCTGGCAGGCGCCGCCGGCGACAACGCAGTACCACTGCCCCCCACCGGCTCCGCTGATGTCGTACTGGAACACCACCTCCACCCCGGCCGCGGCCTCGGCCTGGAAGGCCTGGGGCATGCGCTCAAACACCGCGGCCACGCCGCCGGAGGCAGAGCCGGAACTCCCGCCGGCCTCTTTTATCTCGGCCACCACGGCGTCGGCCGCCGAGGTGGAGGCCCCGGCCCCGGTGACCAGGGCCCCCCGGCGCTGGCGCTTCCGGGCCTCCTCGGCGCTTAGCCACTGGACGATGCCGCCGTCTAGCACCGTGTCGCCGTTTTCGGCGTTGATGGTGCGGAAGTAGGCCGTGCCGTCGTCCATGGTCCATATCTGGGTCTGGATCGGCACCCCGGGGTAGATGGTCTTGGAAAAGCGCACCCTAAAGCGGGTCATGCGTTCGGGATGGCCGGGCATGAGATGCTTGATCACCGCCCGGCAGGCGAAACCGTGGGTGCACAGGCCGTGCATGATCGGCTTTTCAAAGCCCGAGGCCTTGGCGAAATCCGGGTCCACGTGCAGGGTGAAGATGTCACCCGACAGGCGATAGATGAGCGGCTGGTCCTCCGAGGGCAGGGCGTCCTCCACAAAGTCGGGCTCGCGATTCGGGATATCCACCGCCAGGCTGGGGCCCGGCTCGCCGCCGAACCCGCCGTCCTTGCGGCAGAACAGGGTGAAGATGTTGGTGTATAGCTTTTGGCCGTCAGAGTGGTAGGTGTCGGCCTGGCTGATGATCAAGGCTCCCTTGTCGGCCCCCTTGTCATAGATGTGGGTGACGCGCCCCTCGGTGGTGAGGGTGCCCTGGGTGGGGATGGGGTTATGGAAGATGATGTCCTGCTCGCCGTGCAAGATGCCCGAGAGGTCCACGTTGGCGGCCACGGCGGTCTCGGCCAGGAACTCGAAGATACTGGCGATGGCGAAGCTGGGGATCACCTTGAGCCGGCCCTCGTACACGTAGTCCAGCTCGTCGAACCCGGCCCCTACCCCCAAGGCGTAGAGCACCACGTCTTTCCAGTCATAGTCCTTGGACAAAGGACCGATTTTTTGCCCGATGGCGTCCAGGTTAAGAGCCATCCAAGGTTCCTCCTTACAAATAGTAGCTATGGCGCGTCCGGCGGCCGGGCCGCCGCACACGCGGGCTAAGTGTCATCAGCCGGCGCTGAGCCGCGTCGCTGCTCTTGGTCTTGCACAAAGGCCGGGATCAATAGAAACCGCAGCGTTTGCTTGGCCTGGGAGCGGTAGGTCTCCTGGTCGGTGTCCAGCATGGAGCGCAGGAATTCCTCGCCTGCGACAAAGTTGTAGATGGCCATCATCATGCCCATCACCCGCATCTTGGCCTCGGTGGAGACCGGGCCGTCTTCCCCGGCCAGGCCCATGGAGCGGGCGATGCCGCTGGCAAACTCGGGAACCTTGTGGTCCCAGGTGAGCTCGGCCCGGGTCTTGGAGAAGTAACGCAGCAGGATGAGGTTGGAGACCTCGGGGTGTTCGAAGAGGTAGTCGGTCATCATGCCCAGGGCGATGTCCAGACGCTCGGCCAGGGGCCGGCCGTGGATTTTCTTTTCCACCCGCGCCAGTTGGCGGCCCAGGTCGTCGGAGATGTCGTAGATCACCGCCTGGTACAGGTCGTTCTTGTCGCCCCAGTGGTAGTAGAGGGTGGAAATGTCGATGCCCACTTCCTGGGCGATGATGCGGGTGGTGGCCCCGTGGAAGCCGAAACGGCCGAAGATTCTACGGGCGGCGGCCAGGATACGGGCCTTCATGGACTCCGGGTCCTGCCGGGCCTTTTGCAAGGGGCTGGGCACGCGGGTGGCTCTCCAGCAAAATTTTCCAATAAATGATGGAGAAAGCATAGGCCAAGCGGTCCCGGCGGGTCAAGCAAACACTGAACCGCGAATCATTGTCGGGGCAGGGGTGGGCGAACCGAGAAGAAGAGGGGGAATGGTTTGGGCAGGGGTGCGGGGCCTGCCCGGCGTCTTCCCGCCCCCGCACGGGTGACCAACCCACGTTCGTAACAAAGTGGGCTACGGCTCGGGGCGCTCGGAGGCGATTTGGGCGTGTAGGGTCCTGAAGTCCGGCGGGGACGGCTCCTCGATGCGGCGCACGATGCTGATGGCGTCGGCCGGGCAGACGGTGGCGCATACCCCGCAGCCGATACACCAGTCAGGGTCGATCTCGGCCACCCCGTCGTCGTTTAAGTGCAGCACGTCGACCGGGCAGATGTCGAAACAGGCCTCGCAGCCCAGGCACAGGTCCTCGTCGGTATGGCGGATGAAGTACACCGCCATGAGCACGTCGCGGGGAATCTTGCGCCGGGCGATGATGCCCACGTTCCAGCAGTAGTGGCCGCAGCAGTTGCAGGTGTGCTTGATGCCGTCGGCGGCGTTGTCCACCATGTGCACCAGGCCGTCGCGTTCGCACTGCTCCAAAAGGGCCATGGCCTCGTCGGCGCTGATGGGCCGGGCCAGGCCCTTGTCCAGCACGAACTCGGCCATCTCGTCGTACTTGAGGCAGACCTCCAGGGGATGGCGGCAGTCGGTGCGCCCCAGCAGCCGGGCGGACATGCGGCAGGGGCAGTGGGCCACCGCGATCTTGTCGGCCGCCTGGACGATGGGGGCCATCTCCTCCTGGGGCAAGACCCCCTGGCGCGGCATGTCCACCGCCAGGCCGGCCGGGAGGTACTTGAAGGCCTTGGTGGGCGAGCCGCCGTAGACCGCCTCGGTGGTGGGTACCGTGAAGTATTTCAGCACCCGCTTGGCCATGAGCCGGGCCCGGTCGTCTTGCTCGCCGCCCCAAAAGAACGTCTGGGGCATGCCATAGCCCACCTGCAGCAGGGCGTAGCCCGTGCCGCCGCCGGGTAGGGGGGCGCTGTAGATCACCCGTCGGGCGGCCAGCTCCTGCAGCACCGCGGCGGTCTGCTGGGGGTCCAGGCCGCTGTCTTGGGCGATGGTGTCTGCGTCCACCGCCTCCAGCGGGACCAGGTCGGCCGGGATGGCCAGGGCCACGGCGGCCTCGTCCGGGGTGAACATCTCGGCCAGTAGCTCGGGCAGGGCCTCGTTGTAGGGGTAGCCCATGCTCAGGCGGCCCAGGTGGCGGGCCAGCTTTTCATAAATTGCGTCCATGGTGGAATCGTTCCAAGGCAAATGGGTTGACACCTGGTTACCATACTACCCGGCCAGGCCCCCCCAGGTAAACCCGGCGGCGTGCCGCCGCAGCCGTATGGGGCGGCGTGCCGCCGCAGCCATATGGGCCGGGGCGTTTGAGGCAAGGGCAGCCGTCATCATTCAATCATTTAGGTTGCAAGTGAATGCGACATGGCCTTAAAGTCGGCCCCGAGCGGAGGCAGCATGCTGCTGCAGCCGTATGGGCCGGGGCGTTTGGGGCAAGGGCCGCCGCTATCATTCAATTACCACCGGCAGAGATAGCGCTGGTGAGTCCAGGGATGCCGCTTAAGGCCAGCCAAGAGTAGGAAAGGGAAGATTGCTTCGTCGCGCGGCGTGCCGCCGCACCCATATGGGGCGGCGTGCCGCCGCAGCCGTATGGGCCGGGGCGTTTGGGGCGAGGGCCGCCGCTATCATTCAATCGTTTAGGTTCCAAGTAAAAACGACACGACCTTAAAGTCGGCCCCGAGCGGAGGATGGCGGGTGACGAGCCCGTAGCGTATCGGACTTGGACCCACTACGGCAGCGGCGGCACGCCGCCCCGACCTTAAAGTCGGCCCCGAGCGGAGGCAGCATGCTGCTGCACCCATATGGGCCATACCCACTTCTTCGTGCAGCCGCTATCATTCAATTATTTAGGTTCCAAGTAAAAACGACACGACCTTAAAGTCGGCCCCGAGCGGAGCAGGCCAGGGGACGAGCCCGTAGCGGTTCGCCACCGGACCCACTACGGGAGCACAGGCACTGTGCGGGAGCCCAGGCACTGTGCTGGGCTAGAGGTTGTGCCTGGTTTCCCAGTCAAACTCGCGGCGGGTGACGGCGTCTTCCAGGTTGCGCAGGCGCTTTTCCAGGTTGTGGTAGGTGCGCTTTAGTCGGCCCGGGGACATGAACTGTTCGGCCCCGCCGGCCGGGAGCGGCTCCGGCTCGCGGCGCATCACCAGGGCGGCCAAGAGGTAGAGCACGCCCACCGGCCAGAACCCGGTGAAGATAAAGGCGACCACGGTAATCACGCGCACCCAGGTGAGCGAAAAGTCGAAGTAGCGGGCCAGGCCCTTGCACACGCCCAGGAGCATGCCGGAGCGGGAGCGGTATAGGCCGCGCGGGACACGGTCGGTGAGGCGTTGGTAATACTGTCTCATGGTTGGCCTTCCTTGCCTTGGCGGTCCATCAAGATGGTTTCCAGGGCCTTGATGCGTTGTTCCATCCGGCTAAGCCCGTTGTGCAGCTCCCGTATGGTCTGGGCGTCCTGGGCGCTGGCGGCGCCCTGGCTGGGCCGCGGCCCCCGCAGTATCCTCACCAGGGCCAGGGCCGCGGCCAGCAGGGTCATGATCACCAGGGCCACGAAGCCCAATATGATGATGGCTATTGCTTGCACGTCTTCTCCCGGGCGGCCGAAGGTTGGGAGCGGGGCCTAGGCCTGGGCCTCGTCCTGGGATTTTTTCAGGGCGGCCAGCTCGCGCTCGATCTCGTCGTCGCTGACCAGGCGCTCGAACTCGTCTTCCAGCGGCGGCCGGCGGCCGAAGTTTTCCATCTCGGCCTCGGCTTCCAGGCGTTCGATGCGGCTTTTGAACATCTCAAAGCGCAGGATGACGTCCGGGGAGTCGGCCCGCCGCATGTTCTGCCGGGCGCGTTTTTGCTGCCGGGCGTGGATGTGGCGCTGCACCAGCACCCGTTGGCGCTCGCGCACCTCCGCCAATTTTTCTTCCAATTGTACTATATCAGCTTGGTACTGCCTGACTACGGTCTCGGCCTCGGCCAGCTCGCGCTGCAGTATTTCGGCGGTGCGGGCGTAGCTGCGTTTGGCGATCAAGGCCTCGCGGGCCAGGTCCTCGCGGCCCTTGTTCACGGCCAGTTGGGCCTTGGCGGCCCATTCGTCTACCCGGCGCAGGGCCTGCTCCAGTTGGCGGTCGATCTTTTTGGCCTGGGCCATGGCCCCGGCGCAAGAGGCCTTGATCTCCACCAGGGTGTCTTCCATCTCCTGGATCATCAGCTTGATCATTTTTTCGGGGTCCTCGGCCATGTCCAGCATGGCGTTGAGGTTGGAGCTGATAATGTCTCTTAGTCGTGTAAAGATGCCCATCTTGGTCCTCCCTGGGGCCGCTTCGCGGCGGGGTTAGCGTTTTGGTGCTGGGTAGAGCAATATGCTTGCCAATGTGGGCAATTTGGGGATATATCGAGTTGTTTTGGGCGTTTGGGTTGTGCGGCCGTGTTCGGGGCCGGGGCGGCCGGCTAGCTTAACCAAATAACATTTAGTTAATTTGGCCAACTTATGGTAAAAATAGCTCATGACGGTACGGGTGGACATGCAGACCGCCGCCGCCGGCCGGGAGGCCCTGGGGCAGTCGGAGGCCTTCTTGGCCTTTAGCCAGGCGCTTAGCCGCGCCGCCCGGGTGGACCGTCCCCTGCTCATCCTGGGCGAGCGCGGCACCGGCAAGGAACTGGCCGCCCGGCGCCTGCACTACCTCTCGCCGCGCTGGCAGGGCCCCTTGGTCACCCTCAACTGCGCGGCGCTCTCCCCCACCCTGATCGAGGACGAGCTGTTCGGCCACGAGGCCGGGGCCTTCACCGGGGCCGCCGGCCGCCGGCTGGGGCGCTTTGAGGCGGCCGACGGCGGCACCTTGTTTTTGGACGAGATCGGCTCCATCCCGCTCACCGCCCAGGAGAAGATTCTGCGGGCGGTGGAGTACGGTATCTTTGAGCGGGTCGGCTCCAGCCACCCCATCCAGGTGGACGTGCGCATCGTGGGGGCCACCAACGCCGACCTGGTGGAGCTGTGCCGCCGCGGTGAATTCAAGGCCGATCTCCTGGACCGGCTGAGTTTCGAGGTGCTCACCGTGCCACCCTTGCGCCAGCGCGGCGATGACGTGCTGCTCTTGGCCAACCACTTCGCCTCCCGCATGGCCTTTGAGCTGGGCCGTACCGAGACGCCGGTGTTGGGTCCCCGGGCGCGGCGCACCCTGCTGAGCCACTCCTGGCCGGGCAACGTGCGCGAGCTCAAGAACCTGGTGGAACGGGCGGTCTACCGCAGCCCGGGGCCGCGTATCGACGAGATCGACCTCAACCCCTTTGCCGCGGCCGGCTGGTCGCCGCCGGCCCCGGAGGCCACGCCCGCCCCCGAGCCGGTCGGCGAGCAACCAGGAACGCGTCCCCTGCCGGCCGGGGGGCTGAAGCAGGCGGTGGCCGAACTGGAGTCGGCCATGCTGGGCCGGGCCCTGGCCCAGGCCCGCTACAACCAGAAACGCGCCGCCGAGATGCTGGGACTCACCTACCACCAATTGCGCGGCCTGTTGCGCAAGTATCCCCAAGTGATGAACCCGTAGGTCCCGTGGTAAGAATTGACGCCTCGGCGCGCCTGATGAGAATGGAAAGCTGATGAATCACGATCAAGTGAACGGAGACTTCATGGAACCCAGAATCGACGCCGGTCTCTATCATGACGATGATCCCGCCCCCCGCCCCAGCCTGCCCCCGCGGGAGCCTGATGAGCCGTTGCCCGATCCCCTGCCGCCCCGGACCCTGCCCCTGGGCCCCCTGAGCCTGCTGGTGGCCGGGGTGGCCTTGGTGCTGTCGCTGTGGAACCTGTGGTCGACCCCGACGCCCCCGCCGCCGGCGTCTCCAGCGGCCGGCGTGGCCCTCACCGCCGACCAGGCCGCCCGCCTGGAAAAGCGAGTGACGGCCCTGGAGCACCTGTTGGCCACCGTGCCCTCCGACACGGCTAAGCAAGGCGACCGCGCCATGGCCGCTCGTCTGGAAAAGCTCCGGCTGCAGGTGGAGGACCTGTACCCGCGCCTGGTGGGGCTGGAGCGCCGTATGGCCGCGGCCGCGCCGACTCGGACCGCCGCCGCCGGCCGGTCGCCGGTGGTGTCTCCGCCCGCCCCGCAAGCCACCACCACTGTGCGGGCGGCCAAGAAGACCCCGGCTAAGCCCTGGCGTAAAAAGGTGGTCTACAAGGTAAAACGCGGCGATAGCCTTTGGGGTATTGCCAGACGATACGGCGTAAAGGTATCCCAACTGCGAGCCTGGAACCCCAGGCTGAGTTCCCGGATCAAGTCAGGGCAAAGGATAATCGTTTATTTAAGGCGCAAATAATCCCAAACCACTCCCCGCCAGATCGATCCTGTCGGGTTTCCCGGCTCATACTATGTATATACTATACTCGTTCTTTCTTTGGGCAGGGCTAAAACCAGGAGTGGAAACAAACCAAGACCGCCTCCCACCTGGCCAAGCCCGGTGGTTTGCTCCGAGCTTCATCATGGGTGTGGCGGCCTTACAATGCGCCGGGGTAATGTGTTAGGTCCTAATATTACACTCTAGGATATCGGCACCAAACGCCAAGCCTTTGAACGGCCACGCGGCTTTTCCAAGACAAACTTGGCGCCGGCCTTGTACCCGGTTAACTGGCTGAAATCACTTACTGTAAGCCTGCCCTTGGCCGTGACCAAATACTCTTTGCCGTTCTTAGACGTCGAATTCCGAGGGGTCTGCTTGATCTGACCCGCCTCCACCATCGCCATTTTAAGCTGCTGGGAAAAAGCGGGAGAAGTCATTACCTTCCCGTCGGTACTCAGCTTGCGGCGAATTTCCTGCTCGGTCACACCGTCCTTGACCATTTTTAACATTTTTTTGCGGTCTTCCGCCGACCACTTCGACCTGCGTGCCATCAAAACACCTCGCAAATTTTCTAATGTGTACCACAAATGATAGAGGGTAATTAATGTTAAATCAACTAAATTTTCATAAAAATATTTGGCGGAACCACGGATGCCTGCACCCGGCCTTGGCACAAGGACTGACCGAATAACCGTTTATGACTGACCAGGACAAAACACTTCAAAAATGGTAAAAGTTAACCACTCTCATCTCCAACTTTGCAAGATTACCCGACCGGCGAATCAAAGTTTTCCGACCAACCGCCACAACCCCGGCCGCCATAGCGTAAAGTAAAACCGCGGCCCCGGGGCCTACCCGCCCCATCGGGCGTCCAAGGCACCGTACACACCAAAGCACCACTACCGGGGATACGTGCTGCGCATGGTTTGATATCGAATAAAACGATAAGTAGTGCAATAAAACATCAATATTAAATATTTTACACCAGGCCCCGCCCCACGTATCCTGCTGTCCCATGACCGGCCGGCCGCTCAGCGCCTTGGAGGCTATCCAAGGCATAGTCTTTTCACCCTGGACCTATCGCCTGGTGCGATGGTCCCTGGGCATGGTTTTCGTGGCCGCCGGGGCCCTGAAGCTGGCCGATCCCGCCGCCTTGGCCGAGATAATCGCCCGTTATCACCTGGTGCCCCTCGCCTTGGTATCCCCGGTGGCCTGGGGATTGCCGGTGTTGGAGGTGGTGGCCGGCCTGGGGCTGGTGGCCGACCTTCGCTGGGCCCTGGGCGCGGTCGGCGGCATGCTGGCCCTTTTTGCCCTGGTGCTCTACTACGGCGCGCTTCAGGGCCTGGATATCGACTGCGGCTGCTTTTCCAACCGCCAGTTGGCCGAGCACGGGTCCCTGTGGATGGCCCTTTACCGGGACCTGGCCATGTTGGCCGGCGCGGCCTTCTTATACCTGTGGCGACGTAGTAGCCGCTCCCGCCTGGCGCGCTGCGGCTGGCGTTATCGCTTACAACTGGCCAAGGAGGAACTATAGCATGAGTAATATTAGCAAGTTGACGGCAGTAACCTTGGTGGGCCTGTGCCTGGTGCTCTACGGCTGTGGGACCAGCGGCAAGGTAGAGAGCGACAACGAGAAACTGGTGGTGAAATTCTGCCAGGAGGTGGCCGACGGTGGTTACAAGCTGGTCACCACCGAGCAGCTCAAACAATGGATCGACGGCCAACAGCCCATGCTCATCGTGGACACCATGCCCCCAAAGGCCAGCTACGACAAACACCACATCCCCGGGGCCCGGCCCTTTGAGTTTCCCATCAAGCCCCTGGCCCGGTTGGACCAAGCTACGCGAGCCAAGTTCCGGCAGCTCCTGGGACCGGATAAGGGCCGCCGCTTGGTTTTTTATTGCGGTTTCCCCAAGTGTGGCCGCAGCCACAACGGGGCCATGTGGGCGGTGAAGCTGGGATACACCAACGTGTATCGTCATCCCGGCGGTATCGTAGCTTGGTTGGAGCATGACTACCCCGTGCAAAAGGTCCAGTAGAACCTTGCCCCTTGGCGCGTCCCCCAGGCCGGCCCCCGGCCGCGACGAGTTGGTGGCCCGGGTGCGGTCCCAGGCCGAGGACCTTTTCGCCTCCCGCCGCTTGCTCTGCGCCGGGGCGGTGCTCCAGGCCGTAAACCAGTGCTTCGGCGGCGGCCTGGACCCCGCCGTGGCCGCGCGGCTGGTGGCCGGCCTGCCCGAGGGCATGGGCGGGGCGGGTTGTATCTGTGGGGCGCTGAGCGGGGCCGGCCTGGCCCTGGGGCTGCTGCTCGGCGACGGCGCCTACCGGGTCCCGCCGTGGGCCGGGCGGCTGCCCCGGCGTTTCCAACGGCGCTTTGGTTCCACCTGCTGCCGGGTGCTGCGCCGCCAAACCCGGGAGGACCCCCGGGCCGATTTTCAACGTTGCACCCGCTTCACCGGCGCGGCGGCGGCCATGGCCGCTGAGATCATATTAGATGAGCGTCCCGGTCTCCTGCTCCGGGCCGGCGGTGAAACCCCGCGCTGCCGCGCCGGCCGGCTGCCGGCCCTGTGGCGGCGCTTGGCTGCGGCGGTGCGGGGTGGCTAAGGACCATCCAGCCTCAGGCCGCTTGGCGCGGCAGGTGGTCTTGGCCCGCCGGCACGCGTGTCCGGCGGTTCAGTATGTGGTGGGCGGCGGCCACGATCAACTCGTCGTCGTTGCTTATATCTTGCAGGGCCTCGAAAAGTTCGGCCACCGTGATTCTTAACTCGTATTCACCGGTGCTGTAGTGTCCTGTCTTATCCATGTTTGGTTTCTCCGGTGCGGGTTTTTGGGCTGTAGCTAACCGGGCTATAGCTACTTGGGCTTTAGCTCCTGCAACTACGATGCCATGGCCCCGGAAAACAAACACCGCCGCTGCTTTATGAGGGTAGATGACATAACCAGGCTGTTTTACACGATATTTTTGCCGGACCTGCCGCGCTCGTGGCCACCGGTCGGCCATCGCCTGCCCGGCGCCCGCATAGTTTTTTCGCACCACTGCGGCTTACTGCAAAAAAATAACCCGCGGCCGCCTGGACAAAATTGCTCCTGGCAGGGCTCGGCCGGGGTCAATACCACCTTTGCTATTCGCCACTTTTTGTTGACAATGCTCTTTAAAAAACAGTATTTTTAATACATATTCCAACGCAGGTGATTAAAGTGGCGCAGACCGATATTTTGCTGGAAACCGGGACCAACGAGGTGGAGATCGCCGAATTCATGTTAGGCGGTCAACGTTTTGGGGTCAACGTAGCCAAGGTCCGTGAGTTCATTCCTCTAAAGAGCATCGAGGTGAGCCATCCCCCTCAGATGCATCCCTCGGTGGGGGGCATCTTCTTTTTACGCGGCCAGAATATTCCCCTGGTCAACCTGGACGTGCACCTGGACCTGCCCGAGCCCCAGGAGAACGAATGGCAGGTGGTGGTGGTCACCGAGTTCAACAATATGACCTCGGCCTTTATCACCGACCAGATCAACATGATCCACCGCGTTTCCTGGGACCAGTTCAAACCCCTCAATATGTTTTTAGCGGTGGAGTCACCCCATGTCACCGGCTCCATAACCCTGGACGGCCACGAGGTGTTGGTGCTGGACTTGGAGCATGTCATCGGCGAGATATTCCCCGAGAGCGTTATCAACTACGATGAGTCCACCGCCGAGCAGATCGGAGCCTTGGACCGCTCGGATATCACGATCATCTTTGCCGAGGATTCCACCATCATCCGCCGCCAGGTGAGCAAAATTCTTAAATCAGTGGGTTTTGGCGAGGTCATCGTTTTCACCAACGGCCAGGACGCCCTGGACGCCATTATTAAGCTGCGGGAACAGGCCGACCAGGAGAAGGTGCCCATCACCCAGTACGTCAACCTGCTGCTCACCGATATCGAGATGCCCAAAATGGACGGCCTTACCCTGTGCCGCAACATCAAGAAGGAAATGCGCCTGGACCTGCCGGTGGTGATGTTCTCATCGCTCATCAATGAGCAGATGGCCAAGAAATGCCGCATGGTGGGCGCCGACGGCTTTACCTCCAAACCAGAGACCCAGAAGCTGCTGATGCTCATCGACGACCTGACCTTGCATCGCCAGCAAACCGAGGGCCAAGGGGGCTAACCAGCCGGGCCGTCGGGTCGGGGACGAACGGGGCAAGAGACCAGGGGGCCGGCAAGCCGGGGGCCGTCGGGTCAGGTCGTCGGCCCGGGGGCGAGCGGATCACGAGATCAAGGGGGCTAACCAGCCGGGGCAACGAGGCAAAGGGGCCGACCAGGTGGGGCTAGCGTGCGGAGGACTAAGGGGGCTTAGGGGGCCTAGGGGAACTAGTAGATTAGGGCCGCCGGGACCAAAGGGCTAGCGGGCCTAAGGGACCGGTAATTAGAGCCGTCAGGCCGAGGGGCCGGGAGAGCCGAAGGACACTGCGAGGACCAGTGGACGTGGCAACCCAAGGGGGGGCGCCCATGGTTGGCCCGTGGGGAGCAGTGCCTTCGGTGGGGGGAAATCAACCAACCGGCCGGCTGATCTCTGGATCAGCCGGCCCTGGTGTTTGTAGGCTCATTGATCGGTCGCCAGGGAGCGCCGAGGCGCTCACCCGGCTCCCGCCGAGACCCAGCCCTAGGACGGGTCCCCCTTGCGCTGGTCAATATCACCGGGGTACATCACCGCCTCGCGGCCCCGTTCGCCGGTGCGGATGCGCACCACCTCCTCCACCGGGTAGATGAAGATGAGCCCGTCGCCGGCCTCGCCGGTACTGGCGGCCGAGCAGATGGCCTCGATGGTCTCGGTGAGGTTGTCCTCGCTGAGGATGATGTTGAGCTGCAGCTTGGGCAGCATGTCCACCCGGTAGCTGCCCGAGCGACCCACCAGCTTGATTCCCCCCTGGCGGCCCCGGCCGCGTATCTCGATGATGTTTAGCCCCTTTATGCCGATCTCGTCCAAGGCGTCCTTGACGTCGGCCAGCTTCTCCTCGCGGATGATGGCTTCTATCTTCTTAAGCATGATCTATATGTCTCCTGGCGTAAGTAAACGCCGGCGCCCCGCGGCGCCTAGGAATAGGCCCTCTCGCCGTGGCTGCTGATGTCCAGGCCCACCTCTTCCTCGATGTCGGGCACCCGCAGGCCGATGGACCAGTCCAGGGCCTTGGCCACCACGTAGGTCACCCCAAAGGCCAACACCATGGTCACCACCATGCCCACCAACTGGATGCCCACCTGCGAGGGGTTGCCGTAGAACAGGCCATTGGCCCCGTCCGGGTTGACCGCCTTGGTGGCCAGCAGGCCGGTGGCCAACATGCCCCAGGTGCTGGCGATGCCGTGACAGGCCCAAACGTCCAGGGACTCGTCCAACCCGCGCTTGATGCGGAAACGGATGGCGTAGTAGGACAAGGGGGCGGCCACCGCGCCGATGACCATGGCCGACAGCGGGGTGACAAAGCCCGAGGCCGGGGTGACCGCGGCCAGGCCCACCACCATGCCGGTGGCCAACCCCAGGGCGCTGGGACGCCCGTCCAGCCAACTAAGCAGCATCCACACCAACCCGGCGGTGGCCCCGGAGGTGTTGGTGGTGATCAAGGCGTTGGCCGCCACCCCGTTGGCCCCCAACGCGCTGCCGGCGTTGAACCCGAACCAACCCACCCACAGCAGGCCGGTGCCCAGTAGGGTGTAGGGGATGTTGTGTGGCTCCATCATGGCCTTGGGGAAGCCTTTGCGGGGGCCCACCACCATGGCAAAGGCCAGGGCGCTGAACCCGGCCGCGATGTGCACCACCGTGCCGCCGGCGAAATCCAGTACTCCCAGCTCCCGCAGCCAGCCGCCCACGCCCCACACCCAGTGGCACAGGGGGTCGTAAACCAACGTGGACCAGATCAGGGCGAAAAGCAAGAAGGTCTTGAACCGCACCCGCTCCACGAAGGCGCCGGTGACCAGGGCCGGGGTGATCACCGCGAACATCATCTGGAAGGCGGCGAACAGGGAAAAGGGAATGCCCGCGGAGTATTGCCCATTGGGCGCCGCACCCACCCCGGCAAAGCCCACATGGGCCAACGAACCCACCACGCCGGCGATGTCCGGGCCAAAAGCCAGGGAAAACCCGTAGAGCACCCATTGCACTCCGATCAGGGCCATGAAGACGTAGTTGAGGGTGAGGGTCGACAGGATGTTTTTTCGCCTGACCATGCCGCCATAAAAAAAGGCCAGGGCCGGGGTCATCATCAGCACCAGCGAACAACAGACCAACATCCAGGCCGTGTCGCCGGTATTAATAACAGCGGTGCTCATTATTTTTTCCTCCTGCAAAAGGTGGGTTCGGTCCCCAGTTTGCCAGATGCGTGCCACAAAGCTGATTTCTGCTAACCTATTGTACCGGCAGGTAATAATCGATTCGGCGCGGCGAGGGCCTCTGCACGCAAGCCTACCGGGAGGTAGGATGATCCCGGCGAAACATACCGATCGGTAGTATGCCGGGGCCGCCGGCGCCTCCGGTTGCATTTGCCGGGCCGGCCGGTATTTGGTATGTCTCAATGGTTAAACCGCCCGGTTCAGCCATATCCACCCAGGGCGGTCAAGGAGAATGATCATGGGGCGGCTCATTGGTTTATCGGCGACCAGGCGCCTGGCGAGCCTGGTGCTGGTTGGTTTGCTAACTCTGTGCCTGGCCATGCCGGCCATGGCTGAAAGGAAACGAGTCTTGGTCAAATTAGAGACTTCCATGGGCGATATCACCCTGGAGCTGAATCCCGACAAGGCCCCGGCCACCACCGCCAACTTTTTGCAATACGTCAAAAGCGGTTTCTACGACGGCACCATCTTCCACCGGGTGATCAGCGGTTTCATGATCCAGGGCGGCGGCCTGGACGCTGACATGAAGGAA
>Ga0256835_1000804_pt1 | contig 20838 bp, 17 predicted proteins | sample PIR30metaG_FD_185972 | JGI IMG/M metagenome (GOLD analysis project Ga0256835, IMG submission 185972) | Hydrothermal vent microbial communities from East Pacific Rise, Pacific Ocean - PIR-30 | ecosystem: Environmental > Aquatic > Marine > Hydrothermal vents | place: Pacific Ocean: East Pacific...
CCGCCCGAGACGTTCACGGGACGGCTCGTGGACACCGCGGGGGCGATCCCGCGGGCGACGAGCACGTACATCACGGTCCACGCGGACCGGTACACGCCCGACGCCGAGGTCAAGCGGCTCGCGGAGATCCTGGCCGAGAAGGGGCAGGACGCCCTGATCCAGGCGATGTGGGACGAGGAGTCCGCCGGGTACGTCAAGATCGGCAACGCCCTGGGCTACCAGGTGGCGGTGATCCGGTCGATCCCGACCGAGGACGGCGGGCGGATCATCCGTGTGGTGACCGACCGGCCGATCCAGTTCGTCGAGGTGATGCGGAGCCTCCGCTCCCGCGACTACCCGTTCGGACTGATCGAGCTCAAGCTGGGGCCCGACGACCGGGGCGAGGGCGTGATGATCGCGGCGGCCAAGATGGAGTTCGACGAAAACGGCCGCCTCAACATCACGAGCTACGGCACGAAGCCGTTCCGCATCCTCAAGGTCCACCGGGAGGACCGGAAGGAAAAGAAGAAGAAGTAGGCGCCCCGGTCAGGCGTCCTCCCGGCATGGGCGGGAGTATAGCGGAGGGCGGCCGCCTCAGGGCAGGGTGCCCGTGTACCCCTTGCGGGTCGTGGCCTCGAGGCCGTCCACGGTGACGAGGATCGAGCGCCACTTCCGGACGCCGACGCCGGAGGTCGTGAAGCTGATGATGAACCGCGAGGAGAGCTCGTGGAGGAGCGCCTCCACCCGCTTCGGCATCTCCCGCGTTGAGGGGATCCGTTCGTACCGGCCGCCCGAGCCGTCGGCGAGCAGGCGGAGGATCTCCTCGTAGGTCGGTCCTCCCGGTGCGGCCTCGCGGGGCGGCGGCTCCACGCCGAGGACGTACAGCGGCGTGCGGAGGTGCCGGACGAGCTCCGTGGCCTCGTCCGGGCCGATGGCGGAGGCGTTGTCCACGCCGTCGGTCAGGAGGATTGCCGCCCGCCGCGGGTGCCGGGCCCGGGCCATGACCTCGGGGACGCGCCGGATCATGTCGTAGAGCGCCGTGTTCCCCCACGGTCTGATCTGTTCCAGCACGCGCGGGAGCAGGTACCAGCCCGTCCCGAACGGGAACCGCTCCAGCACGCGGCCGTTGCCGAACGTCCACAGCGCCAGCTCGTCCTCGCCCTGGCGGGCGTCGAGGAACGTCCGGATCAGCGCGCGGCAGGCGTCGAGCTTGTGACCCGCCATGGAACCCGACGTGTCCAGGATGAACGCCAGCGACAGCGGCAGGTCGGTCTCCCGGTGAAGGTCCGTGATCGGCACCTCGATTCCGTCCACGTACAGGTGGAACCGCGTGGGTGCCACCGAATCGACGAGCCGGCCGGAGGACGTCCGGACCGTCACGGGCACGACGACCGCCTCGACGCGCTCCTCGCCGGCGTACTGCTGAGCGGAGGCGGGCAGGGACGCTGCCAGGGCGATCAGGACGGCGGCGAGGCGGCGCACCGGCTCACTCCCGTCCGAGCAGCAGGTCGGCGGCCTCGCGGCCTGTGGCCCGGCGGAGCCGGTCGCCGATCCCCTCCGCACCGCCGCTGGACTCGTCCAGGTAGATCCGTTCCACGCGGTGCATGGGTACGAACACCGTGGAGGGGCCGATCAGCGGTTCGGCCTCCGAGATCGTCTGGCGGAGCCAGTCCTCCACCGTGGCGAGGTCGAGGCCCCGGACCACGACGCCCAGCGCGTCGAGCCGGACGACGACGCCCCACAGCTTCTCCCGGGGGGAGTGGCAGTGGACGAGCACCAGGGAGCCGGGCTTCACGGTGAAGGGATCGCTCACCGGCCGTCGTCTCCGGGCTGGGTCAGCTCGAGCAGGACGCCGCCCGCCGAGCGGGGGTGGACGAAGCAGACCAGGCTCCCGTGGGCTCCCGGCCGTGGCTCCTCGGACAGCAGCTCGAACCCGGCCTCCCGGAGCGCGGCCATCGCCGCCCGGATGTCGGGCACCCGGACCGCCACGTGGTGCAGGCCGGGGCCGCGCCGCTCGATGTGGCGGCCCACGGGCGAACCCTCGCCGAACGGTTCCAGCAGCTCGATCCGGGTCCCGCCAGCGGGGATGAACGCCACGGTGACACCCTGTTCCGGGACCGTCTCGGTGCCCTCGACCTCGAACCCGAGAGCCCGGTAGAGCCGCGCCCCCTCCTCGATCGAACGGACGGCGATCCCCAGGTGGTCCAGCGCCGGCTCCGTCCCGGCGGCCGCGAGCGTCTCCACGAGCTCCATGGCCGCAGTGTACGGGTCCGCGGCGCCGGACGCCACCCGTTCCGCGGCCCGGTCGAGCGCCCGGTCACCCGCGCGTTCCAGCACGAGCCGCGCGGCCAGCCGTTCGACGCGCCGGCGGGCGCGCCGGCGTCCCAGCGCCGCCCGGGCCGGTTCCACGGCCGTCTCGCGGTGGCGGCGGAGCGCCTCGACGAGCGCGGCGACCCCCTCCCCGGTGACGGCGGAGACCCGGACCACCGGGGGCGTCCACCCCTCGCGCGGGGCCAACTCCAGCGCCGCCTCGAGCTGCGCCACGGTGCGGTCGGCGCCGGGCAGGTCCGCCTTGGTGACGGCGAGGACGTGGGCGATCTCCATGACGCCGGCCTTGGCCGCCTGGATCTCGTCACCGAGCCCGGGCGGGGAGGCCAGCACCACGGTGTCGGCCACGTGCATGACGTCCACCTCGTCCTGGCCGACCCCCACGGTCTCCACGAGCACCACGGCAAACCCCGCCGCGGCGAGCACGTCGAGGGCGTCCTCGGTGGCCGAGGCCAGTCCCCCGAGCGCCCCGCGGGTCGCCATGGACCGAATGAAGGCGCCCTCCAGGGCCGCCAGACGGGGCATCCGGATCCGGTCGCCCAGCAGCGCGCCGCCCGAGAACGGGCTCGACGGATCCACGGCCAGCACGGCCAGCCGCCCCTCGCGGCCGATCAGCTCGAGGCCCACCGCCTCGGCCAGGGTGCTCTTGCCGGCGCCGGGCGGGCCGGTGATGCCGACGACCCACGGCCGCGTGACGCCGCCCAGCGCGGCGAGCAGCGCCCGGGCGGGGGCACCGCCGCGCTCCACCACCGAGAGCGCCCGCGCCACGGCTCGGCGCCGTCCGGAACGGACCGCGGCGGCGAGCTCCCCGGGCCTCACGCCGAGGCGCTCGCCAGCCGGAGCACCTCCCGCGCGATGACGAGCCGCTGGATCTCGGAGGTGCCCTCGCCGATGGTGCACAGCTTGGCGTCGCGCCATGCGCGCTCCACCGGGTACTCGCGGGTGTACCCGTACCCGCCGAGGATCTGGATCGCCTCCTCGGCGACCTTCACCGCCACCTCGGAGGCGTACAGCTTGGCCATGGAGGACTCGCGCGTCGTCTCCACCCCGCGGTCCTTGAGCCACGCGGCGCGCAGCGTCAGCAGGCGCGCGGCGTCGACCTGGGTCGCCATGTCGGCGATCTTGGCCCGGATCATCTGGTACGCCGCCAGCGGCTTCCCGAACTGCTCGCGCACCGGCGCGTACGCCACGGCGGCGTCCAGGGCGCCCCGGGCGATCCCCACCGAGAGCGCCGCGATGGAGATCCGGCCGCCGTCGAGGACCTTCATCGCCTGGATGAACCCGTCGCCCTCGTTGCCGAGAAGGTGGTCCGCCGGCACCCGGCACCCCTCCAGGACGAGCTGGGAGGTGTCGGAGGAGCGCATCCCGCACTTGGCCTCCTTGCGCCCCGGCGAGACGCCGGGCCGGTCGAACGGCACGGCGAAGGCGCTGATCCCGTGGTGCTTCTCTGCGTCCGGGTCGCTCCGGGCCATGACCACGGCGATCCTGCCCACCGTGGCGTGGGTGATGAACGTCTTGGTGCCGTCGAGCACCCACTCGTCACCGTCCCGGCGGGCGGTGGTCCGGGTGCCGCCGGCGTCGGAGCCCGCGCCGGGCTCGGTCAGCCCCCACGCGCCCATCCACTCTCCCGAGGCCAGCCTCGGGAGGTACGCCCGGCGGATCTCCTCGGAGCCGAACAGGTAGATGTGGTTCGTGCACAGCGAGTTGTGGGCGGCCACGCCCAGGCCGACGCCGCCGTCGGCCGCGCCGATCTCCTCAAGGATCGTCGCGTACTCGACGTACCCGAGACCCGCGCCGCCGTACGCCTCGGGGACGAGGATCCCGAGCATCCCGAGCTCGCCGAGCTTCGCGAACACCTCGGCGGGGAACTCCTCGCGCTCGTCCCACTCCGTGGCGTGGGGACGGATCTCCTTCTCCGCGAACTCCCGCACCATCTCCCGGATCGCCTGCTGGTCGGCCGTCAGCTCGAACTCCATCGGCACCACCTCCTCCTCGTCCCGCCGGACGGATGGGGGGAGTATACCGTCCCCGCGCCCCCGCGGGGCCAATGGGGACGCTCCCCTCTGTATATCCGAGAGGAGGCTGGTTGGTGATGGCGAGAGGAGGACACGCTTCCCGGAGAGTCCGGTTGGGGAGAACATCCTGGGCGACAGGGGAGACAGTTTCCTCTTCTCGATGCGGCTCCATCGCTCCATCCGTACGGTGGCCTGGTCAGGAGAGGATGCCGGTTGAGGGGGGCACGGACAGCTCCCGATGCCGGAACAGTCTGGCCGAACCTCACCGTTCCTGGATCGCCTCCACGAGTCCCTCGGCGATGGCTTCCCCGAGGAACGCCTCCACGTCGCGGCGGACGGAGGCGGGTTCGGCCTCGAACGCTTCCAGGACCCGTTCCACGAGCTCCGAGACGGATCGCGGGCCGGTGGTCAGCGCCTCGAGGATCACGGCGGCGGCGGGGTTGAGGACGTGGAGCCTGGCCGTTTCCTGGTCCAGGGCGAGGCCCTCGTCGAGAACGGTCCGAAAGCGGGTGGAGGAGCGGAGGCGGTAGCGGGGTGACGGGTCGTTCATCGGGATCCTCCGTGGCGGATGCGGAGTAGGTCCGCAGCGTCGTCTCCGAGCGACCGGTGGAGCCGCTCCACCGGGACGGACCGGACGATACGGGCGGCGGTCGCGAGGCCCGTGTCCGCGAACTCCGGGAACAGGGCGAGTCCCAGCGTCTGGTTCGCCAGGGCGGCGGCCGCTACGCCTCCGGTCAGCGGTTCGAGGCGGGGACCGGGTCCGCGCCGGAGGGGGTGGACGGCGAGAAGTGTCAGGGGCTTCGAACGGCCGCGGAGCGTTCGCTCGCCGGTGAACGGGACGGCGTGGACCGTCCACCCGTTGGTACCGGGCAGGAGCGCCACCATGTCGTCTCCCAGCGGTTCGAGCCCTGCAGTCTGAAGCTCGCGGACGAGGGTCGTCTTGCCGGTTCCGGAGGCCGCGGGAAAGACGACGGCGCCCTGATCGAGCGCCGCGGCTCCGGCGTGGAGCAGCAGTCCGCCAGAGGCGAGGAGCCGTCCAGCTACGACGAGCCGCAGGACGTTTTCGACCTCCTGACCGATGAACGCCGGGTCGCGGGCTACGGCGGCCTCGACGACCGGTTCCGCAAGCCTCGTGGCAACGGAGGCCCGGCCGCGGAGCAGGCCGCTGTCCTCCAGCCGGTACTCCTCCTCCCGCCCCAGTCCGGGGTCTCGGTACGGCGCGTCGAGCCATGACACGTGGATCCGGATCGGGGCGGCATGGTCCGTCATCCGGGTCCATCCGGCGAACCGACCGGACAGCAGGGCGTGTGCCTCGTCGGAGAGTCCCTCGACCAGGAGACCGATCCCGGCGATGGCGAGGCCGAGCCGGCCGGCGTCAGGGGGGGCGGCGTCGGGGAGCGGGACACCGGGCGCGATCCGGCGCACCGCCTCTGTCAGGGCCGGGGAAATCATGACACCTCCCCGCCGGTGAGAAGGTCCGCGAACCGTGTGGTCTCCAGGACCTCCCGCCGCCGTTCCTCAGCGTGCTCGAGGATCCGCGCCAGGCGGTCCATCGCTGGCGAACGCCGGGCGGCGGCGGGGAGTGTCCCTTTCCGCTGGAGCCTCGCGACGGCTTCGCCAACGGTGAGGCGGCCGGGGTCGGCCACGCCGACGTACCGCTGGCGGTTGTGGCCGGTGACGGCCAGGAGGCCGGCGTCCAGGAGGGTGTCCACGGCGGAGCGGACGAGCCGGGATGGGAGCCCGACCCGGTGGACGAGGTCGTCCAGCGTCGCCGACTCTTCTTCCTCACACGTCTCGTAGGCCGCCACGAGCACGGCGAGGGCCACGTCGATCGGGTCGGGGTGGATCGCCCCGGGGTCTTCCCCGTCCATGACGAGCACATCGAGGTTCTGGGCGACGTACGAGACCTCGGCCCCGAGGATGACGATGGTCCAGAAGGCGAAGAGCGACACGAGGAAGAGCACGAGGAACGCCAGCGATCCGAAGATGAAGTTGACGTTCGGAAACAGCCGGATGTAGGCGACGAACCCCCAGCGCAGGAGCTGAAGGCCCACGGTGGCTACGAGGCCGCCGACGGCGGCCGCGCCGATGTGGACGCCGGTGTGCGGTGCGAGCCAGTACACCATGGTCAGGGCGACGAACGGGATCGCGAGCCGCAAGAGCAGCACCACCAGGCTTCCGTCGGGAGCCCACGGCTGGCGCTCCAGCCAGAACAGCGCCGTGGAGCCGAGGCCCATGACCACAGGCCCCCAGAACATGATCATGGTGAACGAGAAGATCCGGACCGTCACCGGACGCCGGGCCGGGGTGCCCCAGACCTCGTTGAGTGTGGTCTCGATCAGCAGGTAGAGCCGGAAGCCGATGACGACGAAGACCACCAGGCCGACGCCGCCCAGGGTCGTCGCCCGCCGGACGAACTCCCCGAGGGTCGCCTCCACCTGCTCGGTGGAGTACGGCAGCGCCGCCGTGACGATCTGGACGATCCGCTCCACGTGGGTCGAGAAGAACGAGCGGTAGAGCGCGGCAACCGCCGCGAGCAGTGGGACGAGTGAGAGCAGAGTGACGTAGGCCAGGGCGGCGGCGCGATCGATCCCGCGGTCCACGAGGAAACCGCGGATGGCGAGCCATGTGCCCGTGGCCAGGCGTCGGGGGAACGTCACAGTTCGAACGCGTCCCCGATCTCCGGGATCACCGGTTTCCATCCGAACGCCTCCTCGAGCCGTGCGGCGAACGCCTGCTGGGCGCCGTACTCTCCGTGGATCAGCACGACCTTCTCCGGCTCACGTTCCCGGCGGGAGAGCCAGAGCTCGAGCTCCTCCCGGTCGGCATGGGCCGAGAGCGAGCTCATCTGGGCGATCCGTGCCCTGACCGGGACCCACTGGCCATGGATCTTGATCTCCTGCTCGCCCTCGACCAGCCTGCGTCCCTTGGTCCCCTCGGCCTGGTACCCGACGAACAGCACGGTGTTGGACGGGTCCGGCAGTCGGAGCTTGAGGTGGTGCAGGATCCGGCCGCCGGTGCACATCCCGGAAGCCGAGATGATGATCGCCGGCCCGTCGAGCCGGTTGAGCCGCTTGGAGTCGCTGGTGGTGGGCGTCGGGGTCAGGGTGGGCGGGAAGATCGGGTTGATCTGTTCCGAGTACAGCTCCTTCATCTCCACGTCGTGTTCGGAGGTGAAGCGGGAGTAGAGCGCCGTCGCCTGGATCGCCATGGGGCTGTCCAGGTAGATCGGAACCGCGGGGACGTCCCCGTCCTCCACGAGGTCGTTGATCAGGTAGAGGATCTCCTGGGTCCGGTCCACTGCGAAGGCAGGGATCAGGAGGACGCCGCGGTTCTTGATGATCCGCCGGATCTCCTCCGCCAGGACGTCGTGGGGGTCGTCCGGCGCGTGGAGCCGGTCGCCGTAGGTCGTCTCCACGAGCAGCACGTCGGAGCCCGGGTACGACTCCGGCTCCTTGAGGATCGGGACGCCGTACCGCCCCACATCGCCGGAAAAGTAGATCGTCTTGCGCTTTCCGCCCGAGACCTTCGTCTCGAGCTCCACCGCGGCGGCACCGAGGATGTGTCCCTGGCGGTGGAACCGGAACCGGACCCCGGGATGGAGCTCGATCCACCTGCCGAACGGGACCGGCTCGAGAAGCTTGAGCGCCGCCTTGGCATCGGCCATCCGGAACAGCGGCAGGGCGGGGCGGTGCTTCGAGTACCCCTCCTTGTTGGCGTAGCGCGCTTCCTCTTCCTGGAGATGGGCCGCGTCTGGCAGCAGGACGCGAAGCAGCGCCGCCGTGGGCGGGGTGCAATAGGCCGGTCTCGAGAACCCCTGCCGGACGAGCCGCGGGAGGTACCCCGTGTGGTCGATGTGGGCGTGGGTCAGCACCACGGCGCCGAGACGGTACGCGGGGAACGGGAACGGTTTCCAGTTCCGCCTCCGGTTCTCGGCAGGCCCCTGGAACAGTCCGCAGTCCACCATGGCGGCAAACCGCTTCCACTCGAGAAGGTACTTGGAGCCCGTCACGCACCGGCCGGCTCCTAGAACGGTCAGCTTCATCCCAACCTCCCGTCGGGATGGTAGCACTCCCCCCTCTTGACGGCCGGTTCGCCGGAGCGGGTCAGGGGTCTTCCGGTGCGTCCTCCTCCCCCGGCGTGGAGGGTGCCGGCACGACCCGGTTCCGCCACGCTGCTCGGCGCGGTAGAGGGCCTGATCCGCCATTCCGAGCAGGGGTTCCACGTCGTCGTCCGGGCTGGGACGGACCAAGGCCGCTCCGATGTTGACCGTGACCGCTGGTCCGGCAGGAGGGGAGTCAGGGTGGGGAACGCCGAGCGCCTCCGGGCCCCGCGGATCGCCTCGGCGATCCCGGCGGCATCGGTGGAGGTGGCACAGGACAGGAGTATGACGAACTCCTCCCCGCCGTGCCGTGCGGCGAGGTCACCCGGCCGGCGTGCGTGACCGGCGACGGTGAGGGCGACACCGCGAAGGTAGTCGTCCCCGGCCCGGTGACCGAACGCGTCGTTGTACGCCTTGAACGCGTCGATATCGATCAGGGCGGCCAGGGGGTAGCCGAAGCGGCGGGCCCGGTTCCATTCCGCCGAGAGCGCCTCCTGGAACTGACGCCCGTTCGCGAGTCCCGTCAGCGGGTCGATCCGGGCCAGCCCCGTCTGCCGCTCGGTCTCGAGGTTCCCCAGAGTTCGTGGGGCCGGTCGCACCGCTCCAGTATCGCACTCCCGCTGGCCCGGAAGCCTTGACAGGCGGGAAGGAGCGGCGAGAATGAATGAGTGCTCATTCATCGGGAGGTCGGCATGCCGGGAGGACAGACGGAGCGAACCCTGAGCCCGAGGGAGATCAAGAGACGCAAGATCCTCCGGGCGGCGATCGACGTCTTCGCGGAGAAGGGGTACTTCGCGGCACGGATGACGGACGTGGCGCACCGTGCGGACGTGGCGGACGGGACTCTCTACCTCTACTTCGAGGGGAAGGAGCACCTGCTCGTCAGCATCTTCGACGACATGTTCTCCACGTTCATTCAGCAGCTCCAGGCGGAGATCGCGGAGCTCTCCGACCCGCTGGAGAAGCTTCGGGTCATGCTCCGTCTCCACTTACAGGCGCTCGGCCGGGATCGGGCGCTCGCCCATGTCCTCCAGATCGAGACGCGGCATTCCCGCCGGTTCATGAACCTGTTCACCCGTGGTAGACTCGACGAGTATCTCGGGTTGCTGCGTGGAATCATCGAGGAGGGCCAGGAGTTGGGACGTTTCCGGAGGGACATCAAGCCCGGACTCGCGACAAAGGTCGTCTTCGGGGCCGTGGACGAGCTCGTGACGAGCTGGTTGCTCGCCGATCGGGAGACGCGGCTGGAGGCGCAGCTTCCCAACATGATGAAGCTGCTCTCGCAAGGGCTCGTGCCCTGCGAGATGCACGACGTCGAGTGAACGGGGGGTCGAATGGCGGAGAAGACCACGCTGGATCTGTACCGGAACGAGTACGAGGCTCCGAGGCCCGACCACTACACCCATGTCTTCCCCGGAGGGAAGAGGGTCTGGAGCACGGAGCAGTTCTTCGAGGCGACGGCGGGGCTTGCGGAGGCCCTGGCTGACCTGGGGATCGGCAAGGGCGACCGGGTCATGCTGCTCTCGGACAACCGTCCCGAGTGGCATCAGGCCGACGTCGCCATCGCCGATCTCGGCGCCGTTAGCGTGCCGATCTACGGGACGCTGACGCCTCCCCAGGTCGCGTACCAGGCGAACGACTCGGGCGCCGTGGCCGCCATCGTGGAGAGTGCGGCGCAGCTGGAGAAGTTCCTCGCGATCCGGAAGGAGACGCCCGACCTGAAGCACCTGATCCTGCTCGAGGGCGAGGCGCCGGATGGCGTGCTCTCCTGGCCCGAGCTCGTCTCGGCCCATTCCGGAAAGGAAGCGGGTGAGCGGTTCTGGGAACGGGCGAAGCAGGTGACGGAGGACGATCTCCTGACGCTGATCTACACGTCCGGGACGACCGGGGAGCCCAAGGGCGCCATGCTGACGCACCGCAACCTCGTGCAGAACGTCTCGGCGTCGATCAAGCGGGCGCCGTTGGAGGCCAGTGACCTCGGGCTGGAGTTCCTTCCGCTGTGCCACGTGTTCGAGCGTATGGTCGGATACATCTACATGAAGGCCGCGTGCCGGAAGGCGTACTGCTCGGTCTACCACGTGGGCGACCTCGTGGCGGGCATCAAGCCCACGGTGTTCGCCAGCGTGCCGCGGTTCTACGAGAAGGTGTACGACAAGATCCAGGAGAAGGTCGCCTCCGGTTCCGGAACCAAGCAGGCGCTGTTTGCCTGGGCCGTCGAGGCGGGGAAAGCGGCCTCGAAGGCCCGGCTGGCCGGGAAGTCCCTCGGCCTCGTGGCCGGCCTCAAGCACTCGCTGGCGGACTCCCTCGTTCTGTCGAAGATCCGGGAGGCGCTGGGCGGCCGGGTGCGGCTGTGCATCTCGGGCGGGGCGCCGCTGCCGCTCTTCCTCGGCGAGTTCTACCACGCCATGGGGATCTACCTGATGGAGGGGTACGGTCTGACCGAGACCTCGCCGGTGATCGCCGTCAACGGGTACGCGCCCGGGGAGCTCAAGCTCGGCACGGTGGGCAGGCCGCTGGAGAACCTCGAGGTCCGGATCGCCGACGACGGCGAGGTGTGCGTCAAGGGTCCGAGCGTCATGCAGGGGTACTGGAACAAGCCGGACAAGACGAAGGAGGTGTTCGACGAGGACGGCTTCTTCCACACCGGCGACATCGGCGAGATCGACGCCGACGGGTTCCTCAAGATCACCGACCGCAAGAAGGACCTCATCGTCACCGCCGGCGGGAAGAACGTCGCGCCCCAGCCGATCGAGAACGAGTTCAAGCGTTCGCCGTACGTGGACAACGCCGTACTGATCGGCGACAAGCGGCCGTACATCGTGGCGCTGATCTCGCCCAACACGGAGGAGCTGGAGAGCTGGGCGAAGGGCCAGGGGATCGAGTTCGAGTCGGTGGAGGAGCTGACGCGGCATCCCAAGGTGATCGAGCTCTATGCAAAGGTGCTCGAGAACGTCAACGCCGGCCTCGCCCGGTACGAGCAGGTCAAGAAGTTCCGGGTGCTGCCGATGATGCTCTCCGTCGAGGAGGGGCAGCTGACGCCCACCCTGAAGGTCAAGCGGCGCGTGGTCGAGAAGCAGTTCGCCGGCCTGATCGAGGCGATGTACAACGAGTCCTGAGATGGACGCCCGGCCGGGCGGTGGGGAGGGGACGGTGGCGGCACGCCGGTTCCGGCGGGTGCTCCTGGCGCTGGCCGTCGTGGTCGGCTTCTCGCGCCTCCTCCTGGTTCCCGGGGTCCCATGGGAGCAGGACGAGGCGTTGTTCGCCGCCACGGCGTTCGACACGAACATCGTGGAGCACCGGCCCCACCCCCCGGGGTTCCCCCTCTGGGTCGGCGTGGCGAAGCTGTCCAGGGCCGCGGCCGGCGACCCGATGATCGGGCTCCAGCTGGCCTCGGCGGTGCTCTCGGTTCTCGGGGTGGTGCTGCTCGCCCTGGCGTGGCGTCCCGCCGTGGGCGATGACGCCGCGCTGCTCGGCGCCGCGCTGTTCGCGTTCCTGCCGGGGGTGTGGTTCCACGCCGTGCGGGCGTTCACCACCACCCCGGCGCTGACGCTGCTCCTGGCCGCCGCCGCCGTGCTGTGGCGTCCCGGGGCGTGGGCGGCGGCGGGCGCCGGCCTGTTCGTGGGGCTCGCCCTGGGGGTGCGTCCGGTTCTGCTGCCCCCCGCAGCCGTTCTCCTCGGGCTGGGGCTCTGGCTCCGGAGGGACGGTCCGAGGGCGTGGCTCGCGGCCGCCGCATCCGCCGCCGTGGCGGTCGTGGCGCCGCTGGCGGTCCTGGTCGCCACCACGGGCGGCCTCCGCGTGTTCCTCGCCGCTTGCCGCGAACACCTGGGGGGACACACCGGCGCGCTCCACACGGCGCCGTGGGCCCTCCCGGGGCTCGGGATCGTGCGGGCCGCGGGCGGGACGGCCGCCGCAGCGCTCCTGGTGGCGGCGGCCGCCGCCGGGGCGGTGGCCGTCCTCCGGGGATGGCGGGCCCGCCTCGCCTGGTGGCTCTGCACCGGGGTCACGGCGGCGTGGCTGCTGCTGGCGCACAACAGGACCTACCCGCGGTACACCGTTCCGCTGTTCGCGCTGCTGACCGTACCCGCGGTGGCGGCGGTCGTCCGGCTGGCCGGACGCCGGGCCGGGACCGCGGCCGCCGCCCTCGCCGTCGCTGCCGCGGCGGCCGCGGCGTGGCCGGCGGTCCGGGACCAGGCGGTGGAGCCGTTCCCTCCGCTCGAGGCCCTCGCGGCCGTCGGCGGCGGGCCGACAACGGCGGTGGTCGGGCCGGGGCTCAGCCCGTTCGGCGACCTGGCGAACCTGGCCCGGTGGGGGCCGGGCCGGACGGTGATGCGGGACCTGGTCCGCTCGGGTGTGGTGGCGGAGAGCTCCCTGCCGCCCGGCCTCGCCGCGGTCTGGGCGGCGCCTGCGCCGTGCCGCTGGATCAGGCCCCCGCTGGGTGCGGCCCGGGAGTTCCGGTGCCGGTCGGGGGCGGTTGCGCGGCTGGCCCAGGGGCGGTACCTGACGGCGTGGAGCGGGTCCGGGGGCGCCGTGCTTCTCGAACCCGCGAAGGCGGCATGCACGGAGGCCGGGACGCCGCCGCTGCTGCGGGCCGAGCTGCTCCTGCCGGCGGTCGCTCCGGGAGGGCGGGTCGGGCTCGTCGTCGATGCGGGCCGGGCCGGGGTGCTCACGGCGCGTGGAGGAGGGAGGGTTCTCGGGCGCTGGCCGTACGGCGCGGGAACGGCTCACGGCGTGTTTCGCCCCTGGCACGTTCCGGGCATCCGGAAGCATCCGTGGCGGCTCGGGCTCGAGTTCGATTCGCCGGTGCGGATCCGGCGGGTCTGGATCGAGGATCCGGCGGCCGGCGCGGGGGACCTGGAGATCCCGCCCGGTGCGCTCGTGGACGGGCTCGACGGGCTCGTCTGGTCCCAGGGCCTGTACGGGGAGGAGGCGTTTTCCGGCGGCCGGGGGCGGTGGACCGGGAGGGAGGCCGTGCTCTTCCTGCCCCTCGCCGAGGGGCAGGTCCGGCTCCGGCTGCTCGCGCCGAGGCCGGAGCCGGCCAGGGTCACCCTCGAGGTGCCGCCGGGAACGGAACGGCCGGTGACCATCGGCGCCTCGTGGCAGGAGGTTGCCCTGCCCGTCGCCGCAGGCCACCGGCGTGTGGTGGTCGTCCGGGTGGACAACCCGTTCGTCCCGGCAGCGAAAGACCCCCGCTCCACCGATACGAGGGAGCTGGGGGTCGTGGTCGGAACGGTCCGGGTCGTTACTTCACGTCGACCTTGATGGTCCGTGGACGGCTCTCCTCACGCTTGGGGAGCGTCAGTTCGAGAACGCCGTTGGCGAACCGCGCCTTGATCTTGGCCGGGTCGACGGTCCGGGGCAGCTGGAACGCCCGCTCGAACTGGCCGTAGACGCGCTCGACACGGTGGTAAGTCTCCCCTTCCGAGGCGTCCTCGAACGTCCGCTCGCCGCGGATGACGAGCACGCCGTTGTCCACCGTCACGTCCACGTCGTCCGCCGTCAGGCCCGGAAGATCGGTCCGGATGACGATGGCGTCCTCGTTCTCGAGGATGTCCACCGCCGGAACCCACGCGCCGCGCAGCGACTCCCGCTCGGAACGCTGGCCCAGCAGGTCCCCCGTCACCCGGTTCATCTCCTCGGTCAGCCGTGCGAACTCCCGGAACGGGTCCCACGTCGTGATCCTGGTCATGGTGCTCACCTCCTTCGTATCGTTTCGCTCTCTCACCACCCCCAATGTAGGATTTGACCGCCATCTTGTCAAGTCAGGCTGATAATACGTTGTCAAACTTGAGTCGACTCACGATAGATCGAGACCGGGCGGCCGGGGGGAGCGCCGCTCGGTCCGGCCGTCGGCCGAACACGAGGGGGAAGCAAGGAGGGATGACCAGCCCCCGCCTGCCGGCCCGCGTCGTCGTGGGGCCTGCGGGGGCGGTCACCGTGACGGCGGTCCGCCTGCGGGGCTGACGTCAGTAGTCCGACGTCATGATGAAGACCGGTGCGCCGTCGAACCGTTCGTACCGGGGCCGGAGCCGGTCGGGCCGGTAGAACTTCTTGACGTCCACGACCTTCTTCCGGCTCGTCACCACCTCGATCGGAACGTCGTCGTACCGTCCGTTCCGGATCGAGACGAGCCGCCCCGAGGCACCGTCGAGCACGAGATCCATGGCCAGGTTCCCGAACGCCATGGGAACGATGGAGTCCATGGCATCGGGTTCGCCGCACCGGACGAGGTAGCCCAGCCGCTGGCTGATGACGTTGACCCGCCGGCCCGAGTTGTACCGGGGCGAGATCTCCTTGAGCGTCCGCGCCACCAGGTCGCCCACGCCGCCGAGCTTCCTGTGGCCGAACATGTCGGTCTCCTGGCTCTCGAAGACCATCTCCTCCATCCCCTCGAACCGGGCACCCTCCGAGACGAGGACGACGCTGTAGCGGGACGGGTTCCGGCGGCGGTCCTCGGACAGCAGCTCGCACAGCAGACCGATGTCGAAGGTGTGCTCCGGAATGACGCACCGGTGGGAGGCGCCGGCCATGGCGGGGAGCAGCGCGGTGAACCCGGCGTACCGGCCGAACACCTCGATGACCAGGAACCGCTCGTGGCTGCCGGCGCTGGTCCGCAAGGCGTGGGTCATCTCGATTGTCCGGGTGACGCAGGTGGAGAAGCCGATGCAGTAGTCGGTGCCCGGCACGTCGTTGTCCATCGTCTTCGGGATGGCGATCACGCGGACGCCCTCCTCGTGGAGGCGGACGCCGTAGGAGAGGGTGTCGTCGCCGCCGATGGGGATCAGCGTGTCCACGCCGAGCCACTGGAGGTTCTCGAGCACCTCCGGCGTCACGTCGTTGAGCTCCTCGCCGTACCGGTCGCGAAGGCTCTCCGGAAGGTTTTCCCGGGGGACGTGGCTCGGACGGGTCCGCGAGGTGTGGAGGAACGTGCCACCCGTGCGGGCGACCTTGTTGACCAGCTCCTCCGTCAGCTCGATCACATGCCGCTCACGGTCCTCGAGGTCGTCCCGGTCGAGCTCCACGAGACCGGCCCAGCCGCGCCGGATCCCCAGAACGCGGTACCCCTCGCGAAGCGCCCGGATCGTGATGGCCCGGATCGCCGGGTTGAGCCCGGGCACGTCGCCACCCCCGGTCAGGATTCCGATGGTCGGCCGTCTCGTCTCGTTCATCCGTGCACCCCCCTGCGCGTCCCAACGCGCCCGATCCACCGGGTATTCTCGGTCGGCAGGCGCGTCACGGCAACCGTTCGGCCCCGTTCCCGGCGCTCCCCCTGGGCTCCCGCCGCTCCCCGGCTGGAAGGGTCCCGGAGCGATTCCTGGTAAGATCCAGGGAAGGAGGTCGATCGGGTGCGATTCCGCGATCTCGTCTGGCGGAACCGGTCCTACCGGCGGTTCCACGAGGACGTCCCCGTCGAGCGGGAGACGCTGCGGGAGCTCGTGGACCTGGCCCGTCTCTGTCCCTCGGCAGGGAACCTCCAGCCGCTCAAGTACCTCCTGTCGTGGACCCCGGACCGGAACGCGCTGATCTTCGAGCACGTCAACTGGGCGGGGTACATCCACGACTGGGACGGCCCGCCGGAGGGTGAGCGTCCTTCGGCGTACATCCTGATCCTCGGCGACACGGAGATCACCTCGAACTTCGGGATCGACCACGGGATCGCGGCGCAGACCATCATGCTCGGCGCGGTGGAGCGGGGTCTCGGAGGGTGCATGATCTCCCGGTTCGACGCCGAGGCTCTCCACGCCGCACTCCGGATCCCCGAGCGGTACGCCATCCTGCTCGTGCTCACCCTGGGCCGGCCGAAGGAGGTCGTGGTGCTCGAGACGATCCGATCCGACCGGGACATCGTCTACTGGCGTGACACCGGCGGCCGGCACCACGTCCCCAAGCGCCCTCTGGACTCGATCATCGTCACCCCCTGAACCCCTGGCCGAAGAAGAGAATGGGATGAAAAGGCCGCGACATCCTCCCGGCGCAGCGCCGTGTGGTCTGTGAACGGTGCGAGCTCGATGATCAGGATCCTGGGAAGGATGGAGTAGAATCGGGGATGCAATATCGGAGGGAGTGGTGCGGCGAGGGCCGGGATAGAAAAAGATAATGAGACCTGTTCCTGTTTGTGATAGGATCTGGTTCAGAGGAGGTTCCTGGGTGGGGGGAACGTGGTTCCGGGGAGCGGGGGGCACGGCGGTCTGGCTGTTGTATGCCAGGAGGGCGGTTTTGCAGCCCGTGCGGGCCGTCGGCCTTAGTTCAGTGGACCGGGTTTCATGCGCGTTCCTTCTCCAGCGAATCCGTCCGTCGTTCTTTTTCCCCACGGCGATCGGCGCCCGTGGGGATTTTCTTGGAAAGGGAGGTGTCTGATGGATGCGTTGCTACTCGCACGGCTCCAGTTCGCCATCGTCACCGTCTACCACTTCTTCTTCGTGCCGCTGACGCTCGGCCTGTCGGTGCTCATCGCGCTGATGGAGACCAAGTACGTGCGGACCGGGGACGAGAAGTACAAGGCGATGACGAAGTTCTGGGGCAAGCTCTTTCTCATCAACTTCGCCATGGGCGTCGCGACCGGGATCGTCCAGGAGTTCCAGTTCGGCATGAACTGGTCCCAGTACTCCCGGTTCATGGGCGACATCTTCGGTGCGCCGCTGGCGATCGAGGCGCTCCTGGCGTTCTACCTGGAGTCCACGTTCCTCGGCGTCTGGATCTTCGGCTGGGACAAGCTGTCCCCCAAGGCCCACGCCGCCGTGATGTGGGCCGTGGCCATCGGGTCGAACCTCTCGGCCGTCTGGATCCTGATCGCCAACTCGTTCATGCAGCAGCCGGTTGGATACGTGCTCCGGAACGGCCGTGCGGAGATGAAGAGCTTCCTCGAGCTGGCCACGAACCCGCACGTCCTGCTCCAGTGGCCCCACGTGTTCACCTCCGCCGTGGCCACGGCCGGGTTCTTCGTCGCGGGGATCTCGGCCTGGCACCTGGCCCGGAAGAGCAGGAGCGCCGAGCTGTTCCGCACCTCGTTCCGGTGGGGCGTCGTGTACGGCCTGATCGGGATCGTCGCGGTGATGGCCGTCGGCCATGCCCAGGCGCAGCACATGGTGAAGGTCCAGCCGATGAAGATGGCGGCGGCCGAGGCGCTGTGGGATTCCGCCGATCCGGCGCCCCTGTCGTTGTTCACCATCAACGACACGGCCAACCACAAGGAGAAGTTCGCGATCAAGATCCCCGGCCTCCTGAGCTTCCTGGCTTACAACTCGTTCTCCGGCGAGGTCAAGGGGATCAACGACATCCAGCGGGAGTACGAGGCGGCCTACGGTCCCGGCGACTACATCCCGCCGGTGACGCTCTCCTACTGGACGTTCCGGATCATGGTCGGCGCTGGAACCTTGATGTTCCTGCTGGCGCTCTGGTCGCTGTTCGCATCCGGGGGTGGCAAGACGCCCTCCTCGCCGCTGCTGCTCAAGGCGATGACGTGGGCGATCGCCCTGCCGTTCATCGCCAACTCCACGGGGTGGATCTTTACGGAGATCGCCCGGCAGCCGTGGATCGTCTTCGGTCTACAGAAGGTCGCGGACGGCGTGTCCAACACGGTCCCGGCGGGCAACGTTGCGTTCTCGCTCGTGGCGTTCACCCTGCTGTACGCCGTGCTGATGGTGTTCGACGTCAAGCTGCTGACCCGTTACGGGAAGCAGGATCCCGCCGAGACGGCCCCGGGCGGCACCGCGCCCGAGGCGGCGTGAGGAAGGAGGCGGACGATGGATCTCAACACGCTCTGGTTCGTCCTCATCACGGTGCTGTTCACCGGTTTCTTCTTCCTCGAGGGGTTCGACTACGGGGTGGGGATGCTCCTGCCGTTCCTCGGGAAGAACGACGCCGAGCGGCGCGTGATCATCAACACCATCGGGCCCGTCTGGGACGGGAACGAGGTCTGGATGCTGACCGCGGGGGGCGCGATCTTCGCGGCGTTCCCGCACGTCTATGCCACGCTGTTCTCGGGGTTCTACCTCGCGCTCGTGCTCATGCTCCTCGCCCTGATCCTGCGGGGCGTGTCCTTCGAGTTCCGTTCCAAGGACGAGAGCCCCTCGTGGCGCAACCGGTGGGACTGGTCGATCTTCTTCGGATCGGCGGTTCCGGCCCTGCTCTGGGGCGTCGCCTCGGCGAACCTGCTCCACGGCGTGCCGATCGACGCGGACAAGGACTACGTCGGCACGTTCTTCACGCTGCTCAACCCGTACGGGCTGATCGGCGGCGTCCTGTTCGTCGTGCTGTTCCTGCTCCACGGCGCGGTGTTCCTCTCGCTGAAGACCGACGGTGACATCCGCGTCAGGGCTCGCGGGGTGGCGATGAAGGTCTGGGGGATCGCCCTGGTGGTCTACCTGGTCTTCGTCGGGGCCACGCTGACCATGACCGACTTCTACGCCAACCGCGGGATCGTCGGCGTGGTGCTGGCGGTGATCGCACTGGCCGCCCTCGTCATGGTCCGTCCGTTCTTGGCGAAGGCGTCGGAGGGCAAGGCGTTCGTCGCCATGGCGGCGAATATCGTCTTCACCGTGGTCACGCTGTTCGCCGGGCTGTTCCCGAGGCTCATGGTCTCCAGCCTCGACCCGGGGTGGAGCCTGACGATCTACAACGCCTCGTCGAGCCAGTACACCCTCAAGGTGATGACCATCGTGGCGCTGCTGCTCGTGCCGATCGTCCTCGTCTACCAGGGGTGGACCTACTGGACGTTCCGCCAGCGTCTGACGGTGGAGTCCGAGCTCGAGTACTGAGAGGCATTTTTCGAGATGCCGACACGGCGGCCGGGGGAGACCCCGGCCGCCCCTTTGCGTTCGCAGAAAAAGGGACACTCATTTTCTTGGGCCGTGACCAACGATAAAGAGACACACTCTCTCTCGCTCCTCGACGATCCCTCCCCCACCGGCGGAAGGCTCCCTCCCGTTGCCCTTTGGCGGGGAGGATCGAGGGCCTGATCAACGGTGAGCGCTTCCAGACGGCCGTCTTCCCCGACGTGTCGCGGTGGGATTCCCGGGCTCGATGGCCGAGGCGTCCGGTATCCTCGTCGGGTGACGATCGACCGGTTCCCGATCGGTGGAGCGTGGCCCGGTGCGGGTTGACCGGAGGCTGCTCCGGACGGCCATGCAGTGGCGCGGTACGCTGGGGCTCTCCGTGGGCCTCGGGCTCGGGGCCGCGGCCGCCACGGTGGCCCAGGCGGCGGCGCTCGCCCGCCTGGTGGCGGGCGTGCTCGTCGGTGGGGCCGGGCCGGAGGCGGCGGGTGGTCCCCTTGCGGCGTTCCTGGCCGCGACGGTGGTCCGGTCGGGCCTGCGGTGGGGGTCGGGAGCGGCGTCCGCCCGGGTCTCGGCGGCGGTCCGGCTTGCGCTCCGGAAACGGCTCGCGCGCCACATCGCCGCGCTGGGTCCCGTGGCCATCGGCCGGGAACGGACGGGGGAGCTCGCCGGGACGCTGGATGCTGGGATCGAGCGGCTCGACGCTTTCGTCGCCGACTACCTGCCCCAGCTCGCGCTGGCCGCCGGGATACCGCTGGGGATGATCGTGCTGGTGGCGTTCCGGGACCCCCTCTCCGCCGTGGTCCTTCTCGTCACGGTTCCGGTGATCCCGGTGTTCATGGTGCTGATCGGCAGCCTGGCTGCGGCGCGCAGCCGACGTCAGTGGACGGCGCTCGCACGGATGGGAGGGGCGTTCCTCGACGCCGTCCAGGGGCTGCCGACGCTGAAGGTGCTCGGGCGCGTGCGGGAGGAGGCCGCCCGGCTGGCGGCGGTCTCGGACCGGTTCCGGGAGACGACGATGGGGGTCCTCCGGATCGCCTTTCTCTCGGCACTGGTGCTGGAGCTCGTGGCCACCATCAGCACGGCGGTTGTGGCCGTCCAGGTCGGCCTCCGGCTGCTGTACGGACGGATCGCGTTCGAACCCGCGTTCCTCGTCCTGCTCCTGGCGCCGGAGGTGTACTCCCCCTTGCGAAAGCTGGGGGCGGCGTTCCACGCGGGGACCGAGGGCACGGCCGCCGCCGAGCGCGTCTTCGCCATCCTGGAGATGGCGCCCCCGGCGGTGGCCGTCCCGCCGTTCGTGCCCGTTCCCGCCTCGCCGGGGATCCGGTTCGAGAATGTGCGGTTCCGGTACCCGTCGCGCGGTCAGGATGTTGAACGGCCGGCGCTCGATGGCCTCGACCTCGGGATCGAGGCGGGGTCCGTGCTCGCCCTGGTCGGTCCGACGGGGGCGGGAAAGTCCACCGTCGCGGCGCTCCTGCTCCGGTTCGCCGTTCCGGAGGCGGGCCGGATCACCGTTGACGGCGTGCCGCTCGAGCGGATCGACCCCGAGGCGTGGCGGCGGACCGTCGCGTGGGTGCCGCAGCGGCCGCACCTCGTGCCGGGGACGGTGGCCGACAACATCCGCCTCTCCATCCCCGAGGCCCCG
>Ga0256835_1000805_pt1 | contig 20836 bp, 19 predicted proteins | sample PIR30metaG_FD_185972 | JGI IMG/M metagenome (GOLD analysis project Ga0256835, IMG submission 185972) | Hydrothermal vent microbial communities from East Pacific Rise, Pacific Ocean - PIR-30 | ecosystem: Environmental > Aquatic > Marine > Hydrothermal vents | place: Pacific Ocean: East Pacific...
ATAAAAAACTTGATACCAATATCACTGAGGCTTTGAATGAAATGGATAACTATTTCGTAAATTCTAATAAGGAGGTCTTAAGTGCTTAATTTTTTAGTCTCATACACAACTTTCTTGACAAGTGCCATAATAACATCAAACTTTTTCCCTTTTTTCATTGCAGTTTTGTATTTTTTCAATCCCTCTATTCCGTCCTTTGCTCCTTCAGCCTCAAAACCTAACTCTTTTATCATTGAGATAGCCACATCCCTTACTATCTCTTCATCATCTACAATTAAAACCTTTATAACCCTACCCTTTAATTTTACCTTTGTTTTGTGCTTTTTTTTCTTTTTCTTTACATCCTCTTCCGCAGCTGGCAAGTAAATTTCAAAAATCGTACCTTCTCCAACTTTTGATGAAACTTTAATGTATCCATTATGTTTAGTAATAATACTGTGAACTATAGCAAGTCCCAAACCACTGCCTTCTTGCTTAGTACTAAAATATGGATCAAATATCTTATCAATATAATTTGCAGAGATACCAATGCCTTCATCTCTTATGGAAAATTTCACATATTTTCCACTTAAGTGAAAAATCCCTTCCTCTTCTATATCATCTATGTTTTTGGCACTTATGTATATCTTACCCCCGGTAGGCATCGCTTGTTTGGCATTCACGATCAAGTTTAAAATGACCTGTTCGATTTGTCCTTTATCAGCTTTAACATTCCAGAGACTCACCGGAATATCAAATTCAGCTTTTATATTACTTCCACTTAAATTAAATTCTACGGCATTTCTTAATAAAGAGCCTAAGTTTACAATTTCAATTATTGGCTCACCGCCTTTGGCAAAAGTTAAAAGCTGTTTTGTTAAAGAAGTTGCTCTATCAAGAGCATCTTCAGCAACTTCTATATGTTTGTAGGCAGGATGATCTTTCTTTATTTTTACTTTTGCAAGCTCTAAATTTCCAAAAAGACCAGCTAATATATTATTAAAATCATGGGCAATACCACCAGCAAGAATACCTATTGATTCAAGTTTCTTTGACTTTAATTGCTCCTTTTCAAGTCTAAGCTTTTCAGTAACATCTCGAAACACAAGAACAACCCCCGTAATATTGCTTTTAATATCAACTATAGGGGCTGCACTATCAGCTATATTGTATTCCTTACCATCTCTTGAAATTAAAATTGTATGATTAGCTAATCCAACTATCCTTCCCTCTCTAAGCACTCTTTCAACCGGGTTTTCAACTTTTTCCCTTGTAACCTCGTTTATAATATTGAAGACTTCCTCCAGCGGCTTACCAACAGCTTCACTATACTTCCAGCCTGTGAGTCTTTCTGCTGTCCTATTAATTAAGACTATTTTACCACTAGTATCTGTGGTTATAACACCATCTCCTATGCTTCTTAAAGTTACTGCAAGTCTTTCTTTTTCATTTGCAACCTCTTCTTCAATTATCTTTCTTCTTGTTATATCTCGTGTAATTGAAAGAATCATAGGCTGATTATTTATTGTTACTAAAGAAGCAGAAAGTAAACCATAATATTTTTTACCATCTTTTCCGATATAATCAACTTCGACATTATGAATCATACCTTTTTCTTTTAATTCCTCAATCAGCTTATCTATATATTTAGGGTCATCTGATACTTTCAAATCCCTATAGCTTTTTCCAATAACAAATTCTTTTGAATAACCTGATTGTCTCACAAATCCATCATTTACATCTAAATAAACACCATCAAGTGTAAGAAGAGCAACTGCATCTGGAGTCGTATTAAAAATAGCCCTGTACTTCTGTTCATTCTCAAGTATTTTCTCCTGTATCTTTCTTCTTTCTGTTATATCAAGCAAACTAAATTGAAGATACTTTTGCCCTTTATAAGTAAAAGTCATAAGTTGAACTTCAGCATCCCAGGTTGTTCCATCGGGTCGTTGATGACGCCATTCAAAAATAACTTTCCTCTCTTTTAAAGCCTTCTCTATCTTTTCAGCCGCAGCTATTTTAGAGGGTTCCCCATTATATTGAGTAGGAGTGGAAACATCAGCCGGGGTTTTTCCTAAGACCTCTTCCTTAGAAGAAAAGCCATAAATTTTAACTGCGGCATCATTACAATCAATAAATTTGTAAGTATCGGCTTCCATAACCACAAGAGGAATAAGAGAACCCTGAAATAATATCTTATTGTACTCTTCACTTTCTCTTAAAGCTTCTTCCGCCTTTTTTCTTTCTGTTATGTCAGTTACAATAGAAATTATTACATCTTTTCCCTGCCACTTAAAAATATTTGAATGGATTTCTACAGGAAATTCCTCTCCATCTTTTGACACATGAATAAGCTCTCTGGAAAAATGTTTTTTTCCAATAATTCTTTTTTCCCTTTTAAAAGGCCTTTTTCTTTTAATAACCTTTGAGGCACAAGGTCTCTGGAAGAAAGATTTAAAAATTCTTCTCTTGAATAGCCGTATCTTCTGCAAGCATATTCGTTCACTTCAATAAAATTAGAAAACCCTTCCAATTTTAAGGGATGGACCAAAACAGCCGAGTTTATTCCATTGAAAAGGGTCCTGAATTTTTCTTCACTTGTTCTTAATTCTTCTTCAATTAGTTTTTGAGTTGTAATGTCAATGACAAAAACAGAAATACCAATAATCTTCATCATAGATCGGACTGTACCTATTCTCATAAAACAATCTTTTTAATTTTTCATCACCGTACTCTTCTTCAACAGTAAAACTCTCTCCATTTAAAGCTCTATCAAAATTCTTTTTTGCCTTTTCTCTATCCTCAGAATTTTTTATATAATCCAGGATGCTTTTACCTATCTCAATATCCACACCCCAGATTGCCTTCATAATCTGTTTATGCAACAAGGTAAAATCAAGATACTTATATTCATTATCCAGTGCAAAAACAACTACTCCCTTAGAACTTTCAAGAATTGCCTTTTTCAAAAGTAGTGTTCTTTGGAGCTCAGTCCTTAGAGCTTCTTTTTCCTTTATCTCTTTTTTCAGCTCTTCTGTTCTACTCCCAACTATTTTCTCAAGCTCATCTTCTCTCAACACAATTTTTCCTGCCAAAGGCTTTGTTATCAAGAAAAATAAAAAAATTAATATCACAGAACCTAAGATTGGTAATGCACTTTTAGATAATAATTCAAAAGGATAGCTCTTAAAAATGCTTTTTTTATGTTTAATAAAAATTAGACACCAATCCACACTTTCATCAATGTGTGCATAAGTAACAATATAATCTTTACTATAAATAAGCCCTTTCTTTTTCTTTAGTAGTTTTTTAAAAAAATCTTTCGAAAGGATACTAATTTTATGTGTATTAGTTATGTTAACAAGAGGTACAAATACTCCTTTTTGGGGGAAACCTAAATATACATACCCAAGGTTAATTTCTTCTTTAAATATTTTTTTCATCCTTTCCATAGAAAAAACAATTACATCAGTACCCCAAAAAATACCTTTTCTGTCCAAAATAGGAGCACTAACACTTATAATTCCACTGTCTTTAGTAAAAATAGGACTGCCAATACTTACTTCCGAAAGACCGATTACAAGGCTCTCTTTAATCTCAGAAAAATCTAATGCCCCCACTTTAACTACAAGGTTTCCACCTCTATCAAACCTGAATATAGAAATCACTCCTTCAGAGGAATGCATAGCATCTTCTAACTTGGGGTTTGTAAATCTTTTTAACTCATCTAAAGAAATTTCTCCTCTTTCGTATTTTATTAACTCCTTTCTTATCATAGAGCGGCTTGCTATTTGTTTTGCCACCTCCTTTGTTTTTCTTAACCACTCCTCAACTGCTATCTTCTTTATCTCAGAAGAGTGGATTAAACTTTCTTCATAAGATTTTTTTATAAGAGAAGATGTTGATAAGATAAAAACTGTCGTAACTACCACAGGAAGGACAACAAATGCCAGAAGTACAAACAAAATTAAAGTCTTTCTTATACTATCCTTCTTATAAGCCCGTTCATTCCCTTCCATAAAATTCTCCACTTATAAATTTTACAATCAAAGTCAAATTAATGCAAGCGCTTTTTTTGTGAAAAACACTTATGTATTTTATACGAAACAATTCAAAAATAGCTCACAAATTTCTTATACCATATTGACAAAAAAATCGGAATTTAATAAAATACATCATCTATTATGCTCCTCGGTAGCTCAATCGGCAGAGCGTGTGGCTGTTAACCACAGTGTTGCAGGTTCAAGTCCTGCCCGGGGAGCCATTTTTGTTTAAAATAGCTTATTTATCTTACCATCCTTACTCACTAAAAAAATTCCAAATATAATAGAAATTATCTTTAGAAAATATTTAAACATCAGTTAAACTCCATTCATAACCTTCCTTAAAAAACAAACAATCTCCCTACAGTTCTCGGCCTTAAGTCTACTTGACTTTTTATTTTCTTTTTTTTAATATTTTTTATTATGGTATTAAGGAACGATAAATTTGCAAGGAATTACAAAAAGAGTTTAATATGATAAAAGGGCTATAAAATGCTGGTTTTTGAAATAGTAAAATATTCAAAAATGAAAGACTTTACTCTTTATGAAAGTGGAAAAAATAAAGATACACCGGTTACTGAAATTTATACTGATGTAAAATATGGAATATTTTTGATTTTGTGTGGACCAAGGAGAGATGAATACATCACAACTAATAAAAACACTTATTAACTATTATCTCTTTATAATATATTGTAAAAATATATGCAACAGGGAAATGAAAGAATTAAATAATACCGTTCATAAAGAGAGGTAAGAAAAATGATAAAAAGGATAAAAGCTACAAATTTCAAAAGTTTTGAGAACTTAGATATTGAACTCGGTAAATTTAATGTATTAATAGGCGCTAACGCCTCAGGTAAATCAAATTTTGTTTCTATTTTCAAATTTCTTAGAGATATAGTAAACTTTGGATTAGATAATGCAATTTCTATGGAAGCAGGAGGGGTTGAGTATCTTCGAAATATGAACATTGGAGCAGTTAAGGATTTATCTATCCAGGTTGTCTCTGATCAAGAATTTAAAAACATACCACCATTAAAAGGAGAGCGGATAGGAGTAAAAATATATGAAATAATATATGAATTTGCCTTAAGATTTAATAAGAAAGGCTCTGGGTTTAGAATTATAAAGGATGAATTAACTCAAAAATGCAAAATCGTAAAGTTAGAAAGAAAGAAGGGGAAAATCGAAGAAAAAGAGATCCTTGGTGATGGAGAAATTGTAATTTCTCGCAATAATGGAAAAGTAAAAATTAACACTAACATTACTAAAGAATTGCCATTAGAAAAAGAAAAGATTTTTCCGCCGTTTTTGCGAGAGGAAAAGTTACCACCTAATATGCTTCTACTCGAAACACCTTACTTTTTTATACCTTTTCCAGTAAGAGCGATTTTCGATGATATATCTGTATATGATTTTGATCCTAAATTATCCAAAACCGCCACTCCCATCACTGGAAAAGCGGAATTAGAAGAAAATGGAAAAAATTTGTCTATTGTATTAAAAAATATTTTACAAAAGAAAGAAAAAAGAAGAAAGCTTTTTAATTTAGTAAAAGAATTGCTACCATTTGTAGAAAATCTTGATGTGGAGAAATTCGCGGATAAGTCTTTACTTTTCAAGCTACAAGAAACTTATTTTAAAAACCAGTACTTGCCAGCATCACTTATTTCAGATGGAACAATAAATATAACAGCCTTTATTATTGCTTTGTACTTTGAGAGAAAAACATTAATTATAGTTGAAGAACCGGAAAGAAACATCCACCCGTATCTCATTTCCAAAATAGTAGAAATGATGAAAGATGCTTCTCAGAAAAAACAGATAATTCTAACTACTCATAACCCTGAAATAGTAAAATATGCTGGATTAGAAAACATTTTATTTGTCTCCCGTGAAAAAAACGGCTTATCTACAATTTCAAGGCCGGCTGACAAAGAAGAAGTAAAAATATTTTTAAAGAATGATATAGGAATTGAAGAACTTTATATCCAGAATTTACTTTAAGGTGAAGATATGGTTTATAAAATCTTATATATATTCGTTGAAGGTGACGACGATGAAAGATTTTTTCGAGAAATATTATTACCAATATTTGAAAATAAATATAATGAAGTAAAAATAGTAAAATACGCTCAAAAACCTAAAAAATTCTATTATCTTAAAAAATTTATTCGCTCTATTCTGAGTATGGGATATACTTATATTTTTGTAACAGATATTAATAACTTCCCTGTATAAGTGAAAAAAAGAAGAGAATTCAAAATAAATTAAAAAATATTAATGGAGATCGAATACTTGTTGTAGTTAAAGAAATAGAAAGTTGGTATTTGGCGGGATTGAATATGAATTCGGCAAAAAATTTAGGGATAAAGAAAATACCTGAAACTACCGAAAGTATAACAAAGGAACGATTTTATAGTTTGATACCAGAGGACTACTCCCGAATAGATTTTATGAGGGAAATTCTAAAAAACTTCTCTCTTCAAACAGCAAAAGAAAAAAACAAATCATTAAAATATTGTATCAAGAAATATGATTGCTGAACCATTTATGAGAAAGATTATCTCAACTATAAACGAGTATAAATCTATATTACACTCTGCTTAAATTCAGTATAAATCCGAACCTTATATATCTACCTAAATTATGCTGTAATATTAAAAAATAAATAAATATTTTTACAATCAGGTAATCCATAATCTCAAATTAAAGATGTAATAATTTTGATTAATATAATCAAATAATAAAAAAGTTAATTCTTATATTTTTTTATTTCTTATTCAAACAAAAATCAAACACCTTCTTCCGATTTTTTCTTTTTTAAACTCAACCAGATTCCTCCGAATCCTACAAGAAGAAGTATAAAACTTTGAAGCACTCTTTTCCAGATAATTCCCTGAGGGGAGATTGAAAAATAGATAAAAAGAAATCCCAAAAGAGTTATCAGGATATAAAACCCGAACATCACTTTAAAGGCTCTTCTGTTGGTGATTTCATTATCTTCTCCGAAAAATTTGTTATAAAGCACAAGACCTGCAGCACTAAAAATCCCGAGAATAAAAAACAGCATAAAGAACAGCTTCGGATTATTATCCTTTTTTGCAATAATTTCATAAAGAGTGGCACCTATTGAACTTCCAAAAAGAGAACCTATAACACCATAGATAAAAGAATAGCCCATGTACACAGCAACTTTATCTCTGGGTGCTACCAATCCTATGTATGAATAATATTTCGGATGAGTAGTCATCTCCCCTATGGAAAATACAGCTATTCCTAAAACAAAAAGCCATGCGCTCTTTGTAAGAGCAAGAATCAGAAATCCGGTAGAGCCAATTAAAATTCCTGTGATCATTGTAGGCAAAGGCTTTATCTTTTTAACTATTCTGCTAATTAAAACCTGGAGAAGAATTATTGTACCCGCGTTTATAACAGTTACATGCTCAACATCAAAAACAAATCTTATATTAAGCCCAATTGAATGGAAAAAGTTTGTCATAGCAGAAGATATAACAGATCTATCAATAAAATCTCTCAGATACCAGAGAACACTTCCGAAATTCTGAAAATATATAATCCAGAAAAATGAATATATGAAAATCAAAAGCATAAACCTTGAATCTCCCAAAACCACGACTATATTTTTAAGGCTATCTCCAAGACTCTTCCCCTCCTCCTTTCCGGCAGGATCCTTATACATAAAAATAGTGGGAAAAAGCATTAAAAATGTCCAGACAGAGGAAGCAATAAAGACATACCTCCACGAAAATCCTTTAAGATAAGAGACCAAAAGAGGTGCAATAAATGCTCCCAAATTTATCATCCAGTAGTAAATTCCGAAACCAAAGCCGCTTGTCTCCTCATCTGTAGTTCTTGCAATTGTACTTGAAATTATGGGCTTAAAAAGACCGGAACCAACACCTACCAGAAGAAGGGTTGCAAAAATAACGCCATAGGTTGAAAAATGTCCTGTGGCAAAGTATCCTATGGAAAGCAGTGAAAAAGCAATTGTTAGCATCCTTTTATAACCATACTTTTCAGCAAGAGCTCCGCCGACAATGGGCACAATATATGTCAGAGCATACACTATTGCCTGAAGAAATCCCACACTTTCATGCTGAAAGTGCAGCTTATCCGTTAAATAAACAGCTAAAACTGAGTTCATCCCATAGTAAGCAGCTCTTTCAAAAAGCTCCATTACATTTGCAAGCCAGAAAACAGGCTGAAATTTTGACAATATTCCCTTTTTGCTCATTTTAATCCTCTCATTGATTTTTTATTGAAGTAAAAAAATTATCATAGAAAATACGAATGTGTCAACTTACTTTTTCACTTTCTTTCATCACACCCTATATCATAACCCGCCCCCTGAGGTCTTTTATCATTCTCAAAATCATAAGTTAATCCGGTGTTCTTTCCTTTATCTATGGCAGAGCATCCGCTTTTAAGGTGAAAATCATTATTGGATATGTTTATAAAAATATCAGAAGGATTTTTAGAAAAAGAGTGAATATCATATCCTTTGCTCTGCCACTCCCCAAGCCTTATCTCCTCTCTATCATCATTATTAATAAAATATTCAGAATCTTTTCTATAATAAATATTGTAATCTATCTTTAAATTATTAATTGATGATTCATCATACTCAAATCCTCCGGAACCACCTCCGAATAGAATATTATTGTAAACAGAATTTCCCGTACTTCCGTTTTTCAGGCTTATAGCCCATCTTCCATCATAATCGAAAAAGTAAATTGTATTGTGTATAATCTCATTATCCTTACATCCCCATTCATCTCCCTGCCCATCATCCCAGAGGGCAATTCCTCCTGCTTTGTTATTGTAAATGAGATTATTCTGGATGCGAGAATCTCTCACGGAAGCTAAATTTATCGCTGCCCCTCCCCCCTTTCCATTATTGTAAATTATATTGTTTTCTATGGTGCAATTTGAAGAAATTCCATCCCCACCCATTGAGGGATCAGCATTTATCTGAATCCCGCAGGCATAATTATTAAAAACCCTGTTGCCTTTAATCTTTGCATTATCAGAGCTGTTTGATATGTATATCCCGTGCTCTTCCTTTGAACCACTTACTTCACAGTTTTCAACAATTGTATAATCTGAAAAATCAGTGAAAATTCCCCATTTGCCACAATTGGAAATTTTAAGGTGTGAAAGTTCAATGTGATTTGAATAACTCAGCCTGATTCCTGCCCTTTGAGAATTTATAATTTTAAGATTTGAGAATCTTACATATTCAGCATTTTCAAAAAAAATAGTATCCCTTTCAACAGAGCTTCCCTCAATAATTGTTTTATCTCTATCTTCACCCTCTATCAAAATGAAATTGTTTTCCTCTCCTCTTTTGTCAATGTATATTTTTTCTTTGTATGTTCCGTTTTTTACTAAAATCTTTTCTCCTGCCTTCACATTATCAATCGCATGCTGAATTGTCCTCCATGGTGAGTTTTCCGACCCATCATTGGAATCATTTCCCGAAGGGGAGACATAATAAGTCTTAACAATTTGATTATTATTTTCACTTTCATCATTTGAATCAGTAGGCGTGTTTTTGCAGGAAACAAGTAAAAGCAAAATAATAATCAGAGTTATCAATCTTATTTTCATTTTTATAAAACAAATATACAAAATTTGTTCCACAAAGTAAAAAATCTTTAACCTCTTATATTACGGTAATCCTCTACCATTTGATAAAAAAAATCATTCCGCACTTCACAAAATTGTAATAATTTGGACAAAATTGTCGATTTTTCAAAGAGGGAAAATTTACTTACAAAAAGAATAGCAATATCTCAAAAACAAATAGAAATTGGCATAGTTTTTGTAAAAAATATTATTACACATTCAAAGGAGGTTTTATTATGAAAAAGAGACTTTTTATGTGGGCCTCTTTTTTGTTTTTATTAGCACAAATTACATTAGCACAGAAACCGGATCTTTTCTCTTCTTATCTTTCAGTCCCCACAAATCTAAGAATCGGAGAGAAAATACCATATGTAACATTTAAAGTTGCAAACAGAGGGGATAAAGCTGCCGGAAGTTTTTATGTTTCTTTATACATTGCAAATAACTCATCTTCACTCTCAGGGGCTCACTTTATCGGAAAATTCCTTATACAGTCACTGAGAGCTCATGAAGACAGAACAATAAGATGGAATGTTAATTATACTGTCCCGACAAGTGTCCCACAGGGATATCGCTATCTTGTTCTCATTGTTGACTCAGAAAATGGAATATCAGAAAGTAATGAAGCAAACAATAAACGCTTAATGAGAGTGAGAATTGCTAAACCTTTATTACCGGATCTTGTCTCTTCTTATCTTTCAGGCCCCACAAATTTAAGAATCGGAGAGAAAATATCACAGGTAACATTCAGAGTCGCAAACATAGGAGATAAAGCTGCCGGAAGTTTTTATGTTTCTCTCCATCTTGCAAATAACGCATCATCACTCTCGAGGGCTCACTTTATTGGAAAATATCTTATACATTCACTGAGAGCTCACGATTCCAGAAATATCAGATGGACAGTTAACTATACTGTTCCGGAAAGTGTTCCTCAAGGATATCGCTACCTTGCCCTCTTTGTTGACTCAACCAAGAGAATAGCGGAAAGTAATGAAACAAATAATAAACTACTCAAGAGAGTGAGAATAGTTCAAACTTCTTTACCGGATCTTGTCTCTTCTTATCTTTCAGGTCCTACAAATTTAAGAATCGGAGATAAAATATCACAGATAACATTTACTCTCTCAAACATAGGAGATAAAGTTGCCGGAAGTTTTTATGTTTCTCTCTATCTTGCAAATAACACCACATCATCATTTTCGAGAGCATATCTCATTGGAAGATATTTTGTAAATTCAATGGAAGCACATGAGAACAGAACAATAAGATGGACAGTTAATTATACTGTCCCGACAAGTGTCTCTCAGGGATATCGCTACCTTGCCCTCTTTGTTGACTCAACCAAGAGAATAGCGGAAAGAAACGAATCAAACAACAGACGCTTTATGAGAGTGAGAATATCTCAATAAATTAAACCGCAAATTTCCATTTGTTTTAAGTTTTTTTGCTAAAGCATTGCATTCATAACAATGCTCAAAAACTCAGCTTCCTTCCACTCATCATTGCGCTCATCTGTTTCATAGCCAAGTCTCACAATAATAAGCTCTTTTTCAGGAATTACAAATATCTGCTGGGTATGAAGCCCCCATGCAAGGTATGTTTTTTGAGGAAGATTGTATCTTTGATAATCATTAAGAGCCGGTAAAAGCCACCAAAGGTATCCGTAAAAATTCACCCATGGAAGAGATTTATAATAGTTTGACACAGGTAAAACCGAGTGTTTCACCCAGCTCTCACTTATAATCTGCTTATCTTCCCACTTTCCATTTTTCAAATAAAGGTATCCGAACTTTGCAAACTGCCTTGCGGTTGTCTTAATCCCCCATGCGGTTATAGTATGCCCTTTGCCATCTTCAGCCCAATAAACATCCTTCATTCCAATCCTATCAAAGAGTTTTTCCTTTGCATATTCGGATGGCTTTTTACCGGTTGCTTTTTCAAGGACCAAAGATAAAAGCATAGGATCTCCGCTTGAATAATACCAGTAAGTTCCGGGCTCCGCTCTCATTGGCTTTTCAAGAACATACTTTAAATAATCCTCATACTCCATCATTTTGAAAGCATCATCATCCTTACCCTCCTCCTCTTCACACCACTCTATTCCGGAGCTCATAGTCAAAAGATTTCTTATTGTAATCATCCTTTTCAAATCCCCATCGTCACCTGAAAAATACTGATTATAATCCGACTTATAGTACTCATAAATTTTCTCATCAAGGCTTTTTATCAAACCTTCATCACAGGCAATCCCAACAAGAGCAGAGGTAAAACTTTTTGCAACAGAATAGCTCCAGTGTTTTGAATATCTTGAAAATCCATTAAGGTAAAGCTCAAAAAATATATAGCCCTTTCTTATAAGAATAAGTGCCTGAGTTGTTATATTAGGATTTGCTGCATATTCATAGACTTTTTCCAGTTTTTCAGAGCTAAAACCCACCTCTTCAGGAGAGCATTCCCTCCAGCCATCAGTAGGAAAATATTCTCCTTCATACTTCCCCTTTTTAAGATAAAAATGGGATACATTCTCCTCCTTGGAATTTTCCTTGCAGGAAACAAATAAAATAAGAAAAATCAGAAAAAATGGAATAAAGTATTTTTTCATATGACTATTTTGCCATCTATTTCAAAATAGTCAAGACTAAAATGAAATACGTTTCAAAGTGGTCGTGGATATTGTATAGAACATAGAAAAAAAATGTTTTTGGATATTGGGAATTTTTTTAGTAAAGAAAACAAACTTGATTTTCTGTTTTAATTTGATATTATTTCATATTATGTTGAGTTTAATAAACTTTGGGAGCATCGAAAAAGTGTGGGTTGAGATGAGAAAAGTAGATGAGAGATTGATTCTTGAAGAGCAGATAGAACTATACAGAAATATTACCATCTATGTAAATGCATCAAATATTCAGCTAGTAAAATGAAACTATTTTCTCATAGGATGGGATTAAAACCAACAAAGATCAAAATACAAATTAATTCTATGGATAACGACTTAAGAAATGGTTTATGGAATGCTCTTTTCATTTTTTATTGGAAACATGCAAGAGAAATATCTTATAAAAAAAACATGGATACTCTAATTAAAAGGTTATGGGTTTATTATTTTAAACAACCCCTTGATACATTAGACAATTTCTGGTCTACTTCTTATAATAAAATAAGAAAATATTTTTTTGATTGTGAATGGTATGAAGTTTATGACTTCCTTGAATTTATCGCTGATAAGTATCCTGATGACTCAGTAAATACAAAATTTATGAGTTTTTGCAATTCTGTTTTAGAACGTGAATTATCCGCATATCGTTTTGTCAGTGGAAAAATCACAAAAATAACCTCAGAAGTAGAGCTTTCAGAAGTAGAAAAAGCTTTAGAAATTACAGAGCCTTTAAAAGCAGTTAATACTCATTTAAGAAGGGCCTTGGATTTATTATCAGACAGAAAATCTCCTGATTATAGAAATTCAATTAAAGAATCCATCAGTGCGGTAGAGTCTATTTGTAAGCTAATAACAGGAGAGAAAAAAGCAACTTTAGGTCAAGCTTTAAAAAAAATAGAAAGTAAGGTTAAGCTACACACTGCTCTTATAAGTGCGTTTGAGAAATTATATGGATATACAAGTAATGCTGAAGGAATACGACATGCTCTTTGTAATGAACCTAATCTTAGTTTTGAAGATGCAAAATTTATGTTGGTTTCTTGCTCTGCATTTATAAACTACCTTATTGAGAAAGTATCAAAAGGAGGAATTATTGATCTGGATGATAAATAGAAAGCGAGGAAAAGATGATGTAGTTAAAGCTCCATCTAAACTGTTAAATAAGGAAATAAAATTTAAAAGGTATAGTCTCAAAATAGTAACGCTTAGAGTTTATAAAATATTTCGTGTTCAATTCAAATGTTATGTAGGTTATAAGAATGAATATCAGCTTGATAAAATGAAGTACCTCCTAGAAAAAAACGGATTTATAGGAGCCACCCATGAAGATTTTAAATATAAAATAGAGTGTATGTTTTATATATTCCAGTTCCTCTATCACCAAAACAATAGACGACTATGTTATTAATTTGGCACATCATCCAGAGTATAGAAAATAATAAAATGCGACTAATATCCATATCTCATTTAGTTTTTTTTGGCTGCTTAATCAGCGTATATATTATTTTTGCTAACCTTTCACTTAAATTACTTTTGGTAATTTCAGATATCTACCAGGCATTATTTAAGAAGACTGGCTGTTTAGAATTTGGAAACAAAAAAATTAAAAAATTTTTAAAATAGGGGTGGTTTAAATGGAAGAAATAAAAAGATTCTACAATTTGTCTTCACCTGTAAATAAATTATTTAAACATAATACTGAATTATTGCCCTCAGTTAACGAATTGTTTGAGTTAGAATTGGCATATTTAGAATATAACTGTTTACCTGAAGACAAGTTGTTGGAAAGATTAGCCTATTTTAAATCTGTCAATGGAAAGTTTACAAAGCATTTCTTAATGTATAATCATTCTGCTAAGATACTTACAAATAATCGTTCGGCAAGCACAAAAGCATATTTTGAAAATAGATTATTCTCTACGGGCTATGCGACTCATGGATTGTTCCCTTATCGTGGGAAATTTCATCCTCAGTTGATTAAAGCATTAATTAATATCATTGGGATAAAGAAAGGAGAAACTATTTTAGATCCTATGTGCGGTAGCGGAACTACAAATATTGAAGCTGCTTTAATGGGTATAAATTCTTATGCTATTGATTTGAGCCCCTTTTGTCAATTTATGACAAAAGTAAAATACAATAGTTTATCCATAGACATTGAACTGTTAAAGGGAGTCTCTAATGAATCAGAGCAATTATTCAATTTTTTTAACACTAACAATGTAGAAAACCTATTTAAAAAAATAAATGATCCTGAAAAACTAAAAGTTTATGAATTAGCATTACTCGCTTTTCTGGATGCCCTAGGATATTCTAAAAGGGTTGTTAGCTCTAATCATAAACAACTCTTTACGAAAGTATTAAAAAGATATGAAGATACTGTTGTTAACTTTATTATTAATACCTCAAAATACCTTACTAATTTAGGAGAGCTTAAGATTCTAGAGAATGCTTCTGCTATAAAAATACCGTTGGAAGACAATTCAGTAGATGGTGTAATTACATCTCCCCCTTATTCATTTGCAATTGATTATGTGAAAAATGATGAAGCACAATTAAATTACTTGGGATATAATACTAATAAGATTAGAGAGAATATGATTGGATTAAAAGGGAAAAATAAAAATGAGAAAATAAGGAATTATTTTAAGGATATGGAGCAAGTATGTTCAGAAGTTTCAAGAGTGTTAAAAAAAGAAAAATACTTTGTTATAATTATAGGCTCTAATACAAATCAGACAGGAGGTATAAGATTGGAAGGTAAAATAATTGAATCATGCGAGAAATACAGTTTAAAATTAGTAAAAAGCATTTTAAAACCCATAAAGGGAATAAAAAATACTATGAAAGATGAATATATATTATTCTTCAAAAAAGAGGTAATATAGGATGAAAAGTACAATGGATAAATATAATACAGTTATAACAAAAAATACTTTTTATTTTTATAATAGAAAATTTGAAGAAGTCTATGAAGGATATATTAATTCGATTAAAGAAACCTTACTTGTTTTAAAAAATCACATTCAGAATGAGGGATTAAAGAAAGAGTTATTTGAAGATTTAATCTTTAGAAAAGAAAACGGTTTACGGGCTTTACTCGCATTAACTGGCTTCTCAAATGAAAGCCTGAAAAGACTTATAACTTTTATACGGATAATTGAAAACCCTGAACTAGATCGTCTTGTTTATAAAAATAAATGGATAGGAGAAGCAGAAATAGATGACAGAGAAAATATTAAGGAATGGTCAGATAGTAAGATATTGAAGAAAATAAAAGAAAATGAATTTTTTAGAAAGGGTTTAGTAAATATATTTTTTGAAGGTTCTACAATTCCTATCCTTTCAAATGCTTTGCCTCTCTTTGAAGTAAAAAAACTAAGTATCTCAAAATTAAACTTTGAAATAGAAGCTATGATTGATACTTTAATTAGATATAAGGAAAAGGGATCTTATTCAGGCAAAAAAGAAAATAATCCCGAGATAGTTATTGAAAAGATATTGGACGAGATTGGAATCGGTTTTGAAAAAGGAGATTTAAGCGAGTTGATAAGCAATGCACCTGATACGAAACGAACAATGGACTTTATCATTCCTAACAAGAAAAATCCTAAGATAATAATTGAATGTTCATATTTAGTAACAACTTCTTCTGGTCAGGGTGATAAATCGAAAACAGAAATTTCAATTGATGCCTTAATAAAAGAACATTATCCAGAAGCTCATTTCTTAGGCTTTGTAGATGGTATTGGTTGGTATGTAAGAAAAAACGATTTAAAAAGAATGGTCGCCGCATATGAAGACGTATTTACATTCCATCAAGACGAGTTAGAAAGGTTTAATAAACTATTAAAAGAGGTTTTTAATAATGAATAGAATTAGTTTTGATATTAAAGGCTTAGGAAACTTAATTAAAGAAAATAAATTTTTTGTTCCTCCGTATCAACGTCCTTTTGCTTGGGAAGAATTACAAGTGTCACAATTGCTTACTGATATTGACAATAATTTAACTGAAGAAGAATATTTTTTAGGAACAATAGTGTTATCTAAAAAAAAGAACAATAAACTTGAAATCATAGATGGACAGCAACGAATAGCAACAATAACTATATTTTTTGCTGCATTAAAAAATTTTTTAGAAGACCAAAGAGCAATTGAGACAATTCAAACTGATTATTTAAGCGAATATGATATGAGAGAAAAAGATAATATTCCAAAATTAGAATTAAGTCTTCAAGATAATGAATTCTTTAAAGATTTTATTGTTGATTCAAAAAAAGATAAAGCGACAACAAAAGAATCTCATAAAAGAATAAAATATGCTTTTGAATTTTCAAAGAGAAAAATCCAAAAATTACTCTCCATTAATAACAACGATATAAATATTTTATATGATTGGAGAGATTTTATAAACGAAAAATTACAAGTTGTTGTCATAACAGTTCCTAGTGATGTAAACGCTTTTACAATATTTGAGACATTGAATGACAGAGGCTTAGAATTAGCCCAAATAGATTTGTTAAAAAATTACCTATATAGTAGTGCAGGAAATAGATTAGACGAAGCACAAAATTCATGGCTTGAACTTATAACAAAAATAGAAGAAGAGAATTTGACATTGACATATATAAAACACTATTGGGCATCAATCAATGGATTTATTCGAGTAAAAAATAAGGAACTATACAATGAAATAAAGAATAAAAAAAGAACTTCTACTGAAGTAATTGCTTTTATTAATAACCTAAAAAATGATGTTGATATATATAAAGCGATTTTAAATCATAATTCAGCATTTTGGAACGATTATGATAATAAATGTAAAGAATATATTAAAACTTTAAATTATTTCGGATTAGAACAATATAGACCTTTATTAATGTCAATATTAAAAAATTTCACAAAAGATGAAGTAACGAAGTCTTTGAAATTAATACTTTCATGGCTTGTAAGAAATCTTATAACTGGAAGAATGGGAGGAGGAGCTTTAGAGCAAGCTTATGCTAACAAGGCAAAAGAAATTTCAGACGGCAAAATTAGAAATACAAAAGAATTAAAAGAAGCTCTTAAGGAATTGATTCCAAGTGATGAAGAATTTAAACAGAAATTTGAAATTGCCACCGTCAGTAAACATAAACTTGCAAGGTATTATTTGAGTGCTATAGAAAACTACCATAGGGGGCAAGAAAATCCCGAGTTATTAGTTAATACAAATCCTGATTCAGTAAATTTAGAACATATCTTACCAGAAAGATCAGGGGATAATTGGCCTGATTTTACAGAAGAAGAAATCAGAACCTATGTAAAAAGAATTGGCAATTTAACCTTGATGAAAACAAAAGAAAATAATGATTTCAAAAGCGCATCTTTTAATATAAAAAAAGAAAAATATAAAGAATCTGATTTATGGATTACAAATTCTTTAGTTGAATATAATGTTTGGAATGTGGAAAGTATTAAAAAAAGACAAGAAGAATTGGCTGAAATAGCAATTAAAGCGTGGAGTATTGAGATATGATTGAGAAATATATGAATCAAATAATTCAAGGTGATTGCCTTGAAATTATGAAAAATATTCCGGACAATTCTGTTGATGTTACATTTGCAGATCCTCCTTTCAATTTAAAAAAGAAATATAATGGTTATAAAGATAGTAAAGAATTCCATGAGTACTTGGAATGGAGTAAGCAGTGGATACACGAAATGGTCAGAATTACAAAACCAACAGGGTCAATTTTCGTTCATAATATACCTAAATGGCTCACTTATTATGCAAGTTTTTTGAATGAGATAGCATACTTTAAACACTGGATTTCATGGGATGCTCCTACAGCCCCAATGGGTAAATCGCTTCAACCCTCTCATTACGGTATTTTGTATTATGTGAAAGATTTAAAAAAAGCTAAATTTTACGAAATCCGTTATCCTCACAAAAGATGTAGAAAGTGCAAGTACCTTTTAAAAGATTATGGAGGGAAAAAAGCAAGTTTACATCCATTTGGTCCATTAGTTTCCGATGTTTGGACCGATATTCATCGTATAAAACATAATAAATATAGAGATGAACATCCTTGTCAGTTACCGATACATTTATTAGAAAGATTAATTCTAATGAGTACAGATGAAAACGACATTGTTTTAGACCCCTTTGTTGGTACAGGAACAACTGTTATTGCTGCAAAGAGATTAGGTCGTCAATTTATTGGAATTGATATAGATGAAAAGTATGTGAATATTACAAGAAATAAGCTCTCCAAAGAAATGCCAAATTCCAAAATCGGTAGCGTTTGGCTTAGTTTTTACTTAGGCGAAGTAGTAACTATTAGAGATATAGACTGGGTAAGAATAAAACAATATTTTTCTATTCCTCATAATATTAAAGACATTGATTTCATAAAAATAAAATTGAATAGGAAAGGAGAGGTTGTTAAAAATAGCAATAACACGATGTTGCCAATATTTAATAACAAAGTAACCAGTAGCTCATAATAAGTGAGCGTCTATTCGACCTTTTGTTTGCACATAACTTTTGCTTTTGAGAGAAACTTCATACACCTATAGAATATTAGCCTGAAACATTAAAAGAAACTCTTTCATTCATCCAATACAAAAATTACCGGCTCTTAACTTCCGGCTTTTTATAAAATTTAAATTAAAATATGCTCTTTTTAATATTCAAGAGAACTCTAATCTTTCTCAGGATGATTCTCTATTGATACTCTTGCATAAACCGCACACTTGCCCCCTTCTTTTTTCCTACTTCTCTTCATTTTAACTCCTTAGTTTGTTCTATCAACCATTTATATTTTCTATTTTGTCGAAAGATAGTATCAATTTCTTTATCACAAAAGCCTATTTTTTTTAATAAGAAAATCTCAACCAGGACCTAAAGTTTTTGAATAAGCCAATATAATTAAGTTCTTTTCAATACTTTATTCTTCAAGGATTGATCATAATGGATAAAATAATTTCTCGCATTAACAACTTTATTAACAAAATCTTTTTTCTTAAGAATAAGAGTATTTACATACTTTATATTTTTTAGTATATCAAGAACTTCCTTTATTCCTTTCCGTAGACTTAGTTCATTACTATAATTAAGTTTTTCTTTTAACCAGTCCCGATATTTATCGGGTGTATTGCTTAAAATTTGTTCTATCCTTTCTTTATGCTCTTCACTGGGGATATTTTCACTTCTAATTATTCTTCTATGATATACTTCTAACGCCATGACTAAACTTAGAAACTGAAACTCTAAATACATATCTCCACTATAAATGGTTACAAAGTACAAATCATAAACTGGTCTCAGTATTTCTGCCTTCTCTAACCAATTTTTAAAATTATTTCAACCTTATTCTTAATAAAAGTGTAAGGATAAAGTATGTCCCAGGGATAGACAGATTTTTTACTTTTGATTTGAGACAATGACAATTGATAAATAATTTTTATTGGTTCATATTGTGCAAAATGTACTCCTATATAAATTCAACATTTACTAAGAAGAGGGTTTCAGGAACTCCAGGAAGATGCATTTTAGAGGATTTTTCAGAACATTTATATAACATTTATATAAAGTAATTTTCTCTTGATAGGAAAATCCTAAGATTATATATAGCTTTAAAGATTTGTTCATTTCACCTATTTCTTTAAATGAACTTTGTACTTCCAAAGAAAGCCCTTTATAAGGAGAAAAAGTTAAAGTTCCAGGTAACTTCAAATTTGTTTTTTTAGGTAACCACCACAAGCCTTTAATTTCTAACTCTTTAATTATTTTTTTAAAAAACTTTAAGACTCATTTAAATATTAATTTTTATCTAATAACCTACACCACCCAAAACAAAAATCAAATTTATCCACCCTTCAAAAATATTTATAAAATTTAATCAAAAACTCTCATGCTCTGTTCTTTTGATTATTTCGTCCTGCAAGTCTTTGTTTAAGTCAACAAAATAGTCGCTGTAGCCTGCAACTCTTACAATTAAATCCCTGTGCTTTTCTGGCTCTCTTTGAGCTTCTCTGAGAGTTTCGGCTGTAACAACATTAAATTGAATGTGGTGCCCATCGTATCTGAAATAGGTTCTTATAAGATTTAAAAGCTTATTTTCCCCCGCTTCATCGGACAAAAGCTGGGGTGTGAACTTCTGATTTAACAAGGTTCCACCGGTTCTCAAATGATCCAGTTTTCCCAAGGATTTTATAACAGCTGTGGGACCATTTCTGTCTGCTCCCTGAACAGGTGATACGCCTTCTGAAAGCGGCTCATGGGCTTTTCTTCCGTCGGGAGTTGCCCCTGTGACCTTTCCAAAGTAAATGTGAACTGTTGTTGGCAAAAGATTCACTCTGTAGTGCCCTCCCTTTGTATTGGGCCTTCCGTCTATGAACTCAAAGTATGATTCAAACACCATTTTCATTATATCATCAGCATAATCATCATCATTTCCGAATTTGGGAGTTTTGTTGATAAGACGCTGTCTTAATATCTCATTATCCTCAAAAT
>Ga0256835_1000806_pt1 | contig 20831 bp, 20 predicted proteins | sample PIR30metaG_FD_185972 | JGI IMG/M metagenome (GOLD analysis project Ga0256835, IMG submission 185972) | Hydrothermal vent microbial communities from East Pacific Rise, Pacific Ocean - PIR-30 | ecosystem: Environmental > Aquatic > Marine > Hydrothermal vents | place: Pacific Ocean: East Pacific...
TTTGGAAAGCTTATAGAGGGGGGGAAGTGGATTTTGTAGAGGAGTATGATGGAAAGTTATACGGATATGAGGTGAAGTTTTCAAGCAAAAGAAGAGTTTCTTCTTTAAAAGAGTGGGAAAGAATTAAGAATAGCTCCTTAAAAGTGATTTCTACTAAAAATTATCTTGATTTTGTAATTTGATTTTTTAAGAAATCAAAAATGGAGAAGTAATTTAACAAAAAAAAGGGTTTTTATAATTTAATCTAAAATAATTTTAAAAAGAGTTGGGGTCATATAAGAATTATCCACAGAATAGATGAGGAATTTTACCAGACTTATGTTGTTGAAAAGAAGCAGTGGTTTTAAAGGTTAATAAATTATTTCCCTCTTCCCATTAATGCCCATTTTTTGAGGGCTGTTTCCGGCGAATCCGGGTTTGAGGAGGGGAAAACGGAAGGTTTTCCTATTAACAAAGTATCAATGATGTAGAGAATCAGTTTTTTGTCATATTCATCATCCGTGGATTTATATTGTTCAGGATCTCTGTTTATTATTGCATCTTTAATACTGTATTTGTTGTTTTGCTCTTTTTGAAAGTTCACAATGTAGATGCAAATACCGGTCCAGCTTCTGTGAAAGTGAAGTTTATTGTCCTTCCAGAATATAAACCACTTATCCTCCATCTGCTCCGGTATGAATCCCCATTTTATCTTTTCCATCTCCTGTTCATTATATCCTTTCTCAAACACAATTCTTGTGTTCTTTTCAGGCATGGGCTTCCTTTTCCAGTCATTTGGTTCTGCAGCTTTTGTTTGATTTCTTGGAAACCACAAGTTTATGTCTTTTACCATGGCAAACCTCCTTTTTTTTAAAATTATATCAGGAGGTATGTAGCAAATAGTGATACAGGTAGATTAGTTTGATTATTTTTTATTCAAAAGTTCAAAGACCGCTTTGCTGATTGCCTCTATTGTGTAGGGTTTTCTAATGTATTTTTTCACTCCTAACTTTTGAGCTTCAAGTACCTGATTCGGACGTGAGTATCCGCTGACAATTATTGTCTTTTGATTGGGCCTTATCTCTTTTATTTTTTTGTAAGTTTCAAGTCCGTCCATTCCATGGAGCATTATCATATCCAGAAGTATAAGATCAAATTTTTCTTTTTTTATCATTTCAACAGCTTCCTCTCCGCTTGAAGCTGTTTTTACTTTGTAGTAAAGACTTTTTAAAATATCACTTGCAATAATTCTTTGTTCCTCTTCATCATCAACCACCAGGATAGCCTCTCCTTTTCCTGTGTACTCATCTATTTTGTATTCCCTCTTTTCTTCTTCCTCTTCACTTATATTTTTATTAGCGGGAAAATAAAGTTTAAAGGTTGTACCTTTTCCGAGTTTACTTTCAACCTCAATAAAACCTCCGTGATCTTCCACTGTATTTTTTACTACCATCATCCCGAGACCTGTACCACTTGTTCCAATTCTCTTTTTTGAAAAGAATGGCTCAAAAATCCTTGGCAGGTCCTTTTCCGATATTCCGGAGCCATTGTCAGATACTGTAAGCTCTATATATTCTCCTTCCGGTATATTTTCATAGTCTTTTAGTTTCTTGTTTTTAAACTTAACATTTTTAGTGGAAATTATAACTTCTCCCTCTTTTTCTATTGCTTCACAAGCATTTTTAACCAGATTTAAAATGGTTTTGTAAAGATGGATTTTGGAACCTCTTAAATTATGAAGATTTTCGTCTTTAATGATTTTTACTTTTACATTGGGATATTTCTCACATAATTCCTTGAATTCAGGACTGTTGATATACTCTTCCAATATTGAGTTTAAGTTTAAAATTCTTAAGCTTTTAACTCCCTTTCCGCTTAAAGTAAGAAGATCCTGAACAATATTTGCAGCCCTTATTCCCGACTCTTTTATTTTTTTTATGTATTCCAGGGCTTTTTTATTTTCTTTATTATCAGGAAGTATTTTTAAAAGATAATCAGGATATGAAACTATTCCCATCAACACATTATTTAGATCATGGGCCACTGCTCCTGCCAATTTTCCCATGGCTTCTAATTTCAGGGACTGATGAAGTCTATGTTCAAGAATAGCCTTTTCTTCTTCGTTCTTTTGTTTTTGGAGATAAAGCTCATCCAAATCATTTTTTATAACAGCAATAGCTTCGTAGATTTGATACAGCGGGTGAGAAGAAGGCTTTTTGTATTTTTCATCTATTCCTATTTCCTCCCAATCTATTTCACTTAAAAATTCTAAAAATTCGTCAACATATTTTTGAATGGTGGTATCTGTTTTTTTACGAAAAAATGAAGTAAGTTTTTCTTTAATTCTAAAAAAGCCGAGCAACTTTTTTGCCGGGTTTTCCTTCCTGTAAATATATTCAAGTGCTGATTCAAAATTTCTTACAGTTTTTAGAGGGAACTTTAAAAGTGGACGGTTTAAGGGAATCATGACAGACATAGGCCTGCTTACATTGTACAGTATGTATATTTTAAAAGGATATTTTTCGTAGATTTCATTTATTTCTTTAATATAATGTTTTTTGGCTGAAGTGGTGGTTGTTAATTTACCAAAATCTACCATAAAGTAATAATCTTTTTTCTTATTTGAAAAATATTCTTTGAGAATTTTGTCTCTTGTTTCACTTACAGCATTTAAAAACTCTGATGTTATCTTTCCTTCCGGAATTGAATGAAATATCTTTTTATTTATTACTTCGAATCTGACTTTTGCTCCTTTTAAGTTTATGTACCATTCTGGCTTATGAATTCTCTCAATAATTTCAATTTTTTTCTCTTTATGAATTGGAATTTCTCCGCTTAATACTTTAATCGCAAGCTGCATCGCCTTCTCATAGTTTTTTACGACAAAAACAGGATAGGATAAAATATTGAGTTTTTTGGCAAGCTTTATATTAAATCTCATGTAAGGATTTACATTAAGATAAATAAGGGCTTTCATATTTTTAAGGTTTGTCATAAAGTTTATGTAGTATTTTCTTGCTTCAAAGGAAGGGTTAATAATTTTTTCAAAGTCCTCTATATAGACAAAGGACCCTCCTTTAAAAAATTCATCTATTATTTTTTGAGCAAGCCCAAGTGCGCCCACCAGATCTTCTATTGTTGGTTTGCCTTCTCCTCTTCCGTAAATAATTTGATCCCCTATGATTTTGTATGAGACCCTGTACGCCGTGCTAAATTCAATATTTTCCCATTCAGGAGATTTTAAAATTTTAAGCCCTGTTACCGGACAAGTTTCGCTTATTACCCTTTTCATTATTTTAACCTACTAAAAAAAATACCATAAAAGGGGATATGAGTAAAGTTTTCTTATATTTTTTTGAAATTTATCAAAAAAATCCGGGTGTGTATCATAATTTGCTACAGTTTCCATGCTATGCTTATGATATAATAAAATAAGGGAGGTGTGATGAAAGAAATTAGGGAAATTTTCGGTTTGTTTGAAGAAGGTCTTTATTTTAAAGCTTTGAAAAAGGCAAAGGTTTTAAGTGATGATGAAAAGCTTGATGTGCTAAAAAAAATTTCAGAGCTTATTGAAAATGAAGAAAAAATTGATTCTGATATTTACTATAAAGTTTATGAACTCATTGATAGTTTTAAATCAAAGGATAATAGAGATGAGGCAATAGAAAAGGTTGATTGGACGGAACTCGGAATTAAGAAAAGAAAGTTTGTTTTCAAAAATTTTCCCGTTCTTCTTGAATATTTTAAAAGATTAATTAAACACCTTAACAGTTTTACCTATCTTTTAGATGAAGATCTTGAAAACATGCCTTTGGAGATTTTATTCGGAGATTTGAAAGGTTTTAAAATTTATCCGAAAAATACAAGTCCCGACATAGATTACAATATGGATATTTTAAATTCTGACAAAGGAATGATTCTTATTTATCTTCATAAGGATTCCGTTGAAGTTGAGGAAATATCCGAAGCCTTTTACTGCTATGCGGATGAGATTGTAAGAGTGCTTTTGAGAAAAAAGCTCTATCCCTCTGAAATAGAAAGAGGCAAAAAGTGCATTGACAATTTTTTCAAAACCCTTAAAGAAAGGGAGCTTGTGAGGATTGATTTTGAGTGAAAAAAGTTATCTTGCAAAACCCCATTTTTTCTGATAATTTAAAAAATGTTGGAAAGGGGGGCTACGGTGGATTATAAAAATAGTTTTTGTTTTTTGTGTATAATTTGTAAAATAAGAGTTGGAGGTGAAGGATGATTTTAGATGGGAAAAAGATAGAAATTAACGGAGGTTTTGAATGAAAGAGGATGAATTTGTAGAAAAGTTAAAAAGTCTGTTAGATAATGATCTTAAGAAAAAATATGAACTTAAAGATAAGATAAATCTTATTTATAAAATAATAATTAATGACAAATATGAAGTTGATCCAGATTCTAATGAAATAAAAAATCCTAAAAGAGGACATTATTCTTTTCAAACAGATTTAGTTATAATGAATAAAAAAAACAAGATACCATTAGTTGTTATGGAAATTAAAGTTAACTCTCTATCGACTCATGATATTTTGATATATTCTACAAAAGCTCAAAAGCATAAAGAGATTTATCCTTATTTGAGGTATGGTCTTGTTGTTAATAATATTGATAAATTAACTAACAAATTTTTTACACATAACCAAGGTTTTGATTTTGCTATTGTTTTCAGTGAAAAGAATAAGAATAAATTAGTTGACATTATTAAAACTCAGATAAAAAGTGCAGAAAAATTATTGGATGTTCTAAAAAATAAAAATAATACTGAATATTTTAATACTATAATTAAAATTGGTTAATAATAAGAAAAGGGGTGTTAATGATGAAAGATTATAAGAAAATTGATAAAGCAAAAAAAATTAGTTATTATTCCGAACACTATGTGAGGATAATATTAAAAGAAAGAAAAGATAATTGGAAGAAAATCTTGAATGATAACAAAGAGGCTCTTTTTTTTATTTTTAGTTTTTCTTTTTATCGGGGAAGAAGAGATGAGTTATCTTCGAAGTTTAGAAAAAAGGCAGAAAATGTTGTTGATTATTTTATTGAAAAATCAGATTATCTACACAAAACAAAAAAGTTTTTGGATAAAAAGGACAAGAAATTTAAAAATATTTTAAAAGAAAAATATAATAATATTCTACAAGAATTAAAAAGAAATAAAGTAAACAATAAGAATGATAGATTTATGGTTGCCCATTTAATTAACTTTATTCATTCAAAAGAAGAAAAAAACATCGTTAAATACATCATAGCAAAAATAAGAGATGGAAAAATAAAAGAAATTTATGATGAACTTATTTCTATTTATGAATTTGGCCCCAAAATTTCATCATTAGTTTTAAGAGATACCATATTTCTATATTTTAGCGAATTAGGTAAAGATTATAAAAAAAGATTGTCAAAAGAAGACTTTTATTATTTACAACCGATTGATACATGGGTTCATCAAGTGTCTAAAAAAATAGGTATCATTAAAGAGAAAGAAGAAAAAATATATAAAGGAGAAGCAAACAAACTTGTGGATTTTTGTTGGGAAAATAAAATTGACCCTGTAAAATTTAATCAAGGGGTTTGGTACATTGGTTCCAATTCTCTGGATGTTTTGCTGAAATTATTGGAGGAAGGAAAGCTTTAATATTAAATATAAATAACCTCGGGAGGATAAACATGTTTCCGGAGTATCTTAATTTATTTGAAAATCATGGCGAATATGATGTGAGTGTTAATTTTATCGGAAGGGATGCGAGTATCAGAAAAACAAGGATGAGAGCGGAGGACTTTAAAAGACTTATTAATCCTAAAACAGGAATGTTTTATGAGAAAATGTACTTTGATGATTATCTTGCAAAAGTCCTCAGATATATAATAAAACCGGATGAGAGAGTTGTTGAAATTGTTGTGGAGATGTGAGAAGATAATAAATAAAAAATGATCGTAGGATTTGGTTTATGAAAGAAGATAAGAAGAAACCGTTTATTCCAGATTACTTGCCCCCAAAGGAGATCTTGTGGGAAAGCCTTATTCCCCTGATAGGAGATGCAAACCGTGGGATAGCGAGATATGATGGTTTATTAAGTGGTTTGATAAATCCAATTGTTCTTCTTTCTCCCCTAACTACCAATGAAGCGGTAATATCATCAAGAATAGAGGGAACTCAAGCATCATTAGAGGATGTCCTTGAAATGGAAGCGGGTATAAACCAGAAACACAAAAGTATAAAGGCTGATATTCAAGAAATAATAAATTACAGGCAAGCTCTTTTATTTGCAGAGCAGGAACTTCAAAATAGAAATATAACTTTGAATTTAATAAAACAAATTCATTTCTTATTAATGAGTAATGTCAGAGGAAAAGATAAAAAACCCGGTGAGTTTAGAAAAACACAAAATTGGATAGGGAACAGAGGAACTCCTCTGGAAAAAGCTCGATATATACCTCCGGAACCATTATTAGTGAGTGAGTATATGGAAAAATTGGTAAAATTTATTCAATCGAATTTTTTGGATAGAATTGTCCAATTAGCTATCATTCATGCTCAATTTGAGATAATACATCCATTTTTGGATGGAAATGGAAGAATCGGAAGACTTCTTATTCCTTTGTTTTTATATTCAAAAAAACTTTTAAGTAAACCAGCTTTTTATATAAGTGAATATTTTGAAAAAAATAGGAACGAGTATTATGATAGGTTACTTGGAATTACAGAAGAGCATGATTGGCAAAGATGGATAGAGTTTTTTCTTAAAGCTGTTATACTGCAAGCCGAAGATAATATTTTCAAAGCCAAAAGAATAATGAAACTTTATGACCAACTTAAAAACAAATTTATAGAAATAACTCATTCACAATTTGCAATACCATTGTTAGATGCTTTTTTTACTCGTCCGATTATTGATACTACAAGTATTCTAAAAATAACAGGGATATCCAATAGAGTAACAGTTAACGAATTACTAAAAAAACTCAATAGAACGGAAAATCCTCCGATTCGCCCGATAATAAAAGGAACCGGAAGGCAACCTTCTGTTTATATCTTATCAGAACTTATAAACATTGTTGAGGGGAAAAATCTTATATAGAGCGTTGTGTTAATTAAAATATCAACAAAACATTTTGCGTTAAGAGAAACAAAGAATACTTTACGCAAAAGGAGTGGCTATAATTAGATTTTACACAAAGAAAACTTCAACAGAATAAAAATAAGTTCTTTTGAAAAGAAATATATTTGATTTTTTGTTATAACTAAGGAAAAAAATCGGATCTTTACCAGATGTACACTTATGCAAAAAAATACAAAGCAAACAAAGTCATCTTAGTTTATCCTTTTACGGAAAATTTTCCGGAAGATCAAACATGGCAATTTGAGGACAACATATCTCTTTCAATCATTTCTGCTGAGCTTTCGAGTGTAATAGAAATAAAAGATGAGCGAATAGAAGATGAGAAAAAAGTCGTGAACAAAATAGAAGAAATCCTTAAAGCCTAATTTTAAAAAAGTATAAAAAAACCTTTTTCTTCATATTGTCCTATTATAATAGGACAAAACTATAGTTTGTCGTCCTAATATAATAGTAAAAATATGTGGAAAATTGTCAGAGTATATTAGGAAAGATACATTAGCCAACAAATACTCCCTACCACATAATTTTAATCGTTTTTGAAAGTGGGGATTTTGTGAATCTTATCAGTAAAGCTTTTCCTTTATTAGTTAACCTTATTAAGCTAATAATATAAAATCAGTTCAACACATTAAACTAAAATTTTAGACTAATGAGAGAAACTTCATCGGAAACATTAAAATATAATTGACAAAGATATCCAAAAAAGCTATATTTTTAAGGGAGAATAAAGGTATGTTTTTTTCTAAGATAATGTGTGGAGTACGGAAATCTCAAAAAAGAGTTTTAATAAAAGCCAAAATAACTGACTGCTCTCCGCTGAACAATAAGTTATCGGTGATTCTTTCAAAGTTGGATAAAGAATGAAAAACAGAACAAAAGTAATTATAGGTGATAGCAGAAAGATGATTGAAATTGAGGATAATTCTATCCAGTTAGTTGTTACATCTCCTCCCTATTGGTCAATAAAAAACTATGGTGTTGAGAATCAGATAGGTTACGGGCAGACTCTCCATGAATATTTAAAAGATTTGTACAGAGTTTGGAAAGAGGTGTACAGAGTTTTGGAACCTGGACGGAGATTAGTTATTAACATAGGAGATCAATTTGCAAGAGCAATAATTTATGGCAGATACAAGATAATACCTTTGCATGCGGAGATAATTTCTCAATGTGAAGATATAGGATTTGATTATATGGGCTCTATTGTATGGCAGAAAAAAACCACTATGAATACCACCGGCGGAGCTAATGTTATGGGCTCATATCCTTATCCTCCGAATGGAATGGTTGAAATTGATTATGAGCATATTTTGATTTTTAAAAAACAGGGGAAAAGCAAAAAAGTTTCAAAAGAGGTTAAAGAAAAATCAAAACTTACCAAAGAAGAATGGAAAGAATATTTTTACGGGCACTGGTATTTTGGCGGGGCTAAACAGATAGATCATGAAGCAATGTTTCCTGATGAATTACCAAAAAGATTAATAAAAATGTTTACTTTCACAGGTGAAACTGTTTTGGACCCATTTGCAGGAAGCGGGACAACCTTGAAAACCGCAATAGAGCTTAACAGAAAAGCTATTGGTTATGAAATTAATGAAAAATTTCTTGATATTATAAAGAAAAAGATAGGGATGGAAGGATTATTTTCAAATAGAGAAGATATTGAGATTATGAAAAGGAAGGGAGAAATTGTTCCCGAGAAAATTGATTATAAACCTCGAATAAAAGATGCGAAACCCATTGTTGAACCGGAAAAGTTAAAATTCAAGAAGAATGCGTTTTACAAAGTTACAGAGATTTTAAATGACGGAAGTTTGAGATTGGATACGGGAATAATTGTGAAATTCAGAGGTGTTGTTATAAATGATATTGAAAAAGCTATTTTATATTTAAAAAATTATCTTTTGAGAAAAAAAATTTATCTTAAATTTGATAAAAATTATATTGCAAATAATAGTTATGTTGAAGCATATGTTTACCTTAAAAACAAAATATTCGTAAATAAGTATTTAATAGAGAGCGGACTTGCATTAGCTGATAAAAGCAATAGTTATGATATGAGAAAAAAATTTATTAATCTCAAGTTATCTACGGAGAAAAGAGTAAAAACCAAGGAAATATTTGATAAGAGAGGGAAGATGATATAATGGGGGGATTTAATGGAATTAAAATTAAAAACGGAAGAAATTAGAGAGTTATTGGAAATAGAAAGCCCCGAGTTTCCCAAGTATGTGACACAAATTCTTAATTTGGCAAATCAAAACGCTCAAGGCACCAGACCTAAAGTTGTCGGACAAATGAGCGAACTCATAAATAAATTTCCGGGTAAAACTTTGGAAGAATGGGAGAAATGGTATATGGAAAAATATCCGGATTCCATAGACAAAGCTACGGAAAAGATCTCAGAGATGATTAATAATCTTAAGAAAGCAATGGAGAAAATTGATGAGAGTATGGTAAGACGATGGGTAAAAGATTTGGTAATTGTAAAAACATTCATAGGTTTAAAATTTCAGAAAGCTATTTTAAAAAAGGTTGCGGAAACATTCGAGGCCTCTTATAAATTATCTACGCCTGATGAGGAGGGTAGGGGAATTGACGGATACATAGGTGATATTCCCGTTAGTCTGAAGCCTATAACATATAATATTGAAAAGAACTTAAGTGAGAATTTGGAAGGTTATATCATTTATTATGAAAAGCAGAAAAAAGGGTTAAAAATAATAATTCCTGATGAATTGAAAGAAAGATTGAATAATTTGTGATTTTAGTTATTTGAAAAAACACAATTTTCTTTTTGAATACTGCTATTAAACGGAAATCATTTTATTGTAAACCTCATTACCGTAATCGTGGTTACGATAAAAATGGGGAATTATAGTTCATAAATTGTTAGTTTTTAATACAGCTTTTTACTGGAAAAACCTGCAGTGCAATAAAGTTTTTCACGGAGAAAAATTGTATTATATCGAAGTATGGTATTTTAGTGGTACATTATTGAAGAACATGTGAAAGAAAACCTTTGACCTTAAATACAAGATGTCATTGGGAAAACCAAAAGAATTTTAAAGAAAGAGGAATTAATAAAACAATGAATTTATAAAAAATTATTTACAACAATAATCTTTTAATTTATTTAATTCGTCAGGATTAGTGATAATGTGTTTTTCTTCCGCTTCATATTTTTCAAAAAGTTTTCTCTGCTCCGGTGATAACCCTTCTTTATATTTAACTTCAACAAGATATCTGTTATTTATTAAAAAATCAATCTCAATTGAATCTTCTTTAACATAGCACAATTTTTCTTTCTTAAAGTTAAGATAAAAATAATTCTCAAACTGTTTACCCAATTTTTTACCTTCGCTGAAAATGTATCTTATACCAATATCAGCTGAATAAATTTTTGGAGGGGAGTTTAGTCTTTGGTTTAATTTGCCACACCTTTTTACGCTTCCGATAATATATGTATTTAAAAAAAAGCCAAAATACCTTGAGGCTGTTTCAGTGGAGAGTTTTAACACTTTTGAAATTTTGTAAAGACTCAAAACTCCCGAGCTATGGTTCATTAGAAGAAGAAAGAAATCCTTTATGATATCTTTGTCTCTGATGTTATTTTTTAACACAATGTCTTTGTAAAGGATATCGTCAATCAAAGAATTTATGTAGCTATTATCTTTTGTCAGGATATATTCGGGAAGGCCGCCTGTCACTAAATAATCCTCAAAATATTCCTCGAAAATAAAGGCATCTCTTTTGTTAATTGTAATTCCTTTTAATTCAAGATACTCTTCAAAAAAGAAGGGCAGAATTTCCATAATACTTTCCCTTCCTGTCAAAAAAGCGGAGCTATCTTTTAAAATACTTGCACTTGAAGAAGATGCGTATATTTTAATATTTTCTCTGTCATATAGGTTTTTTAATTGTCTGTGAAATTCCCTTTTATATGTTATCTCATCCAAAAATACATATATTTTTTTATCAACACTATGGCGGTGTATTTTCCTAAACTCTTCAATAATATCCGAAATAGAATATTTATCGAGAATAAAGTCATCAAGAGAAACATAAAAAATCAAATCGGGCTTAATGCCCTTTTCCAAGATAAGCTTTTTTATAAAAAGCTTCATTAATGTTGTTTTTCCAACCCTTCTTAATCCTGTAATAAAAATTATATTTTTATTGGAAAATTGCTTTCCCATTTCCGAAAGTAGTTTTTTTCTTTCATACGCTTTAATAAAATTTATCTCACCTTCCCACCACGGATTATATCTGAAGAGTAGAGTTCTTAGCTCCATATCATACCTCCTTTTGAATTATAGCATAATATCAAAAGAAATTAAACAAAATCTTTTGATAATATCAAAAGAATATTTGATACGAACATTAGCCCTTTAGTTTTTTATTGTATTTTTATAAGTCCGAAAGCTTCATATTAAATATTCAAAGGTGAGTAAATTTTGCACGATAAATGCAAAATTTCATTGAAAATTTGTACGCTTTATGCAAAATTTCTTGACAAAAACTTTTGTGTTTGATATTAATTAATTATGAATTATATAAAAAGAGAGATTGTCGATTTAATGGTTAGAAGATTTAAAAGTAGAAATATAATTTCTGTTATAGGACCGAGGCAGACAGGGAAAACTACACTTTGCAGGGAGATATTACCCGATATTGTAAAAAGGGATTTTGAATATTTTACTTTTGATGACCCTGACGAAAGGCTGAGATTTTCCGAAAATTCCCTTTCAATCCTAAAAAATATTAAAAAACCATTGGTTATTTTTGATGAGATTCAGAAAGCTCCTTTTATGTTCGAATCATTGAAATATGCGGTGGATAATTATGATAAAAATGTAAAATACTTAATTACAGGCTCTTCTCAAATACTTCTTATGAAAAACATAAAGGAGACACTTGCGGGCAGGATTTCTTTATTTAATCTTTATCCTTTCTCAGTGAGGGAAATTTGTAAAAGCAGAGTTAATTTAGATAATGAAAATCTTCTGTCCTTACTTGTAAATAATGAGATTGAAGATATAAAAAACAAATTGTCGGAGTATGGTTTGCTTTCATCCGAAAAAATCAGGGAGATAAAGGAGATAGTGAATATTCATAAAAAATTCGGAGGATTACCTCCTGTTTGGTTTATTGATGAAGAAGAGGAAAAGCTCGCATGGTTGAAGGATTACAGGAAAACATATATTGAAAGGGATTTAAGGGATGTAGGCGGATTTTCCGACATAGAGGATTTGAATCTTGTTCATAAATTATTATCTTTGAGAGCCGCACAAATTTTGAATATGAATAGCATTGCAAAGGAGTCCGGTTTGGCTGTTAATACTGTGAAAAAATACATCAAAATTCTTAAGATTGGCTTTCAGGTGGACTTACTTAAACCTTTTCATTCAAATTTAAAAAAGCGTCTGGTAAAATCCCCGAAAATTTATTTTCTTGATACGGGAGTTTTAAAAGCAATAATCGGAGAAAGTAGCATTTCGGATGGGGCACTTTTTGAAAATTGGGTTTATTCTGAAATATTGAAACTCAGGGAAAGTCACTTTCCGAATTCGGAAATTTATTTTTTCAGAAACTCTTCTTCAAGAGAGGTTGATTTTATAATTAAAAATGAGTCAAAAATAATTGCCATAGAGGCTAAAACAACGAAAAACCCGGATATAAGAGATTCAAGGAATATCTCGGTGTTTTTTAAGGAATATACGAAATTAAAGGGCATAGGAATAATTGTCTATCCCGGAAATAAAGCATTTAAAATAACTGAAAATATTTTTGCCATTCCCGATTGGAGCCTGTTTTGTTAGAGAATATAATTACCACTTTTGCTTCGGTTAGATTATTTTTAAAGAATAAAGATGATGCTAACTTTATTTTAATGTGGTTAAAGGAGAGGTATGAAAAAAAATAAAATAATATTACTCATTATAATAATAGTCTTAATTATTTTTGTTTTTTCCCATATTTTTATAAATAGAAAAGAGAATACTTTTAGTTTAATTAGCAAAACTATATTCGAAAAGGAAAAAAACATTTCAATTAAAAAGATAACTATGAATGAAAAAAATTCACCCGGAAGAATAAAATCCGTTTTTGTATCGGGGGGTAAGATTTATATTTTGGATAGATATTATTATAAAGTGATGGTTTATGATAAAGAGTTTAAATTTTTATACTCAATAGGGAGAGCCGGGCAGGGTCCCGGAGAAATATATTCCCCGGGTGGAATTTTTGTTGATAATAATAAAATTTATATATTTAATGTGCCCGACAGATTTGAAATTTTTTCAAAAAACGGAGAATATTTAAAAACAATAAAGCTTAAATTCAATAGTAATGATGATATTACAAAAACGAATTGTGATTCTTTTGCAATCTGCGAGGGAAAAATATATTTATATTGCTTTATCGGGAAAAATAAAGTGAAAGTTTTTGATATGAGTGGAAATCTCTTGAAAAATCTTATTAAAAGAGAGAACTCAAGAATAACTCCGGGCTATTCATATCTTGCGGATTTCAGGCGGCTTTATATCTCAAAATCAAAAAAGTATTTGATTTTATCAAGCCTTCTTGACGGAAGCTCTGAATTATATGATCTGAAAAGCGGAAAAATGCTTTATAAATTTTCCCTCAAAGAAAAAGAGACGGAAGAGAGGGTAGCAAAACTGAGAAAAAAGATTAAAGATGATAAAAAAGAGCATTCCGTTATATCAGTGAAAGTTTTCGCTTTTTTTTCCGTAAGCTATGATCCTTATAATGATAATATCTGGATTCTGAAAAGGAGGCGAAAAAAGAAGCACTATGTTTTATATATTGTTAACCCTGGCAAAAAACTAATAAGGAGAATTTATTTCCCTTGGAAAAATAACATTGAAATAATAAAATTTTTCTTTTTGGATAAGAATAGTGTGTTTTTTTATGATGATAATTATGATGTTTATAAATTTTTTTTTGGAGGTTAATATGTTAAAAAAATCAAGAAAATTAATTATTATTTCTCTTTTAATTTTAGTTTTTGCTTCATTTTCTCTTCTGTTTTCATCCAGTAATCCTTGTGGTTGTGCTGACACTTACGAAGGACAACATTTAACTGCGTATAAATGCAAGATAGTTGGTGGAGAAGTAATTAGCAGGACATGTTATTATGGAGGAGCCGAAAAATTATAATTTTATAGAAAAATATTTTTGATTTTAATAAAATATAAAATGAAAAGATATATTTTTGTAGTTATACTTGCTTTGTTATTTTCCAATATAATAAAAGGCGGAAATCTTATTGTAAAGATTATTACGGAAAATCCCAAAAGAGTTGCTTTTCCCAATTTTGACTTTTTGGTTTGCCAAAACTCTTCCTGCTCATCTGCTGCTCAATTTCCGCTTAAAAAGAAAGTAATTAAAAAGAGCAAAAATGAAGTGAAAATAAAAGATATTCCGAAAGGTTATTATCTTTTTGTACCGAAAGAAAATTCCACCTCTCTGTTTTACTTTGATAATAAAACATACAGGGTGTTTATTCCTGCAGAAGAGGAGGATTCTGAATTAATATTGAGAGAATTATTAGGTGGAGGGATAAGGATAAGTTGTTATGATAAAAAGGAAAGAGTAGTTGGGAACCCGAAAAGCAAGTTTTTAAATATATGGTTGGAAGATAAAAAAGGTGAAAATCTGTTTTATTCATTTGATACTTTTGAGAAAAATATTTCTATAAATGGTATTCCCGAAGGAAATTATAAACTTTATGTTTTGTTCGAAGGTTACGGATTAAAAGAGATAAAAGATGTAAGAGTTAAAAAAGGAAAAATCAAAGAAGCTATTGTTAATATAAGTTTTAATAGTAAAACCGGTGTGAAGGGTGAAATAAAGGGTTTTGATAAGTTCGGGAGCAAAGAAACAATTTTGTCATTGGTAGAGCTTATAAAAAAAGAGGATAATAAAAAGTATGGGGTTGCTCTTGTTAAAAATACAGGGAAATTTAAAATAATTGATGTACCTCCGGGGAAATATCAGCTTTTTATTACAATTAAGAATTTAAATTCTTCAGGAAAGGAAATTTCTTTTATTTTGAGCGTTTTGAATGTAAAAATAAAGAAAAATAAAATTGTGAAAATCACAGAAGTCATTGATGAGAAAATAAATAAATAAATGTCTGTGAGTAAAAAATATAAAAAAACATACTTAAAAGAGGAGAATTACAGAGAGGTTATAGAATCTTACACTCTTGAGGATTGGAAACCTCTGCTGGATTTAATTCCTGAAATTGAAAACACTAAGGAATTCGGTAGAATTGTAGGGGGATTTAGGGATGAAAATGGTGTTTTTCAGATGCCTATGTGGGTTGAGGGTAGGGTTATAGATAAATTCATTGATATTGTTTACAATATGCCAATAATTATAAGCTTTAAATGGTATGAGTGGGATGAAGGGAGAAAGATGGGAAAATCCGGTTTTGATTTTGATTCGGTGGATATCCCCACAAAATGCAAATTAATAACGGCAATAGTGAGAAATGATAGATTCTGCGATGGAGCATTGGTATCCGCTTTTGAATCAGGGATTATCCTGAAAATCCTCAAATCCATTGAAAGACAGGTAAAAGCCAAATTTGCCGAATCAAATACGAAAAAACAGACAAACCGAAAATAACTTAGTAGAAGCAGGAAAAGAATATTTTAAAAGAAAAAAGAATAGTTGATATTATTTTATTACTGAAAAATGCATGGAGAGAAATCGATTTTATTAGAGAAAATGACCTTGTAATATGTTGGTTATGAGAGGTTTATATTTTGTATTTAATAAATATCCCCATGGTGAGCGATATCAAGAAGTATGATTTAATTACCTACAATACTAAAAGTTAAAATAATTCTGTAACTCATAGTTATTGATACCGAATATTTATCTCTGAATTTCCCTTTTAATTTATGTAATCTTAATGAGTTATGTTTTGGATTTAATTCCAATAATTTTAGTACTTTTTTGTATCTTTCAATCAAATCCTTGTTTTTTTTAATTCTTTTTCTCTTTTAAGATATGTTTGTGTAAAAACTAATTGGTACATTAAATTTTTAATCTTTTAAAATGCTCCTCAGCGCTTTCTTTGATAACTCTACCTTTTTTATAATCCTCTTCCGCTTGCCTGATAATTGATTCAAGTTCCGCTTCTTTGAGTTTTTCATATTCCTCTATATCCATAATGACAAATTTCTTTTTGCCTCTTAATGTGATAAAAACTTCCTTTTCTTTTTTTAGGATTTTATCAATAAAACTTAATCCTTTAACTTTAATATCATTAGCACTAATTATCATATTAATCACCTCACCAATTATGGTACTATTTATAGTGTACTATTTAAAAATAATTTTTCAAGCTACTTTTTAGGGGCAAGGCGCTTTTTTTTAAAAGAGTCAAAGTCAAAATTTCTGAACTTTTTATAAATTTTATAAGAACATGTTAAAAGCAAAGTGGATTATGAGAATTATAGGATAAAAGTCTTCTTGACATTTCACCTCCTGATTATTAAATTAATAATGATTAGAAATGAGAAAAATATTTGTATTTTTAGCGGTTGTTTTGTTTATCTTAACCTCCTGCAAAAAAGAGGATGCTCCTCAAAAAGCAAATCTGCTTTTTAAATCGGGTTTTGAAGGAGGTGTTTATATTGATGAAACTGCGTATGAGAATTCCGAAGATTATAGATTCATAAGAGGTACGGATAGTGAGACAGGCTTTAGCTGGCCGATTACAATTTTGGGGGCGAGTGAGAGTGCTCTTCACTATATAGATGATGATAATCATCAGGCGGTTTTCTGTGAGCTTCAGACTGTCATGGGCCATACGGGAAAGCAGACGAGAGCATTGTATTGCAGGGAAAATTATGATTTGGGGGTAACCCAATGCCCTTATGAAATTTTGAATATTAAAGAGGGAACAAAGGATTTGTATGTTAAATACTGGATAAAGGTTGATAGCGAGAGCCTATTCAAACCCTATATGTGGCGTGCGATTTTCGAATACAAGACAAAGGATTATGCGGAAGGGGAGGGTTTTAGGCTAATTGCCTTTATCTACAGTGATGAAAATGGAAATCCCTACTGGTCATTTCAGGGGGACAAAGATCCCGAGCATCCTATCTGGGAGATAGACAACAAGCAGGTTCCGGTTCCTTTGAACAAATGGTTTATGACTGAATTTTACTGGCACTGGAGTGAAGGAGAAGACGGGATAGTTTGGTGGAAGGTAAACGGAATATTAATAGGGAAGCATAGAGGACCTACTACAAGAAATTCAAGACCCATTGATTTTATAATGCTCACCCAGATTTACGGTAACTCAAATCCAAAGTATCAATGGGTAGATGATATTGAAATATGGGATGGTGTGCCTGAATAATTTTTAATAAAACTTGAATAAAAAACAGCCTTTCCCCCTGAGATTTTTTTTAATTGAAATTTAGGTTAATTGATTTTTAATTTAGTTTGTCTTTTTCCTGAATTTTAAGATTTTTCCGGACGGGAGATATAAAAGCTCTAAATAATCATTTGTAAGCTTTAAAATTTCATATTTGTAAGTTTCTCCTTCCTCTTTGCTCTTAAAATAAAGGTATTTCCCGTCAAATCTGATGGTGGCTTCATCCGTAACTTCATTTTCATAATACTCTGTCCTGTGTAAACTTTCTATTTCAATTACAAAAAGGATATCTTCCGTTGATTGCCATTTCCCTTCGAGCATCTTATATGTTTTTAAATATTTCTTTTTATTTAAAACAAGTTCTTTGAGTGTGTTGGCATTTTTAACGAATTTATTTGCATCAACCTTTTCTAAGTTTGTTTTCCCCTTTTCAAGCTTTTTTATAACTTTATCCCTATTTAAATATAATCTTAATTCATAGTAAGGGATGAGTTTTGTATAATCAGGTTCAAAATAATCTCCGTTTTTTGATTTTTTTTCTCCGTATTTACTCTCTTTGTAAAAAATAAAGAAAAGTTGATTATTCCAGAAATAGTATTCTGTTTCACAAACCCCTGAGGAAAGCCCTATCCATTCCGTAATTTTATAAATTTTGTTATCTTTTAAAAATCCTTTAACTTCAACCCCATTATCAGGAATTTTATTAAGATAGTCTTCTCCTGAAATTTTAATTATTTCAAAATCCTTTTGAGTGTTTATCCATTTAAAATGCTCCCTAATCACTTTTATTTTCTCATTTGAATTTTGAGAAAAAACAAAATTTAAACTTACGACAAATACTGCAAAAAGAATAAGAACTCTCAAAATTGAGTTTCTTAAAGCAATAATTTTCATTAAAATCTCCTCCTGAAAAGCTATAAAGCCAGAAGCTTACAAGCCTCCGAGCTGTTTTTTCATCATTCTAAATTCAAAGAAAACAAAATTTTACAATTAAAATCCTTTAAAATCAAACTAATGTGATTTTTACCTTGTTCGTTTTAGTGTTGTAGAGCCGCTCGATTCAAGCGTCTTTTCAGGTTTTATTGTTTTATTTGTAATTTTCTGCTGCTCCGCGCTCCGCTTTGTAAAGCTTTTGGTTCTAACTTCTTATTCTCTCAATGATTTTGAAAAATAAATTTCCCCTTTAGGAGTTATTTCAACGACGAAACATGAGCCATTATTCAGAATTAGCGGTCTTATAATTGAAGTATCCGAAGCTGGTTCATAAAAGCTTTCCGGAGGTATCCAGTTTTTTCCTACATCAAATGAAGCACTCATTTTATTGCCCAAGCTAACAATCATTCTATCAGGCATATTTATATTCAAGTATGGCATTGATTCATTCCTCTCAAATACTTCCCAGAGATCCTGAGCATATTTGTACTCCAGTCCAAGATTTGTTCTGTAAAAAAACCATTCACCTATCACCGCTCCTGTGTAATATTCCTGATAAACTCCAAAAAAAGAATTGTCATTTGAAAGATAACAGTCTCCCACATCAATATACTCGCCGTATGTTTGAGTGTAGTGTACTCCTCTGTCTGAAGATACAAAAGCAACACCTACCTCATCTCTTCCGGAGCGGGTTAGAAATTCTATACGAATTCCCCCATTGTTGTTTACAAGTATACCTGATGGGGAAAGTCCCTCTCCTTCGTAAAGATCAGATACATCATAAGAGAATTTTCTTTGAAATTGCCAGCTACTTCCGAAATCCGTTGAGTAATAGGTGTATATACTTATTATTTTTTCGGGAGTGGATGTGGTGTAAATACAGTAAAAATTTGAATCTCCAGCCCATTTTAAATAGCGTACTATAAAACTCTCATTTTTTGGAGGAATAAGAGTGGGGCATTGAGCCACTTCTTCCCAACTGTTCCCATCATCATTTGATTTATAGAGTTTCAAATCATAAATTCTATATAGTTCTTCATTTATATTCAAAAGCTCTCCCGAGTAATCTTTGGGATTTCCCCAATTTTCTCCTTTATCTTTTGAGACAATGAACTTATTTTGATATTCGTATGATGTTTGAGAGATTTGTTCTTTGTAGGTGATAATAAGGGTTCCGTTTTTAAAATAAAGAAGGTCTGGATCTTTTCTCTCATTGGTTTCTTCTCCGTCAAGTATAAGTTTTGAAGAGGGGCATGAGGGTGTATGAGAGATTGTAATTGGAAATCTTCCGGAAACTGAGCCTTGATTATTTATTCTTATATATATTTTTTTTGAGCTTATGTCTGTAGATATATTTGTTATATCTTCGTTTATCGTTGCTTGAAGCTCCGTGTTGCTTATAAAAGTGGTTGGAATAGTTTTATTTTCTACTACGACCGATGAATTTTCATTAAAATTTTTCCCCTTTATTGTGATTAGAGTTGACATTTTGCTTAAAAGAGTGTCCGGTTCAATTTCTGATATCACGGGAGAATTATCATTTACAGGGGGAAGATTGCTTCCTTCTTTACATCCTGTTATAAAAAGAGTAAGAGATAGAGCAAATAGTAAGAATGCAAATATTCTCGCACTCATTGCTACCTCCTTTTCGACTTTTAATTATACACCTTAAGTTGGTTTTTTTTGAATAAATTATTTTGTCCCCGTTAAATAATAATTCTAAATTAGAGAGAATCTCACCTTAATTTTTAAAATTTTCTCAGAGAGTAAATAAATAGCTTTTTAAATTAATTATACTTGCTTTTTCAACAAACCTATTAAAATCATAAAAATTTTGATTCTCTTACATAGAAGACATATTCAAAAAAAATGAAAATTCATTTAAATGAAAATTTAACGGTTATTGTGAATTTAACTGGTTTAGGGACACCATCTTCTTTGTAAGGTTCAAACTTCCATTGTTTTACCGCATCAATAGCCGCCTGATTTAATACCGGATGACCTTTTAATACTTTTACATCCCTAACATTTCCATCTTTATCTGTCTGGCATTCAAGAACTACAATCCCCTGGATTCTCTGTTCCTTTGCTTCTTTTGGGTATTCTGGAACAACTTTTTTAATTACTTTTGGAGGTTTGATTATCTTCGTGTCATTTTTTTCTGTGTCAACATTATTTTGCTGACTTTTCGGCAAATTTTCTTCTGATGTTTTTTCTGTCTTTTCATTAGTTCCCTTTGCAATCTCTTTTTTCTGGGATACTTTGTCAGTTTTTTCATAAGTTGTTTTTGTTGTTTGAATTTCAGTATTTTTCTTTTTAAGTTTTGGGATTAAGAAAAGAATCAAAGC